>Ga0308163_10003741_pt1 | contig 12559 bp, 11 predicted proteins | sample PhyTR1_FD_201037 | JGI IMG/M metagenome (GOLD analysis project Ga0308163, IMG submission 201037) | Phyllosphere microbial communities from UC Gill Tract Community Farm, Albany, California, United States - DLSLT.R1 | ecosystem: Host-associated > Plants > Phyllosphere > Unclassified | place: USA... | reverse complement strand
GAAACGTCTTTTTTGACACGTTTGAGCAAAGGAGGAGCAAATCATGAACGTACGGCAAAAAAAGCTGGAACTGATCGAGGCCATGAATCGTGCTCGGGCGCTGGAACCATCCAGCTTCGTCCCGAACAAGTTGCTTGATACCTTGATCGAAAAAATGAACTTGAAAAACGACGCGGAATTGTGCCGAGTTTTGGAAGTGCAGCCTCCGATCATCAGCAAAATCCGGCACCGCAAGCTCGCAGTTGGCGCCACGATTTTGCTGCGTATGCATGAAAAGTCAGATATCAGCATACGGGAATTGAAAGATCTGTCGACCGCTTCAATGCATTGAGCAGCACAGCTCATCTTGCCATGCCAGGCGCCGGCATGCGGTACCGGCGCCCCCCTTAATGCACCACGCGTCAGCCCAGCCCCCGCTGAACGCAGCATTAATCCTCCCTCGAGATCCACCCTGCCCGCCCCTGCGCCACCCGCTCCATCAAACACCAAACCCATCAGAAAAATTCGGGATGCCGCTTCAGTAGCTGCGCCTCAAAATCGTTGACGGCCGTGAAGTTCGGCACCTTCGGCGCCATGCTCCGCCCAATGTCCCAGCTGCGCCACGCGCGCGGGCTATCGCCGGTCATCAGCAGCAAATCCCCCAGGTCCTTGTAGGCGCCGCCCAACACCGGATTGGCCTCCAACACTTCGCCGAACAGCTGCAGGCTCTCCTTGCGCTGGCCAAGCCGCAGCCGGTTGTTCGCCTCCAGCAGCTTGAGGACATACGCCTTGCGCGGCGCCTGCTTGCGCAGCTCCACCAACGTCTTGACGGCGCCCTCGAACTCCTCCTTGTTCTTCGGACTCACGGCGGCCAGCATCAGCCCTACCGCCGGGTCCTCGCGCATCTTCTCCAGCTGCGCGGGCGTGAACGGCAGCATCGGCTCGCCGGTGGCCAGCACGCATTCGGTACGACCAAGCATCGTATCGAGCAGCTGGTCCTCGCGGTACTCGGCCCCCGTGTCGCAGGGATGGGCGGCGCGCAGCGCGGCCAGCCGCTCCGCCGTCAGCGACGCCATCCTGTCGAGCATAATATCAAGCTCGCCCGCGAGTCCGCCCGATTGCGCCGCGCGGGGCGCGTAGCCTTTCAGGTCGTAGGCGGGCGGCCGCGCGCCCTTCACTTCGGCGACCTTGATGCTGACGGTACGCACGCCCACGGCGGTGTTGACGGTAAAGGTCAGCTGGCCCGGAATGACGCCATCCCTGGCCAGCCTGGCCAGCAGCTGCGGATGCCCGGCCTGCGTGTAGCGCAGGAACTGGGCGAAGCGTGCCGCGTCGGCCGCGCCGACCTTGGCGCCAGCCTTGGTCCACGAAGCCAGCTCGCGGCCCTCGCTGGAAAACTCCAGGGTGCCATCGCCGGCGTTTTCATCGATCTTGACAGCGTCGTCGTCCGCCACCGAGAGCTCCTGCTCGCGGTCCACCTGGCGGCTCAGCGGCATATCGATCTTCGCCTTGGCCAGCATGGCGTTGATGTTCTCGCGGTTCTTCAGCTCCATGGTGCGGAAGCCGGCAATGCTGAACAGCGAGTAATCGACATACACCTTGTTGACGGTATCGAGCACGTAGTAGCGGCGCGACTTGAAGTCGTAGATCAATTCGACCTTGGGCATGCGCACGGCGGTGTAATCGTCGGACAGCGTCACGTCCATCACCTGGCGCGTATCGGCCGGCGGCTTGGGCACGCCCTTGGCGGATTCGGTATGCACCGAGGCGGTGACCTGCAGCGTGACGGCGGCGAAAGCACCAGGGCTGGCCGCCAGCACGGCGCACAGCGGCAGAAGGCGAAGCGGATGTCGGGCCATGGGATGTTCTGTCGCCTTGTTCAGGGATTGTTTAGGAAGGGCCGCGCGCCACGGTAACATGTTGTAGCACACGATACATGGCAAATATAGCAGTTCGCCGGGATTGGCGTACTCTACAGCCTTATGACGATCATCAAGCCCATCCTGTCCCTGCGAACCGGAGCGCTGGCCACCTGCGCCGCCCTGCTGGTCCTCGCCGGCTGCGCCACCTCCTCCTCCCCCTCCGCCACCTCGGCGGTCAAGCCGGAGCAGTTGGCCGGCGCCTTGAACCGCGTCAGCTGGGGCATCAACCAGAGCACCTGGCAGCAGGCCGAAAAACTCGGCTACGACGCCTGGCTCGATCGGCAGCTGCATCCGGCGCCGGCGCTGCTGCCGCCGGCCGCGCAAGCGCAGATCGACGCCATGACGATCACCCAAAAGCCGCTGCCGCAACTGATTCAGGAACTGGACCAGCAACGCAAGGACATCGAGAAGATATCCGTCGACGACGACAAAAAGGCGGCGCAGCAGGCCTACCAGCAGGAGTTGAACCGCGTCGCCAGGGAGGCGGCGGCGCGCTCGCTGCTGCGCGACCTGTATTCGTCCAACCAGTTGCAGGAGCAGATGACGTGGTTCTGGATGAACCACTTCAACGTCCACCAGGGTAAGAGCAACCTGCGCGTGCTGGTGGGCGACTACGAGGACAAGGCGGTGCGCCCGCACGCGCTGGGCAGGTTCCGCGACCTGCTGGCCGCCACCGTGCGCCATCCGGCCATGATCCGCTATCTGGACAACGAGCAAAACGCCGCCAACCGCATCAACGAAAATTACGCGCGCGAGCTGATGGAGCTGCACACGCTGGGCGTGGACGGCGGCTACAGCCAGCGCGACGTGCAGGAACTGGCGCGCATCCTCACCGGCGTCGGCGTCAACCTGGGCACGGCCGAACCGAAAGTGAAGAAGGAGCTGCAGGCGCAGTATGTGCGGCAAGGCTTGTTCGAATTTAATCCCAACCGCCACGACTACGGCGACAAGGCGTTCCTCGGCCAGAGTGTCAAGGGCCGCGGGCTGGCGGAAGTCGACGAGGCGATCGACCGCCTGAGCCGGCACCCGGCGACGGCGCGCTTCATCAGCCGCAAGCTGGCGGTGTACTTTGTCGCCGACGAGCCGCCGCCGGCGCTGGTCGAGCGCATGGCCGCCACGTTCCGCGCCAGCGACGGCGACATCGCGGCGGTGCTGCGCATCATGTTCAGCAGCGACGAATTCGCGCAGTCGCTGGGCCGCAAGTTCAAAGACCCGGTGCATTACGTGGTCTCCGCCGTGCGCCTGACCTACGACGACAAGGTGGTCCTCAACGCCGGCCCGATGCTGTCGTGGCTCAACCGCATGGCCGAACCGCTGTACGGGCGCCAGACGCCCGACGGTTATCCGCTCACCGAATCCGGCTGGGCCAGTCCGGGGCAGATGACGACGCGCTTTGAAATTGCCAAGGCCATCGGTTCCGGCAACGCGGGCCTGTTCAAAACCGACGGTCCACAGCCGACCGAGCGCCCGGCGTTCCCGCAACTGGCCAACGCGCTGTACTACCAAACGCTGCAAAAAACACTGGGCCAGCCGACCCGCCAGGTGCTCGAACAGGCCACCTCGCCGCAGGAATGGAACACCTTCCTGTTATCGTCGCCGGAGCTGATGCACCGCTGACCCGGCGGCAACCCTGGGAAACGCACCGAGGAGACGCACGATGAAACGACGCACCCTGCTTCAATCGATGGCCGCCCTGCCCCTTGCCACCCTGGCCGGCAAGCTGTGGGCCGCGCCGGCCAGCAAGACGCGGCTGCTGGTCGTCTTCATGCGCGGCGGTTACTACGCCACCAACCTGCTGGTGCCGATCTCCAGCCAGTTCTATTACAAGGCACGGCCCAACATCGCGGTGCCGAAGCCCGGCGACAACATCAATGCGGCGCTGCCGATCAATGCCGACTGGGGCCTGCACCCGGCCCTGCGCGAGAGTATCTACCCGTTGTTCACCATCGGCCAGGTGGCGTTCGTGCCGTTCGCCGGCACCGAGGATATTTCGCGCAGCCACTTCGAAACGCAGGACAGCATAGAACTGGGCCAGGCGCTGGACGGCACGCGCGACTACCGCTCCGGTTTCCTGAACCGGCTGGCGACGACCCTGAACAAGGATCGCACCAACCTTGGCACCAACCTCGGCGCCATCTCCTTCACCGACCAGCTGCCCCTGATCATGCAGGGCGGCGCGCAGCTGCCCAACATGGCGCTGCGTTCGATCGGCAAGCCGGGTGTCGACGCGCGCCAGGCGAAGATGATCGCCTCGATGTACGGCGACACCGCGCTGGCGCGCCAGGTACGCGACGGCTTCGTCGTGCGCGAGGACGTGATGAAGGAGATGATCGGCGAGATGGACGCGGCCAACCGCAACGCCATCACCGCCAAGGGTTTCGAGCTGGAGGCGCGCCGCATCGCCAGGTTGATGAAGGAAAAATACAATATCGGCTTTGTCGATGTCGGCGGCTGGGACACCCACGTCGGCCAGGGCGGCGCCACCGGTTATCTGGCAGGCCGCTTTGAGGAGCTGGGACGCGGCCTGGCCGCCTATGCGAAGGAAATGGGGCCTGACTGGAACGACACGGTGGTGGTCGTCGTCAGCGAATTCGGCCGCACTTTCCGCGAAAACGGCAACCGTGGCACCGACCATGGACACGGCAGCGTGTACTGGGTGCTGGGCGGCGGCGTGGCCGGCGGCCGGGTGCGCGGCGAACAGATACGCCTGGAACAGAACACGCTGTTCCAGAACCGCGACTACCCCGTGCTCAACGAATACCGCGCCATGTTCGGCGGATTGTTCGCGCGCATGTACGGGCTTGACGCCGGCCAGGTGGAGCGCATCTTCGGTACGAAAGGACAGGACCTAGGCTTGGTCTGAAGCGCGGGCGGCCTGCGCCTGCAGCCATGCGGTCGCCTCGTCCGCCGACAGCGCCGCCGAATACAAGTGCCCCTGGAACGCTCCGCAGCCCAAACCGCGCAGAAAGCCGGCCTGCTCCTCGCTCTCCACGCCTTCGGCGATCACCTTCAGACGGAGATCGCGCGCCAGCTGGATGACGGTCCTGGCGACGGCGTTGGCATCGGTGTTCTCCGGCACCTCGTGCAGGAAGCTCTTATCGAGCTTGATGGTCGTCACCGGCAGGATGCGCAGGTAACTGAGCGACGAGTAACCGGTGCCGAAGTCGTCGAGCGACAGCTTCAAGCCGCGCTCCCTCAAGCGGAAGATGATGTCGCTGCCGCTGCGTTCCAGCTCGATCGCATCGCGCTCGGTCAGCTCGATCTCGATATCCTCGGCGTCGAGCTGGAACTCGCTGAGCGCAAGGTCGAGGTGCTGCTGATATTCGGCCTCGCGCAACTCCTCCGCGCAAGTATTGACGCATACGCGCAGCGTCAACCCGGCGTCGAGCCACTCCCTCAGCTGTTCACATGCGCGCCGCAGCACCCACGCGCCCAGGTCCGGCAACAGGCCGATTTCCTTCGCCAGCCCGATCACGTAGTCGACCGAATGCCGCGACAGGTGGCCCGGCAAGCGCAATAGTGCCTCCATCGCCACGGTGCGGCCGCTGGCGGCATCGATAATGGGCTGGTACGCCAGCCAAAACAGCCTGCCGCTGACGACACGCTTCAACTCGCTGTGATCGGCGTTCTTGCGATGCGCGATCTCGTCGAGCTCCCGGGTGTAGTAATGGAAGCAGTTGCGGCCGTCGTTCTTGGCATGGTACATCGCCAGGTCGGCCTTCTTGAGCAGATGGTCCGGCGTGGTGGCGTCGACCGGACATACCGCGATGCCGATGCTGGCGCTAACGCGGATCTCGCGTTCGTCGATGACGAACGGCTGCCGCAACGATTCAAGCAGCTTTTCCGCCAGCGTCCCGCCGGCGGACGGTGATGGCACGTACAGCTGCAGCATGGCGAATTCGTCGCCACCGATGCGCGCGACGAAATCGCTCTCGCGGCTGACCGCGCGGATGCGCTGCGCCACCTGCTGCAGCAGGTGGTCGCCGGCCTGGTGGCCCATCAGGTCGTTGACCTCCTTGAACTGATCGAGATCGATCATCAGCAACAGCAGCAACTGGCCGGTGCGCCCCGCCAGCGCCACCATTTCGGCACGGCGGGCGTCGAAAGCGGCGCGGTTGGCCAGCCCGGTCAGCACGTCGACCGACGCCAGCCGGTGGATTTCGTCGTGCGCCAGCTTGCGGTCGGTCACGTCGCGCAGGATCTTGAGAAAGCCGGCGGGCTGGCCCGGGTCGGCGGCGCCAGGAATCGGTGTCAGGATGCCGTCGGCCCAGAACTGCGAGCGGTCCTTGCGCACATGCCAGCGATAATCCGTGGCGCGGCCGCACTCGGTTGCCGTGCGCAGCTCGCGGCCGGGCTGGCCCATGGCGATATCCTCTACGGTAAAAATGGCGTCGATGCTCTTGCCGATGATTTGCTCGGGCGTAAAACCGAACACCAGTTGCGCGCCGATGTTCCAGCTGGTGACCAGCCCTTGCGGATCGATCGTGAAAATCGCGAAGTCGCGCACGTTCAGATAGATCTGCCGCAGCAGGATATCGGGCGCGAGCTCGGGCGCCAGGACGGCGGTCAGTGGAGGATTCATGGAGGCATCCGTCAAAACAGGTTTGACCGGCCGCCGCCGATTCGGTTCGCCGATTCATCCAGTTAATTCGACACCGGTTTCGCTATGCCAGACGCAACCGCATCCGATCCAGCGCGCGCATGAACAGCGCCGGCTCATCGGCCGCGCGCGCCAGCACCAGCGCGCCCTGGATGCCGCCGACGGCATCCTCGGCCAGCGCGCGCGCGTCCTGCGCCGTCCGCCCGCCGCGTTCCAGCGCCGCCGCCAACGCGTCGACCCATTCGGCGAAATATGCCTGCACCCTCACGGCAAAACGGTCGCGCTCGTGACCGAGCGCGAACACGCCCACCAGGCAAACCTTGCGTCCGGACAGGAAATAGCGTCCGACCGCAGTGATCATGTCGGCCACGCCCTGCGCCGCGTCGGCGCACCCGCGCAGCGGCTGGAACACCTGGTCGCGGAACCAGCCGTCGATGTTGGCCAGCACCGCCTCGGCCATCTCGTCTTTACCGCCGGGAAAGAAGTTGTAGATACTGCCCTTGCCCAGGCCGGTGCCTTCGCTGATGCGCGCCAGGCTGGCGCCCTCGTAGCCATAGGTGCGAAACACTTCGGCTAGCAGCGGCACCACGTCGCCGCGCTCGCCCATCACCCTCGCCACGGCTAGAAGCCCAGCTCGCTCAGGCTGGCGTGATCGGCCGGGCGCGGACCGCTCGCATCCCAATGGAATTTGCGGTCGGCAGCCGCGATCGGCGCCTCGTTGATGCTGGCCAGGCGCAGTTGCATCAGGCCGTCCGCGGCGAATTCCCAGTTCTCGTTGCCGTAGGCGCGATACCACTGGCCGGAATCGTCGTGGTATTCGTAGGCGAAGCGCACCGCGATGCGGTTGCCTTCGAACGCCCATAATTCCTTGATCAACCGATAGTCGAGCTCGCGCGTCCACTTGCGCGTCAGCAGGCCGACGATCTCGGCGCGACCGGTGACGAATTCGGCGCGGTTGCGCCATCGGCAGTCTTCGGTGTAAGCCAGCGATACTTTGTCGGGATTGCGGGTGTTCCAGCCATCCTCGGCCGTGCGGACTTTCTGGATCGCGGTGTCGCGGGTGAACGGAGGCAGCGGCGGACGGGTCATGATGGGCTTTCAGTGGTTGTACCAAACGGTACAAGCAGTGTACGGCCTTGGCGGTTTGGATGCAAGCGAAACCCGCACGGCCAGGCGGGGTCGTACCCCGTACGGGGTACGACCCCTAAGCGGCGACGCGCGCCCCTCGCGAAGGCGGGCGGGTTGGCACTCAGGTAAACAGTTCGCTCGAAAGTTGCCGGCCGGTGGCACTCAGGCCCACGGTGCCGGTGATACCGCCCTCGTCCAGCCGCAGCGCGACCCAGTCCGCCTCCACCAGCATCACCAGCTGGCGCCGCAGCACGCTCATCGGGCGCTGCGCCTGTTTGCTCAGCTTTGCCAGCGAGCAGGGTTTACCGGGGTGTTCCCCTTCGATGCGCCACAGCGCCTCCAGCACGCCGATCAGCGCCGCCACCACTTCATCATCCATTTACCGCCATCCTTTAAGCTGTTTTCTGCCGACATCGTGATTCTGCACTATACTCTCGGAAATACGATATATTACCGGAAAGCAACATGCAAAAAGAGAAACACGATGGCCACGTCGAACCGTACCACCATGCCGCAGGCGGCTGGGGTGCGTTGAAACAGGTGGCGATCAACCTGGTGCGCGAAAAGGTCAGCGGCGGCAACTTCAAGACCCTGCTCAAGCAAAACCAGCCCGACGGTTTCGACTGCCCGGGCTGCGCCTGGCCGGACCGCGAAAATGCGTCGACCTTCGAGTTCTGCGAAAACGGGGTCAAGGCGGTCGCCGCCGAAGCGACCAGCAAGCGCGTCAAGCCGGAGTTCTTCGCCGCGCACACCGTCGCCGAGCTGCTGCGCCAGTCCGACTACGAACTGGAACAGCACGGCCGCCTGACCGATCCGATGGTCTACGACCGCGCCAGCGACAAATACCTGCCGATCGCCTGGGACGACGCCTTCGCGCTGATCGCCCGCCATTTGAAGGCCCTGCCCGATCCAAACCAGGCCGCGTTCTACACGTCCGGCCGCACCGGCAACGAGGCCGCCTTCCTGTTCCAGCTGTTCGTGCGCATGTACGGCACCAACAACTTCCCGGACTGCTCCAACATGTGCCACGAGCCGACCAGCCGCGGCCTGCCGGGCACCGTCGGCATCGGCAAGGGCACGGTGACGCTGGAAGACTTCGAGCACGCCGACACCTTGCTGATCTTCGGCCAGAACCCGGCCACCAACCACCCGCGCATGCTGGGCGAATTACGCGACTGCGCCAAGCGCGGCGCGCGCATCGTCTCCATCAATCCGCTGCGCGAGCGCGGCCTGGAACGCTTCACCAGCCCGGCCCACGCGCTGGAGATGCTGACCAATTCGAGCACCACCATCAGCACCTTGTTCGTCCAGCCGACCCTGGGCGGCGACTTCGCGCTGATCAAGGCGCTGGCCAAGCGCCTGGTCGAACGCGACGACGAGGCAATAGCCGCCGGCCAGGCCGGCCTGCTGGACCGCGCCTTCATCGCCGAACACACCAGCGGCTTCGAGGCGTTCGCGCAGGATCTGCGCGCACAAAGCTGGGCCGAGCTGGTGACCGAATCGGGCGTGCCGCGCGCGCAAATCGAGGAGCTGAGCGAGATTTACATCAGTGGCAAGAACGTCATCTGCACTTGGGGCATGGGCCTGACCCAGCACAAGGGCGCCGTGGCGACGATCCAGATGCTGTCCAACCTGATGATGATGCGCGGGAATATCGGCCGCAAAGGCGCGGGCCTGTGCCCGGTGCGCGGCCACTCCAACGTGCAGGGCGACCGCACCATGGGCATCGAGGAAAAGCCGACCAAGGCCTTCCTCGACCGCATGCAACAGGTATTCGATTTCGAGCCGCCGCGCGAACATGGCTACGACGTGGTCGAAAGCATCCAGGCAATGCTGGACGGGAAAGTGAAAGTCTTCTTCGGCATGGGCGGTAACTTCGCCATGGCGACGCCGGACACGCCGCTGACCTTCGACGCGCTGCGCGCCTGCGACTTGACGGTGCACGTGGCCACCAAACTGAATCGCAGCCATCTGATCCTCGGTAAAGAGGCGCTGATCCTGCCGACCCTGGGCCGCACCGAGATCGACATGCAGAACGGCGTGCCGCAGGGCGTGACGGTGGAGGATTCGATGAGCATGGTCCATCTGTCGTACGGCATGAACCAGCCGGCGTCGAAAAACCTGCTGTCGGAGACGGCGATCGTCGCCCGCATGGCGCATGCGACGCTGGGCAGCGACAAGATCGACTGGAACGCCTATGGCAGCGACTACGCCAGCATCCGCGACGCCGTCGCCAAGGTGTTCGACGACTTTTACGACTTCAATGCGCGCGTGTCCAAGCCGGGCGGTTTCCATCTGAAGGTGGCTTCGCGCGAGCGTGAATGGCGCACCGCCAGCGGCAAGGCGCAGTTCCTGGTGCATGCGGTCGATACCGACACGCCGATCCATCGCGCCCGCGCGCTGCACGGCGAGCGGTTGATGGTGTTGATGACGGCGCGCTCGCACGACCAGTACAACACGACGATTTACGGCATGGACGACCGCTATCGCGGCGTGTTCGGATTGCGCCGCGTGGTGTTCATCCACAAGGAAGACCTGGCGATGCTGGGCATGAAGAACGGCCAGTATGTGGACATCGTCAGCGTGTGGGACGACAACGTCGAACGCCGCGCGGAACGCTTCGCGCTGGTGGAATACGACATCCCGCGCGGTTGCCTGGGCGCCTACTTCCCGGAGACGAACGGCCTGGTTCCGCTGCACAGCACCGCCGACGGCGCCGGCACGCCGACCTCGAAGTCGATCCCTGTGTTGTTGTCGCTGTCAGCGGAGCAGTCGCCGGCGGAATAAGCGCTTCAGGTGTACTCCACGCACCCGTCCTGCCGGCAAAAGCTCACCAGCTTTACGCCGGCCTCGCTGGCGATGTCGATCGCCAGCGTGCTTGGGGCGGAGATGGTCGCCAGCATCGGAATGTTCATGCGCGCGGCCTTGCGCACCAGCTCATAGCTGGCGCGGCTGGACATAAAAACAAAGCCGCAGCGCATATCCACACCGTCGAGCGCCAGATGACCGATCAGCTTATCGAGCGCGTTATGTCGTCCCACGTCCTCGCATACCTTGAGCACCGCGCCATCGGCATCGCACCACGCCGCCGCGTGCACGCCGCCGGTCGCCTTCATCAACTGCTGATGCGCGCCCAACTCCGCCGCCGCTCGCGCGATCGCCGGCGGCAGCGACACTTCGTCATGCAGCGCCGGCGCGGTGATGCGGCCCGGCTTCAGGTCCAGCAGCTCAAGGCTCTCGATGCCGCACACGCCGCAACCGCTGCGGCCCGCCATCGAACGGCGCTGCTGTTTGAGCTGTACGAAGTTTTCCTGGGCGATGGTGATTTCGACTTCGAAGCTGCGCGCATGTTCGTGCAGCTCGATATCGTAGACGTGGGAGGCTTGCGCCACCAGGCCCTCGGTGAGCGCGAAGCCCATGGCGAAAGGCTGTAGCTCGCGCGGCGTGACCATCATGACGGCATGCGATATGCCATTGATAACCAGCGCCACCGGCAGCTCCTCGGCGACGCGGTCGGTGGTGCCGGCGGCGTCCTGCGGCGCCGTGCCGCGATGGCGCACCGCTGGGCGCAGCTGAAAGCCCGCCCGTTCTACTTCACTATCCAGTTTCATCGCCGCCGCCCCGCAAATAATGCATTTTACACGGGACAGCGAATGACCACAGAGACACGTAGGGCGGATTAGCGCGCAGCGCGTAATCCGCCAAGAGCCGCCACCGGAGCATGAGGGATTACGCTTGCCTTAAGCCGCCAGCGGCTCGTTGGCGACGCCATAATGGCGCGCATAACGTCCATCCAGATTCGCCAACGGCAGCAACAGGAACAAATCGGCGCTTTCGAAATCGGGATCCCACGCCGGTTCGCCGCAAATCCACGCACCCGAACGCAGGTAGCCTTTCAGCAGCGGCGGCACTTGCGGTTTTTGCGCGGCTTCCAGCTTCGAAAAAGGGAACGGCAAATGCGGCGTGACGCGGTATTCGGAAGGCGCCATGTGCTGGCCGATCAGCGACTGGAACACGGCGACGGCATTGTGGCCGCCATCGGCCAGGCTGATACTGGCGCAGCCGGCCAGATAATCGCAATTCTCGCGGCGCATGTAGTCGGCAAGGCCGGACCACAGCAGCATGATGACGCTGCCGCCGCGATAGTCGGGATGAATGCAGGCGCGCCCTGCTTCGACCATGCGGCCACGCAGGTTGTTCAAGCGGCCCAGATCGAACTCGCCTTCGGAATAGACACGACCGATTTTGCGGGCGCGCGATGCGCTCAGCAGGCGGTAGGTGCCCACCACCTTGAGCGTGTTCGCGTCACGCACGATCAGATGATCGCAATGCTCGTCGAATTCGTCGCTGTCGAGACCATCCTCGCGCACCAGCGAACTCAGTCCCATCGTTTCGATGAACACCTTGTAGCGCAGGCGCTGCACTTCACGCAGTTCTTCAGGCGTGCTTGCCATACTGAGCACCAGCTTGCCGGAGGTCGCTCGGACGTCGGCTTGAATGATCGAGGTTTGCATGCTTCATCCTTTCTGTGGAAGACGAAGCAAGCGTACCGGTCGAATACTTCAAGGAAATGACAACTTAATGTCAGTTCAATGACATGCGCACAACTGTTGTTTTTAAATCAGCTTTTCTTTGGACGGCCGGTCTTGAGCTGCGGCAGGCTGCCCAGCACTTTTTGCAACGTCGCCATGTCGATCTGGCTGATCAGTGCTACGCCGATACGCAACAATTCGCTCTTTTTGATCTCGAAACCGGCTTTCAGGCAGGCTTTCTTGACTTGGCTTAGCACCGCGTATTCCTGTTCAGGCATCGTGAAGCTGTCGCGTACCAGCTTTTCCTTTGGCAACTTCTGCTTGGCGACATCCGGCGCGGCCGGCTTGGCGGCTGCCGTTTTGGAGGCTTCCGAAGGCGATTTTGCGGCGGCTTTCGG
>Ga0308163_10003740_pt1 | contig 12560 bp, 7 predicted proteins | sample PhyTR1_FD_201037 | JGI IMG/M metagenome (GOLD analysis project Ga0308163, IMG submission 201037) | Phyllosphere microbial communities from UC Gill Tract Community Farm, Albany, California, United States - DLSLT.R1 | ecosystem: Host-associated > Plants > Phyllosphere > Unclassified | place: USA... | reverse complement strand
TGGTCGAACTGGCCGGCGCCGCCACCCATTACGTGTTCGTCACCGCCTATGACCAGTTCGCGCTGCGCGCCTTCGAAGTGCATGCGCTGGACTACCTGCTCAAGCCCTTCGGCGCCCCACGCCTGGCCCAGGCGCTGGCGCATGTGCGCGAACGCCTGCGCGCGCCGCAGCCGCAGCCGGTGCAGGCGCTGGTGGCCGACAGCCAGGCGCGCCGGCAGCCGCTCGAAAGGATCCTGATCCGCGACGGCGCGCGCGTGCAGGTGGTGCCGGTGGCGCAGGTCGACTACATCGAGGCCGAGGACGACTACGTCGCCATCGTCGCCGCCGGCCGGCGCTGGCTCAAGAACCAGCGCCTGGCCGAACTCGAGGCCCAGCTCGACCAGCGCGCCTTCCTGCGCGTGCACCGCTCCTTCATCGTCAATCTGGGCGCCATCGTGCGCATCGAACCGGCCGGCAAGGACGGCCATTGCGCGCTGCTCAAGGATGGCGCGCGCATCCCGGTCAGCCGCAGCGGCTATCCCAGGCTCAGGGAGCTGATGCGCTGACGGCGCCGGCCGCGCCGCCCGCATCCACCTGCCACCAGGCCGGCAGCAGGGCGCGCACCTCGGGCCGCGCGAAGCGGTCGTCGATCAGCCAGACCGTGCCGCGATCCTGTTCGGTGCGGATCACCCGCCCGGCCGCCTGCACCACCTTCTGCATGCCGGGATACAGGTAGGTGTAGTCGTAGCCGGCGCCGAACATCCCGTCCATGCGCCGCCGCAGCTGCTCGTTGACCGGGTTCAGTTGCGGCAGGCCGAGGGTGGCGACGAAGGCGCCGATCAGGCGCTCTCCCGGCAGGTCGACGCCCTCGCCGAAGGAGCCGCCCAGTACCGCGAAGCCGATGCCGCGTCCGCCCGGCACGAAGCGCGCCAGGAAATCGGCGCGTTCCGGCTCGCTCATGCGGCGTGACTGGCGCCAGGTCGGCACGTCCGGATGCTCGCGCTCGAAGCGCTCGAGCGCCTGCTGCAGGTAATCGAAGCTGGAAAAGAAGGCCAGGTAGTTGCCTGGCGTTGCGTGGTACTGGCGCGCCATCAGGGCGGCGATCGGACCGAGCGAGGCGGCGCGCTGCTGGTAGCGGGTCGAGATGCCGTGCGCGACGTGGACATCGAGCTGGCTGGCGTTGAACGGCGAGTCGACGTCGATCCAGGCGGTGCTCGCCGGCATGCCGAGCAGGTCGGCAAAATAATTCCAGGGACTCAGCGTGGCCGAGAACAGCGTGGTCGAATGGGCGAATCCGAAGCGCGGGCCGAGGAAGGGCGCAGGCACGACGTTGCGGATGCACAGCACGGTGTCGCGCTCGTCGGCGCGCGTCAGGTCGAACAGCGAGTGCTCGCCGAAGGTTTCGGCCAGGCGCGCGAACTGCAGCGCATCGAAGTAGAAGGCCTGCAGGGCCGGATCGAGCGGCACCGCGCTGGCGGCCAGGTGCTCGGTGATGGCGCTGACGGCGTGCGTCAAGGCGTCGACGAACTTCGCGGGCGGCTTGTCCAGCACCTGGTAGGGCAGGGGCGCGTCCTTGCCGGCCGCGGTCCAGGCGCGGCCCAGTTTTTCCAGCGTCTTCTGCACCGGGGCCGGCGCCACCGCGCGCGCCGCGCGCAGGCTGGCCCGCTCCATGCCCGCGCTGTACATCGAGCGTGCACGCGACACCAGGTTGTGCGCCTCGTCGGCCAGCACGCTGACTTTCCAGCCGTTGGCCAGCGCCAGGTTGTAGAGCATGGCGCCGCCGTCGAACCAGTAGTTGTAGTCGCCCACCACCACGTCGCTCCAGCGCGTCATCTCGCTGCCCAGGTAATAGGGGCAGACCTCGTGCGCCAGGCCGATCTCGCGCAGGGTCGGGCGGTCCAGCACCGCTGCGTCGAGGGCGGCGGCGCGCGCGGCCGGCAGGCGGTCGTAGAAACCCTTGGCCAGCGGGCAGGCGTCGCCATGGCAGGCCTTGTCGGGATGTTCGCAGGCCTTGTCGCGCGCCGACAGTTCGAGCACGCGCAGCGGCAGCGCGGCGCCGCTTTTCAGGGTGGCGGCGGCGTCCAGCGCGAGCTGGCGGCCCGGGGTCTTGGCGGCCAGGAAGAACAGCTTGTCGAGTTCATGCTTGCGCGCCGCCTTCAGGGCCGGGAACAGGGTGCCGACGGTCTTGCCGATGCCGGTCGGGGCTTGCGCCAGCAGGCAGCGCTTGCTGGCGTTGGCGCGGAACACGGCCTCGGCAAGCTGGCGCTGGCCGGGCCGGAAATCGGCATGCGGGAAACGCATCGCATCGAGCGCGGCATCGCGCCGTTCGCGGTGCGCCAGTTCCTGTTCGGCCCAGGCGGTAAAGCGCCGGCACTGGTCCTCGAACAGCGCGGCAAGCTCCGCGCGGCTCCGCGTTTCCTTGAACGCGGTCTCCTGCTGGCTGCCGATGTCGAAGTAGACCAGGGCCAGGTCGATCGTCTCGAGGTCCAGCTGCTGGCACAGCAGATGGCCATACACGCGCAGCTGGGCCCAGTGCAGGTGGCGGTGGTTGGCGGGGATGGACGTGAGCTGGCCGCGGTAGGTCTTGACTTCCTCGACCAGCCTGCGGTCCGGGTCGTAGCCGTCGGCGCGGCCGCGCACGCGCAAGGGGCCGAATTCGCCTTCGAGCGCGACTTCGCTGCGGTAGTTGTCGCCGCGGCGCGCGGCCACGATCGCATGGCCCTGGATGCCTTCCTGGGCGGTCGGCGAGGGCGTGAAGCGCAGGTCGAGGTCGCCCTGCTTGGCGGTGAATTCGCACAGGGCGCGCACCGCCACGGTGTAGCGGCGCGGGGCATCCGCGCGCGCGGCGCCGGCGTCGCTCATGCCGCTGCGCGCTCCCACTGCAGCCAGCACACCGTCACCGGCATATCGTGCGTGGCGCAGTAGTCGATCCAGCGCAGCTGGTTGTCCTGCAGGCGGTCGCCCGGACCCTTCACCTCGATCATGGCGTAGCGCCCCTCGCCAGGCCAGAACTGGATCAGGTCGGGAAAGCCGGTGCGGTTGTCGCGCACGTCCTGCAAAATTCGGCGGAACCACAGCTTCAGGTGCGCGGCCGGGATGCAGTCCAGCGCCAGCTCGATGATCTCGCGCCCGAGCCAGTCCCAGGACACGAAGGGCGATTGCAGACCGGCCTTTTCCTCGTATGTCTGGAGGATCGCGGCGCGGTGGCTGCCGTCGTCGAGCAGGGCCAGGCAAGCCTCGAATTCGTCGCGCCGGCGTGCGTGGAAGTCGGCGTTGTACAGGTCCGCCGGACCGCGGTGGAAGGGGTGGAAGAAGGCGCCCGGGATGGCGGCGAACACGGCGCGCCAGCACAGCAAACCGAACAGGGTGTTGGCCAGGGTGTTCTCGACGTAGAACACGGGCGCCTCGTCGCGCCACAGGTGCTCCAGCACCACGCCTTCGACCCGTTTCTCCTCGTGCGGGAAGGGCAGTTCGAGGTCCAGGCGCTGCGCCGGCGTGGCGCGCCGCGTGCGCTGGACGACGTGGCCGAGTTTGCGCGCCAGGCGCGGGCCGATGCGCAGCAGGTGCTGGCGTTCGGCATCGCTTTCCGGCGCTGCGCGGGCGCGTTCGCACAGCGCGTGGGCCAGGTCGAATTTCTCGTGCTTTTCGAGCACGCGGATCGCCCGTCCGCGCGCGCCGGGATAGCGGCAGTCGGCATAGGTGGCGTAGGCCTGGTCCCAGTCCTTCTCTTTTTCGAACAACTGGCCGAGCTGGAACAGCAGGCGCTCGCGGCGGCTGTCCAGCCAGGGGTTGTCGAAACCGCCTGCGGGCGAGGCGGCCAGCAGGTCGGGCAGGATGTCGCAGGCCGCTTCGCCGGCGTAGTAGCGCTCCTTGCAGGCGTGCAGTTGCAGGTAATGCTCGATGTCGCGCCGGGTGCGGAACCCGCGCGAGGCCAAGGAAAACTCGACCTTTTCGTAGCGGAACAGGCCGAGGTCGGACAGCACGAACTCGGTCCAGTCCTGGCTCAGGTTGCCGAAGAAAAGCAGGCGCAGGCGGTCGCACAGGGGTTGCACCAGCAGGCGCAGGGCAAGGTCGGCGCCGTCCTGCATCCAGTGCGAGAAGGGTTTGGCTTGCGCGTGCGCCGCGTCGGCGCGCAGGGCGTCGAGCTGCTCGGCCTTGCGCGCGTTTTTCAGTGCGCCTGAGAGACCGAAGGCCTGCACCAGCTCGGGCTTGACCAGCAGCTCGAACAATTCGTCGAGCGCGAGCACCGGATCGTGTTCGATCCAGCCGGTGGGCAGCAGGGCAGTGGCAGCCTCGACCGGGCAACCGATCTCGGCATAGTTGAGTTTGCTGGCGCGGAACAGCGTGCCCTTGCGCATCACCAGGCGCACGAACAGCGCGCGCGCCGGACGCGGCAGGGCTGGAAAGGCGGCGATGAAGGCCTGCTCCTCGTCGAGCAGCAGGTCGGCATAGCGTTCGGCTATCCAGTCCAGCACGCGCTGGAAGTTATCCAGGTAATAAAACTCGTTTTCCAGAACCCTGATCATCGCCAAACCATCGCCAACTGTATCTTTGTACAGTATAGCGGTGCCACGGCGTTTACCCAAAGGTTTCGCCGCGGCACGCCGGACGGCGTGGTTTTTTCGGCCATGGCGTTTTGCCAAGCCGTCTTGCTATACCTTGCTGCTACACCCTGCTGCTACACCCTGCTGCTGCTCCGTCCTGATGCGCCGACCTGCTGCGCGGTCTTGTCGCGATGCTGGCTTTGCGCGCCTCAGGGCTGGTCGGGCATGTGCGGGCCGCAGGACTTGCTGGCGCAGGTCGCGCCGCCACGTCCCTGTGCATCGCTCCGGCCAGCACCGCTGCTGGCCGTGGCGCCGGGCTCGCCCGCTTCGTCGGGACGTCCCCCGTGCTGGATGATGGCCGAGATCAGGGCCACATCCAGATCCACGGAGGACAGCACCGGCTTGGGCTGCGCGGACACGCGGCGGGCGCGCGGCTGGGCGGCCGGGCGGATGGGCTGCGGCGCCGGGCGATAGGCTGCGACGGGACGGGGCAGGGCGCTTTTCGCTGGGGTGCTGGCCAAGGCTGCCTGGCGTGCGGGTGCGGGTGCTGGTGTTGCATTCGATGCCAGTGGTCCGGTGCTGCCGTGGGCCGCTGCCGCGACCGTGGCGTATGGCGGGAAGGCGTCCATTGCCGGCGTATGGTCATCGTAGGGCGCGGCAGCTGGGGCGGCGCCATGCTCCGCGACAGGCTGCCCGGCATCTGCAGCAGCCTCGGTCGCAGCAGGGGGCTGTTGCGCCTCCGCCACAGTTACACCGCCGCTTGCCTGCCGGCCCACGCCGTTCACCTCGTGCGCCATCCATGCCAGGGCGCATGCCAGTGCGCAGGCCAGCACTGCGGCGCTGCCGTACCACATGGCGGCGGGCCAGGCCGGCAGCCGCTTGCCGGGCTTGCGCCCGGAGCGGCCCTCGAGCATCGCGAGGATATTGATCTCGCCGCCGGGACGGCGCGTGGACGGCATCAGGTTCGGTCGTCTGGTGCCGGGTTGATCTTCGTCTGTAGGTCGCACCGCCTTACTCCTAAGATTTTGGAAATCAAGTTCCAATTAGAAACAAAGCGGAGAAACCGATGCTGATATTCCTCGCATTCCTTTATTTTTGTCTGGCTTGCAGCCTGATCTGGCTTGCCGTGTTCCCGTCGGGACGGACCATGTTGCTGCAATTGCTGGGCGGCCTGCAGCGGCGCCTGCTGTGGCGTGCGGGCGCCCTCGGCCGCAGCAGCGGTACGACGGTGCAGGCCGGCTGGTCGGGCGTGTACCTGCGCTGGCGCACCATGCGTGCGTTGTTAAGGCGCCACTGGGCATTCTGCGCGATCGCCATCCCGCTGGTCCTGATTCCCACGCTGCTGGCGCTACTGATGCGCAATCCCGACATGCTGCCCGGCTACGAACCAAGCGACACTGCGGTCGATCCACAGGTGGCGGCGCTGCTGCGCGGCGAACGGCTGGTGCCCCCGGCTTCGCTGCCACCGGTGGCCTTCGCCACGCGCGAGGTCGAGCTGGTGCGTCCGATGCTGTTCAACGCCAGCCGCAACTGGGGTTTGCTGCATGGCGATTTCAGCCAGCGTTTGCTGCTCGCCTTCAAGATCATGAAGGAAAAACACGGCTATGACATGGCCCTGCTGGAAGGCTATCGCAGCCCGGCGCGCCAGGATCTGCTGGCGCAGGCCGGCTCCCAGGTGACCAATGCGCGCGCCTTCCAGAGCTGGCACCAGTACGGGCTGGCGGCCGACTGCGCATTCTTGCGCGATGGCAAGCTAGTGATCTCGGAAAAGGATCCCTGGGCAATGCGCGGCTACCAGCTCTATGGCGAGGTCGCCGAATCGCTTGGTCTGACCTGGGGCGGGCGCTGGACCATGATGGATTTCGGCCACACCGAGCTGCGTATGCGCGGGGTAATGCGGCGCTGAACCGGCGTGGGTAGGGACGGCTCAGGATTTGTTTGATCTCAAATTTCGATTAAGAAATAAGGTCAGACTTGCCGATGGTATTCATTTCTCCGAGCAAAGATTATGGCCCGACTCTGGCAATTCATTAGCGACAGACGCGTACTGGCCGTGGTCGGCCTCGGCGCGCTGGCAGTCCTGACCAGCGTGGTGCTGCCCCGCCTGGAATCGCCCGAGGAGGCGGCCATCCTGGCGCTGCTGCTCGGCCTCGTGCTGCTGGCGGCCTGGGGCGGTTGGCGCCTGGCGCGCGCCTGGCGCCGCAAGCGCGCCGCCGCCGGCCTGGGGGCGGCCCTTGCCGCCAGCATGGGCGAAGACGGCGCCGCCCACGGCAAGGCCGATGGCAGGGGCGATGCCGCGGTCCTGCGCATGGGCATGCTGGAAGCGATCAACGCCATCAAGACTTCCAAGCTGGGCCTGACGCGGGGCGCGGCGGCGCTGTACGAGTTGCCCTGGTACATGATCATCGGCAATCCGGCAGCCGGCAAGAGCAGCGCGATCAAGCATTCTGGCCTGACCTTCCCGATCCCCGGCAGCAAGGCGGTGCAGGGCGTGGGCGGCACCCGCAACTGCGACTGGTTCTTTACCACCGACGGCATCCTGCTCGATACCGCCGGCCGCTACTCGGTGTTCGAAGCCGACCGCGCCGAGTGGTTCGGCTTCCTCGAACTATTGCGCAGGCACCGTCCGCGCGCGCCGATCAACGGCATCCTGATCGCCGTCAGCGTGGCCGAACTGGCCGGCGGCGATCCGGAAGCCTCGATCGAGCTGGCCAAGAGCCTGCGCACCCGGGTGCAGGAACTGACCGAGCGCCTGGGCGTGCATGCGCCGGTCTACGTGGTCTTCACCAAGGCCGACCTGATCGCCGGCTTCTCCGACTTCTTCCACGGCAGCGAGGCGGCCGAACGCGAGCGCGCCTGGGGTTCGACGCTGCGCTACAACCGGCGCAGCACCCCGGTCGACGTGCTCGGCTTCTTCGACCGCCATTTCGACGAGCTGCACGACGGCCTCAAGGAAATGAGCCTGGCCGGCATGGCCGGCAACCGCAGCGCCGCGATGCGCCCCGGGGTGTTCACCTTCCCGCTCGAATTCGCTGCCCTCAAGCCGCAGGTGCGCGCCTTCCTGGGCACCCTGTTCGAAGAAAACACCTGGCAGTTCAAGCCGGTCTTCCGCGGTTTTTATTTCACCAGCGCGCTGCAGGAGGGCAGCGTCGAGAACCTGTCCTCGCGCCGCGTGGCCGGCCGCTTCGACCTCAGGCTGGGCGCTCCCGTGCCGGCGGGCGAGGACAAGGGCGGGCAGGGCGAGGAGCAGTCCGGCTACTTCCTGCTGCAGCTGTTCCGCAAGGTGATCTTCGCCGACCGCGAGCTGGTCAAGCGCTATACCAGCCCGGCCGCGGCGCGCCTGAAGGTCGGCGTGTTCTTCGCCGCCACCATCCTGCTGGGCTGCGCACTGGGCGGCTGGAGCTGGTCGTACATGGGCAACCGCCAGCTGGTGGCCAATGTCCAGGCGGACCTCGACAAGGTCAGCAAGCTGCAGGCCCGGCGTCCCGACCTGCAGTCGCGCCTGGAGGGCCTGGACATCCTGCAGGACCGCATCGAGCAGCTGGAAACATACCGCGACGAGCGGCCGCTGGCGCTGTCCTTCGGGCTGTACGAGGGCGCCCGGCTCGAACGCAAGCTGCGCGACGAGTATTTCGCCGGCGTGCGCGAGGTGCTGGTGCTGCCGGTCACGGGCGCGCTGGAGGGGCTGCTGGCCGAGATGAACGCCAATGCCGCCCAGCTCGATCCGAACGCGCGCGCCACGCCGGCGGCCAGACCCGGCCAGGATTACCAGAGCGTCTCCGCCACCAATGTCGGCGATGCCTACAACGCGCTCAAGACCTACCTGATGCTGGCCGATAAAAGCCATGCCGAACCGGGCCACCTGAACGACCAGCTGACGCGCTACTGGCGCGGCTGGCTCGAGGCAAACCGCGGCGCCATGCCGAAGGAGCAGATGATCCGCAGTGCCGAGCGCATGCTGACCTTCGTGCTGGCGCATACCGACGACCAGGCCTGGCCGCAGGTCACGCCGAAACTGAGCCTGCTCGACAGCGCGCGCGAGAACCTGCGCCGCGTGGTGCGCGGCACCCCGGCACGCGAACGCGTGTACGCCGACATCCGCACCCGCGCCGCCACCCGCTATCCGGCCATGACGGTGGCGCGCATCGTCGGCGAGCAGGACCAGGGCCTGGTGGTCGGCAGCCATGCCGTCAGCGGAGCCTTTACCCGCGACGCCTGGGACAAGTTCGTGCAGGGCGCGATTCGCGAGGCCTCGAGCCGCGAACTGCAGAGCAGCGACTGGGTGCTCAAGAGCGTGGCCAAGGACGACCTCACGCTGGAAGGCAGTCCGGAACAAATCCAGAAGGCGCTGGTCGACCTGTACAAGGCCGACTATGCGCGCGAATGGAGCAAGTTCGTGCAGGGCGTCACGATTGCCGACCTGAACGGCTTCGATGCCAGCGTGCAGGCGATGAACCGCCTGGGCGACCCGCAGGCCTCGCCGCTGGCCAAGGTGCTCAAGACCGTGTACGAGCAGACCGCCTGGGACGATCCGAGCCAGTCGCGCGTCGACACCGTCAAGCTCAAGCGCGGGCTGATGGGCTGGTTCCGCGAAGTCATCCTGCGCCAGGCGCCGTCCGGGGCGCGCCAGCTGGCCGACGCTGCCGGGCCGCTGCCGGTGGGCGGGGTTCAGGCCGCCGGTCCGATCGGCCGCGAGTTCGCCGGCGTGGCGCGCCTGGTGGGCATCAAGGAAAAGGATGCCTCGCTGATGACCGGCTACCTCGACGCCCTGTCCAAGCTGCGCAGCCGCCTGAATACACTGAAGAACCAGGGCGACCCGGGCCCCGGCGCCAAGCAGCTGATGCAGCAGACCCTGGAAGGCAGCGGTTCGGAGCTGGCCGAGGCGCTGAAATACGTCGACGAGCAGATGCTGACCGGGATGAGCGACAGCCAGACGCAGATGCTGCGTCCGCTGCTGGTGCGTCCGCTGGTGCAGACCTTCGCGATGATCGTGCTGCCGTCGGAATCGGAAATCAACAAGACCTGGCAGGCCCAGGTGCTTGAACCCTTCCGCACCACGCTGGCGGCCAAGTACCCGTTCGCGCCGGGCGCGCAGATCCAGGCCACGGCCGGCGAGATCGGCCAGGTGTTCGGCCCCGAAGGCGCGGTGGCCAGATTCATCGGCGCCACCATGGGACCGCTGGTGGTGCGGCGCGGCGACGTCCTCTCCAGCCGGACCTGGGCCGACATCGGCATCACGCTGGCGCCGCAGGCCGTGAGCGGCTTCCCCGGCTGGATCGCACCGCTGTCGGCCAACGGCGTCGCCGTCGACAACGGCGCCCAGGCCGGGCCGCAGACCGTGTTCCAGCTGCTGCCGCTGGCAGCGCCCGGCGTGACCGAGTACACGATCGAGATCGACGGCCAGCAGCTGCGCTACCGGAATACCCCGCCGGCCTGGGTCAATATGGTCCATCCGGGACCGCAGGGCGCCAGCGGCGCGAAGATCAGCGCCGTCACCTTCGACGGTCGTACGGTCGAGCTGTTCAACGTGCCCGGCCAGTTCGGCCTGCAGAAGATGATCGAGGCGGCCGCCAACAAGCGCGTCGACGCCGGCACCCACGAGCTGCGCTGGAGCGCCGGCACGGTCGCGGTGGCGGTCAACCTCAAGCGCGTCAGCAGCGCCGGGGCCAGCGGTGGAGGCGGCGACGCCCAGGCCAGCCGTGGCTTCAACGGCCTGCGCCTGCCGGAATCGATCGTCGGGCGCCCGGCCGCGGGCCTTGGCGCGGGCACGCCGGCGCTGGCCGGGACGGTGGACGCGGCAGGGGCCACATCGGTCGTCACGGCCGGCGCCAGTGCCGTGCCGGCCGGGGTGCCGCAATGAACCGCCCGGCCTGCAGCCGCATCGGCTACTTCGGCAAGCTGCCCGCGCGTAGCGACTTCGTCAAGCTGGCCGACCAGCCGGTGCTCGGCATGCTCGACGACTGGCTGGCCCAGGTCATGTCGCGCCTGCCGGCCGACGCGCGCTGGAAGCTGAACTACGACGCCATGGCACCGGCCAGCTTCGCCTTCGTCGGCCCGGAGCGGCGCCACGCGGTCGCCGGGCACGTGGTCGCCAGCCGCGACCAGTCCGGGCGGCGCTTTCCCTTCCTGATGATGCGCACCGTCGAGGTGGCCGACCCGGCCGCCTTCGCGGCGCGCTGTCCGCTGGCGTTCGGACCGCTGTGGCGCTACCTCGACGAGATGGCGCCGCGCATGCTCGGCAGCGGGGATCCGGGACCGCACCTGCAGGCGATCGCCGAGGCCCAGGTCGAGCAGGGCGAGCATGACGCGGCGCTCACCGAATTCCTGGCCGTGTCGACGGTCGGCTCGCTGTCGGCGCAACTGGCGCTGCCGGCCGAGCGCATGATCCTCGGTCTGGGCCTGCTGCTGCAGCCGGTCATGCACAGCCGTCCAGCCGGGCTGCAGCGCAGCCTGGTGCTGCCGCTGCCGGCGCAGTCGCACACACCGGCGCTGCGCCACGCCGTTGCCGCCTTCTGGCTCGAACTGGTGACGCCCTTCATCCGCCGCAGCGGCTTCGACCTGGCCCTGTTCGTGACCACGGTGCGCGACCGTCCGGCGCTGGTGGTCGGCTTCGGCGGCGAGGCGGCCGGCACCCTGCATGCGCTGATCGATCCGCTGGTCGCGCTCGAGCACCAGGTGCACCTGGACGACAACGCCTGGATCGACGAGCAGCTCGGCATCGACATCGATGTGCGCGCCCTGGCCAGCTACCTGGAGCAGCCGATGCTGCCGCTGCGTACGGCGCGCGAACTCTTCCTGCAAACCTTCATCGGAGCCGCCGCGTGAACACCAAGAACCCGACCCTGCTGGCCGTCCTGCTGCTTGCCCTGGGCGCACCCGCGTTCATGCCCGCCTTTGCGCTGGCCACCGCCGCGCCGATCGTCGTCTCCGGCACCGTCGGCGGCGAGGCGGCTAAGGCGGCCCTGCTCGGACGCCTGCGTGGGCTGTACGGCACCGAGCGCGTGGTCGACCAGCTCGCGGTGGGCCGGGTCTCGACCCCGCCCGACTGGAACGAGCAGGTGGCCAGGCTGATCGGCCCCAACCTCAAGCTGGTCAGCCGTGGCCAGCTGCAGGTCGACGGCGCCAGCGTCAGCCTGCGCGGCGACGTCGCCAGCGAAGCGCAGCGCCAGCAGATCGCCGGCGAGCTCGCGCTCGGGCTGGGCAGCGCCTACACCGTCAACAACGGCCTGCGCGTGGCGGCCTCGGAACAGGGCCTGCTGGACGCCGCACTGGCCGACCGCATCATCGAACTCGAATCCGGCAAGGCCACGCTGGCCGACTCGGGCAAGGCCATCCTCGACCAGATGAGCGCGGTGCTGCTCAAGCTCAAGGACAAGAAGGTCCAGGTGATCGGCCACACCGACAACGCCGGCTCGCGCGCCGGCAACCTCTCGCTCAGCCAGGCCCGCGCCGAGGCGGTCAAGGCCTACGTCAGCGCCCGCGGCGTGAGCCCCGACATGATCGCCGTCGCCGGCGAAGGCCCCGACCGCCCGGTCGCCGACAACCGCAGCCCCGAAGGCCGCGCCCGCAACCGCCGCATCGAATTCAAGATCGTCCAGTAAGCCGCCACTCACCGGCTTCCCCCAACACCCGCACGGCGCTTTCACCCCGAAATTCGGGGTCAGAGCACTTTTTGCTTGAAATTCGGGGTCAGAGCACATTTTCAATCAATAGCTTGCCACCACTCCGGTATCGAGCTCACCAGCATCGCGCCGTCTGGCACCCCCGCCATGCGCGACGCGGTACCCGCTCGTGCCCGCATGGAGCAATTTCCCAGAAATGTGCTCTGACCCCGAATTATCAAAAAAATGTGCTCTGACCCCGAATTGTTGATGGACTGGCCTGGTTCAGGGCAGGGTGATGGTCACGTTGGCGGAGCGTGGCGGGAGTTTGACCAGGTCGTTGTAGCCGGCCAGGGCGGCGTCGGTTTCGTGGGCGAGGGCGGTGCGCAGGCCCAGCCAGGCACCGAGGCCGGCGAGGGCGAAGACGCCGCTTAAT
>Ga0308163_10003736_pt1 | contig 12563 bp, 11 predicted proteins | sample PhyTR1_FD_201037 | JGI IMG/M metagenome (GOLD analysis project Ga0308163, IMG submission 201037) | Phyllosphere microbial communities from UC Gill Tract Community Farm, Albany, California, United States - DLSLT.R1 | ecosystem: Host-associated > Plants > Phyllosphere > Unclassified | place: USA... | reverse complement strand
CCTGAATACACCATGCCGCTCAGATCCACTCTGGAATCCGAACGATGACCATCCATACGCGCCGATTGATGAAACCACTGCTGGCCGTGCTCTGCGCGGCATCCACGCTGGGAACGGCGCAAGCCGGCGGGCCTGCCGTGCAGAGCCAGGACCTGGTGTACCAGTACGAGGAAATGTTTGCGTTCGATATCGCCACCTGGCTGGTCGGGCATGCGCCACAGCTCAGCCCCCACGCCGAAGTGCTGTCCCATTGGGCGGGCTACAGCGGCATCAGTCCGCGCGTCCTGCTTGCCCTGATGGAGCTGCAGACCGGCGTGGTGGGCAACCAGGATGCTTCGCCTGGCAGTCTGGAACGGCCCTTCGGCACGCTGGTCACCAGGACCGGCTTCGGGCCGCAGCTGCGCGAAGTGGCCGAAACGCTGCGTGATGCGATGTATGACGCCGCTGATACCGGCACGATGGGGCCTGTGGCGCTGTCGGCCGACAACCCGCTGCGCACCCTGTACGCGCTCTCAGGCATGGACACTGTGCGTGCCACGGCGCTGGCCGACGCAGGCTTCAATGATGTCTACCGCAAACTGTTCGGAAGCAGCCCGGCGAGGGCGCAACGCGACGGCGGGGCGCGGGCGCAGGCCGATGTGCCGCCGACCACCCTCTTGCAGTTTCCTTATCCACTCAAGGCGAAGTGGCATATCGGCGGCGCACACACGCACTCCGGCAGCGGCCGGTTCCCGATGTCTTCGCTGGACATGTCGGTCGGCGGTTGGTGGGGCAGCAACCAGAGCAACTACTGGGTATCGGCATCGGCGTCGGGACGTTTCAAGCGTCACTCCTCCTGCATGGCCGAGATCGTGCACGAAGGTGGCTGGTCCACCACCTACTACCACCTGATGAACATCCGCCCCGCAACAGGCGCGATGGTGGCGGCCAACGATGCCATTGCCAACCCGGCCAATACCCGGAACCAGGCCTTGTGCGATGGAGGATCCTCTACCGGCCCGCACGAACACTGGTCCCTGAAGTCCAACGGCAGCCAGCACCATCTGAACGGTGTGACCCTGTCCAGCTACCTGATCACCGCCACGGGCACCAGTTACGACACCAACTGCCAGCGTTTCAACCTCAGCCGTAATGGCAGGCGCTACTGTTCGGATTTCTACACCAACATAGGTGTTGACGCTCCCTGAATCGGGTATTCTCCCGCGCATCGCGCGCCAAGGCGGTGCGCCGGGGGGATCAATGACCAGGATGTTGGTGACGCTGGCGCTGTGTGCGCTGGCCACGCAGGCGCACGCGCAACGCGTGTACAAGTGCAGCGATGGCAAGCAGGTGGCCTATCAGTCGGTGCCCTGCCCGAAGGAGCAGGACACCGGCATCAGCCGTCCGGTCGTGCGCGATCCGAACCTGACCAGCGCCGACCGCGTGCGCGTGGCGCAGGAATCATCACAGGCGCGCCGCTGGGTGCGTCAGGGCGCCGGTTACGACCAGCCCGACGTGCGCGGCACGGTGATCGACAACGTGGTCGATCCGCAATCCTGCGAAGACGCCCGCCTGCGCAAGGAGATGGCCGAAGTGTTCACCGGCCGCAGCGCTCCTGCGCGCATCGACCAGGAAATCCACCGCGCCTGCGCGGTACGCTGAAAGCCCGTGCGGTCACACGTGTGACCGTACTGAAAACGCTTGCTTAACTAAATGCGAATACTTATCATTTAGTCAACACGTACGCCCAGCCAGTCAGTCGCGGATCCCTTCCGCCGTTGCCGCCCCGTGTACCAGCTAACGTTCGCCGCCCCAGCCTGGTGCGGTGACGATGGGAGCGGGCGCTGCATGCTGGCGCTGGGCATGCGCGCCTGCGCGGCCGTTTCCATCGCCGGCTTTTTTTACCTGCATGGAATCGCACCCCTCATGTCGTCGCTGTCCAACGCTTTCCCCCGTTCGCTGCTCGCGCTTGCCATCACCAGCCTGTTGCTCGCTTCGGCCGCCCACGCAGACACCCCGGCCGATGCCTCCGCGCGTACCCTGGACGCGGTGCAGGTCACTGCCGATGGTGAAATCCGCAACGGCTATACGGTCAAGCACGCAAACACCGCCACCAAGCTGGACCTGTCGCTGCGCGAAACGCCGCAGTCGGTCACCGTGGTCACCCGCCAGCGGCTGGACGACATGGGCCTGTTCGCGCTGTCCGATGTCATGGGCCAGGTCACCGGCGTGCACGTGTCGGTCACCGACAGCGAGCGCATCAACTATGTGTCGCGCGGCTACAACATCACCAATTTCCAGGTCGATGGCATGCTCAACACCTTCGGTGGGTCGATCAAGACCAACACCGACAGCGTGATCTACGAGCGTATCGAAGTGATCCGCGGCGCCACCGGCCTGACCACCGGTGCCGGCGATCCTTCGGGCACCATCAGCTTCGTGCGCAAGCGCCCCACCGATACCTTCCAGGCCGGTGCCAACCTGACCGTGGGCCGCTGGGGCAACCAGCGCCTGGAAGCCGACCTCGGCGGTCCGGTGGCACTGGATGGGCGCATCCGGGCGCGCGTGGTGGCGGCCAAGCAGCAGAGTGATTCCTTCCGCGATGTGTACCAACTGGACAAGGACGTGTTCTACGGCATCGTGCAGGCCGACGTCACCGACAGCACCCTGCTGGAACTGGGCTATGAGTACCAGTCGCCGCATACCTCCGGGGTGACCTGGGGCGTGGTGCCATACTGGGGCGCCGATGGCCAGCCGGCCAACCTGCCGCGCTCGACCAACCTGTCAGCCTCGTGGAGTGCCTGGCCGATCATTGAAAAGACCCGCTTCGTGCGCCTGGAGCAACAGCTCGGCAATGGCTGGTCGGCCAAGGCCAACCTGACCCACGCCGACCGCGATACCGATGGCAGCGTCTGGTACGGCGCCCAGGGCTATCCGCGCGCAGATGGCACCGGCGTGTCGGCCTACGTTTCGCACTTCAACGAGCAGAGCACGATGGAGGTGTTCGACCTCAACGCCAGCGGTCCGTTCAAGCTGTTCGGGCGCGACCACGAGCTGGTGTTCGGTCTGGGCCGGTCGGTGCGCAAGGGGGAATCCGATGCGCTCGATTTCGACTACACCTCCGCCTATGCGGTGGTGCCGGACTGGCGCGGCTGGACAGGCGATGTGCCGCGCTTGCCGGTCACCCGGCTGGGCTACCTGGCCTCGGAAAACGAGCTGAAGCAGAGCGCCGCTTACCTGGCCGCACGGCTGCAGCTGGCTGATCCGCTGCTGGCCGTGGTCGGTGCCCGTTATGGCAGCTGGGAAACCAGGACTTGGCGCTATGCCCATGACGCCGCCGGCAACCTGACCGCCACGACCCGCACCGGCTACAAGCCCGATGATTCGCTGACTCCGTACCTGGGTCTGGTGTACGACTTCAACGCGATCTTCAGCGGCTACGTCAGCTACGCCGATATCTTCCAGCCGCAGAATTACCGCGACCGCAGTGGCGACTATCTGGAACCGGTGGTCGGCACGATGTGGGAAGGCGGCCTGAAGGCCGAGTTCTTCGGCGGCCTGCTCAATGCCTCAGCGGCAATCTTCGAAGGCGAGCAGGACAACGTGGCCGAGATCGATGATTCGGTCCCGCCGTCGTCGCTGCCCGATGGCAGCCAGGCCTACCGTTCCACCGGCAAGGGCAACAAGGTGAAAGGCTGGGAGCTGGAAACCCAGGGCAGCATCGGCGAGCACTGGAACCTCTCCGCCGGCTTCGCCCACACCACCATCCGCAACCGTGCCGGCGTGCTGCAGAAGACCACCAACCCGCAGGACACCTTCCGGCTCAACGCCAGCTGGCGCCCGGGCGGCATCGACGGCCGGTTCTGGCTGGGCGGTGGTGCGACATGGCAGAGCGGCATCTGGAACAACAGCACCAAGCCGCGCGCGGACTACCTGACCAGCGGCCGCACCGAAAGTGCGCGCATCCAACAGGATGCGTTCTACCTGGTGAACCTTTCGGCCGGTTACCGCTTCAATCAGAACTTCAGTGCGCAGCTCAACCTCAACAACGTGCTGGACAAGGCGTACTACAACAATGTCGGCTTCTACCAGGGCGTGTACTGGGGCGAACCGCGCAACGTGACCATGACGCTGCGCTGGAAGCTCTGAAGATCTGATGGATGCCGCCGGCGATGTGCCGGCAGCCGGCCACGGATGGCCACCTTTTCCACCGGCAGCGATGCCATCAACCGCAACTGCAGGATCACCGTGGACCGCTCGCCTTCTACTGCCAACACGACCGCCAACACTCGCTTGGCCACGTTCTTCGCCCGCCCCGGCTGGGGGGTGTTTTCGCGCAGCATGGCCGCCATCTTCGGTGGCTACGCGCTGGCCGCGGTGACCAGCGTTTTCTGCGCGCTGGCGTTGCCCGGCGCGCGCGGACAGACCGTGCTGACCGGCATGCTGCTGGCGATCGTGGTGTGTGCCTGCGCGGCGCTGTGGGCCTTTGCCACGCGCACGGCGTTGCGCGCATGGATCGGTATTCTGCTGCCCACCGTGGTGATGGCGGCGGTTGCCCGGGCACTGGGAGCGTGGGCATGAAGAACGGATTCCGCCAGTCGATGGCTTGGCTGCATACCTGGACCGGCCTGCTGGTGGGCTGGCTGCTGCTGTTGATCTTCATGGCCGGCACTGCCAGCTACTACCGCGAGGAAATCAGCCGCTGGATGCGCCCGGAACTGCCGGCCACGACAGTCAGTACCGACGTCGCGGCCGAGCGCGCGGTGCACTACCTGCAGGAACACGCCGGCCACGCCGAGACCTGGTTCGTCACCCTGCCCGACCCGCGCAACCCGGCCATGCGCATGTTCTGGCGCAATCCCGAATCGATGGTCAAGCCGCCGGTGGAAGGCGAGCGCCGCCGCCGCGGTGGCGGACGCTTCGGCGATGCCACGGTCGATCCGAACACCGGCGACAAGCTGGAAGCCCGCGAAACCCGCGGCGGTGAGTTCTTCTACCGCCTGCACTTCGACCTGCACTACATTCCAGTGCTGTGGGCGCGTTACCTGGTGGGCTTTTGCGCGATGTTCATGCTGGTGGCGATCATCACCGGGGTCATCACCCACAAGAAGATCTTCAAGGACTTCTTCACCTTCCGCAAAGACAAGGGCCTGCGTTCCTGGCTGGATTTCCACAACGTCAGCGCGGTGATGGCTCTGCCGTACCACGCGATGATCACCTACACCGGCATCGTCACCCTGATGGTGATGTACCTGCCGTGGGGCATCAAGGCGGCCTACCCGACCGATGAAGATGCGTTCTTCAGCGAAGCGTTCGGCGGCATGCCCGAGGTCAGTGCACCGGCCGAAGGGCGCGCTGCACCGCTGCCGATCCAGCAGTTGCTGGACAGCGCGCGCACGCACTGGAAAGGCGTGGATGTGTCCGGCTTCAGCGTCGCCCACCCGGGCGCGGCCAATGCGGTGATCGACATCCGCCAGCGCGATGGCCGCCGCCTGTCCGTCGATACTCCGGCGCTGCGCTACGACATGGTGACCGGCACGCTGCTGATGGAATCACCGGCCTCCGGCGCAGCCACTGCCACCCGCGGGGTGATGTACGGACTGCACCTGGCCCGCTTCGCCGACTGGGGGCTGCGTGCGTTGTTCTTCCTGTCCGGCCTGACCGGCTGCCTGATGGTCGCCAGCGGCGTGGTGCTGTGGGCAGTGAAGGAACGGCCCAAACATGCCAAGAGTGGCCGGATCGGCTTCGGCCTGCGGCTGGTGGACGCGCTGAACATCGGCGCGGTGGCGGGGCTGCCGATTGCGTTCGCATCGTACTTCTGGGGCAACCGGCTGCTGCCGCTGCAGCTGCCCGAGCGCGCCGATGCGGAGGTCAGCGTGTTCTTCTACGCCTGGGGCGCGGCCCTGCTGGCAGCGTTCATCTGGCCGAAGCGGCTGATGTGGACTTGGCAGCTGTACCTCGGCGCGGCCCTGTTTGCGTTGTTGCCGCTGCTCAATGCGCTGACCACGCATGCCCATCTGGGCGTGACCATCCCGGCCGGCGACTGGATATTGGCCGGCTTCGACCTGGTGATGCTGGCCTTCGGCGCGATGCTGGCGATGTGCGGCTGGCGGATGCAGCGCTGGACGCCGCCGTTGAGCGCGGCAGAGAAGAAAAAGCGCGCGGCCGCGGCAGCCGGGGGCAGTGCGGTGCCGATCGAGGCGAAGGCATGATGCTGCTCGCCTTGGGCCTGTCCTTCAGCGCATTCACCGCGCTGTCGCTGGCGATGGAAAAGCACCAGCTGGACCTGCATGGAAAGCAGGCCGCCCCGGTGTCGCGGCGTCGGCAGTGGTCGGGGCTGGGCTGGGTGCTGCTGGGCGCGGCATTCGGGCTGAGCGTGGTCGACCACGGCTGGGCGATGGGACCGGTGCTGTGGCTGGGCACGATGACCATCGCCGGGCTGCTGCTGGCCTTCGGGCTGTACCCGTGGAAGCCACGCTGGATCGCGCCCCTGGCGCTGGCGTTGCCCGCGCTGGGGCTGGTTGCGGCGTTGGTTTGACCGTGTTTGTGGGTGACGACCGTTGGTCGTCACGCTTCAGCGCCCCGCGCGATCCCGGTAGTGACGACCAACGGTCGTCACCCACCGTAAGCGTCGGTCGTCACCCACCCGCTGCCATCACAGCGCGCGCAGTTCCCACGCGCGATGGATGCGCGCGTTGCGTTCGAAATCCGGCCCGATGGTGCGCGGGCTGATCTCGCGGCACGTGGCGAACCCGGCGATCGCGTTTTCTTCCAGCTTGAAGCGGCGGAAGTTGTTGGAGAAGTACAGCACGCCGCCCGGTGCAAGCCGGGCCACGGCCGCGCGCAACAGCCGCAGCTGCTCGCGCTGCACGTCGAAATCTTCGGCACGCGCGGAGTTGGAGAAGGTCGGCGGATCGCAGAAGATCACGTCGTACAGGCCTTCGTCGGCCTCCAGCCAGGCCATCGCATCGGCCTGCACCAGCAGGTGCTGGTTGCCGCCCTGCCCGTTCAAGGCCAGGTTGTCGTAGCACCACTGCAGGTAGGTCGCTGACAGGTCCACGCTGGTGGTGCTGGCCGCCCCCGCCACCGCCGCCTGCACACTGGCCACGCCGGTGTAGCAGAACAGGTTGAGGAAATGCTTGCCGCGTATCTGTTCGGCCATCGTCCGGCGCAGCGGACGGTGGTCCAGGAACAGGCCGGTATCCAGGTAATCGAACAGGTTCACCCGCAGCAGCGCGTTGTTCTCGCGCACGATGAGGAACTCATCGCGCCGCTCGAAGCGACCGTACTTGCTGCCGCCCTTGCCGCGCTCGCGCGACTTCAGCGCCACCTGCTCCGGCGGCACCTGGAACACCTCGCGCGCGGCCGACAGCAGTTCGTTGCGGCGACGGCGTACGTCGTTCTCGGGGATGGTCGCCGGCGGGGCGTATTCCTGCACGTGCAGGAAGGTGCGGCCCTTGCCGCCATCTTCCTGGTAGACGTCGATGGCCGCCGCGTATTCGGGCAGATCGGCATCGTAGGCACGGAAGCAGGTCACCTGCTCGCGCGCACGCCAGGTCTTGAACTTCTTCAGGTTCTTGCGGATGCGGTTGGCCACCATCTGCGCGCCTTCGCTGAGCTCGCGCGGCACCGCCGGGTCGCGCTTGGGCACGGCGATCGGATCACAGACGATCAGCGCGCACTCCAGCGCACCGTTGAACATCTGGTACTTCTTGCCGGCGCGCAGGCCGGTGGCGAAGGCCAGTTCGTCATCGCCGCACAGCAGGCTGGCGCGCCACTGCGGTACCGCCTTCTGCAGGGCATCGCCGAGGCGGCGATACAGCGCCGGATCGGCCGCCAGCCGCTCGTCGTAGGGCGGATTGCAGACCACCGTGCCGATCTCCAGCGGCGGCGCCGGCAGGTCATCGATGTCGGCGCGGGTGAAGGTGATCGCATGCGCGACGCCGGCCACTTCGGCATTCTCGCGTGCCGCGGCGATCGCCAGCGGATCGATATCGCTGCCGAACACCACCGGCTTCAACGCCGCCAGGCCGGCGGTCTCGCGCTCGCGCGCCTCGGTCAAGAGGGCCTTCCAGCTATCCTTGTCAAAGCCCAGCCAGCGGCTCGGCGGCAGGCTGCCGTGGCGCATCAGGCCGGGCGCGACGTCGGCGGCCATCAGGGCGCCCTCGATCAGCAGCGTGCCACTGCCGCACATCGGGTCCAGCAGGCCACCCCCGGCAGCATGCAGGCGCGGCCACTGGCCACGCAGCAGCACGGCGGCGGCCAGATTCTCGCGCAGCGGCGCATCATGCGCGGCGCCACGCCAACCGCGGCGGTGCAGCGGGCCGCCACCGAGGTCGATGGAGATCGTGGCCCGGCCTTTGCGCAGGGACAGGTTGATGCGGATGTCGGGCAGATCGGTATTCACCGACGGGCGCTCCAGCCCCTCGCTGCGCATGCGGTCGACCACCGCATCCTTGATCCGCTGCGCGGCAAAACGCGCATGGGTGATCTTGTCGCCGGACACGTGGGCATCCACGGCCAGGGTCATCTCCGGCTTCATGTGGTCCTGCCACGGCATCATGTGCACGCCGTCATACAGGGCCTGTTCGTCGGGGCAGTCGAACTCGGCCAGCGGCCACAGCACGCGGCTGGCCAGGCGTGACCACAGCACCACGCGCTGCGCCTGGGCCAGGTCGCCTTCGGCGTTGGCGCCGGCAATGGTGGCGGTCGCCTTGGCAAGGCCCAGGGCCGACAGCTCGTCGGCAAGCAGGTATTCCAGGCCCTTGGCGCAGGAGACGAAGAAATTCACGGGATCGGTTTCGCAGGTGGGGCGGCCGCTTGCGCGGCGCAGGATCGGGCAGGCCCTGGCAACAGGCCCGCGCCCATGCCGGCGGCACGGGGGCACCATTGTAATCGCTGGCGGGCCGGCCCGCCCTGAAGGGTGGCGGGTGCTGGGACAAGAGCGTGACGACCAACGGTCGTCACCCACCTTGGGGAATGGTGGTCATTCACCTTCAGGCCTTGGTGGGTGGCGACCGTTGGTCGCCACGCCTTACAGCCGGCGCAGCAGGGCCTCGAAGGCGGCCGCCGATTCGGCCACGTGGTCGTTCAGGCGGTGGCCGTCGTTGACCAGCAGCAGCGAAGCGGCGCGCTTGCGCGCCCATTCGATGACCCCGGCCGCAGGGATCAGTTCGTCATGCCAAGCGTGGACCACGCTGGTGGGGACAGCGGCCGCATCCAGGGCCGGCATGGGGCCCATGGTGGTTGGCGGCACCATCAGGAACAGGCCGGCCACCGGCACGTGCAGCGAGGCGATGGCGGAGATGTAGGCGCCCAGGCTGGAACCTGCCAGCACCACCGGGCCGCGTGCCACGGCGGACGTGGCCCGCTCGATCAGCCGCTGCAGCCGTGCCGGCACATCGCCGAGCCGGCTCACGTCCGCTTTGGCATCCAGGTCCATGAAGTCGGGCCGCTCGTGGGTCCAGCCCAGGCGCTCGGCAACGTCGGCCAGCGCGGTCACCTTGATGGCATCGGGGCCGCTTTCGAAGCCATGCGAAAGGATGCAGTGGCCGCGGCTCATGCGGACACCGGCAGAACGCGCGCAGGGGTCATTTCGGGAATGCAGTTCATCGCGCAATGCTAGCATCGGCACATGCCGAATCCGCTGATTCCCGGGCTGCAGATCCAGCCGCTGCCCTACCACGACCTGCTGCCACTGCGCGCGACGGATACGCTGCAGACGGTGGTGGTGCATTGCACCGAACTGCCCGACCTGGCCATGGCGCGCCAGTACGGTGAGAAGCCGCTTTACGAGAGCGGCACCGGCAACAGCGGGCACTTCTACATCGACCGCGATGGCAGCGTGTACCAGTACGTGGCCACCGACCGCATCGCCCACCACGTGCGGGGCATGAACGATAAGTCCATCGGCATCGAGCTGGTCAATACGGGCCGTTATCCGGACTGGTTCGACAGCCGTTGCCAGACCATGCCGGAGGCCTATCCCGAAGCACAGATCGCCGCGCTGGTGCGCCTGGTCCAGGCATTGGCGACGCGGTATCCGTCATTGCGCCACATCGTGGGCCATGACGAGCTGGACCTGGAGCAGATCCCGGCCAGTGACGATGCGGCGATCAAGGTGGCGCGCAAACGCGATCCCGGTCCGTTGTTTCCGTGGCGCGAGGTACAGGCCGCCGTGCCGCTGCAGCACGCCGTGCCGTGAACCAAGCAGATGTGTAGTGGCGAGCTTGCTCGCCATCGAGTAGCGAGCAAGCTCGCTACTACGGGTCAGGGATGCTATGCGCCGGTCGCCACCGGCCGGCTGCCGTCACTGATCCAGCCGCTCCAGGAATCGGCATAGAGGCGTGCGCCGTGCAGGCCGGCCGATTCCATCGCCAGCAGCAGATGGCAGGCGGTAACCCCGGATCCACACATCAGCACCACCTGCGCCGGATCATGCGCGCCGATCACCTGCTGCAGTTCGGCGCGCAGTTCATCGGCCGGGCGCATCCTGCCGCCCGCCACGTTCAAGCCGAACGGGCGGTTCACGGCGCCAGGTACGTGGCCGGCCACGGGATCCAGCGGCTCCACTTCACCGCGGAAACGTTCGCTGGCGCGTGCATCGACCAGCCAGCCGGATGCGTGTTTCAGCCGCATTGCCACTTCATCCACGCTGGCCACCTGACGGGCATCGAGGTGGCCGGGATACGGTGGCAGGGCGGCAGGTTGGACGGCCTCGGTGGCCACCGGAAGACCTGCCTGCTGCCACGCCGCGAAGCCACCATCGAGCACGGCCACCTGGCGGTGACCCATCAAGCGCAGCAGCCACCACAGGCGCGCGGCCGCCATGCTGCCTTCGGCTGCGTCGTACACCACCACCTGCGTGTCCGGGCCGATACCCCAGCGACCCACGGTGGCAGCGAAGGTCGCGCTGTCCGGCAGCGGATGCCGGCCGTGGCCCACGCTGCGCTTGTCCGATAGATCGTGGTCGAGGTCGGCATACACCGCACCGGGAATGTGCCCGGCGGCGTACTGTGCTGCCCCGGCCTGGGCATCAGCCAGCGAAAAACGCGCATCGACCACGCGCACTGCGGTGCTTGCCGTGGCGCGCGCGTCCACCACGCGGAGCACAGCGGCATCGAGCATCGCGGCCAATGATGCCGCATCGACAAGCGGGGTCCAGCTTGCATCGTTGGCGTTCATGACACTTCCTCCAGGCGACGGCGCAGGTTGTACAGGATGGCCGCGGTTGCGCCCCATATGCGCTGGCCGGGCCAGCTGTATTCCAGGACATGGCGCACGCGTCCACGATGGACGATTTCCACGTGGCGCAGGTTGTCCGCTGACATCAGGAAGTCCAGCGGCACCTCGAACACGTCGGCCACTTCGTCAGGCGAGGGCACCGGCTTGAAACCTGGATCAATCACCGCCACCACCGGCGTCACGCGGTAGCCGGTTATGGTCACGAACGGGTCCAGGTAACCCAGGGCCTGCACCTGGCCGGCCGCCAGCGCGATCTCTTCGTTGCTTTCGCGCAGCGCCGCGGCCATCGCATCGGCGTCGTCGGCTTCGGTGCGGCCACCGGGGAAACCCACCTGCCCACCATGCTGGCGCAGCGCTTCGGTGCGGCGCGTCAGGATCACCTGCGCGCCGGTGGCACGCGGCACGATACCGGCCAGCACCGCTGCTTCGACAAGCGGTCCGGGCGGCAGCAGATCCTCCAGCTCGCTGCGGTTCCAGCCATCCCCCAGCGGCGGCGCATCCAGCGGATGCAGCGCGCGCATCAGGCGTTGATGATCGGCCAGCGAGCCTTCCAATGAAGCTCGGAGCTGCTCGCGCAGCGGCAGGCGATGGTGCATGACGTGCTGCCGTTCGCGCTCGCTCATCGACGACCACCGCGCGATTTCGTCGAGGCTGCGCAGGCAGCCGGTGCACGACCGATGCGGGTCGAGTTCGCATTTTCCAATGCAGGGACTGGGCACGGCACGTGCTGGTTTTTCCGTGGTTTGCACCGCCGTACATTACCGCGAATGGACCGCGGCCGGCACCCGGCGCAAACAAAAACGCGCCGGTGGAAGCCACCGGCGCGTCGGGTTGAACGCTGTTGCTGGTTACTTGACGCTGACCAGCTTGATTTCGAACTGCACGGCCACGTTCGGCGGGAACGGGGTACGCGGGTCGGCACCATAGGCCTGTTCCGGCGGCAAGGTCACTTCCCACTTTGAACCGGCCGGCATCTGCAGCAGGGTCTCGCGCATGGCCTTCATTTCCACTTCGCTCAGCTTCATCGCAGGAATCTGCTGGGCGGGGCGTGCTTCAGCCGGACGGGTGCCGTACGGGAACGGACCGGCCACTTCCAGCTGCACGGTGCTGGCCTGCGTCGGCTTGGCGCCCTTGCCGGCTTCGATCACGCGGTACTGCACGCCGCTGGCCAGGGTCTGCACGCCGGCCTTGGCCTTGTTGGTGGCCAGGAACTGGGTGCTCTTGGTCTTGTTCTCAGCAGCAGCCTTGTCGTACTCGGCCTTGGCGGCCTGCGCACGACCCTGCTCGCGCTTCTGGAACGCTTCAACGGCCGGCTTCAGCTGGTCGGCGGTAATGGCCGG
>Ga0308163_10003735_pt1 | contig 12563 bp, 13 predicted proteins | sample PhyTR1_FD_201037 | JGI IMG/M metagenome (GOLD analysis project Ga0308163, IMG submission 201037) | Phyllosphere microbial communities from UC Gill Tract Community Farm, Albany, California, United States - DLSLT.R1 | ecosystem: Host-associated > Plants > Phyllosphere > Unclassified | place: USA... | reverse complement strand
CGTTCGCACCGATCTATGTGCGGCTGGCCTACTCGCCGGCGTGAGCCGGCAACCAGAATGAGCTTACACCAATGAAAATCATCACCTCGATTGAAGAACTGCGCGACCAACTCAGCGGTCAGCTGCGTACCGCCTTTGTCCCGACCATGGGCAACCTGCACGAAGGCCACCTATCGCTGATGCGCCTGGCGCGCAAGCACGGCGACCCGGTAGTGGCGTCGATCTTTGTCAACCGCCTGCAATTCGGCCCGAACGAGGATTTCGAAAAATACCCGCGCACCTTCCAGGCCGACGTCGAGAAGCTGGAGAAGGAAGGCGTGTACGTGCTGTTCGCGCCGACCGAGAAGGATCTGTACCCGGAGCCGCAGGAGTACCGCGTGCAGCCGCCGGATGGTCTCGGCAATACGCTGGAAGGCGAGTTCCGTCCGGGCTTCTTCAACGGCGTGTGCACCGTGGTGACCAAGCTGTTCTCGTGCGTGCAGCCGCGCGTGGCGGTGTTCGGCAAGAAGGATTACCAGCAGTTGATGATTGTGCGTAACATGACGCGCCAGTTCGCCATGCCGACCGAAATCATCGCCGCCGAAACGTGGCGTGCGGATGACGGCCTGGCGCTGTCGTCGCGCAATATGTATCTGTCCGAGACCGATCGCGCAGAAGCGCCGGCGCTGTACCGTACGCTGAACGCGGTCGCCGACGAAGTGCGCGGCGGTCATCTGGACGTGTTCCAGCTGGAGCGCAAGGCAATGGATGAGCTGGCGCAGCGCGGCTGGAAGCCGGACTACATCTCGATCCGCAAGCGGATGGACCTGCAACCACCGAGCGCCGGCGATCTGGCGCAAGGCACGCCGCTGGTGGTGCTGGCCGCCGCCAAGCTCGGCTCGACCCGCCTGATCGACAATCTGGAAATCTAAGGCTTGCCAGCAGGTGGCGCGACTGGCAACACGCTCGCGCCCTGCGGTGACAGCTGAATAATCACGGCCGGCGTGCCAACTACTGGCGCCGGCTGCGGCTCCCGCAGCGCTACATTCAGCACCACGCTTGCCAGCGCGACGTTCACTGCGATTGTCGTGACAAACAGGCTGACCATCCAGTTAATCATCCTGGATACGCCTTGGGCGACTGCGCTATCGATTTTTACATCCACGGCATCAAAACGTGCGTGAACTGTCGTGAATCGCTCGTTCATCGCCGCCCGCTGGTCGTCGATGGCGGTGCGTACGTCACCTAGCCCGTGGTCGATATAGTCGCTGTCGGAATTGGCGTTCATGGTGAAGCCCATCATGCGCTGCGCAAGGTGCAGCGTCAAGCGGCATGCCTGCGGTGTTTGAGGCAGATCAGGCGGCGACGTTTTGCGCCCAGGCCAGGGCTGATAGATGGGCTTTATTGACTTCCAGCGGGCTCAGTTTCAGCGTCGCGGCCTGCGAAGCGACCAGCTCGGAGCTGAGTTCGCATGCTTCGGCCAGCGCCAGGTACGGCCCGTATTTGCCGCTGCGCGTCAGCAATGCCGCCACCACGTCATCGGATAGCTGGATGTTGGCCAGCACTTCCTGCATCGGGATGCCCAACAGCCGGTCCAGCAGCGAGAACATGCCCGCCACGAAGATATTCTCGGCCTCGCTCTTGCCCATCGCCGCCTGCCCCAGCAGTTCGGCCAGGCGGCCGCGCACCACTGCCGTTTCCAGCAGCACCGGTGAGTAGCCCGAGGTGCTGGCCGTCGCCAGCAGCAAGGTCAGCCAGCGGTACAGCGGCGTGTAGCCCAGCAGGGTCAGCGCCTGGCGCAGCGACTGCACCTCCCTGCCCGCGCCAAAACCGGCCGAATTAATAAACCGCAGCAGTTTGTACGACAGCGTCGCGTCGCGCTTCAGCACGGCTTCCAGCTGGACGATGTCGGCGTTCTGCCGCACCATCTGCATCAGTTGCATGATGATGGTCTGGGCCGGATTCAGGCCCTTGCTGTCGGTGCTGGGACGCGGCGTCAGGTGCAGCTTGCCGACGAAGGCGTTCAGGCCGAGCGCCGCGCAGGCGTCGAAGTCGGCCCAGTTGCCGACCGGGCGGGCGATCATGCCCACGGTAGATTGCTTCAGCGCCGCATAGGTGCGTGCCTGTGCGCCAACATCGGCGCCAGCGCCGGAAAAGCGCATCTCGACGTAGGACGCCATGGTCGGCAAGCGTGAGCCTATGCGCGTCAGGTCGGCGTCACGCAGCAAAATGCCGACACCGCCGGCGCGCAAGCCTTGCACGGCAGACATCGTATCGGGATTGGCAAGTTCGGCCGCCTTGATGGATAGCACGGTGTGCTCCGGCGGCAGGGCATACAGCGCGTCAGCCGACAGCATGGCCGGGACGGCTTCAAGAAACAGGATTTTGTCGCGCAGCAGCCAGCCATCGTCCTCATTGACCACCTGCCCGGCAACAAAGCCGATCAGGGATTCAAGCGACTCCCGCGTGGAGACGACGTCCGTATTTGCCTGTTGCCAGGCAAGTTCATAGCCGACCACGCGCTGCTTGGGGTCCAGCAATGGCTCACGGACGAGGAAAGTGGTCTGGTGCATGGCTTTTTAGGAAGAGCGGCAGCGCCCGCGTCCACGCTGCCCGCTTGCGGGGGAACCAGCCCCCGCCGCTGAAAATCAAGCGCCGAGTTTTTCGAAGATCTTGTTCAGTTTTTCGTCCAGCGTGGCGGCGGTGAATGGTTTCACCACATAGCCATTGGCGCCAGCTTGCGCCGCCGCGATGATGTTTTCCTTCTTCGCTTCTGCAGTCACCATCAGCACTGGCAGTTTGGCCAGGGCTGGATCGGCACGAATGTTCTGCAACATCGTCAGGCCATCCATATTCGGCATGTTCCAGTCGGACACGACGAAGTCGAAGGATTCTGCACGCAGTTTTGCCAGCGCCATCACGCCGTCTTCTGCCTCATCGACATTGGCATAACCCAGTTCTTTTAACAGATTTCGGACGATGCGACGCATCGTCGAAAAATCGTCAACAACTAAAAATTTCATCTTTGGATCAGCCATGAATTGCTCCGTTGATTCTCTACGCGGTTGTTAATAGTGCCTACAATTTGGCATTAAGTTGTAGGATAGCATTTTCGTTGCCTTAAGGCGAACAAAGTCGCAGTAAAACGTCACACTTGCACAATTAAACACGCAAGGCGCGCATACCGTGTTGTGCCAGGTGGCCCAGCACCATGCCAGGCAGCGCCTGCAGGGCGCCGACTTCGTGCGCCGCGCCGACCGCAATCGCCTCGCGCGGCATGCCGAACACCACGCAACTTGCCTCGTCCTGGGCGAAATTATACGCCCCTGCATTGCGCATCTCCAGCATGCCGGCCGCGCCGTCCTTGCCCATGCCGGTCAGGATAACACCGACCGCGTTTTTACCCGCAGCTTGTGCCGCTGAACGGAACAACACATCCACCGATGGACGATGGCGGTTGACCGGCTCGGCCTGGTCGATGCGGGTCATGTAGTTGGCGCCGCTACGGGTCAGGTACAGGTGCGAGTGGCCGGGCGCGATATAGGCGTGGCCCGGCAGCACCCGTTCGTTGCCCTGCGCTTCCTGCACTGAAATCTTGCACAGCGAATCCAGCCGCTTGGCGAACGAACGCGTAAAGCCTTCCGGCATGTGCTGGGTGATCAGGATGCCCGGGCAGTCGGACGGCATCTGCATCAGGAATTCGCGTATCGCCTCGGTGCCGCCGGTGGAGGCGCCGACGATGATCAGTTTTTCCGACGACAGCAGCGGATTGCGCAGCGCCGACAGCGGCGTCGCCGTGTGGCCTTCATGGCCCGGCTGCGGCAGGCGGCGTGCCTGCACGCGCGCCTTGGAAGCGGCGCGGATCTTGTCGGTAATCAGCTCAGTGTATTCGCGCATGCCGGCCTGGATCGAAATCTTCGGTTTGGTGACAAAATCCACCGCGCCGAGTTCCAGCGCGCGCATGGTGATTTCCGAACCGCGCTCGGTCAGCGACGACACCATCACCACCGGCATCGGCCGCAAACGCATCAGTTTTTCCAGGAAATCGAGGCCGTCCATTTTCGGCATCTCGACGTCCAGCGTCAGCACGTCGGGGTTGGTCTGCTTGATCAGCTCGCGCGCCACCAGCGGATCGGGCGCCACGCCCACTACTTCCATATCCGGCTGGGAATTGATGATCTCGCTCATCACGCTGCGGATCAGTGCGGAGTCGTCGCACACCAGGACTTTGATCTTCATAAAATGCTTTCTTGTTATTTAAAACAGATCGATCTCGCCACCCACCGGCGCCACCTTGAGGCGGCTGGCGTATTCGATTTCCCGCTTGACCAGGGTGTCATTGTGGCTTTGCATCAGTTTCTTGACCAGCACCTTGCCGGTGCGCGGGAAGAAATACACCTTGCGTGGATAGATGTCATTCAAGTCTTCCGCTACTACCCGGATACGTTCCACCTTCAAGAAATTCAACACGAACGCGGCGTTGCGCTCGCCGACGTTGATGGCGGTAAAACCCTTGAGCACGGCGCCGCCGCCGAATACCTTGGCTTCCAGGTTCTCGCGCTTGGCGCCGGCTTTCAGCAAGTCATTGATCAGGATTTCCATCGCATACGTGCCATAGCGCGCCGAGGCCGACACCGGGCTGCCATTGTCGCCGCCGCCATCCGGCAGCATGAAGTGGTTCATGCCCCCCAGGCCGGTTGTCCGGTCGCGGATGCAAGCCGACACGCAGGAGCCCAGTACCGTCACAATCAACATGTCCTTGTTGGTGTGGTAGTACTCGCCTGGCAGGATCTTGGCGGCCTGGCAGTCGAACGTCCGGTCGTAATACACGTTCGTGGCAAATTGTTCGAGGTCCATGTTTTCTCTCAGGTACGGTGCGGCGGTACTTTACGGGCGGCCGAGCTATCGTCCAGCTCGTAGACAGTCTTGCCGCGCAGTTTCAACGACTCCGAGACATACAGGAAATTCTCCGAGTGGCCCGCGAACAGCAGCGCATCCGGTTTCATCAGGGGCACGAAGCGCGACAGGATCTTGCGCTGGGTAGCCTTGTCAAAGTAAATCATTACGTTGCGGCAGAAAATCGCGTCGAACTGGCCGCTGATCGGCCAGCTGTCGGCCAGCAAGTTCAACTGCTTGAACGTTATCATATTACGCAATTCCGGCCGCACACGGGCCATCCCTTCGCGGTCGCCCTTGCCCTTGAGGAAAAAGCGCCGCTGGCGTTCCGGCGACATCTTGTCCAGCCGGTCCATGCCATAGACGCCGTTGGCGGCGGTAGCCAGCACATTGGTATCGATGTCAGTGGCGACGATCTGCACATTCGGCGTCAGCGTATTAAACGCTTCGCAGACCGTCATGGCGATCGAATACGGCTCTTCGCCGGTGGAGCTGGCGGAGCACCAGATGGTGAGCGGCTCGCGCTTGCCCTTGACGTGGTCGGCCAGCAGCGGGAAGTGGTGGGCTTCGCGGAAGAACGAGGTCAGGTTGGTAGTCAGTGCGTTGGTGAACGATTCCCACTCTTCGCCCAGGCGGCCGGCTTCCAGGTCATCCAGGTATTTGGCGAACGAGTCGATGCCGGTGGCACGCAGGCGGCGCGCCAGGCGGCTGTAAACCATTTCCTGCTTGCTGTCGGCCAGCGAGATGCCGGCGCGCTTGTAAATCAGTCCGCGCACGCGCTCGAAGTCGCGTGCGTTGAAGTCAAATTCTTTGACGGTATCTTTTGATTGCGGCATATATTGAATCCTTTTTGACGCGCATTGCGTAAATATGCCACGTCGTACCGGCGCAGGCCGCCAGCCATGCCCACGCGGCATGGCCAACGGTTTTCAACCGGTGCGACGGCTTAAAACTCTTCCCATTCGTCGGCGCCGGATGATGCCGTTGGGGCTTTTTTCGGCGCGGACGGCTTCGCTGCAGGCTTGGTGGCAGCGGTCGGGCGCGGCGCGGCAATCGCCGGCGTTGCTGCGGCCCTGGCAGCCGGGCGGGCTGCTGCTACCGCTGCGCGGCGCGGCGCTGGCGACGCGGTACGCTGCACCGCCGCATCATGCGACAGCTTGAAGATGCTGACCGCCTGCGACAACATTCCGGCCTGCTCCTGCATGCTTTCCGCCGCAGCGGCCGCCTCTTCCACCAGCGCGGCATTCTGCTGCGTCATTTCGTCCATCTGCGAGATGGCCTGGTTGACTTCCTCGATGCCGTTGCTCTGCTCCTGGGTCGCGGCAGTAATCTCGCCCATGATGTCGGCCACCTGGCGGATCGAAGTAACGATCAGGTCCATGGTCTGGCCAGCTTCATCCACCAGCTTGCTGCCGGCATCGACCTTCTCCACCGAATCGGTAATCAGTTCCTTGATTTCCTTGGCGGCGCCAGCCGAACGTTGCGCCAGGTTGCGCACTTCGGATGCCACTACTGCGAAACCACGGCCCTGCTCGCCGGCACGCGCTGCTTCGACTGCCGCATTCAGCGCCAGGATATTGGTCTGGAACGCGATGCCGTCAATCACCGAAATAATGTCGGCAATCTTGCGCGACGATTCGGTAATCGAGCCCATGGTCTGCACCACCTGCGACACCACGGTGCCGCCCTTTTCCGCCACCGACGACGCCGATACAGCCAGCTGGTTGGCCTGGCGCGCATTGTCGGCATTCTGCTTCACGGTCGAGGTCAGTTCTTCCATCGACGACGCCGTCTCTTCCAGCGAACTGGCTTGCGACTCGGTACGCGCCGACAGGTCAGCGTTACCGGAGGCAATTTCCTGCGACGCGGTCGAGATCAGTTCGGTTCCATTTCGCACATCGCCCACCGTCTTGGCCAGGCTTTCATTCATGTCCTTCAGCGCCTGCAGCAGTTCGCTGGTTTCGTCCTGGCCTTCCACCTGCACGTTGGAAGTCAGCTCGCCGGCGGCAACCTTCTGCGCCACGCCGACCGCGCCCGACAGCGGCACGGTAATCGAACGGGTAATAATCGTTGCGCAGACCACGCCCAGCGCCACCGCCACGCCGCCCAGCACGAACAGCACCAGCATCAGGCTGCGGTCGGCCGTGACCGAATGCGCCATCACCTCATTCGCATTGGCCTGTTGCATGTCGACCAGCTTGTTGATGAGCGTCAGCGTCTGCGTATTCAGCGGGTCGATGCGGCCGGAAATCACCTTGGCGCCGCCCTCGCTGTTGAACGCCAGGATTTGCCCGATCGCTTCCTTGAAGGCGGCATCGGTATCGGCGTCCAGTGCGGCCAGGTCGGCCAGCACTTTCTTCTCGGCGTCGTTCAAGCCCTGCGCCCTCAGCTGGGCCAGCGCCTTTTCATAGCGCGCGCGCTGGTCCTTGACCTTCTGTTCTTCCTTCTGCATCAGGCTGACGTCCGACTGCAGGCCGATATTGCGCATCGCAATGCCGGTCTCCAGCATGGCGCTCTTCATCGTGCCGGCTTGCAAATTCTTGGTAGTGGCCGTCTCCAGCCCCTCGGTCAGCTTGCTCTTGTTGCTGTAGTTCAGGTAATTGGTCATCAGCACGATGCCTACCAGGATCAGCAGGATGATGCCGAAGCCTATGCGTAGCCGTGCGCCAATCTTAAAGTCGCGTAAGTTCATGGTGTCACTCCCCTCTTTCATTACACTATCGTCGTGTGGCGGCGCGGCCTTCTTTTTGGGACGCGTCCGTATTGCTGTGGTAATTGCCGGGCGGGGTCGTGGCGCGGCGGGCGCTAGGTGCGCTAATTCATTTACGCGGCCAGCTGATCAATCAAGCCCATTTCCGGGCTGGACATCAGCTTGTCGATGTTCACCAGGATCAGCATACGCTCATCGATGGTGCCCAGGCCAATCATGTAATCACTGCTGAAGGCGGTGCCCATTTCCGGCGCCGGCTTCACCTGTTCCGGGGTCAGCGTGGTGACGTCCGACACCGAATCCACCACCATGCCGACGATGCGGCCATTGATGTTGAGGATGATGACCACGGTGAACTGGTCGTACACCGGCTCGCCCAGGTTGAACTTGATGCGCATGTCGACCACCGGAATGATGATACCGCGCAGGTTGATCACGCCCTTGATGAATTCCGGCGCGTTGGCGATGCGGGTGACCGCCTCGTAGCCGCGGATTTCCTGCACCTTCAGGATGTCGATGCCGTACTCTTCCGCGCCGAGCTTGAAGGCCAGGTATTCGTGGCCGGCGATCTCGCTGGCGTGTGCGGTGTTGGATTGGATCTCTGCCATGGTGGCCCCCTATGAAGAAAAAATCGATTCGTCCGCCAGTTGGCGCGACGAGCGTATCAATGCGGCAACGTCCAGAATCAGCGACACGCCACCGTCACCGAGGATGGTGGCGCCGGAAATGCCTGCCACCTTGCGGTAATTCGACTCCAGGTTTTTGACCACCACCTGTTGCTGGCCAACCAGTTCATCGACGAACAGCCCGGCCTTGCGGCCATCGGTTTCGACGATGATGACGATACCCTGGCACGGATCGCTGAAACGCGGCGTAATGTCGAACATCTGGTGCAGCGGCACCAGCGGCAGGTATTCGCCGCGCACCTTGATGACCCGGCCCTTGCCGCTGATTTCCTTGACATCATCCGGCACCGGCTGCAGCGATTCGATCACGAAGCCCAGCGGCAGGATGTAGATCTCGTCGCCGACGCGGATCGACATGCCGTCCAAAATCGCCAGCGTCAGCGGCAGCGAAATCGAGATGGTGGTGCCGAAGCCCTTGGCGGAACGGATATCGACCACGCCGCCCATGGCAGTAATATTACGCTTAACCACGTCCATGCCGACGCCACGTCCGGAAACGTCGGTCACCACGTCGGCGGTCGAGAAGCCCGGCGCGAAAATCAGCTGCCAGACTTCGGCGTCGCTCATGGTATCGCTGACCGGCAAGCCGTTCTGTTGCGCCTTGGCGAGAATGCGCTCGCGGTTCAGTCCGCCACCATCATCCGAGACTTCAATGATGATATTGCCGCCCTGGTGCGAGGCCGACAGGAACAGCCGGCCGGCGTCGCTCTTGCCGCCAGCGCGACGCACTTCGGGCATTTCGATGCCGTGGTCGATCGAGTTGCGTACCAGGTGGGTCAGCGGATCGACGATGCGTTCGATCAGGCCCTTGTCCAGCTCGGTCGCCGCGCCGTTGGTGATGAAATCGACTTTCTTGCCCAGCTTGTGCGCCAGGTCGCGCACCATGCGCGGAAAGCGCGAGAACACGAAGTCCATCGGCATCATGCGGATCGACATCACCGCTTCCTGCAGGTCGCGGGTATTGCGGGTCAGCTGGCCGACGCTGGCCAGCAGGCGCTGGTGCACCATCGGGTCCAGCGTATCGACGCGCTGCTCGATCATCGCCTGGGTAATCACCAGCTCGCCAACCAGGTTGATCAGCTGGTCGACTTTTTCAATCGAAACGCGGATCGATGCCGATTCGGCGCCGGCATGCGCGGGCGCCTTCTCTTTTTCCTTCTCTTCCTTCTTGACGACTTTCTTCTCTTCTTCCGGCGGCGTCTCGATCACGATGCCGGCGGCGGCACGGATCTGCTCGACCGGCTGGAAGAAGCCGTAGCCCTGCGCATTCTCGCTCCCCGCAGCGGCGTTGGCGCGGATTTCGTCGAGCGGCTGGAAGAAGCCGTAGCCTTCGCCAGTGGCAAGCGCCGGTTTCAAATCGGCGCTATCGAAGAAACCGTAGCCCAGATCGGCCTCAACCTGGTCGCGCGCGGCCTTTTCCTTTTGCGTCTGCGCTGCATCCAGCGCCGGCAGTTCGGTAACCTGCATGTCTTCCGGATTCAGCACGAACGAGCAGATGGCGATGATATCGTCCAGGCTCTCGTGCGTGGTAACCAGCATGGCATTGCGGTCCTTGTCCAGCGGCGTGATCGAGACGTGGCCCATCAGGCCCAGTTCCTCGCCCAGCGCCTGCACTTCGCGGTGCGCCATGGCCGGCAGTTCCAGCCGGTAGCGGCGACCGCCGCTGTGATCCACCACCTTGGTTTCGACTGCGTTATAGGCCGGTGCGACTGGCGCCAGCGCCACCACCGGCACATCCTGCGCCAGCGATTGCAGCATCATGCGTACGTCGCCGACGGCATCCTGGTCCACTGCGCTGCCGAGGCGATGGCCGTCCAGCTGCATCTTGAGGATGTCCTTGGCGGCCAGGAAGGCGTCGACGTGTTCACCGGTCAGCGCCATCTCGCCCTTGCGGATACGGTCCAGCAGGGTTTCCAGCACGTGCGTGATTTCGCTCATGTCGGTCACGCCAAACGTCGACGCGCCGCCCTTCACCGAATGGGCGGTGCGGAAGATCGCGTTCAGATCTTCGGCGTCGGGTGATTCCACATCGACGGCCAGCAGCAGCCGCTCCATTTCAGCCAGCAGTTCCTCGGCCTCATCGAAAAAGACCTGGTAAAACTGGCTTATATCGATGGTCATGGTGATACTCCGTAACGTTCGCTTCGCATCATTGCGCGCCCTATATCAGCCGATGACCTTCTTGACAACCTCGATGAGCCGTTGCGGATCGAAGGGCTTGACCAGCCAGCCGTTGGCGCCGGCAGCGCGGCCCTTGGCTTTCATCTCGTCGGACGATTCGGTGGTCAGCATCAGGATAGGGGTCTTGGCGTAGCTAGGCAGCTCGCGCAGCAATTTGATCAGTTGCAGGCCGTCCATGCGCGGCATGTTCTGGTCGGTCAGCACCAGGTCGACGTTCTGCAGCTTGGCTTTTTCCAGGCCTTCCTGGCCGTCTACCGCTTCGACCACCTGGTAGCCGGCAGCCTTCAGGCTGAAGGCAACCATCTGGCGCAGGGAGCTGGAATCATCAACTGCAAGTATAGTCTTGGCCATCTTATTCTCTCTTGTAAATCACGTTTGTTGGGTGGTTAGAACAGCTCGATGTCGCCGCTTTCCAGGTGTTGCTGACTGACTGACTTGCGCAACACGCTGCGCAATTCCAGACTCTGTATCGCCAGCGCCATGCTGACCTTGCCAAGCAGTTCGACGATCTGCTCGTTATCGCTATCGGGCAGCATTTCCGAACTGTGCGCGCCCAGCGTGCCGAGGAACTCGCGCAAGCCGGTAACGCGCTTGAGGGTGCGGTCCAGCAGCTGGCTGGTCATGTCCTGGAATTGCAGGCTGGTGATGGCCGCATTGACATAGCCGCCCACCTGCCCCTGCAGCGCTTCCAGCTGGGCGCGCTGCTCGGGCGTGGCGGTGCCGCCGTCCAGCAGCAGCTGGATGGTGGCCTGCTCCGCCTCCACCGTGTTGTGGATGGCCATGAAGTTGAAGGACAGCTTTTCAATCGCTTCCTCCAGCAGCAGGCCGGTCTGGATCAGGTCGGTTTCAACTTCAGTCAGGTGCCGGCGACCGTGGTCGGACACGCCGGACAACAGGCGCTTGACGTGGGAACCCAGAATTTTTTTTCTCGTCATAACAGTCTCGGTGCTTTGCTTATTTTCTTACTGGCGGTCCGGAAGGCTTGGCTGGCGCAGCGGCAGCCGCGCCGATCTCGGCCGCGTCTTCGGCATCGCCGACCTCGATCTTGCGGCCGTCGCGCAGCACATTGTCTTCGGCCTTGCGGTTCATGACGACGATGCTGATGCGGCGGTTGATCGGGTTGAACGGATCGGCCTTGTCGAGATTGATCGCCGAAGCCAGCCCGACCACCCGCAGCATCTTGGCATCCTGCATGCCGCCGGCGATCAGCTCGCGACGCGAGGCGTTGGCGCGGTCGGCCGACAATTCCCAGTTGCTGTAGCCGGCGTCGCTCATATACGGCGTCGAGTCGGTATGGCCGGACAGGCTGATGCGGTTGGGCACGTCGTTCAGCACGAAGCCGATCTCGTGCAGGATTTCCTTTGTATAGGGCTGCAGCTCGGCCTTGGCCAGCGCGAACATCGGACGGTTCTGCTCGTCGACGATCTGGATCCGCAAGCCTTCGCTGGTGATGTCCAGCAGCAGCTGGTCCTTGTATTTCTTCAGCAGCGGATTGGCTTCGATCTTGTTCTCGATGCGTTCCTTCAGCGCTTTCAGGCGCTGGTTTTCTTCCGCTTCCATCGCCGCCTTGGCGGCAGTCAGGTTATAGGTCTTCTTGACCTGCGGATCGTCGCTGGCCTTGACCTGGCCGTCCGAGCGGGTCAGGTCCTTGCCGCCACCCTTGATGATGGACGAGCTGTCGCCGCTGCCCGAACCGCCCTGCATGGCCACCTTGAGCGGCGTCTTGAAGTACTCGGAAATGCCGTTCAGGTCGCCCTTGGTGGTCGAGCCCAGCAACCACATCAGCAGGAAGAAGGCCATCATCGCGGTCACGAAGTCGGCGTACGCAATCTTCCAGGCGCCGCCGTGGTGACCGCCGCCATGCTTTTTGATGCGCTTGACGATAATAGGCCGTAAGCCCTCTTCAGCCATGATTCATCCTTAAGCTAATAACAATGTGCTGCATGGCTTACTTCGACTTCGATTTCTTGATGTGGTCTTCCAGCTCGTTGAAGGTCGGGCGCTCGGTCGAGTACAGCACCTTGCGGCCGAATTCCACTGCCAGCGCTGGCGCGTAACCGTTCAGGCTGGCCAGCAGCGTCACTTTCACGCACTGGTACATTTTGGTCGAC
>Ga0308163_10003734_pt1 | contig 12564 bp, 6 predicted proteins | sample PhyTR1_FD_201037 | JGI IMG/M metagenome (GOLD analysis project Ga0308163, IMG submission 201037) | Phyllosphere microbial communities from UC Gill Tract Community Farm, Albany, California, United States - DLSLT.R1 | ecosystem: Host-associated > Plants > Phyllosphere > Unclassified | place: USA... | reverse complement strand
ATCTCAGCAACAACAGCGGAACATTTTTGTTAAGTTTTGTAAGGTTTTGCGGCTTAACGTAGCGCGGCGGAAAGCGGCGGCAGCGCATTTGGCCCGTGCGGCGGCGCGGCAGGTAAGGAAGTGTAATACCAATCCGGTCGAGTTTAGACGCCTTTCCTTTTGAATCAATGACTTACGCAACGTCAGCGATGCAATGTGCCGGCTGTTAGAATCGATTCACGGTGTTGGCCAGATGGCTGCACCGTCCTTGTTTGCGCCGCGCCGCAATGTGCGCAACGAGGAATCGCATCGCTCCCCCAAGTGATGTGCTCTCCCTTTGCCGGCGCCCCGCCGGGCGCCGGCTTTTTCTTTCCGCTACCTTGTGTTTATACTAGTTACCAGTGACTAGTGGACTGAACTCATCGGACGGGAACTGCATGCGCAAGATATTGATCGCGGAGGACGACCTCAAGGCGGGCACTCTTCTGAAGACCTATCTGGAAAAACACCAGTACGAGGTAACGCTGGCGCAGGATGGCGTAACGTTTCAAGCCGAGTTCACCCGCCTTTCCGACCAGCTGTCGCTGGTGATCCTGGACGTGATGCTGCCCGATACCGACGGCTTCGCGCTGTGCAAGCTGGTGCGGCGCCGCTCCGATGTGCCGATTATTATGCTCACGGCCAGCTCCGACGAAGCTGACCGCATCGTCGGTCTGGAGCTGGGCGCGGACGATTACATCGCTAAACCCTACAGCCCGCGCGAGCTGCTGGCGCGGATCAAAGCCATCTTGCGCCGCGCCGGCTTCGACAACCACAGCGCGCCGCGCTATTACCGGTTCGTCGGCTTCACGCTCGATCTGCTGGAGCGCGTGGTCACTGACAGCGCCGGCGTACCGGTGCCGCTGACGGGCATGGACTACCAACTGCTGAAGTACTTCGTCGAGCACCCGGGCGCTATCCTCGACCGCGGCGTCTTGTGCGAACAAACCCGGGGCCGCGATGCCGGCCCGCTCGATCGGTCGCTGGACGTCCAGATCAGCAAGCTGCGTCTGCGCCTCAACGACGACGGCAAGCAGCCGTCGCTGATCAAGACTGTGCGCGGCGCCGGCTATGTGTTCTCGGCCGATGTCGCGGCTTCGCCGGCGTAAGCCGGCCGACATGCTGCGCGGCGCCTTGCTGGCATGCTGCCTGTGGTTATGCCACTGGGCGGCGGTGGGCGCCGTGCCGCACACCCTTAATTTCGCGCAGTTGAGCGTCAAGGACGGCCTGGCGCAGGAAACCGTCACCGCCATCGTGCAGGACCAGCAGGGTTTCATGTGGTTCGGCAGTCAGCATGGCCTGAGCCGCTACGACGGCTACCGCGTCACCGTCTACCGCACCATTCCGAACGATCCGCGCAGCCTGGCCGACAACTGGGTGCAGGTGCTCCACGTGGACCCGAAGAACCGCCTGTGGGTGGGCACGCGCGGAGGCCTGCAGCGTTTCGACCCGGCGAGCGGGGATTTCACGCGCTTTGCGTACGCCGACGATGTTCCCGAGCGCGCCGTACGCCAGCAGGTACAGGCCATCATCAACGACGGTCATGGGGGGCTCTGGCTGGGCACCAGCGATGGTTTGCGCCACGTCGATCCCGAAACCGGCCGGCACGCGGCGCTGCGCCACGACGCGGCCGATGCCGGCAGCCTGGCCAACAACCAGGTCAATGCGCTGGCGCTCGATGCCGATGGCGCGCTGTGGGTGGGCCTGAAGCAGGGCATGGACCGGCTGCCCGCCGGTGGCACGCGCTTCCAGCACTTCCGCGTCGACACGCCGGCCAGGCCGAACGCACCGCTCAACGAGGTGCAGCAGCTGCGCATCGACCAGCGCCGGGTATTGTGGCTGGTGACGATGGATGGACTGGTCAGCTGGCGGTTGGGCGAGCCCGCCATGCCGCGCCACGTGTTCGGCCCTGCCGATGGTCTTGCGCCGGGACTGGTGACGGCGCTGGTGCAGGACCGCGACGATACGCTTTGGCTGGGCACCAACACCAACGGCCTGCATCGCTGGGACGCGGACCGGCGCCGCTTCGTCGCGCTTCCCGCCGATCCGCAGCAGGGCGCCAGCAAGGAGGTATCGAGCCTGTTCCAGGATCGCAGCGGCACGCTGTGGGTCGGGTCCTGGACCGCCGGCGTGCGCCGGGCCGACCTGGCCAGCGGAGGCTTTAGCCGCTATTTCCACGTTCCCGGCGACCCGCACTCGCTGCACGATAACCGCGTCTATGGCATCAGCGGCGACGGCAAGGGCGGCTTGCTGCTGGCCGGGATGGGCGGCATCGACCGGCTCGACCCCGCCACGGGCAAAATCAGCCGGCTGCGCGGCGATGCGCGGCTCGAGCGCCATATGCGCAACAAGGAGATCGTCCTGGCGGTGTATCGCGACCCGCATGGCGTCACCTGGATCGGCAGCAGCGCCGAGCTGGCACGCTTCGATCCCGAAAGCGGCGCCTACACGGCCCACGGTTTCGACGGTCCCGACCCCAATAGCGGTTCGATCACCCACATCGGCGGCGACCGCGCCGGCAACCTGTGGGTGGGCAGCCGTGGCGGCCTGCACCGGATCGACGCCGACGGTGGCCCCGACCGCACATTTCGCCACGACGCGCGCGATCTTGCCAGCCTTGCTGACGACTGGGTGCGCATGACGGTGGAAGACGCCGACGGCGCGATCTGGGTCGCCACCGACAACGGCCTCGATCTGCTGGCCCCGGACGGGGCGGGCTTCCGGCATTTTCGCCACGATCGCTCCAATGTCAACAGCATCAGCAGCGACCGTGTGCAGTCGCTGTTTGTCGATCGCGAGGGCACGCTCTGGGTCGGCACCAACGGTGGCTTGAACCGGATCGTGCGCGGCGCCGGCGGCGCGGTCGGCTTCCGCCGCTACACCACCCGCGAAGGGCTGGCCGATGATTCCATCGGCGCCATTTTGCAGGCCGACGACGGCGCGCTCTGGCTCAGCACCGCCAACGGGATCTCGCGCATGGATACGGCGGCCGGCACCTTCAAGAACTACTCGGCGCGCGATGGCATGATCGAAGGCTTCTATTTTTCCGGATCGGCCTATCGGGAAGGCGACGGCACCATGTACTTCGGCGGTGTGAACGGCCTGACCGTGTTCCACCCGGCCGCCATCCGGGACAACCCGTATCCGCCGCCGGCCGTTGTCACCTCGCTGCGGGCCGGCGCCAGGGCCTTGCCCCTCGGCGCCGCCGGCATGCGCCTTGACCACGACGCCGCCGCGCTGACGTTCGAATTCGCGGCGCTCCACTACAGCGACCCGCCGCGCAACCGCTTCCGCCACCGCTTACTGGGCTACGACCAGGATTGGACCGAGGGCGACGCCAGCAAGCGCACTGCCACCTACACCAACCTCGATCCCGGCCACTACGAGTTCCAGGTACGCGCCGCCAACAAGGACGGTGTCTGGGGCCAGCCGTCGGCGCCGCTGGCCTTCGACATCGCGCCACCGTATTGGCAGCGCTGGTGGTTCCGGCTGGCGGTGGCGCTGTCGGCGTTGATGCTGGTGTGGGCAGGCCACCGCACCCGGGAGCGCATGCACGCCCGGCGCCGCCGTGAACTGGAGGTGCAGGTGCGCACCCGCACGCAGGAGCTGGAACTGGCGCAGAGCCAGTTGCAGCGTTACGTGGAAGACCGCGACCGGCTGTTCGTCGCGATCTCGCACGACTTGCGAACGCCGATCACGCGCCTCAAACTACGCTCCGAGCTGCTCGATGACGATGCTGCCCGCGAGGAGTTCCACGACGACCTGGATGACCTGGATATGATGGTCAAGAGCGCGCTGCAAACCGTCAAGGACAGCGACATCCACGAGAACATCACAGCGGTGAGGCTCGATGCGCTGATCGGACGCATGCTGCGCGGGGCCCAGCTGGCCGGCCACCAGATCGGCTACACGCCTGCCGGGCTGGCGGTGCGCGCCAAACCGCTGGCGCTCAAGCGCGCGATCGGCAATCTGCTCGACAACGCGCTCTTTTACGGCGGCCGCGCCGATATCGCCACCACTGAACGCGACGGCGCGGTCCACATCCAGATACGCGACCACGGACCCGGCGTGCCGCCGGAAAAGCTGGCGCAATTGTTCGACGCGCACCTGCGGCTCGATCATGGCCGGGCCCAGAACGCGGCAGGCCTTGGACTCGGACTGGGCATCGCGCGCGGCATTGTCGAAGCCAACGGCGGCACCCTGACGCTGGAAAACCATGCCGAAGGTGGCCTGGTCGCCACGATTGTGCTGCCGGGCGCTACGAATTCGTAATGATTTGTGAGCCGGCACCGGGTCCGCGCACGCTTTCTTGCGGCGTGCCGGCGGCTTGTGTAAAGAAGCGTAAGCGCGATCGCTCCTGTTTGACCGATTTTTCATTAAAATCAAACGCTTACGACTTCGGCGCGGCGCCATTGCGGGCGTCCGGGAGGCATGCTAGTGTCTGCACATCCTGATAAAAAAGCATCGCCCATGCCTGTTGCCCAACCTGTACTCCCGCGCCAACGCATCATCGCCATCGATGCACTGCGCGGATTGACCTTCATCGTCATGTTGTTCGTGAACTGCCTCGCCGGCGCCAACGGCATCCCCTATGGAATTCACCACATGGCTGCCTCGGTGGACGGCATGAGCCTGGCCGACGTGGTGTTCCCGGCGTTCCTGTTCGTGGTCGGCACCTCGATTCCATTGAGCCTGAACCACCGGCTGGCGGTGCCGGACGGAACCCGCCAGACCTTGTGGCAGATCGCCACGCGGGCCTGTGGCCTGATCGTCATCGGCGTCTTCATGGTGAACACGGAGGAGGGCTACAACGAGGCGGCGATGGGGATTTCCATCCAGCTGTGGGCGTTGCTGTTCTACGCCGCCGCCTTCCTGGTATGGGGAACCCGCAGCAACCGGCCAATGCGCTGGCTAGGCGCGGCGGTGATCGTCGCGCTGGCGCTGGTCTATCGGGCCGGTCCCGATGGGCAGGACTGGATGCAGACATCGTGGTGGGGCATCCTCGGTTGCATAGGCTGGGCGTATCTGGTTGCCAGCATCGTCTACCTCGCCGGGCGCGGCAGCCTGGTCGTGCTGGCACTGGCGACGGTAGCCTGCGTGGCGTGGTTCATGGTCAGCGGCGCGGTCGGCGGCAACGGCGTGATCGCCATGCACGCGACCCATACCTCCCTCGTGTTGTGCGGCGCGATGTGCGTGCTGCTGCTGTTCGACGGTGCGCGCGGCGCCGCCGGATCGCGACGCCTGCTGGCCGGCGGCGTGCTGGCGATGCTGCTGGCGGCGGCGGCCTGGCTGCTGCACCAAATCTACCCGATTTCAAAAATCGGCGCGACGCCGCCCTGGGCTTTGTATTGCGCGGCGCTGTGCAGCGCCTTGTTCGTGCTGCTGTACTGGCTGATCGAGATGCGTCGGATCACCCGCTGGACCGCGCTGGTGCAGCCGGCCGCCGCCAATCCGCTGGTGACCTATCTGCTGCCGATGATACTGGTCACGGCGATGGGCTATCTGCATCTGCGGTGGTGGCCGGTGCTCATGCACGGCACGGTGGCCATCGCCTTCGCGCTGCTGTTTTCCGCCGTCGTCGTGGCGGTGGTGGCTGTTTTAAACACTTATAACTTTAAACTGAAACTCTAAGATGTCGAATTCCGCTTCCCCCCGCTCCCCGCGCTACCTTGCACTGGACGTCTTTCGCGGCCTGACGCTGGCGCTGATGATCATTGTGAACACCCCCGGTGGTCCGAGCAGTTATGGGCCGCTGGAACACGCGGTCTGGCACGGTTTCACCGTGACCGATCTGGTATTCCCATCCTTCCTGTTCGTGGTCGGTGCCGCCGTGAGCCTGAGCATGCAAAAGTTCAGCGGCCACGACGAGGCGTACTTCCTCCAGCGCGTGGTCAAACGCGGCGCGCTGATTTTCCTGGTCGGCTATCTGCTGTACTGGTTCCCGTTCTTTACGCCGGAATTCACGCTGGCGCCATTCGAGAGCACCCGCGTCATGGGCGTGTTGCAGCGTATCGGCCTGTGCTACCTTTTCGCCGCGCTGATCGTGCGCTATGGCGGCATGCGCGGCGCGCTGGCTTTCAGCGTGGCCGCCTTGCTCGGCTATTGGTGGATGCTGGCGTCCTTCGGCGACTACACGCTGGCCGGCAACGCCGCGCTCAAAGTCGACCTGGCGGTGCTGGGCGAGTCGCACATGTACCGCGGCGAAGGCGTGCCTTTCGACCCGGAAGGGATACTCAGCACCTTGCCTTCGATCGTCAATGTGCTGGCCGGTTATGCGGCCGCTGTATGGCTCAAGCGCAAAGGCCCTGGTCTCGGCACCGTGGCGGCGCTGGTTGGCGCGGGGGCGGCATGCCTGCTGCTGGCGTATGGGTGGGACTTCCTGCTACCGATTAACAAGAAGCTTTGGACCAGCAGCTTCGTCGCCTGCACCGTGGGCTGGGACCTGATCATACTGGCCGTGCTGGTGGCGGTGATCGACATGGCCGGCGCGCGCACCGGCACTTACTTCTTCGAGGTGTTCGGCAAAAACACGCTGTTCATCTACGTGCTGGCCGATGTGGCGGTGATCGTGCTGGGGAGGCTGCACGTGGGCGGGAACACGCTGTACCGCTGGCTGTACGAAAGCCTGTTCGCGTCCTGGGCATCTCCGCTCAACGCGTCGCTGCTGTTCGCGGTGGCGTTCATGCTGGCGTGCTGGCTGGTGGCGTACCTGATGGATCGCCGAAAAATCTACATCAAACTCTGAGGACACAATGCGTACAAGTTTAACTTGCATTGCCATGGCGGCGACGTTATTGGCAGGCGGCGCCCACGCGGCGGAAGTGGGCTCCTACTACACCAGCTGGAGCATGGGAAAAGGTTTCCGGCTCAAGCAACTGGACCAATCGGGCAGCGCCGCCGGCTTCACCTATCTGGTGTACGCCTTTGAAAATGTCTACAAGATGCCCGATGGCGGTGTGCGCTGCGACAGCGGGCGCGATATCGACCATGTCGCCAACGGCATGAACGCCACGCTCGATTACGCGCGCCGCTTTACGGCCGATGAATCGGTCGACGGCAGCGCCGACAAGGCCGGCCAGCCGCTGGCGGGTAACTTCAACCAGCTGGCGCAACTGAAAAAACGCCATCCGAAGTTGAAGGTGCTGGTGGCGCTGGGCGGCGGCGAGTGGTCGCACCAGTTCCCGGCCGGCGCGGCCACGCCGGCCCTGCGCAGCGCGCTGGTGTCCTCCTGCATCGATCTTTACCTGCGCGGCAACCTGCCCAAGCTCGATGGCCACGGCGGTGCCGGTGCAGCGGCCGGCGTGTTCGACGGCATCGATCTGGATTGGGAGCATCCGGGCCCGAACGACAAGGCCAACTTTACTTTGCTGCTGGAGGAATTCCGCCGCCAGCTCGACGCGCTGGGTAAAACCAGCGGAAAGCACTATCTGCTGACGGCCGCCGTCAACAGCACCGACGAGAAGATGCGCCACACCGACCCCGCCGCCTACAGCCGTTCGCTGGACTGGATCAACCTGATGACCTACGACTTCCACGGCGCCTGGAGCAAGCAGGGGCCAACCGGCTTCCAGTCCAATCTGTACAGCGATCCGGCCAGCGGCGACGCCAGCCCGCGTAGCGTCGAAGCAGGCGTGAAACGCTTCACCGGCGCCGGCGTGCCGGCGTCCAAGATCGTGGTTGGCGTGCCTTTCTACGCGCGCGGCTGGAGCGGCGTCGGCGCGGCTAACAACGGCCTGTATCAGCCGGCGACCGGTCCGGCGCAAGGCTTCGAGGAGGGCGCTGAACAGTATTCGACCATCGCCGCGCGCGGCTTGACCACCTTCTATCATCCGGTCACCAAGCAGCTGTGGACCTATGATAAAGGCACCTTCTGGAGTTATGACGATCCGCGTGTGATCCGTGAAAAGGCCGACTATGTACGCGCGCAGGGATTGCGCGGCCTGATGTCATGGTCGCTGGACCAGGACGACGCCGCGTTCTCGTTGTCACGCGCGATGCAGACCTTACGCAAGTGACGTCGCTGTGCTATCCGGCTTCCATGTTGCAAGGACGGCACACTCTCTGTAATGAATTGTAAGGTTTTGCATGAATTTTTTAGCGTTGGAGGCGGTTGGCGCGGCGGGACGGAGCAGCGCGTAAAGAAGTGTAATGGTGGCTAGCGCAGATTAAGCGAATAGCCAATCGATTCAAGTACTTACAATATTTTTTTTGGTTTTCGACCGGCGTTTGCGCGGGCCCGGAACAGGGTGTTAGTGTTGAAACACGGCTGCAAACGAACACGCAAGAACCGCCAGGCCGTAGCGAAGCACATCACTGAGCGCACATAAACAAGCGGTTGGGATTTCAATCGAGATGACGGCAAGTCCGTCACGCCAAAAAGAGGAAAGAGCATGTTTGATTTGAATCGCAGGAAGACCTTGATCAGCTCCGCAGTCACCGGCGCGCTGGCGGTGCTGGCCGTACCCGCACTGGGCCAGGAGGCGGCCACCCCGGCCAAATCCTCGGACACCATCCAGGAGGTGATGGTCACCGCCACCCGCTACAGCACCTCGCTGCTGAAAACGCCCGTCGCGGTGACGGCCGTCACGCAGGAGGATTTGACCCGGCAGGGCGCGGTCAACGTCAAGTCGCTGTCCGGCGAAGTGCCCAACCTGCAGCTGGGCGGCTCGGTCGACGGTAGCTCCGGTGTGCAGATCGCGATACGCGGCGTGTCCAATTCCGACTTCACCGAGATCGGCAACCCGGCGGTCGGCCTGCACGTCGCCGGCATCTATTCGCCGCGTCCACAGGGCGCGCTGGCCTTGCTGTTCGACTTGGACCGGCTGGAGATCCTGCGCGGCCCACAAGGCACGTTGTTCGGCCGTAACTCGACCGGCGGCAGCATCAACGTCATCCCGAACAAGCCCGTCATCGGCAGCAAGGAGGGCAGCGTTGAACTGGATATCGGCAACTACAACCAACGCCAGCTCAACGTCGTGCAGAACATCCCGGTGTCCGACGACATCGCGCTGCGCTTCACGGCGATGGGCGTCAAGCGCGATGGCTGGATCAATCAGACCCAGGATAAGTATGACGTCAACATGCCATCGAAGGGCTTCCCGGCCGACGGCATTCCCGACACCGACCAGCGCCGCAACCATCCGGTGTCGAAGAGCGACTACTACACCAACCGTGATCAATGGGCGGCCCGCCTGTCCGGCCTGTGGAAGGTCAACAAAGACCTGCAATGGCTGGTCTCCTACGAGAACTACCAGAACAACGACGCTGGCGACCTGGCGCTCAAGGATTGCGCGCAGGTGGCCGGTACGCCATACGCCTGCAAGGGCGGCAAGTACGACGTGTCGATCAACGTGCCGGGCATCACCGATATGTCGATCCGTACGCTGCGCTCCAACATCGTGTGGAACCTGGACAAGCAGACCGACATCGAGTACAGCTACGCGCACGCGGTGCAGCGCCGCTTCCAGCAGCAGGACACCGACGCCGGCTACCAGAATATCGAGGCCGATGTCGACGCCACGGCGGCCGCCGGCGGCGACCACTGGCCGGTGGTGGACGCCGCGACCTACACGATGGGATCGAAGTTCGCCTCCGACGTCCACGAGCTGCAGCTGCGTCAGAACTTCGGTACGCTGCGCTACGTGGCCGGCCTGTTCTACATGAAGGAAAAGAACAACATCGACTTCGGCCAGGATTACCTGAACCAGGGGACCAGCGGCTACCCGTACTCCAACTTCTACCATCAGCCGGACCGTCAATCCGAATCGAAGGCGGCCTTCGCGCAGGCGGACTGGCAATTCGCGCCGACCTGGAACTTCACCGCCGGCGTACGCATGAGCAAGGACAAGCGCGCCGACAAAGACGGGCAGTTCTGGGAATCCTACGGCAAGGACTACTTCAACGGCATGCTCGATCCGGGCGGTCCAGGCACGCCAGGCTACACCGGCGTCAATTCGAATCTGCTCAAGCCGGGCATGGGCGCCTACTACGGCAGCAGCGTGTTCCCGGCGGCGTCGTCGATCAGCAACCACGAGGAATCGTGGAGCAAAACCACCGGCCGCCTGGGCCTGACCTGGCAGATCGATCCGCGTAATATGGTGTACACGTCGCTGTCGACAGGTTACAAGGCGGGCGGCTTCAACGACCGCTTCAACCTGTGCGGCACGGAGCTCGACGCCAACGGCAAACCTTACGACTGCTTCTCCGGACCGCCAGGCCCGCAGTACTCGTTCCTGCCGTACCGGCCGGAGACCGTCACCAATCTGGAACTCGGTTACAAGGGCAAGCTGCTCGAGGACCGTCTGACCTTGTCGGCAACGGTGTTCTATAGCCGCTACAAGGACATGCAGGCGACCGGCCAGCACACCGTGGGCCGCAGCAAGCGCACCTGCGACGCCGATCGCCCGGCATGCGACGCGGTGATCAGCTGGTATTCGACCCAGAACATCGGCCGCGCCGACATCAAGGGTCTGGAGCTTGAAGGACAGTACCGTCCATGGCGCGACGCCCGCATCAGTTATTCGGCCTCGCTGCTCAGCGCCAAGATCGCCGACTACCCGACCTACAGCGACGATATCGGTTGCGACGCGCGCGCCAAGCAAGGCGTCACGCCGTGCCCGGACTACTACAGCGGCACCGATCCATCGCTGGCGCAGCTGCGTCCCTACAACGTGGTCGGCAATCATCTGCCGTATTCGCCGCCGAAGACGATGGCGCTGAGCTTCTCGCAGGACTTCTACTTCAACGACGGCTGGTCGCTGTCGCCGTGGGTGCAGTGGCGCTGGCAAGACAAGATGTACTTCTCGCTGCGCAACCTCGACACGCCGCACCTGTCCGACGGCCAGAACGCCTACAGCCAGGTCGACGCCGCGCTGCGACTGAGCGCCCCGAGCGGATCGAAGTACCCCTGGCACGCCGAGCTTTACGTCCGCAATGCGGGCGACGTGCGCGCCAAGACCTGGGGCGGCATCGGCGGCCCGCAGGCGACGTTCACCGTGGCGTCGTACAACGATCCGCGCATGTTCGGCATCCGCGTGGGCACCGAGTGGTAAGGGCTCATCGCTATTGATTCATCCCTGTGGTAATGCAGCAAACGGCGGTCCGGTGACGGACCGCCGGGGCGGATTTCGCCCGGTTCCTCCGTTCCTTTAATAATCAACCTGGAGACTTCCGTGATTGCTACCAAATTTGTTCCGACCCGGCTGCGCGCACTGGCCGCATCCGTCACGCTGGCCGCAGCGGTCGTGGGCGGCGACGCTTCCGCCGCTTTTGTGCTGGCCTACACCGACGGCCAGGTGGCGCAGTCTTACACCAACCTGCAGGCCTATTACGCCAGCCTGTCGGCCGTGGGCCTCGGCTCGTCGTACGCCATGCTGGCCAACGGCGCCATCGACAGCAGCGGTCTGACCACCAACACCACCAATATTATCGCTTTCGCCAAAAGCAAAAACCTGCCGCTGTATCCGACCGTTTCCGACTACAGCAATAGCTACGGGGGGTTCGATCCGGCGGTCAGCAACGGCCTGCTGGCGACTGCGGCCAGCCGATCGACCGCTGTCACCAACCTGGTCAACCTGGCGGTGAACAACGGCTTCGCCGGCATCGACATCGACCTCGAGGCCGTGCAGCCGGCGAAGAAGACGCAAATGACGGCGTTCATCCAGGCGCTGGCGACTGCGCTGCACAACCAGAACAAAAAACTGATCATCAGCATTCCTCCGATGAGCGGCGACGGCCAGCCGGAGTATTTGGCCGGCTATGACTACGCCGCCATCGGCGCGGCCGTGGATTACTTCCAGCTGATGACGTACGACGAAGTCGGCCCGGGATGGTCGTCGTCCACTTCGGCCACCTGGCCGGGGCCGGAGGCGGGGCTGGACTGGATGAAGTCCAAGCTGGCCTACGCGGTCTCGCGGGTGCCGGCGGCCAAGGTGCTGCACGGCTTGCCGACCTACGGCTACGACTACAGCACCAAGAACATGGTGTACTGGAAGGGCACCAACGGCGTGTCCGGCTACAACGACATTATCAACGCGCACAGCGCGGTCAAGAAGCGCGACACCGCGTCCGCCACGCCGTATGCCACCTGGGGTACGGTCATCCAGCAGGCGGACGGCACTCCCTGGAGCACCGCCAACAAACAGCCGGTGCTCTGGTATGACGACGCCCAGAGCATCACCGCCAAGGCGGCGCTGGTGAACACCTATGGGCTGGGCGGCGCCAGCGTCTGGGCCATGGGCTATGAGGACGGCGCGTTCTGGAGCGCGGTGACCGCCGGCCTGGGTGGCGGCGGTACAACGGACGGCAACATCGCCACCGCCGGCAGCGGCTATGTGTGGAACGCGAATACCGTAGCCACGGCCAATACCAATAAAGCCGCGGCGACGGCGGTCAATGACGGCAATACCAGCACCAGCCTGACGCTCAACGGCACGGGCGAAGGCGGCAACCAGCGCTGGCAGGCGGCCGGCGTGACCTGGGCCGCCGGCAAGACCATTTCATCGGCGAAGTTCCTCAACGGCGCCATCGACACCAACGGCAACGGCT
>Ga0308163_10003733_pt1 | contig 12565 bp, 4 predicted proteins | sample PhyTR1_FD_201037 | JGI IMG/M metagenome (GOLD analysis project Ga0308163, IMG submission 201037) | Phyllosphere microbial communities from UC Gill Tract Community Farm, Albany, California, United States - DLSLT.R1 | ecosystem: Host-associated > Plants > Phyllosphere > Unclassified | place: USA... | reverse complement strand
TGACCAAAGCTGGGCCAGGGAGGCCTGTGGCGATCTTTGGTTGGGGTTCGAACAGGATGATCTGGCCCGTTGGGCCATCGCTGCGGGGCTAGTTCCCGGGGAAAGCCTCTATGTGGGCTTACGTAATGGTTTCCAGATTCAGGTCCGCCATTTTCAGCGACCGGCTGGCAACACTCACCATCGGTAAAATTCAGGAAACCCGTAGAGATGAGCGAATACTCCCTTTTCACCTCCGAGTCCGTGTCCGAAGGGCATCCGGATAAAATCGCCGACCAGATTTCCGATGCGGTGCTGGACGCAATCATTGCCCAGGACAAACACGCTCGTGTAGCGGTAGAAACCCTGGTCAAGACCGGTGTTGCGATCGTCGCTGGCGAAGTTACTACCAGCGCCTGGGTCGACCTGGAGCAAATCGTTCGTGATGTGATCACCGACATTGGCTACACCAGCTCCGACGTTGGCTTCGACGGCGCAACCTGCGGCGTCATGAACATCATTGGCAAACAGTCCCCCGACATCAACCAGGGTGTAGACCGTGCCAAGCCTGAAGATCAGGGCGCTGGCGACCAAGGCCTGATGTTCGGCTATGCCAGCAACGAAACGTCCGAACTGATGCCTGCGCCTATCGCGTTCTCGCACCAGCTGGTCAAGCGCCAGGCTGAAGCCCGCAAGTCGGGTCTGCTGCCTTGGTTGCGTCCGGATGCAAAATCCCAGGTCACTTGCAGCTACGAAAACGGCAAGGTTGTCGGCATCGACGCCGTTGTTCTGTCGACCCAGCACAACCCTGAAGTGTCGTACAACGACCTTCGCGAAGGCGTGATGGAGCTGATCGTCAAGCACGTGCTGCCTGCCGAACTGCTGCACAAGGACACTCAGTTCCACATCAACCCGACTGGCCAGTTCATCATTGGCGGCCCGGTGGGTGACTGCGGTCTGACCGGTCGCAAGATCATCGTCGACAGCTACGGCGGCATGGCCCGTCACGGCGGTGGCGCGTTCTCCGGCAAGGACCCATCCAAGGTTGACCGTTCGGCAGCCTACGCTGGTCGTTACGTGGCCAAGAACATTGTCGCTGCTGGCCTGGCCGAGCGCTGCGAGATTCAGGTTTCCTACGCCATCGGCGTTGCGCAACCGACTTCGATCTCCCTGAACACGTTCGGTACCGGCAAGATCAGTGATGACAAGATCATCAAACTGGTCCGCGACATCTTCGACCTGCGTCCGTACGCGATCACCACGATGCTCGACCTGCTGCACCCGATGTACAAGGAAACCGCAGCCTACGGCCACTTCGGTCGCAAGCCGGAAACCAAGACCGTGGGCGACGACACGTTCACCACGTTCACCTGGGAAAAAACCGACCGCGCCGAAGCCCTTCGCGCTGCTGCCGGCCTGTAATACACCTTAAGTTCAGGCGTGACAAAAAGCCCCTGGCGACTTCGGTCGGCAGGGGCTTTTTGGGTGTTGAGGTAGCACCACAAGCCCTGTGGGAGATTCTATGTTTGCCTGCAAGCGGTGATCTGTTGGAGCGAGGCTTGCCCGCGAATCAGTCGCTGCGGTGAGTCAGGCGAACCGAGTTGTCCTTGATCGCGGGCAAGCACCGCCCACAGGTCCATTCGCCATATCCGTCCTATGCCCTTCTCGCCACCAACAACCCCGACGCCGCGCCTGCCAGCAATCCCGCACATACCCGATTGAAGAACCGCTTGCCACTCGGCCGCGCAAACAGACGCCGGGCATGAATCCCCATGCAGGCGTATAGCCCGATGGCAATGCACTCCAGGACCAGAAACAAGACACCGAGCACGGCAAACTGCTGGATCACGCCACCTGCCTGATCAACAAACTGCGGCAGAAACGCGGTAAACAACAGAATCGCCTTCGGGTTACCCATGGCCACCAGAAACTCCTGCTGAGCCAGGCTGAACATCCCCCTGGCAGCGCCGACTACATTCCCCTCGTCTTCAGGCCTCGCCCGCCACAACTGCACCGCGAGGTAAAACAGATAAGCCGCCCCGACGATCTTGATCAGATGGAACAGCCATTCAGAGGTGTGCAGCACTGCCGTAAGCCCTACCGCCGCGAGCCCGATCATGATGGCAAACGCCAACAAGCGCCCTACCCCGCCCACACAAGCACGCGCAAAGCCATAGCGCGTCGCGTTGCAGATCGACAACAGATTGTTGGGGCCGGGCGCCATATTGAGGGCGAAGCAGGCAGGCACGAAAACCGCCAGGGTTGGGATATCCATGGAAGCACCTATCGGGAAGTGAGCGAGATTCTGCGGGGAAAGCCGCTGCTCCTGGAAGGCACAATTAGAAAGCAAATTCGGCAATTCTGTACGGGTGTTTTTTATGTTTTATCAATACAGGCTACCGCCTTAGTGTTGAAAGTAACAATCATCGCAAAATGTCATATGCAGACATCCAGAACTGATTCCGGCGCTGACGACACAATCGAAATAAGCAAAAGCCGCTTATTTAGAAACGGTACATGGGCTTAACGCAGCGACCGCTAACGTTAAGCGATCTAGGAGTAACAATACAAACAAGGAGTTTTATCATGAGTGACAGTAGCCGTACTCCGGTAGCCTTGGACGTCGATAGCCCGTCCTACTCAAGCTTGTTCAGAGACACCCTCAACACGGCCTGCACTCCGGATGCACTAGAATCCAAAGACGGCCCTCTGAAATACCTGTTTGACTTGCATGAACATGCAAAGAAGCTGGAAGAAAACGCTCAAAAAACGATAGCCGTTACCCTTGATGAGCGTCGTCCGGACATAGCTCAGCTGCTACTGGATGAGCAAAGTGTCAATCAGGTCGTTCCTACTCTGGATCTCGTTATCGATACCTTGGCACGTCAGGCCCAGCAAAGAGTGCCAGATAAACAGACACTTTCTCAGGCCATTGCTCAAGCGTATTTTCCTGCACAATTGCCGTTCCACTATCCCCACGAACAGATACTGGCTGTCCTCAGGCAGAAAAAAACCTCGCTGTTCAATCTGCTGCAGCAGGTGGGCTATTACTACCCTAACTTTTGCTATGGAAGCCTGCGCAACGCTGAGCTACGGCAGGTCATGCTGTCAGGCAGTACGCTGAGTCCGACGCTTCAGAGCCTGTTGCTTGACCAGAATGCAGGGACAAAGAGCGATTTTTTTCTCAAATATTTTGGACTGTCAGCGACTCCCAATGAAGCCGTTATCGAGTTGAGCAAGGCAGATAACTTCGCTCGGTTGACCCAATTATCGTTACATGAGGTTCAGGCGCTGCTGGCCATCAGCTTTGTCGACAGCGGGGCCGAGCCTGCCACCACGGCTGTAAAGCAATCGGCACGCTTCAAACCTACACAGCCTGCTGCTTCCGGGTACCTGTACGGCGCGGCTTACGTCAACGATGGGACGGCCCCGGCCATGTCGCTTTTGAGCGTACCCAACCTACCGAATGATCCGAACGACAAGGGCTCGACACCAACGATCACTAACACGACGCCTGCCCATTTTGAACGCATGCAGAAACTTGCCAGCTTGCGATATGACCTGCAACTGCCTTTTGCAGACGTGGACTTGCTGGTGGTGTCAGCGTTGCGGGCAGAAGGTCAAACGAAGAATTATCGTATTACAGCCAACACGTTGCGTGCGCTCGGCGTGTTTCGGTATTTCAATTTTCTATACGACACGAACGCAGAGCAGTTCGCGGCGCTGTTATGCGACGTCTCGCCCTACGCCGTTGGAGAGGCCACGCCATTTCTCGATCAACTTCTGGACAGGACGGGCGAAAGCGACACGGTCTCCGCACTGGTTCTGGACGGAGCGCAGTTCAATCCGGATGACGAAAAACGGGACTCATCAGGGCAATCCGGAAAATCCACCTTTTCACAAATGTGCCAAGCCTTGGCGATAGATGAACGTATCGGCCGACGGCTACTGACTTATGTGCTCAAAGAGCAAAAGCTGGACAAGCCGGTCCGCAGCCTGAGTTTGTTTTCTGCGTTATATCGATTGGCCCGATTGCCCTATGCTTTAGGGCTGAGCGCCGTTGAGGGGCTTTGTCTTATCGAGTTATTAGCACAGCAGAACCCTCAGCTGATGCCGCAGATCGCCGGTTTACCGAGCATCAAAGATGACCAGCCAGATATTCTGGATGTACTGATCGCAGTCGCCAACACCGCGCAATGGCTCAAGCAAAACAAACTATCGGCGCAAGCGCTGCTTGCCTGGCTCGCCCCCCTGCCAGAATCCTACAAGGCTGAGTTTGCAACACCCACGAGTTGGTCCGCTGCGATTAGTGGCGCGGGCGCGTCCCTGGAAGCTGCATTGATCACTGAAGATGAGCTTGGCCAGGCGGCAGGGCGCAACGTGACACTGAAAAACCCGGCGGAAAAATGGAGTCAGGTACTCAATACCGTTCTGGACAACCATGGACTGGTTAAAGTGGTTACGCCGGAGTCCGGCAAATCATGGGATGAATATCTGCAGACACAAGTGTCGGGGTGCCTCAATGGGAAAGTGGAGAGCAATCCGCTGCACCAGGTCGATCTTGCCAATCTCACCGACAGCATTACCGCATTGATCAACGACGCACGAATCGCCCAGGAAGACGTCGCCAAGAGCATCATAAAAAATGCATTTTCCGGTGATCGCCCGGCACAACTTGATGATCAACACGCGTTGTTGCTTCTGCGCTGGTTAGACATAAGCATCGATAGTTTCAATGCCGAAGCGCTCATGTCGTGGAAGAAAATCGCGGAGCAAGAACCCTCTGCCAAGGTGTTCAGTAAAACCTCGTTGAGCTGGTGGTACGACCTGCACCGCCATGCGAATGTCATTAAACACCTCCGGGTAAGCCCCGGGTGCCTGCAAATGCTGCTTGATCATCCGGAGTGGATGGACGTTGGCTACGCGGATTACGAATGTCCAACCGCGAACCTGGACCTTTGCTACCAATTGAGCTGCTACAACCGTTGGATCAGCAGTGTCAGCAGCACAGGAAATGAAGAGGAAGATGCGCTGACGTATCTACGACAGGTCAATGATTCCAATGAGGCCTGGAGCGAGCAGCAGTCGGCAGATCGACTGGCAAAACTGATCGGATGGACCAATGAGGATGTTTTATGTGCGGTGCAGGCGGTGTATTCCAGCCCAACACAAGCAACTGCCACAGCACAGTCGACCGCTACAAATCCGCCGAGGGCGAGTATCGCTTACATCATCAGCGATATCGACTATGTCATGCGGTTGAAATCGGCGAGTCATCAAATCGGCCTGTCATGTTCATCATTGCTTGAGTTGGCGAAACTTCGACCGGATTCGTCTTTTGACGCTTTCCAATCAGCAAGCGCACTGCTACTCGCCGGCTGCTCGGAGGACGAACACAAGCAAGCCGGTGCCCCGTTGAAAGAGGCCTGGCGTGACGCCCTGGTGGCTTACCTTATGGGGCACTGGCTGCCAAGTGCGCCTAAAAATCTCAGTAGCCTCATTACCGATACCGATGAGCTTTCGCACTATTTCCTGACTGATGTGCAGGTTTCTGCGCAAGTGAAAACCAGCAAGGTCGCCTATGCAACTGCCAGCCTCCAGCACTACCTGCATCGGATTTTCACGCACCTGGAAACGGGCTATAACCAGACCGATTTGCCGCAAAAAGCCCATGATGAATGGAGACGCTACCGCAGCCAATACCCTCTCTGGAGAAGCTGGCAGCAACAAATCAACCATCCGGAAAACCTGATATACCCAAGCCAGCGTGTAGGCAAAAGCCAGGCTTTTATAGAACTGGAAAACGAACTGAATCAAGGCAAATTGACCAATGGCATGGTCCAGACTGCGGTAACCAATTACCTGAGCAAATTCGAACATGTCAGCAACTTGCAGGTAGTGAGCGGCTACCTCGACGGGTTTAACCCCCGCGAGGATACTTATCACTTCATCGGCAGAACCAATATTGATCCACCCGAATACTATTGGCGCTCACTGGACATGAGCCTTCGCGATGACAAGGAACGCCTCAGCCCGCTGGCTTGGAGTGAATGGGAGACCATCCGCCTGCCGGTCAGCGGGCAGATCGTGGAGACACCGTTCAGCGACAAGCAAGGCGCGCAAATTAAAGTGGATGCCATTCGCCCCATCATGATCGCCGGCCGCCAATATGTCATATGGATCGAGCGAGACCGTTCACCTTTACCTAGCGGTGACGCAACCAACCAGACGCCTACCAAGTTCAGAAGAATCAGCGTGTTTTACGCATTCAAACAAAGTGATGGGTTGTGGAGTCCGGCCAATGAACTGATGTGCCTGGACGGAACGGAGAATGGAAAACGGCTGCCGGACGACGATAACCCCTATTTGAAAGATGATACCTACGTACCTGGCTTGGTAGCGGTTGTAGACGTAGAAGGGGATCGGGAAGCGGATCCGTGGCTGGTCGTTATGATCTACGACGCTTCAAAAGATACATTAGGCGAAATGAATCAGGACTATTTCCTTGAAGTTCGCGACCTTTTATTGATCGAAAGGAAACAGTTGGACAACTCTACAGGTTCAGACGCTATCAAACAGAGTATGCCCCTGTCGCTGTACAGATCCTACAGAGATGTCAGATGCCTGCAACATACCTATGTCGGCGCAACATTGGACATTGCTCTAAAAGAAGATAACACCGCCATACCGATGCTTCATGTTCCCGCCAAGAACGTATCGGCAACAGAGCCTTGGAATGTCGAATGGCCCTTGATAACACTCCTCAAGGAACTGATGAAGCCGTTGGAAAATCATGCGACCACCCGGGACCAAACCGCTAGATTAAGAACGTCCATAATAGAAGCGTACTTCGGATTAGCGGGACCCATAATCGGTGACGGCAAGGCAGAATATGACGCCATATGGGCCGCAAGAAAGGCGTTTTCAGAACGGGTTAAGGGCTTTAAAACACACGTTTTTGCGCCGCCTGAAATTTATGCGCTCCTAATGGAAAATCTCTTTAAAGGCAAGCTCTTAGACCGAAAATTCCGGGTGTACTCGTATACCCATGACACTGAGTTTGAGAAAGGCAACAGCATCCCTGGAATGTCACACATTCACTTTTTAAACGACACAGAACCTTGCTTGGTTAAAATCCAGAAAACCGACGCCAGCTCCGAGCAGCTCGCAGTCATAGGGACCTACCGCAAAGCAATCATCAAAGAAATTACAAGCAAAATCTTTAAAACTATAAAAGGTGAGTGGTCTGAAATCCGTCCGGGCGAAAACAAAAAAATTACCTGCACGTTTGATAGCGAACGTACAGTTGACACAGCAGTGAGTTTAATATTTTCTATCGCCCCAACCCTCAAGTACAACAAGGACAATGCAACGAAGCCGTATTTATTAATCGGCACAACCCGCCTCGATATGGACAGAGGAAACAGCACCAGCGATGCATTGATATTTACCTGCCTGGTGCCCGCCATCGACTTCCTGAGGGGATACCCCAAACCCAAAATTGCTTTTGAACTGCGCGGTTATTTTGACAATGTCGATGAAATCACCCTACCGCTCACGGTAGAAACCCATCCAGAGGCTTTCGAGAAAATAACGTTGAAGTTATTTGGCATGGCGCCCGGGGAAACGACCTACACGGAACTCAAAGAACAAACTGTTATTGCCAACGGAAACGCTCACGTTGAATATCCGTCATACCCGTACTCGGGCGCAGGGAAATACACCTTCGTATTAGCCGAGGCCGGAAATCCTGACGTTTTTGGTGGCAGCACTTATGACATCTCCGACACCGGAGCAGATGTCATCTGGTTCACGCGGATACAACGTAATCAACGCCAAGCGCAGTATCTTGATCTGTCCGACATCCCGCTTGCTAAACCGCCACTGCCGTTCAAATTTGTGCGCTTGAATACCCTGTTCGGGAAACAACTGGTTGCCTGCGCCACCCAATCTGTCGACCGGGTGCTGCGATGGGACACCCAGCAATTACTCGAGCCTGCCATTGAGCCCGGTTCGCCTGACTCCCCGGTGGATTTTCATGGCGCGAACGGACGTTATTTCCGCGAGCTGTTCCTGCACCTCCCTGCCCTGGTCGCAACCCGCCTGAGCGAAGAACAGCAGTTTCAAGATGCGGAGCGCTGGTGCACTGATTACCTATTCGCCCCTTACCGCACCCAGCCAGGCGAGCAAGCTCTGCCGCCATTCTGGAATACCAGACCACTGGCAGAAGTCGGTACCGGCACCTCGGTGATGAAAGATTTTATAGAGCCGCTCGCAAGGGCCTTCTCCTCTTCACGTTACTACCGGCGCGCGGTGGTGCTGTTTTTAATCGAACACTGGCAGCGTGAAGGCGATTTCTATTATCGCCAACTGACTCGTGACAGTCTCAATGAGGCCTGGCTACGTTACCAGCAAGCGTTGAAGCTGATAGGTCCGATGCCTGAGCGTAGCGCGGTGACTGACTGGGCACCGACTCCACTGAAGGACGTCTACCCACTGCAATTCAGGGCGCCCGTCAACCAACGGCTCGGCAACTTGCGAACTACCCTTGAAAATCGCCTGTATAACCTGCGCCATGGCTTGACGCTGGACGGCAAGGTCATGCCATTCATTCCGCTTTATGCCGAAGGGGAGAATCCGTTCCCTTACGCCAGCGGCAGACCCGGCAGCCTCACAACGACCTTCAACAGTAACCTGCTTCAGGTACCGCCCTACCGTTTCAACCAGATGCTGCACTGGGCACTAGAAGCAGCAAAACAATTGACCGACATGGGCCGCCATCTCATGACGTGCATGGAAAGTGAGTTCAATACCAGCCTGTCAGTCATGTTGCAGGCGCAGCAGGTCCAGCTTTCGCAATTCACCCTGAAACTTCAGGAACAGGCCGTCGAGGCCGCGATGCTGGGTAAAAGTTCTATCAGGATCAGTAAACAATCAGCCGCTCACCGCAAGTCGTTTTATACCGACCTGCATAAAGAAGGCCGCTCGACGTTTGAAAAGGCTGCCATCACGTATTCTGGATTGTCGTCGGCGCTGGAGTTCGCTTCATCGCCATTTAGTGTGGCGGCCGGCCTGCTGGATACAGTCCCAAACATTTTCGGGATGGCGATAGGTGGTCAAAAATATGCAGGCGCAGTTCAGTCTGGAATTGCGTCAATGCACGCTGCGAGCCTGGGGGGTAAGTACATAGCAGAACGGCTGACATTGGAAGCCGAATACGAACGTCGCTCACAAGGATGGGAGCTCGAAATCCGTCTGGCTGAACTTGAACTGCAACAGATTGATCAACAGCTTGTTGAACAGGACCTGCTGATCAAACGTGCTCAAGTCAGCCTGGATGAGATCAGGGCGCAACGCGCTTGCCAGGAAGAAGCCTACGTTGCCATGACAACCGGCTTCACCATCATCCCGACGTACAACTGGCTAGTCGCCCGCCTTACCACTCTCTACGCGCCCGCCTACGATGCGGTGTTGTCACTTTGCCTGGCGACGGAGGCAGCCTGGCGCTATGAAATCGGCGATTACCGGCGTGGCAGTTTTATCCGCACCAGCGCCTGGAATGACTCATTCCGCGGCATGCTGGCGGGCGAGTCACTGCAATTGGATCTACAGGAAATGCACACCGCGTACGCCCAGAACAATGAGCGGCGGATGAACATCAAAAAGACATTTTCCCTCAGGGAGCGACGTGGCATCAAAGATGACGCCGGGTGGCTCGATTTAGTCAAGTCTCTGACGACCACTGCGCTCAATGTTGAATTGAAGGCATCTGACTACGACAGGAATTATCCGGGGCACTACCTACGGCAGCTCAAGCACATATCGGTCAGCTTCAAGATGACCGCAAACGCCGACGACACACTGCAGGAAATATGCGCGGTTTTGACCCAGACCAGCAGCTCGACCCTCGTAAACCCCGACATCGAAGGTGCGAAATACCTTTACGCCAAGGACGGCTCAAAGCCGACGGCAAGCGTGAAATCCAACTTCCGCGCCCAGCAGCAAATTGCGTTGTCCTCTACGGTTGCAGATGATGGTCGAGGCGTCGGCAAGGAGGACTGGCTGTGCGAACTGATGTTCGACGACGGGCGCTACTTACCATTCGAGGGCACCGGAGCAATATCCAACTGGACGCTTGAGTTTCCGGATCAGGATACCGTTGAACGGTTTCTTTCCTACGATCCAGCCAATAAGGATAAGCAAGGTAACCCAGTAGCCACTCCGCTGGTAACGGATATCCAGCTACATGTTGTGTACACGGCACTCGATGGTGGCAGTCAGTTCGCATCGGAGGTCAAGACACTCAGAAACTAGCTTGTCCTGGCACTACCCAAGCCTGCCCTCACAGTTTCTATGGGGCAGGCTTGTTTTTGCCTTTGTCGGAAAAAGCCTGTAACCAGCACACCCTTTCACCAGACGTTTCCTCCTACTAGCCTCTCAAGCACCCGACTTCAAGCATGGATGCTTCGATGCGCTTACTCGCCGCAATTGCTCTCACCCTCACAACCCTGACTGCCAACGCCATGCAGTGTCCTGACTGGACGCCCCCCACGGCATCACGCTCGATCACCGCGCTACAAGCGCAAATTGCCGTGTGGGACGACAGCTATCACCGCCAGGGCGTTTCTCTGATTGCCGATGAGCTGTATGACCAGTCCCGACAGCGCCTTGAGTTCTGGCGCTCGTGTTTCGCCAGGCCGACGGGCTCGGTCGAAAACCCGCTGAAAACTGCCAGAGGCCCGGTTAAACATCCAGTCCCACACACGGGCGTCAACAAATTGAGTGACGAGAAAGCCGTGCGCGCCTGGCTCAAGGGCCGTACCGACCTGTGGATTCAACCCAAGATCGATGGTGTGGCCGTCACGCTGGTGTATGAACATGGCGAACTGATGCAGGCGATCAGTCGCGGCGATGGCATTCAGGGCCAGGACTGGACCCATCATGCGCGGCGTATTGCGGCGATTCCCGCGCATCTGCCCTGGCAGGAAACTCTGGTGCTGCAAGGTGAGCTGTATTTACGTCTGCAAGGCCATGTGCAGGCACAGGCCGGAAGTGTGAACGCACGCAGCAAGGTCGCCGGGATGCTGGCCCGCCATGAATTACCCGCACAAGAAGCCGCGCGGATTGGCCTGTTCGTCTGGGACTGGCCCGCGGGCCCCGCCTCAATGAACGAGCGCATGGTCGGCCTCAGCGCCTTGGGTTTCGACGACAGTGCTCAATACAGTCAGCCGCTGGAGGGTTTCACTCAGGCTCAAGGCTGGCGCGAGCACTGGTATCGCAACCCACTGCCATTCGCTACCGACGGCGTGATCATTCGCCAGGGCCAGCGTCCTGCTGCGCAGCGCTGGCAAGCCAAGGCTCCCTACTGGATCGCGGCCTGGAAATATCCTTTCTCCCAGGCGCTGGCGGAAGTGCGCAAGGTCAATTTCAACATCGGTCGCAGCGGCAAAATCACGCCGGTGCTGGACCTTGAGCCGGTGCAACTGGATGACCGGAAGATCAGCCGCATCAGCGTTGGCTCATTGCAGCGCTGGCAAACCCTGGATATTCGTCCTGGCGATCAGGTCGCTTTAAGCCTCGCGGGTCTGACTATCCCGCGACTGGACGGAGTTGTTTCACGGAGTGTCGAGCGCATTGAATTACAAGTCCCCCATGCCCCAGACTTTCACGCCCTGAGCTGCTGGCAGCTGAGCCCCGGCTGCGAAAGCCAATTCCGCGCACGGCTGAAATGGCTCAGCAGCAAAAAAGGCCTGGCCCTCGCCGGGGTCGGACCAGGCACCTGGGACAAGCTGATTGATGCCGGGAAAATCACCGGGCTGCTCGATTGGATGGCCCTTGATCACGCCCAGCTTGCTAACATTCCCGGTCTTGGCGAGCAAAGCAGCGCTAGACTCATAAACAGCTTGCAACATGCTCGGGGTCAGCCGTTTGAAGTCTGGCTAAAGGCAATTGGTTTGCCACCCACTGGAAATGCCCGATTGGGCGATCGATGGGCCGAGCTGCAAGCGCGTAGCGTTGAGCAGTGGCAAATGGAACCAGGCATAGGTCCCGGTCGTGCCAGCCAGTTGATAGCGTTTTTTCAGCACCCACACGTACAGGCTTTGAGCGAGCAATTGCGAACCCAAGGCGTTACAGGTTTTTAAGGTATTGGGCATTTCATCCTCACGCCCGGAAGTCAGGTATTCAAAAGGAGTTCATATGAAGGTTTTTTCACCACTCATCCTGCTCACATGCTGCGGTCTGCTAACCACACAGCTCATGGCTGCCGAGGCGGCACCGGACTCAAGCGGGTGTCTGGCCAAAAGCCAGGAAATCAGCAAAAAAATTGAAGAAGCGAAGGCCAATGGCAACAAGCCGCAACAAGCGGGCCTGGAAAATGCCCTGAAAGAAAATAATGCCAATTGCACCGAAACTTCATTGCTCAAGGAACATGAACAGAAGGTTTTTGAGGCCAAGCGCGAAGTTAAAAAACGCGAGGCAGACCTGAACAAAGCCATGGCCAAGGGCGATCCGGAGCGCATCAACAAGCGCAAAGACAAACTCGCCGAATCACGCAAGGAGCTACAAGACGCCCAGGCTGAGCTGGAAG
>Ga0308163_10003731_pt1 | contig 12574 bp, 9 predicted proteins | sample PhyTR1_FD_201037 | JGI IMG/M metagenome (GOLD analysis project Ga0308163, IMG submission 201037) | Phyllosphere microbial communities from UC Gill Tract Community Farm, Albany, California, United States - DLSLT.R1 | ecosystem: Host-associated > Plants > Phyllosphere > Unclassified | place: USA... | reverse complement strand
TTGCCGGCGCATGTCTTGAAGCCATGACGAGGCATGTCTCCGAATGGTTGATCTGCGCCACAACCCCTGGATACATAATTCAAACTATACCCGCTCTCATTCCGAATGACTGGAGTATTACTCATGCGGTTTACAATCAAACTAAAACTGGCGCTGGCGTTCGGATTGATCATCTTGTTGTCCGGTGCCATGGCTGCACTGTCGATCGACAAGCTTTCATCCTTGAACGACGCGATAACTGTTATTGTGAAAGGGCCTGCCGAAAATCTGCGTGATGCCGGCGCTCTTTCGAATGCCGTTCTGGCCGCCCTGCGCTATGAAAAAAATGCCATCATCGCCACTGATCCGATCAAGATCGCTGGTCAAATCGACAATGTCAAAAAGCAGCAGGAAAAGATCGACAAGGCCCTCCTCCAGCTGGGGGATACGACCGATAAAAAACTGCTGGCTCCGCTGGCCGAGTTTCAAAAAACTCTGATCAGCTGGCGTCAGACCCAGGCAGAAGTCCTGCGTCTTGCTGCAGAAAATACGCCTGAAAGCAACCAGAAGGCTGGCGTTATGTCTATGGCGGAGGGGGCCAAGGCTGCTGATGCTATGCTGGCGCGTGTCGATGACGTCAACGCTGCTATTTCAACTCAGCTTGAAGAGACAGATCAGGCCACGAATGCAGAATATGCCTTATCTCGCACGATCTTGCTGTCGGGCATTGTGGCACTTCTCCTCATCTCGATCGCGGTGGCCTTTGCTATAGCGCTCGGCATAAACCGCGGGCTTGCCAAAATTGCGTCCGTTGCGGATGCCGTAGCGATTGGCGATCTCGACAAGAAGGTCGAGGTGAAGACCAATGATGAAATCAAGGACCTGGTCACCACGATCAATGTGATGACTGAAAACCTGAGGGCAACGGCAACGCTCGCCAGTCGGATTGCTGAAGGCGACCTGTCGCAAGATATCAAGCCATTGTCAGACAAGGACTCGCTTGGCATCGCCATGCGGACGATGACGCTTAATCTGCGCGAGACCGCTTCTATTGCCGACCAGATTGCCAACGGCGATCTGACGGTTTCGCCAAAGCCCCGCTCGAATGTCGATACGCTTGGCCAGGCCCTGCAGCTGATGGTGGAGCGCTTGCGTGGCGTCGTGTCTGACGCACTGTCTGCTTCGGACAACGTGTCGTCGGGCAGCCAGCAGCTGTCGTCTGCTTCAGAGCAGGTCAGCCAGGGTGCGACCGAGCAGGCATCGTCTGCCGAAGAGGCCTCCGCTTCGATGGAAGAGATGGCCGCCAATATCAAGCAGAACGCAGACAATGCTGCCCAGACCGAGAAGATTGCTCGCCAGTCGTCCAAGGATGCCGAAGCCTCTGGCGAAGCGGTCAACCGTGCCGTCGGCGCCATGCGCACCATCGCCGAGAAGATCTCTATCGTTCAGGAAATCGCCCGCCAGACCGACCTTCTTGCCTTGAACGCGGCTGTCGAAGCCGCCCGTGCCGGCGAGCATGGCAAAGGCTTTGCCGTGGTTGCTTCTGAAGTGCGCAAACTGGCCGAACGCAGCCAGGCTGCTGCGGCTGAAATCAGCACGCTGTCTGGTCAGACGGTGCAGGTGGCAACCGAAGCCGGTGAGATGCTGAACCGTCTGGTTCCTGACATCCGCAAGACGGCAGAACTGGTCTCGGAGATCTCCGCTGCCTGCCGCGAGCAGGATATCGGTGCCAGCCAGATCAACGAAGCGATCCAGCAGCTCGACAAGGTGACGCAGCAGAATGCCGGCGCATCCGAAGAGATGTCGGCGACGTCGGAAGAACTGGCGGCTCAGGCCGAGGAACTGCAGGCCTCGATCGCTTTCTTCAAGATCGAAAACGGCAGCGGCCGCAAATTGGCTCCGCAAGCTCCCGCCCGCGCTACGCCGGCCAAATCCAAGGTCCCAGCATCCGCCAAACCCCGCCAACCTGCTCCGTCTCTAACGGTTTCCGCCCAGCAGGCAAGGGCCAAGGGATTTGCCCTCGACCTGTCCATGGGTGGTCCCGATGATGAGGATCTGGAGTTCCGCCAGCCGGCATAACGCAATTCTGGGTCGGTGAGGCGCAGTGCCGCTTCACCGACCGCTTACCCTCCAGATGTTGCGACCTGACAGGTCGGATACCGACAAAATCTGACGTCATGCAACATGTGCAGATGCAATGAAAAACGCCGGGTAACCTTAGAATTTAATAAAATTCGAAGTTCTTAAATTGCCTGGTAACCCTTTGACGATAGCCTTTCTATTAGTTGCGGAGCTCTGATGTAGCTCTGAGTGGAAACTGGAATTCCCCTTGGGGGAGGAGAATGTGAGAACGACAATGCGGTTCACGATCAAACTAAAATTGGCCTTATCCTTCGGTCTTATGATCGTCATGCTGATCGCCATGGCCCTCTACGGAATTTCCAGCCTTTCGACGATCAATCAATCCACTTCCGACATTATCGACGGTCCGGTCAAGCGGCTAGAATATGGTCTCTCGGCATCTGGAAAGATGTCTGAAGCTATCCGCGCTCAGAAAAACGCGCTCCTTGCCAAAGATGCGGGTGAGGCGGATAAATATTTCAAGGCTGCTGATTCCAATACCAAAGATCTGCTTGATCTTGCAGAAAGTGGCCTTGAAATTGCCAGCCCGCAGGGCAAGCCTTATTGGGAACAGGTAATTGCCACCACCAAGGCATTCCAGGATAATTCTGCGAAACTGCCTGGGACTGTGGCCAGCGGCAAGATCGAGGATGCCGTCGCGCTTTCGAATGGTGAACTGCGCACGCTGGCTGCCAAGACCGGCGAAGCGATCAACAAGCTGATCGATATCCAGAAGCAGGCCATGGCGAAGGCCGACAATGATAGCGATGTCCTCTATCAGAACACCAAGCTGGCACTGATGGCCGTGGCCGCAGGTGCAACGGTAATTGCGATCATCGCCGCGCTATGGATCGCTTTTGGTATTGGCAGCGGTCTTCGCAAGATTTCTGCTGTGGTCAACGGCGTTGCTACCGGCGATCTCGACCAGAAAATCGAGATCAAGAGCAATGACGAGATCAAGGATCTTGTCGATACGATCAATGTGATGACTGGCAACCTGCGCGAGACTGCGGCGGTTGCCGACCGGATCGCGGCTGGCGATCTCGCAATCGACGTCAAACCGCTCTCGGACAAGGATGTGTTGGGTTTATCGATGCGCAGCATGGTCACCAACCTGCGCATCACCGCCGGGGTTGCGGAATTGATCGCCTCGGGCGATCTGTCCGGCGACGTTAAGCCGCTGTCCGACCGCGATACGCTTGGCATCGCTATGCAGCGCATGACTTACAATCTGCGCAATACTGCTGGCGTTGCCGACCTGATTTCAAATGGCGATCTGACGGTCTCGCCAAAGTCGCTTTCGGATAAGGACACTTTGGGCCTTGCCCTGCAGTCGATGGTGGCGCGCTTGCGTGGTGTTGTGGCCGACGCACTGTCGGCTTCAGACAACGTCTCGTCGGGCAGCCAGCAGCTGTCGTCTGCTTCAGAGCAGGTCAGCCAGGGTGCGACCGAGCAGGCATCGTCTGCCGAAGAGGCCTCCGCTTCGATGGAAGAGATGGCTGCCAATATCAAGCAGAACGCCGACAATGCCGCCCAGACCGAGAAGATTGCTCGCCAGTCGTCCAAGGATGCGGAAGCATCTGGCGAAGCGGTCAACCGTGCCGTTGGCGCCATGCGCACCATTGCCGAGAAGATTTCGATCGTCCAGGAAATCGCCCGCCAGACCGACCTTCTCGCGCTGAATGCGGCTGTTGAAGCCGCCCGCGCCGGCGAGCATGGCAAGGGCTTTGCAGTTGTTGCTTCTGAAGTGCGCAAACTTGCCGAACGCAGCCAGGCTGCTGCGGCTGAAATCAGCACGCTGTCTGGTCAGACGGTGCAGGTCGCAACCGAAGCCGGTGAGATGCTGAGCCGTCTGGTGCCTGACATCAGAAAGACGGCTGAGTTGATTTCCGAAATCTCGGCTGCTTGCCGTGAGCAGGATATTGGTGCCAGCCAGATCAACGAAGCGATCCAGCAGCTCGACAAGGTGACGCAGCAGAATGCCGGCGCATCCGAAGAGATGTCGGCGACGTCGGAAGAACTGGCGACTCAGGCCGAGGAACTGCAGGCATCAATCTCCTTCTTCAAGGTGGATGCGATGTTATCATCTAAAAAAGAATTGCGGCATAAAGTAACCGCAAGTCGGAAACCCGAGCAACCTGGTCCTGTACGCACCACGGCGAAGCCTCAAACTGTCAAAGCGCAGAAAGCGCGTGTTGAAGGCTTCGCTCTCGATCTCTCCGTCGGCGGACCCGACGATGAGGATGACGATTTCAGGCAGATTGCCTAGTGCATTTTGAAGATCCCGACTGTGGCGTCGGGACCGTTCACGCAGGCCGATGGATGGGCTGCGCTCTACCGATCAATCGGTCGCTCAAGGTTGAATGAAATCAGCCTTGACGCGGAAAATTGGGGCGGAAATCTTTCTAAAAGGGCACAGCGATGCGTTTCACCATCAAGCTTAAGCTAGCACTATCTTTCGGTTTTCTCGTGGTCCTGATCGCCGTACTCGGGATTTTCAGTCTTTCCCAGATCGGCAACGTCAATGGCAAGGCGAACGAGATTGCAACGAACTGGATGCCGAGTGTCGATACCTCTAATCGTTTGAATACGATGACGTCGGACTTTCGGATTGCCGAATTGCAGCACGTCATCTCACAAGATGATGCTGGCATGAAACGCTGGCTCGGCGAACAGAACCAATTAGCCGATTCCATTGCCAAGCTTCAGTCGAAATACGAAACGCTGATTGGCTCTTCCGAGGAGCGCGCGCTGTTTGAAAACTTCCAGCAACTCTGGAAGGAATATATGAAATTCCACGAAAAGGCCGTCGATCTTTCCTCGCGCAATGAAACAGACAAAGCCATGGGCATCTACAATGGCGAGGGCAAGAAGGTTTACGACGATGCATCCAATGCCCTGTTGAAGCTTGTTGAATACAACAGCGCAGGTGGTAATAAAGCTGCTGCTGAAGGTGTCGCAATCTACGATTCGGCCAAATTGCTTGTCATTTCAGGCATTGGTTTCTGCGCAGTCGTTGCCATCGCAATCGCTATCTGGATTTCGATGTCGATCGTTCGCGGTCTGAAACGCGGGATTGAACTTTCTGATGCTGTCGCTATCGGCGATCTCAACTATGAGATCAATCATCCGGCCAATGATGAGATCAAGGATCTGATCAATAGCATGCAGCGCATGACATCCAATCTGCGTAACACCGCGCAGATTGCGGACCAGATCGCCAACGGTGATTTGACCGTAACTCCAGCACCCTTGTCGGACAAGGATACTCTTGGTCAGTCTCTCCAGATGATGGTGGAGCGCTTGCGTGGGGTCGTGGGTGACGCGATTGCGGCTGGTCAAAATGTGTCCTCCGGTAGCCAGCAGCTGTCGTCCGCCTCAGAGCAGGTCAGCCAGGGTGCAACGGAACAGGCGTCGTCTGCCGAAGAGGCTTCGGCCTCGATGGAAGAGATGGCTGCTAACATCAAGCAGAATGCCGATAATGCTGCCCAGACCGAGAAGATTGCTCGCCAGTCTTCCAAGGATGCGGAAGCGTCTGGTGAAGCGGTCAACCGTGCCGTTGGCGCCATGCGCACCATCGCCGAGAAGATCTCGATCGTTCAGGAAATCGCCCGTCAGACCGACCTTCTTGCCTTGAATGCCGCTGTTGAAGCCGCCCGTGCCGGCGAGCATGGCAAGGGCTTTGCCGTTGTTGCCTCTGAAGTGCGCAAGCTTGCCGAACGCAGCCAGGCCGCAGCGGCGGAAATCAGCACGCTGTCCGGCGAGACGGTGCAGGTTGCCACACAAGCGGGTGAAATGCTCAACAAGCTGGTGCCTGACATTAGAAAGACGGCGGAGCTTATTTCCGAAATCTCGGCGGCCTGCCGCGAGCAGGATATCGGCGCAAGTCAGATCAACGAAGCTATCCAGCAGCTCGACAAGGTGACGCAGCAGAATGCCGGTGCATCGGAGCAGATGTCGGCGACATCGGAAGAACTGGCCGCCCAGGCCGAGGAACTGCAGGCCTCCATCGCCTTCTTCAAGGTCGAAAACGGCAGTGGCCGCCGACTGACGCCGCCGGCCGGCCGGAACGCTGCGGCCAAGGCTAAGGCCGCGCCATCCGCCAAACCCCGCCAACCCGCTTCGTCTCAAACGGTTTCCGCTCAGCAGGCAAGGGCCAAGGGCTTTGCCCTAGACCTGTCCATGGGCGGTCCCGATGATGAGGATCGTCTCTTCCAGGAAAGCGCGTAACATGACAGGACTTCCGACAGAATCGCAATTCGTGACGTTCAGCCTGGGTGAAGAAGTCTTTGCCGTGCCCGTCGCTGTGGTCCGGGAAATTCTCGACCACGAAGAGCCTTTCAAGATCCCGCACGGGCCGGATTACTTGCTGGGTCTGCGTGATGTTCGTGGCCAGGGCGTGCCGGTGATCGATCTTCGCCTGCGCCTTGGCATGACGCGCACGGTCAAGACACCGCATACGCGTATCCTGGTTATGGATGTACCGTTGAACGACCGCAGTCTTGCGGTCGGCGTGGTCGCGGACAAGGTGTTTGAAGTCATCCCGTTCCGCCATGCCGATATCGAGCAGGCACCCGACATCGGTATCCGCTGGCGCTCCGACTATATCCATGGCGTCGTGCGCCGCGAGATCGGCTTCGTGGTCATCATCGATTTGGCACGGCTGTTTTCGGGTGACGAGACGGCACTGGTCATCCCGACCTCTGCCGTCGCCTGATCAAGGTCCGCATGTTGCGGCTGGATGGGCAATTCCGTTGGCGCGGCGTCTCTCTCCTGGGACGCAGCGAGCGGATCGCTCATGCCGGACGGGCACGGCGGAAAGCCGCCGGCGTCGTAACTAAAAGACTTTCAAAAACTGAAACCATTGGGAGGCAGCCAGCGTGAATGCCATGGCAGAAGCAGCGTTCGCCGATAACAGGATCAGCCCGAAGAATTTCCGGCGGCTGTCGAACTTCATTTTCGAGTATAGTGGCATCAAGATGCCGGAAACGAAGATGACCATGCTGGAAGGGCGTCTGCGCCGACGCCTTCGCGCCACCGGCTATGCGGATTTCGACAGCTATTGCCACTATATCTTCGAGGACGGCGGTATGGAGACGGAGGCTGTCCATCTCATCGATGCCGTCACGACCAACAAGACCGACTTTTTCCGTGAGCCTAATCATTTCGATTATCTCACTCAAAAGGCTCTGCCCGAGCTTGAGACCTCCGGGGTAAAGCGGATTCGTATCTGGAGTTCCGCCTGCTCTGTTGGCGCTGAGCCCTATACGCTGGCCATGGTTCTCGCTGACTATATGGAGAACCGCAGCGGCCTCGATTACCAGATCCTGGCGACCGATCTTTCGACAGAGGTGCTGCAAAAGGCGCGCCGCGGCGTCTATCCTGCGGATATGCTCGATCCTGTGCCGCGAGCCTTCGTGGCACGCTACGTGATGCAGGCGCGCGACAAGCAACGCAGCGAGATGCGCATCTCGCCCAAGCTGCGCGCCCATGTCGGCTTTGGCCGTCTCAACCTGATGGACGATAGCTATCAGGTGGGCGAGCCCATGGACATTATTTTTTGCCGTAACGTTATGATTTATTTCGATAAGCAGACACAGTTCAGCGTCTTGAAACGGCTATGCGCCTGTCTGAAGAAGGGCGGATATCTCTTCATTGGTCATTCCGAGTCGATTACCGGATTGGATCTGCCGCTCAAGCAATTGGCCAATACTGTTTTCAGGAAGGTGTAGCATTCGATGCCGAAGAAAATTCGCGTGCTCATCGTCGATGATTCCGCAAGTGTCCGACAGATCCTGACCAATGTCCTGCAATCGGACCCGGCAATCGAGGTAATCGGCTCGGCCGCCGATCCCTTCGCCGCCGCCCGGCGTATTGCCGAGGAGATCCCGGATGTCATCACGCTGGACGTCGAAATGCCGCGCATGGACGGTATCACCTTCCTGCGCAAGCTGATGTCGCAGCGGCCCATTCCTGTCGTGATGTGTTCGTCGCTGACGGAAGCCGGCAGCGAGACCCTCATGCAGGCCATGGAGGCCGGTGCGGTCGATATCATCCTGAAGCCGAAGATCGCTGCCGCCGATCATCTGGCCGAACAGGCCGAGCGGATCTGCCAGGTGGTGAAAAGTGCTGCGCAGGCCCGGCTTGGCTCCCGCAAGATCACAGCCGACCGATCCGCCTCGTCCCTTGAGCCGGCGAAGAAACTGACCGCCGACGCCATGCTGCCGCCACCGAGTGGGCGCGCCATGGCCAAAACCACGGAAATGGTAGTCTGCGTGGGAGCCTCGACCGGCGGCACCGAGGCGCTCAGGGAGTTTCTCGAGCATATGCCGGCAAACTCTCCCGGTATCGTCATCGTCCAGCATATGCCGGAAAAGTTCACCGCAGCCTTTGCCAAGCGGCTTAACGGTCTGTGCGAGATGGAAATCAAGGAAGCGGAAGACGGCGATCCCGTGCTGCGCGGTCATGTGCTGATCGCACCCGGCGACCGCCACATGATGCTGGAGCGCCAAGGCGCTCGTTACTATGTGTCGGTCAAAGCAGGCCCGCTGGTGTCGCGCCATCGCCCGTCCGTCGACGTGCTGTTTCGCTCGGCAGCGCGCGCGGCTGGCGCCAATGCCATGGGCGTGATCATGACCGGCATGGGCGACGATGGCGCGCGCGGCATGAACGAAATGCACCAGGCCGGCGCCTTCAACATCGCCCAGGACGAGGCGACATCCATCGTCTTCGGCATGCCCAAGGAAGCGATCGCCCATGGCGGGGTTGACCGGGTCGTGCCACTGCACCAGATCGCTCCGGAAATTCTGGCGGAGGACCGGCGACGTTAGTGCCCGAACGTTGTGCTCTAGCACCCCATCTGCTGCATATTCCCTCAAATCGAGCCCGATTTAGGGGAATTATGCAGCAGGCGCACCAGCGCAGCTGAGCCTTGTGTTTGTTGCGCTAAAATAACCTTGGGTTAACCATGTTGCGCCAGAATGAGTCTGCCCGATGCCTATGGGTTTGCCCGATATATTCGGGTCTTGAGGAGCGATGCGAGGCTCCGTGACGGCTGACCGAGGTAGTCCATGCCCATCATCACCTTCGCCAATACCAAAGGCGGCGCCGGCAAGACCACTGCGGTGCTGCTGCTTGCCACCGAGCTGGTGCGTCGCGGCTACCGCGTCTCGGTGATCGATACCGATCCGCAGCGCTGGATTTCGCGTTGGTTCGAAGGCGCGCAGGCCCAGGCAGATGGTCCGGCAGCTAATTTGAAGGTTGCCACCTATATTTCCGTCAGCGCCTTGGCGCGCACCATCGAGGCCTATCGCGGCAATTCCGATTATATCATCGTCGACCTGCCCGGCGCGCAGTCACCGCTGCTGGCAACCGCGCTTGGCTTATCCGATCACGTGATGATCCCGATTCAGGGCAGCGCCATGGATGCCCAGGGCGGCGCCCAGGTTATCGAATTGCTGCAATATCTCGACGCCAAGGGCAATATCCGCATTCCCCACTCTGTCGTGTTGTCGCGCGTCAACTCGCTGGTGACCACCCGTGCCCTGCGTGCAGTGAAGATCCTGCTGGCCGAGCGTTCGGTGCGGGTGCTGGCAACGCCGATCATCGAGCGTGCTGCCTATCGCGACATGTTTGAATATCGCGTCAGCCTGCATCATCTCGATCCGGAACGGGTCAGCAATCTCGACAAGGCAATCGTCAATGCCGAGCGCTATTGCGATGAGGTTGAGACACTCGTCCCAGCGGTACGCATGCCGGTTGCCGATAACAGAAGCACCGGCTTTGCCGAAATGCCCATGTTGCGGGCCGCCTACTGATCAGAGACTGTCAGGTTCAGATTGAACCAGACAGTCTCAAGATTCTTTTGTTTTCGTTTGTCTTTTTGGGAAAACCGGGTTCCACTTTTCCCTGACAAACTTTAGTCCGCCAGGTGCTGAAAGGCGTCGACGACCTTTTCATAAACACCGCGCTTGAACGGCACGATCAGGTCGGGCAGCTCAGCCATCGGCTTCCAATCCCATGCGTCGAATTCCGCATGCTGGCTAGTCGGCGGCGGGTTGATCTGGATCTCGCTCTCGTCGCCTTCGAAGCGGAAGGCGAACCAGCGCTGGGTCTGACCACGAAATTTGCCGCGCAGGCCAATGCCGATCAGTTCCGGCGGCAAATCGTAATTGATCCAGTCCGGCGCCTCGGCCAAAAGCGTTACGCTCTTCATGCCGGTTTCTTCGTAGAGTTCGCGGTAGGCGGCGGCCAGCGGGTCCTCGCCGGGGTCAATGCCGCCCTGCGGCATCTGCCAAAGCTGCGGCGAGCCGTCATATTCGGAATTGACGAGCGGGATGCGCCGTCCGGCCCAGACCAGGCCTTGCGCATTCAGCACCATGATGCCGACGCAGGGGCGGTAGGGCAGGTCCTCGGCTTTGACGATCGTCTGGGTCATGGCATCCTCGTTGTGGGGGCACTTAAATTGGGCAGCGCCTCGTAGAAATCATTGCTGTGCTTCCATGGCAAGGGCAGAAATGCCGACGATTTCGATGCCGCGTGCCTTGGCGCCTTCCGCCCATTTGGCAATAGTCTCGACGCTTTCATCAAAGGCAGAGGCCACGCCTATTGCCTGGCCATTGCGCCGGGCGATCCGCTCCAATTCGTCCAGCCGTTTCAGGATCGCTTTTTCCTGCACCTGATCGTCGAGCTGCAGGTCGGCGACGGAGAAGGGCATGTTCATGGCCTTGGCATAGGTCGGCGCCAACGATTGGGCCGATGAGCCGTCGTCGAGAAACAGCAGGCCGCGCGCGGCGATATCGCGCATAGCAGGTTCCAATGCATCCGCATTGGTGAGGAAGCGGCCGCCCATGTAATTCATCAGGCCGGTATAATTGGTGGTGCTGGCCATGGCACGGTGCAGGTCGCGCAACGTCTCGGTCGATGGCTTCCCCACCTGCAATGTGCCGCGCCCAGGATCGTTTGCCGGATAACCAACTGGCTCCATCGGCACCTGCAGCAGAATTTCGTGACCGCTGCGTCGTGCCTCCTGCATCCAGCGCGACAGGCTATTGCCGCTGGCGGCAAAGCCTAGTGTCACCTCTTCCGGCAGGCGCTTGATTGCCTTCTGTGTGCCAGTCTGACTGAGGCCAAGTCCGCTGACGACGATGGCGATCCGTGTGCCATGGGCGCCCGACCAGGGTCGGGCATATTGCTCGATTGGCCGTAAGCCATCACGTCCGACCTTCGGAATTCGTCCTTCGGGCGTGTCCTCGAGCAGCTCTGGATTGGGCTGGGCGGCCATGCGCGGATCCTGGCCGACATGCGGCGTTGAAACAAGCGCAGGTCCAGAGCCCTCGCGGCTTCCCGGGGAATATTTGGTAACGACCGAGCCATCCGGCAGGGTGGAGCGCTCTACCGTCGCGCCTGAGGTCGGTGCGCTGGCCTCCATGCCGCGCGACGGACCGGGAGCCTTGGGCGTGGTATCACTTGCGGGGAGGGCGGCGGTAACGGGTTGAGCGGTCGCAATCGCTGACGGGCTGCGCAGGGGTAAAGGCGTCAGCGCCGTATAAAGGGACAGGGCGATGATGGCGCATGTGGCTGTTGCCGAGAGAAGGGTCTTTGGCGATAGGCTCCGACGCTTGCGCGGTTTCTTTCGGTTCTGGCCCAGAGCGGCGTGAAGATCGGCGCACATAATTATGCCTTTCAGCGCATAAGACACAACCAGTCGGCCAAGCGAATCACGCGGCCCATGCTCGGACCATGCCCCGGCCAGAGAGATGGTTCAAGAGAGCGCCGGGCTCTGAATGAACCATCGCCTTTGCACGAACGAGAGAGCTTCTGGTCCCGCAACAAAAAATGCCGGCCCCATGGGGACCGGCATCCACGACATCTAGATGTCGTTGATCGATTTACTTCTTCTTGGCGCTTTCGAGCACGGCTTTGCTTGGGTCCGGCGGGAAGGACGCATCGGTTTTGACACCGCGCATCAGGTCGAGTGCGTAGTTGAGCTGGACGTCGTCCTTCGGATCCGGCGGCACGTAGGCGACCGAGCCGGAGCCTTCTTCCGTCTCGCTCTGGCCCTGGATATGGCCCGGCAGCGAGGATTCGCCCTCGGTGCGCAGCTTGCCCTGCAGGTCGGCCGGTAGCGGCTCTTCCACCTTGATATCAGGATGGATGCCGGTGCCCTGGATCGACTTGCCCGACGGCGTGTAATACAGCGCCGTGGTCAGGCGCAGCGCGCCCTTGTCGCCCATCGGGATGATGGTCTGGACCGAACCCTTGCCGAAGCTGCGGGTGCCGACCACGGTTGCCCGCTTCAGGTCCTGCAGCGCGCCGGCAACGATTTCAGAAGCCGAGGCCGAACCGCCATTGACCAACACGATCAGCGGCTTGCCATCGGTGAGGTCGCCGGCCGTTGCGTTGAAGCGGCGGGTATCTTCCGGATCGCGCGAACGGGTGGAGACGATCTCGCCCTTCTGCAGGAAGGCGTCGG
>Ga0308163_10003729_pt1 | contig 12575 bp, 8 predicted proteins | sample PhyTR1_FD_201037 | JGI IMG/M metagenome (GOLD analysis project Ga0308163, IMG submission 201037) | Phyllosphere microbial communities from UC Gill Tract Community Farm, Albany, California, United States - DLSLT.R1 | ecosystem: Host-associated > Plants > Phyllosphere > Unclassified | place: USA... | reverse complement strand
CCCTGCCTTCGCAGGGGCGACGTTTCAAGGAAACAGAGCTGGATTATTGTCCCGATCCGCTGCTGTCCTTCTTGCTCGGCTTGCTCCCATAATCCGAAGGCTTGGTGTGCTTTGCGTCCTGCTGCGGCGCGGCGGCGCTGGCCTGGTGCTGTTCCATTCCGCCATGGCCCGACTGGCGCGAGGCGTTCTGGCGGTCTTCCTCGCCGCGCGCCTGCATGCGCTGGGCGCTCTGGCGGGCGCTCCAGCCGGCCTGCTGGGCGCCGGCGCCGCCGCGCTGGCTGCCGATGTCCGGGCTGTCGAGGCCGCCCTGCAGCGAGCCGCGCGCACGCAATGCCGCACCCTGCTGCTCGATATTGGCCGACTGCACATTGGCGCCGCCCGGCGCCACCCAGCCCGGCGCGCGCGGCTGCTGGCTGCCGGCAGCCACGGGGACCATCTTTTCCTTGGCGATACCGCGAGCACGAGTGCTGTCCGGTCCTTTTTGCTTGGTCATGTTGATCCTCCTCAAGTGCTGCGCCAATGGCGCTGATAGAGGGATCATGCGCGCCGGGAAGCCCGTATTCCAGAGGAAGAGGGAGCGCACCTTTGTAGGACTGGAACTACCATTTTTATGGCTCAGTTGGAAAACCAAAGGTAGTTCCAGCAAGCCGGCTTACTTCTTGCGCACGACCACGCAGCCGATCGAGTAACCGGCGCCGAAGGAGCAGATGACGGCGTTGGCGCCGGCCGGCAGGTCGTCCTGGTAGCAGTGGAAGGCGATGATCGAACCGGCCGAGGAGGTGTTGGCGTAGGTGTCGAGAATGACCGGCGCTTCTTCCGGTCCGGCGTCGCGGCCGAGCAGGGTGCGGGTGATCAGCTGGTTCATGCTCAGGTTGGCCTGGTGCAGCCAGAAGCGCTTGATGTCGCCGATCTGCAGGCCGGCGCCTTCGACGGTGCTGCGGATCATCTCGGCGGCCATCGGGCAGACTTCCTTGAACACCTTGCGGCCCTGCTGGCGGAACAGCTTGTCGGACTGGCCGACGCCGTCTTCGTCGAAGCGGTTCATGAAGCCGAAGTTGTTGCGGATATTGTTCGAGAACTTGGTCTTGAGCTTGGAGTCGAGGATCTCGAACTGGTGGCTGCTGGTGGCCGTGTCGGCCGCTTCGATGACCATCGCGGTGCAGGCGTCGCCGAAGATGAAGTGGCTGTCGCGGTCGCGGAAGTTCAGGTGGGCGCTGGTGATTTCCGGGTCGAGCACCAGCACCGCGCGCGCCTGGCCGGTCTGGACGGCGGCGGCCGCGGTCTGGATCGCGAAGGTGGCCGAGGAGCAGGCCACGTTCATGTCGAAGCCGAAGCCCTCGATGCCCAGCGCTTCCTGCACCTCGACCGCCATGGCAGGGTAGGCGCGCTGCATGTTGGAGGCGGCGACCAGCACCATGTCGATGTCGGCCGGGGTGCGGCCGGCGCGTTCGAGGGCCTGGCGCGCGGCGGCCACGCAGATCTCGGCCTGCAGCGAGAGTTCGTCGTCGGCGCGTTCCTTGATGCGCGGGGTCATGTGGGCCGGATCGAGGATGCCGGACTTTTCCATCACGTAGCGCGACTTGATGCCCGAGGCTTTTTCGATGAAGGCGCTGCTGGACGGTTCCAGCGCGCTTACCTGGCCGGCGGCGATGGCATCCGCATGCTCGGCGTTGAACAATTCGACGTAGGCATTGAAGGCAGTCACCAGCTCGTCGTTGGAGATCGATTGCTGGGGCGTAAACAGGCCGGTGCCGCTGATGACGACAGGTTTCATGGGAGGTCTTTCATGAATGATAACGGGAGGAAACTCCCGAGAATCCGCCGATTCTACACAATCGTACAGACCGTGGGAACCGGCCAGTTACGGTCGCTCATGGACCCAGCGGATAGTCGGGAAGCCCGCCGTTACGGGCTTTGTTCGACGGCGTTGTCGTGGCGCGCGGCCAAGGGCGGCGTCCGGGTGGCGCGTTTCGACAGCTGGATCGGCAGGCCCTGCAGGTGGCGCAACGCCTGGCCCAGCTGGAAATCCTCGGTGCTGCCGAACTCCAGCGGCTTGCGGGTGCGCTCCAGCGCCAGGATGCGCATCTGCTCGGCGAGGTCGTTGTCGCCGCTGGCCGCCTCGGCGCCGGCGTCGCGGTCGTTCGACAGGTGGCGCTGCAGGTCGGCCTCGCGCATGCGCAGGGCGTTCAGGCCATCGTCCTCGGCATTCTCGTCGACCGGGTAGTCGGGCAGGATGCCGCGCGCCTGGATCGAGCGTCCGCTCGGGGTGTAGTAGCGCGCCGTGGTGAGCTTGACGGCGGTGTCGCCGGGCAGGGGACGGATGGTCTGGACCGAACCCTTGCCGAAGGTCGGGCTGCCGACGATGGCGGCGCGCTTGTGGTCCTGCAGCGCGCCGGCGACGATCTCGGAGGCCGAGGCCGAGCCGGTATTCACCAGCACCACCATCGGGATGCGCTTGAACAGTTCCGGCACCTTTTCCAGGGGATCGGCGCCGCGCCCCAGCATGTAGTAATCGGGGCTGCCGTAGAAGCGCGCCTTGGAATCGGCCAGCTGGCCATTGGTCGAGACGATCTCGCTGCCCTTGGGCAGGAAGGCCGCGGAGACGCCGATCGCCCCTTGCAGCAGGCCGCCCGGGTCGTTGCGCAGGTCCAGCACCAGGCCTTTCAGCCCGGGTTCCTCGCGCGCCAGCGTGGCCAGCTTGCGCGCCAGGTCGTCGACGGTCGGCTCCTGGAACTGCGAGATGCGCACCCAGGCATAGCCCGGCGCGATGATCTTTCCCTTGACGCTTTTTTGCACGATCTCGTCGCGCACGATGGTGATGTCGAGCGGCTGCGCCTCGCCCTTGCGGATGATCTGCAGCACGACCCTGGTGCGCGGTTCGCCGCGCATGCGCTTGATCGCCTCGTCGAGTTCGAGGTCGGGCACGTAGGCGCCGTCGATGCGCGCGATGAGATCGCCCGCCTGGATGCCGGCGCGTTCGGCCGGCGAGCCTTCGATCGGGGCGACGATGCGGATATAGCCTTCGTCGCTCTGGCCGATCTCGATGCCCAGGCCGACGAACTTGCCCTCGGTGCCTTCGCGCAGCTCGCGGTAGGCGGCGCGGTCGAGGTAGGCCGAATGCGGATCGAGCGAGGCCACCATGCCGAAGGTCGCCTGGGTCAGCAACTTGCGTTCCTCGACCGGCTCGACGTAGTCGGCGCGGATCAGGCGCCAGGCGTCGGCGAGCTGGCGCATGTCGGCGATCGGCATGCCTTCCGCGACCGGCTTCTGGGCCAGTCCCGAGAACTGCATCGTGACGGCGACGCCGAGGATCACTCCGAGGCTGACCAGGCCGGCGTTCTTGAAGGTGGGGCGCATGTGCTGTCGGGAGCGTTGATAAGGAGATATGGCGGCTCAGCCGCCACGGTCCAGTATACCCCTCCTGCGCCCGCGTTGCTGCGGACGCGGTGCTTCAGGCAGTGGCACGGCGCGGCGCCGGCTGCACGCCGCCGCTGCCGCTGCCGATGATGCGCGAGAACAGCTGCACCTGGCCCTCAGTGGTGGCGTCCCAGCTGAAACCCTCGGCATAGCGGCGCGTGGCGGCATGCTCCGGATAATTGGCGCGCAGGTCCGCCATGGCCTCGGCGATGCCGCGCGAGCTGCGTTCCTTCATCAGTACGCCAGCCGCGGGCGCGGCCACGACTTCCGGCGTGCCCCAGACATTGCTGGCAACCACCGGGGTGCCGCAGGCCATCGATTCCAGCAGTACATTGGCCCAGCCTTCGCGGCTGGACGCCAGCACCATCGCATCGGCGGCATTGTAGTAATGCTTGAGTTCGGTCTGCGCCACGGCGCCCAGGAAGGTCACGCGATCGGCCACGCCGAGCTGCGCGGCCTGGGCCTCGAGGCGCTTGCGTTCCGGCCCGATGCCGGCGATGAGCAGTTTCACGTCGGGCATCAGGGGCAGGGCGCCGATGGTCAGGTCGTGCGCCTTGCGCGGGTCGAGCACGCCGACCGAGATCGCCGTGAAACCGTCGATGCCCAGGCTGGCGCGCGCGGCCGCGCGGTCGGTCGGCTGGAAGCGCTGCAGGTCGACGCCGTTGCGCAGGGCGACGATGCGCTCGCCGTCGATGCCCAGGCCGATCATTTCCTCGCGCAGCGCATTACAGACCGTGATCATGCCGGCGGCGTTGCTGGCAGCCCACATTAATTGCTTTTTGGGCAGCGCGTATTGGGGAATCAGGTTAATGTCGGTGCCACGGGCGGTGATCACGACCGGTTTGTTGAAATATTTGCCGAGCATGACCGCCGCCACGCCGTCCGGATAGAAGTAGTGCGCATCGATCGCGTCGAAGTCGTAGCCTTCGTCGAGGATGCGCCCGATCTCCTTCTTGCAGGCCTGGGCCATCAGCCAGGGCGCCGCCGTCATGCCGACCTTGGGAATGACCATGTAGCGCGGGTGGCTGACCTCGATCCCGTAGCGCACCTCGTTCGTGGGCACCTTTGAAAACGCCGCATAGTCGCCGAAACGCGGGTGGCTGGACGGGAACCAGGGTACCGGCGCGACGACGCGCGACGTGGCCTTGCCGCTGGCGAGCAGGTAGCGCAGGCGGGTCTCGACGAAGATGCCGTGGCTGGGCTTGACCGTGTTGGGAAACAGCGAGCTGAATGTAAGAAGCTTCATGAAACCGGGCGGGGACGGAGAGATCGACAGTCATTATGTTCCAAAATGCAAACACTTGTCTTACTCAATCGAGCGCGCGATTGATGGTGTCGCTTCATTACAAATGTTCGGCTCGCAATTGTGCGTGCTGGAAATTATGATAAATTTGTCTAGTTATTAACTGGCAGCCCTGCCGTCCTGGCTCCTAACCTGAATCTATCAAGACCATGAAAATTTCCGTTATCGGGACCGGCTATGTCGGACTGGTGTCCGGCGCCTGCTTCGCCGACGTCGGCAACACCGTGCTGTGCCTGGATGTCGATACCCGCAAGATCGCCATGCTGAAGGACGGGATCATCCCGATCCACGAACCTGGCCTCGACAGCCTGGTGCAGCGCAACGCCGCCGCCGGCCGCCTGCTGTTCTCGTCGGACTACGACGATGCCGTGAGCCATGCCGACATCATTTTCCTCGCCGTGGGCACCCCGCCGGACGAAGACGGCAGCGCCGACCTGACCCATATCCTGTCGGCGGCGCGCAGCATCGGCCAGCGCCTGACCCGGCCGGTGGTGATCGTCGACAAGTCGACCGTCCCGGTCGGCACCGCCGAAAAGGTGCGCAATGCCGTCGCCGGCGAACTCGCAAGCCGCGGCGTGGAGGTGGCCTTCCACGTGGTCAGCAATCCGGAATTCCTCAAGGAAGGCGCGGCCATCGACGACTTCATGAAGCCGGACCGCATCGTCGTCGGCAGCGACGACGCCGACGCCATGAAGACCATGCGCCAGCTGTACGGACCGTTCAGCCGCAATCACGAGAAATTCGTGGAAATGGATGTGCGCAGCGCCGAACTGACCAAGTACGCGGCGAACGCCATGCTGGCGACCCGCATCAGCTTCATGAACGAACTGGCCAACCTGTCCGAGCTGCTGGGCGCCGACATCGAGGCGGTACGCCTGGGCATCGGCATGGACCCGCGCATCGGTCCGGATTTCCTGTACGCCGGCATGGGTTATGGCGGTTCCTGCTTCCCGAAGGACGTCAAGGCGCTGATCAAGACCGCGTCCGACCATGACCGCCAGCTGCACCTGCTGGCCGCCACCGAAAAGGTCAACGAAGTCCAGAAGAACGTGTTGTACACCAAGCTGGTGCGCTTCTTCGGTTCCGAACAGGCACTGAGCGGCAAGACCATCGCCCTGTGGGGCCTGTCGTTCAAGCCGAACACCGACGACATGCGCGAAGCGCCCAGCCGCATCCTGGCGGCGGCGCTGTTCAAGGCCGGCGCCAAGGTCGTGGCCTACGATCCGGTCGCCAGCGTCGAAGCGCAGCGCGTGCTGGAAGCGGATCACGGCATCGACACCTGCAATGCCCAGCTGCGCATCGTCGCCTCGGCCAGGCAGGCGGTCGAAGGCGCCGACGTGCTGGTGCTGGTGACCGAGTGGAAGGAGTTCCGCGCGCTGGACCTGCCTTACCTGGCCGCGAACCTGAAGCACAAGGCGGTCTTCGATGGCCGCAACATCTACGACCCGGAAGCCTTCGCGGAGGCCGGCCTGGTGTACGAAGGCATCGGCCGCCGTTCGGGAAAGCGCAACGATGACTGAAGCACACGGCCGGAGCGGCGGCCCTGCCATCCTCGTCACGGGCGCGGCCGGCTTCATCGGCAGCGCGGTGGCGGTGCGCCTGGCGGCCATGGGCTACCGGGTGCATGGCTGCGACAATTTCAACGATTACTACGACCCGGCGCTCAAGCGCCACCGGGTCCAGGCGCTGCTCGGTCCGGCAGGCGTGGCCTGCGACGACGTCGAACTGAGCGATGCGGCCCAGGTCGCGGCCCTGTTCGAGCGCGTGCAGCCAGGCCTGGTCGTGCACCTGGCGGCCCAGGCCGGTGTGCGCTATTCGCTGCAGAATCCGGCGGTGTACGTGCAGGCGAACATGGTCGCCTTCGGCCACATGCTCGAAGCCTGCCGCAAGCACCAGGTGCAGCACCTGCTGTACGCCAGCAGCAGCAGCGTCTACGGCGCCAACGCCAAGACCCCGTTCAGCGAATCCGACGCCACCGACGAGCCGGTATCGCTGTACGCGGCCACCAAGAAGGCCAACGAGCTGATGGCGCATACCTACAGCCACCTGTACGGCATCCCGGCCACGGGGCTGCGCTTCTTCACGGTCTACGGCCCCTGGGGCCGGCCGGACATGGCCTACTTCAGCTTTGCTCGCAAGATGCTGGCCGGAGAAAAGATCCCGGTCTTCGCCGAAGGCAAGCTGTATCGCGACTTCACCTATATCGACGACATCGTCGAAGGCGTGGTGCGCCTGCTGTTCAAGCCCTCGGTCCAGCCGGGCCGGCCGCCGCATTCGGTGTTCAATATCGGCAACAACCAGCCTGTGCAGGTGCTGGACTTCATCCGTACCCTAGAAGACGCGATCGGCGTAAAAGCCGAACTCGACTTCCAGCCGATGCAGCCGGGCGACGTGCCGGCCACCCATGCCGACACCGCCAAGCTGCAGGAATGGGTGGGTTACCGGCCGACCACCACGCTGGCGCAGGGCTTGCAGCAGTTTGCGCAGTGGTATCGGCAGGCGAAGAACGAGAACGCCCCTTACCTGGCCTGACACGCAGCTCGACCAATGCACCGCCATTTCCGCTTGCGCGGCGATGGCGGTTTTTTTTGCGGTCGCTCAGCTGGTCCAGGCGTCAATACGATTTCCGTATTCCTGTAAATCCTTGTATCTCCCTCTAAGTTCCAGGTAAGCATTTGTAAAGGACCCGGACAGCCCCGGGCGCCGGGCCTATAGTCGATCGCAGTTCTTCTCTCTCTCTCCACTCTTGAAGTGGTCTTTGCCCACGGTTTCCACCGTGGGCTTTTTTATGTCCAGGAGCTTGATATGTCGACAATGCCCGTGCCCGGCCGCCTGGCCCGCGCCTTCCTGTTTGCGTTCGCCATCGGCGCCGCCGCACCCTCGTTCGCCGTGCCGCTGATGGACATGCGCGCCGAAGACCTGCTGCCGATGAGCTCGGAATTCAGGAAGTCGCTGAACCTGAACCCTAACCAGCAGACGCTATGGGGCCAGGTCGAGGGCCGTTCGCGCGCCATCCTGCGCGAGCGCCAGCGCCGCCGCGATGCGCTGCAGGAGCAGGCCAAGACGCTGCTGGCCCGGCCGGATGCCGAGTTGCGCGAGCTGAACAAGGCGGTCGAGGCCGAGGAAGCGACTTCCTTGGCCGAGGACAAGGCCTTGCGCGCATTGTGGCTGGAGATCAGCGATGCCCTCGACGACAAGCAGCGCGCCCAGATCGCCACACTGTTGAGTGAACAATTGATGCGGGTGGTGCCGGAAGGCCGGCCGGGCGCAGACCGCGGTACGGAGCGGGGCGCGGAGCGTGGCGGCGGCCGTCCGGGCGGCGGCCACGGGCGCGGCGGCATGGGCACTGGCGGCATGGGCGGTCCGGGCGGCGGTTCGATCAACATCGGCGGCTGAGCATTTATCGCGTCGACATATGCATGATGTATCGAAAAGTAAAAAAGCCTGTTTTTCTGTAACCCGGCCCTTGTTCCCCCGCTAGAATCGGATTTACCCAGGTGGCATGGCGTTTACCGACGCCGCCGCCCTACCGCCAACAACAACAGCCATGCGTACGCCCATCCCCGCCGCGCCCTCCAGGCCCGCGCCTCTCCTTCCGCTGCCTTCCCGCACGTCCCGCCGATGATGTCGTAGTGTCTACCAGACAACACCTTGCGACTGGCTTGTCGCGAAGCATGACCGCTGTGTTACATTTGCCGATGGCCAAAAGCCGCTCTTTTCCCCTGCACGAGACTAAGGATTCCTTGTGAAACGATACCTTTTGAGCACCCTGACCCTGTCCCTGATGGCCGCCTTCGCACCCGCCGGCGCCGCGGACAATGCCGTGCCAGCCGCTACCGCGCTGACTTCCGGCATCGACACGCAATACATCGATTCGAGCGTGCGCGTCCAGGACGACTTCTTCACCTACCTGAACGGGAAGTGGCTCAAGACCGCCGAGATTCCCTCGGACCGCTCGAGCTGGGGCACCTTCATGAAGCTGCGCGAGGACACCACCCCGCAGCTGCGCGGGATCATCGAAGCGAACCAGAAGGGAACGCACAAGGCCGGCACCGACGCGCAGAAGATCGGCGACCTGTACGCCAGCTTCATGAACGAGCAGAAGCTCGAGACCCTCGGCACCAGGCCGCTGGCCGGCGAGCTGCAGCGCATCCGTACCCTGAAGGACAAGAAGGGCTTGCCGGCCCTGGTCGCGCACCTGTCGCGCATCGGCGTGGCGACCCCGTATGGCATCGGCGTGGCGCAGGACGCCAAGGAATCGACCCGGTACGCCACCTATATCCGCCAGGGCGGCCTGGGCATGCCGGACCGCGACTACTACCTGAAGCTGGACGACAAGAAGATGGCCGAGACCCGCGCGGCCTATGAAAAACACGTCGCCAGGATCCTTGCGCTGGCCGGCGACAAGGATGCCGCCGCCAAGGCGCAAGCCATCGTCGGTTTCGAGACCGAGCTGGCCAAGGTGCAATGGACCAAGGTCGAGCTGCGCGATCCGAACAAGAGCTACAACAAGATGAGCGTGACCGAGCTGGCCGCGCTGACCCCGGGCTACGACTGGAAGGCCGCGCTGGCCTCGGCCGGCGTGGGCAACAAGGCCGACTACGTGATCGTCGGCCAGCCGAGCTACCTCTCCGGCCTGAACCAGGTGCTCGACAAGACCGAGCTGGCCACCGTCAAGGCCTACTTCGAGTGGCAGCTGCTGCGCGAATACGCGCCCTACCTGTCGAAGGCCTTCGTCGACGAGAACTTCGACTTTTATGGCAAGACCCTGACCGGCGCCGCCGAAAACCGTCCGCGCTGGAAGAACGGCGTGTCGACCGTCGAAGGCGCGCTGGGCGAGGCCCTGGGCCGCGAATACGTGGCCCAGTACTTCCCACCGGAGCGCAAGGCGCGCATGGAAGAGCTGGTGAAGAACGTGCTGGCCGCCTTCAAGGAATCGATCGACGGCCTCGACTGGATGAGCCCGGAAACCAAGAAGGAAGCGCAGGCCAAGCTGGCCACCTTCAATCCGAAGATCGGCTACCCGAGCAAATGGCGCGATTATTCGCGCCTGACGATCAAGGCGGACGATTTGGTCGGCAACGTGCAGCGCGCCGCCGTCTTCGCCTACGAGCGCAACATCAACAAGCTGGGCAAGCCGATCGACCGCGAAGAGTGGGGCATGACGCCGCAGACGGTGAACGCCTACTACAACTCGCGCATGAACGAGATCGTGTTCCCGGCCGCGATCCTGCAGCCGCCGTTCTTCAACGCGCAGGCCGACGACGCCGTGAACTACGGCGGCATCGGCGCCGTGATCGGCCACGAGATCGGCCACGGCTTCGACGACAAGGGCAGCCAGTCGGACGGTAAGGGCAACCTGCGCAACTGGTGGACCGCGCAGGACCAGGAGCACTTCAAGGCCAAGACCGACGCGCTGGTCAAGCAGTACGACGCCTTCGCCCCGATCCCGGGCTATAACGTCAACGGCGCGCTGACCCTGGGCGAGAACATCGGCGACAACTCCGGCCTCGCGATCGCCTATAAAGCCTACAAGATCTCGCTGCACGGCCAGCCGGCGCCGGTGATCGACGGCTTCACCGGCGACCAGCGCTTCTTCATGGGCTGGGGCCAGGTGTGGCGCTCGAAGATGCGCGAAGCCGCGCAGATCCAGCAGGTCAAGACCGACCCGCACTCGCCGGGCCAGTTCCGCGCCAACGGCACCCTGCAGAACCAGCCTGCCTTCTATGAAGCCTTCGGCGTCAAGGAAGGCGACAAGATGTACCTGAAGCCGGAACAGCGCGTCACGATCTGGTAAGCGCGCATCGCCGCCAGCGATGCATCACCAGGCTGGCGCCGGATGGCGCCGGCCGCATCCACTCCATCACACACCCAGGGATGACACCATGAAAAAACAATACCTGTTGAGTGCCCTGACGCTGGCCCTGATCGCCAGCCTCGGTCACGCGGCCGAAAGCGCCGGCGCCTCCGCCAAGAACAATCCCAAGGCAAGCCAGGCGCTGTCGTCCGGCATCGCCACCCAGTACATCGAGCCGTCCGTGCGCGCCCAGGACGACTTCTTCGAATACCTGAACGGCAAGTGGCTCAAGACCGTCGAGATCCCGGCCGACAAGTCGAGCTGGGGCGCCTTCCACGAGCTGCAGGAGAACACCCTGCCGCAACTGCGCGGCATCATCGAGAAGGTCGCCGCCGGCAATCCGGCCAAGGGCAGCGACGCCCAGCGTATCGGCGACTTCTACGCCAGCTTCATGGACGAGGCGCGCCTGGAGCAGCTGGGCATGACCCCCTTGAACGGCGAACTGGCGAAGATCGCCGCCCTCAAGGACAAGTCGGAACTGCCGGCGCTGCTGGCCCACCTGGGCAAGATCGGCGTCAACGTGCCTTACGACTTCGGCATCCACCAGGACAACAAGGATTCGACCAAGTACGTCGCCGACATCATGCAGGGCGGCCTGGGCCTGCCCGATCGCGACTACTACCTGAAGGCCGACGACGCCAAGCTGGCCGAAGCCAAAGCCAAGTACCTGGCCCACGTCGAGAAGACCCTGGTCCTCGCCGGTGACAAGAACGCCGCTGCGAATGCCAAGGCCATCGTCGACTTCGAGACCGAGATCGCCAAGGTGCAGTGGACCAAGGTCGAGCTGCGCGACCCGATCAAGGCCTACAACAAGGTCGAGCTGGCCGACATGGGCAAGGTCGCCCCGGACTACGACTGGAACGGCTGGCTCAAGGCCACCGGCATCGCCGGCAAGACGGGCTACGTCATCGTCAGCCAGCCGAGCTACCTGAAGGGCTTCGCCGAACTGTCGAACAAGACTTCGCTGGACACCTGGAAGGCTTACCTGTCGATGCACCTGATCGACGCCTACGGCAGCTACCTGTCGAAAGCCTTCGTCGACGAGCGTTTCGATTTCTACGGCAAGACCCTGTCGGGCGCCAAGGAAAACCAGCCGCGCTGGAAGCGTGGCGTCGGCGCGGTCGAGCGCTCGCAGGGCGAAGCGCTGGGCAAGCTGTACACCGAGCAGTACTTCCCGGCCGAGCGCAAGGCGCGCATGGAAGCGCTGGTGAAGAACCTGCTGGCGGCCTACAAGCAGAGCATCGACAAGCTTGACTGGATGAGCCCGGCCACCAAGAAGGAAGCGCAAGCCAAGCTGGCCAAGTTCACCCCGAAGATCGGCTACCCGAACAAGTGGAAGGATTACTCGGCGCTGACCGTCGAGCGTGGCGACCTGGTCGGCAACGTGATGCGTTCGCGCGTGGTGGAAGCCGACCGCGAACTGAACAAGCTGGGCAAGCCGATCGACCGCGAAGAGTGGGGCATGACGCCGCAGACCATCAACGCCTACTACAACCCGGAGATGAACGAGATCGTGTTCCCGGCCGCGATCCTGCAGCCGCCGTTCTTCGATGCGAACGCGGATGACGCGGTGAACTACGGCGGTATCGGCGCCGTGATCGGCCACGAGATCAGCCACGGCTTCGACGACCAGGGCGCCCAGTACGACGGCGACGGTAACCTGCGCGACTGGTGGACGGCCAGCGACCACAAGAACTTCAAGGCCAAGACCGCGATGCTGGTCAACCAGTACAACGCCTTCGAGCCGCTGCCGGGCTACCGCGTCAACGGCGAGCTGACCCTGGGCGAGAACATCGCCGACAACTCGGGCCTGGCCATCGCCTACAAGGCCTACCAGATCTCGCTGAAGGGCAAGAAGGCGCCGGTGATCGACGGCATGACGGGCGAGCAGCGCCTGTACGCGGGCTGGGCGCAAGTGTGGCGCACCAAGATGCGCGAGCCGGCCCAGATCGTGCAAGTGAAAACCGACCCGCACTCGCCGGGCCAGTTCCGCGCCAA
>Ga0308163_10003728_pt1 | contig 12582 bp, 11 predicted proteins | sample PhyTR1_FD_201037 | JGI IMG/M metagenome (GOLD analysis project Ga0308163, IMG submission 201037) | Phyllosphere microbial communities from UC Gill Tract Community Farm, Albany, California, United States - DLSLT.R1 | ecosystem: Host-associated > Plants > Phyllosphere > Unclassified | place: USA... | reverse complement strand
GCGCCCGCGCAGGCGATCAACGTTCCGGTCCGGGAAGAAGCCCTGGCCCGGCAGCAACAGCTCACCAAGCCCACCGGTTCCCTTGGGCAACTGGAGCGAGTCGCGGTGCAACTGGCCGGTTTGCAAGGCCGGGTGAAGCCGAAAGTGGACGCCTTGTGGATTGCGATCTTTGCCGGCGATCACGGCGTTGTGGCTGAGGGCGTTTCGGCCTATCCGCAGGAAGTTACCGGGCAGATGCTGCACAACTTCGTCACCGGTGGCGCGGCTATCAGCGTGCTGGCGCAGCAGCTGTCGGCGCAACTGGATGTGGTGGACCTGGGTACGGTGTCAGCGCTGGACTTGCCCGGTGTGCGCCATCTGCACATCGGCGCGGGCACCGCCAACTTTGCCAAAGGCCCGGCCATGACCCAGGAGCAGGGCTTGCTGGCTTTGCAGGCCGGGCGCGAGAGCGTGCTGCGGGCCAAGGCGGTGGGTACTGAATTGTTTGTGGGTGGCGAGATGGGCATCGGCAATACGGCGGCGGCCAGTGCTGTCGCCTGTTCGTTGCTCGAATGCGCGGCGCAATTATTGGTTGGCCCAGGTACCGGTTTGAACGCTGCCGGCATCAGCCACAAAACCTTAGTCATCGAGCGCGCGTTGGCGCTGCATGCCGAGCAGGCGGGTGATCCGTTGCAAAGCCTGTTCTGCCTCGGTGGCTTCGAGATCGCGGCGTTGGCGGGGGCGTATCTGGCCTGTGCCCAGGAAGGTATCGCTGTGCTGGTCGACGGCTTTATCTGTAGCGTGGCGGCATTGGTCGCCGTGCGTTTGAATCCTTCCTGCCGTGACTGGTTGTTGTTCGGTCATCGCGGTGCCGAGCCTGGCCATCGTCATCTGCTGGAAACCCTGCAAGCTGAGCCGTTGCTGGACCTGGGCTTGCGTCTGGGCGAGGGCAGCGGTGCTGCATTGGCGGTGCCGCTGGTGCGTCTGGCTTGTCAGTTGCACAACGGCATGGCGACCTTCGCTGAAGCCGCCGTGGCAGATCGCCCCGCATGATCTTGCACCTGGACTTGCTGCGCCATGGCGAAACCGAGCTGGGTGGCGGCATGCGCGGCAGTCTCGATGACGCTCTGACCGATATCGGATGGGCGCAAATGCGGGCGGCGGTGGCTGAGGCGGGCCCATGGGATCGAATCGTCAGTTCGCCGTTGCAGCGCTGCGCGCGTTTTGCCGAGGAGCTGGCTGATCGGCTGGCGCTACCCCTGAGCCTTGAGCCGGCTTTGCAGGAATTGCATTTCGGCGACTGGGAAGGGCGCAGCGCCGCGCAATTGATGGAAACCGATGAACAAGGGCTGGGCCTGTTCTGGAACGATCCTTACGGCTTCACGCCGCCCAATGGCGAGCCGGTGGCTGAGTTCGCGACGCGAGTGTTAGCGGCAGTCGACAGGTTGCATCAAGCCTATGCCGGCGAGCGGGTGTTGCTGATCAGTCATGGCGGCGTCATGCGTCTGTTGCTGGCCAAGGCCCGTGGCTTGCCCCGCGAGCAGTTGCTGCAAGTCACGGTCGGGCATGGGGCGTTGTTGGCGATAAACGTGGCTGGCGGCGGCCTCCTGACGGAGCCCCAACCAAACTCGTAGGAGCTGCCGAAGGCTGCGAAGGCATTGACTCTGACTCACCGCCATTCGCAGCCTTCGGCAGCTCCTACAGAAACAGCATTCAATTAAAGTCGGTGAGGAAGCCTGAAATGTTGCCGTTCTGGATCGCCCTGCAATTTCTCAGCAGTTTCCCCATCAGCCTGTCCGGCATGCCCAAGCCGCAAGACCTTGGGCGTTCGCTACTGTTTTATCCGTTGGTGGGCGTGTTGTTCGGCATTGTGTTGATGACCCTCAACGCGCTGCTCGGCGGCGCGCCGGTGATGCTTCACGCTGCATTGTTGTTGACCGCCTGGGTGTTGCTCAGCGGCGGCCTGCATCTGGACGGTCTGGCGGACAGCGCTGACGCCTGGCTGGGTGGCTTTGGTGACCGTGAGCGCACCTTGACCATCATGAAAGACCCCCGCAGCGGGCCTATCGCCGTAGTGACACTGATGCTGGTGCTGCTGCTCAAATTCACCGCGCTGCTGGCGCTGATCGAAAGCCACAACTCCATCGCCTTGCTGCTGGCACCTGTGATTGGCCGCAGCGCGATGCTCGGTTTGTTTCTCGGCACGCCTTATGTTCGCGCGGGTGGGTTAGGCCAGGCACTGGCTGATCATCTGCCGCGTTCGGCGGGCAGACAGGTATTGTTGGTCTGCGCGGTGGGCTGTGTGCTGGTTGCCGGTTTCTCCGGGCTGTATGCCCTTGCGGCGGCGGCGGTGGGTTTCTTCTGGCTGCGGCATTTGATGCTCAAGCGTCTGGGCGGAACCACCGGCGATACGGCGGGGGCGTTGCTGGAGTTGCTGGAGGTGGTGGTGTTGCTCAGCGCCGCGCTGGTTTCTCTGTAAGAGCTGGCCATGTTCAACATTGACACCTTCACACTCCGGCGCGTAGCTTCCACACATTCTGTTACGGGTATATCCACGTAATTTATTAGGCTTCAGCTGGAGAACAACAATGACGTCCGTCTGGCGTACCAGTGGCTGGATTCTGTTGGGGAGTGCGCTGATTCTGGCGCTGTCGCTGGGCACGCGACATGGTTTTGGTCTGTTCCTGGCACCGATGAGTGCCGACTTCGGCTGGGGTCGTGAGGTCTTCGCGTTCGCTATCGCGTTTCAGAACCTGATGTGGGGTCTGGCGCAGCCATTTGCCGGTGCGCTGGCGGATCGCTTCGGCGCGGCGAAAGTGGTGTTTGTCGGCGGCGTTCTCTATGCCCTGGGCCTGATGCTGATGAGCATGGCGGACACGCCCCTGAGTCTGTCGTTGAGCGCCGGGCTGTTGATTGGTATCGGCCTGTCCGGCACCTCGTTCTCGGTGATCCTCGGCGTGGTTGGCCGTGCACTGCCTGCCGAAAAACGCAGCATGGGCATGGGCATCGCCAGTGCGGCGGGCTCGTTCGGTCAGTTCGCCATGCTGCCCGGTACGCTCGGCCTGATTGGCTGGCTAGGTTGGTCCAGTGCTTTGCTGGTGCTAGGTGTGCTGGTAGCGCTGATTCTGCCGCTGGTGATGATGCTCCGGGACAGCCCTGCGCCGCTGGTCGGCGGTGAGCAAACCCTGCGTGAAGCCTTGCACGAAGCCTGTTCTCATTCGGGCTTCTGGTTGCTGGCGTTGGGTTTCTTTGTCTGCGGGTTTCAGGTGGTGTTCATCGGCGTGCATCTGCCGGCGTATCTGGTGGACCAGCACCTGCCCGCCAAGGTGGGTACGACGGTGCTGGCCCTGATTGGCCTGTTCAATATCTTCGGGACTTACACCGCAGGCTGGCTGGGCGGGCGCATGTCCAAGCCGCGTTTGCTGACTGGCCTCTATTTGCTGCGAGCCGTGGTGATTGTGCTGTTCATTACGGTGCCGCTGAGTGAAACGACGGCCTATCTGTTTGGTGTCGCCATGGGCGTGCTGTGGCTGTCCACGGTGCCGCTGACCAACGGCACCGTCGCCACGCTGTTTGGCGTGCGCAACCTGTCGATGCTCGGTGGTATCGTGTTCCTGTTCCATCAATTGGGCGCTTTCCTCGGCGGTTGGCTGGGAGGCGTTGTGTATGACCGGACCGGGAGTTACGACTTGATCTGGCAAGTTTCGATACTGCTGAGCCTGCTGGCGGCTGCCCTGAACTGGCCGGTGCGCGAAAGCCCTGTGGCCCGTTTGCAGGCGCGTGCCGCGTGAGCAGGTTGTGGCTCTGGGGCGCGAGCCTGGGCGGCGCACTAACGCTGGCGCTGGTTTGGTGGGCCTGGCAGAACGTCGGCCTGGCTGCGCTGCAGTTGGGCGTTGGCGCGTGCCTCTAGGCATTTATCCGGCCGCAGGTTAGTTTGCCTACAGACAACAATGACTGCGCCGCGCAGGCGCTCGGGATGCCCTATGCACATTCGCTGGATTGCTCTGCCGATTCTGATGCTCGCCATGGGCGGTTCTGCCCTGGCAGCCGATTGCCCGCCACTGTTGCAGGGTGAGTTGCCCAAGCTGCGCGCCAAGGAAAATATCGACCTGTGCAAGCGTTTCGCCGGCAAGCCGATGCTGGTGGTCAACACCGCGAGCTTTTGCGGGTTTGCGCCACAGTTCAAAGGTCTGGAAGCCCTGAATCAGCGCTTCAAGGGCGAAGGGCTGGAAGTGCTGGGCGTGCCATCCGATGACTTCAAGCAGGAGTCGAAAGATGGCGAGGAAACGGCCAAGGTTTGCTACGTCAATTACGGCGTGACCTTCACCATGACCGAGCCACAACCCGTGCGGGGCGATGACGCTACTCATCTGTTCAAAGTGCTGGCCGAACAAACCAGTGCGCCACTGTGGAATTTCTACAAGTACGTGGTGGATCGCCAAGGCAATGTTGTCGCCCGTTTCTCCAGCAAGACTTCGCCGGATGATCCGGAACTGATCGCCGCCGTGGAGAAGGCCATCGCCTCCAAACCCTGAAATCACTGAAACAAAAAAAGCCCCGCAATCAGCAAAGGTTGCGGGGCTTTTTATTGACTGCGAACGGCTAAGTCAGCCCGTTGCGGTCGATGGATCAGAAGCGATAGGTGACCGAAGTACCCAAGCCGTGCGCAGTGTTGCGGTAGTCTGCGCTGTAAGTGCCTTTTCTAGGATCGGCGTTACGAATTTTTGCTTCGTCTTCGCGCAGATACGAGTAGGCAACGTCGATGGTCAGGTTGTCGTTCGGGCTCCAGCCAGCACCGAAGCTGATCGCTTTACGGTCGCCGGTAGGAATACGTGGCGAGCGGTCGGTGTTGTTGGTCGGCGATTGATCCACTGAGAAACCGGTGCGCAAGGTCCACTCTTTGTTGACCTTGTAGGATGCACCGATGGCATGAGCCCAAGTGTCATGCCACTCCTGTTTCTCGCTGATGGTGCCAATAGTCGGAACCAGAGGGCCAGGAACACCGCTGTTTTCTACGTCGATGCTTTCCAGACGGCTCCAGCGAGTCCAGGTGCTGCCCGCATAAAGCGTCCAGTTCGCGTCAAGCTCGTGAGTAACAGAGAAGTCGACGGATTCAGGAGTGGTCAGATCCAGCGAGGCGTCGTACTTCTGGCCATTGAACGGGCCAAAGTTAGGGCCTGAAATCTTGGTATCGCCGTCAAGCTTGTACTTGACCTTGGAATGGTAGGTCGCGCCCAGACGTGTGCTGTCTGTGGCTTGTACCAGGATGCCGACGTTGAAGCCCAGCGCGGTGTCATCACCCTTCACCTTGACCTCGCCGTCGTTGACAGGGCCAGTAACCGGGTTGAGCGCACGCGAGGTCAGCTCACCATCAATCCGGTTGATGGTCGGGCCGAAACCGATGGAAACCTTGTCGTTGAATGCGTAGCTGATGGTTGGCTGGAAGGTGACAACCTGAACGTGGCTCTTGTCTGCAAAGTAGCGACCGGCGAAGCCGCTTTCGTAATCAGTGACCAGACCAAACGGAACGTAAACCCCCACGCCAAATGCCCACTGATCATCAATGGGTTTGACGTAATACCCCATCGGAACTCCGACGACCGGTACCATATCGCCATCATTGCTGCCGCCGAATGAGCCGCTGCCGTTGTCGATATCGGTCTTGGCGATGATCGCTGCGGCACCAACGCTGACTTGTTCGCGCTTCAGGCGGGACATGCCGGCAGGGTTGCCAAACACGGTACTGGCATCATCGGCAGAAGAGGAGCGGCCCGCAAAACCGGTGCCCATTCCACTGATGCTTTGCTCGTTGATAGCAAAACCAGCGGCGAAGAGTTGAGAGGCAGCCAGGCTGACGGAGAGGGTAAGTGTGGTCTTGAGCATTACTTTTTTCATTATTAGAACTCCATGTTGATCACCGCGCGGAAATTACCAACATTTTTCAGAATGCGCTATAGGCCGAATGGCGCGATCTAGAGCGTTTTTTGTAGGACAATCCGCCAAAAATGTAGGAGTCTGTTTGCATCGTGAGGAAGGGAAAGCCGTTCACGCCGGGTGTGAAAGTGGCGTTACACAGCTTTGCCATGCGTTTATAAAATCGCGCAGGCGACCCTGTGGCTGAAATATTTCGCGCCATATTTTGGCCATAACGCGGGGATCTTCGTCGGATGGCAGGCACAATCCATGAGCTTCAACCATCAGCCAGGCAATGGCGGTGGAATAGCGCAGGTTGACCGTCAGTTCCAGGTGCGGGCCGGTAAGAAATGCATGCTGGCTTGCCAGGCCACGAACCAGGCTGGCGAGTTCCGGATCGAGGGCCAGATAGTTGTCCCAAAGCTGACGATGGCGACATTCGGAGATGCTGTAGAGGCCATGTCCACGGCGGCTGTCCAGTGCAGCACCCAAGGCGGATTGGCTGGCGGCGACGGCGAGCAGGAACGACTCGGCTCGAAGGCTATGCCGGTCCAGATAAAGCAGGGTGGGCCGGATTACGTGGCGGGATAAGTCTCTGGCGGCAATTCCCATGACATCCTCGGGAAAAAGTGACCGGCGGGCCCGGACGTATGGCAGCGACTATTGATCAGACCCGTCGGAAGCGACCTGGGTCGCTTGAGTTGAAGTGTAGTGTCATATTTCGCGTGTAAAGGACTGTTTTTAAGTTATTTCCTGCCAATGGTCGGTTTGCATATATCCCTTGGCAATAGTGGCTCATGACAAATCCAGGACGAAAAAAAGCCCCGCCGTGATCGGGCGAGGCTTTTTCTGCGTCAGCGTAAACCGCGTCGGGTCAGGCAATCAGGGCCTGGCGAGTACGCTCGATCACGGCTTGCAGCGGCTCTGCGCTGGAATACTGATCGGGGTACAGGCGCTCGGTGTGGCGAGCAATGCCGTGTTCGTTGACGAGGGTGAAGCTGAAGCAGCCTTTGCGAGCGGCCATGATCAGGCAGTTCATTGGTGCAAAAGCATTGGTCAGGGTGTGAATTGCTTGTTGAGTCTGGTGATGAGTAGTCATGGTTATGGTGTTTCCTAAAACGACACGGAAATTGCCGTGCAAAAATAAAACGTTCCAGTAAACGCGGGCGATCCTGATCTGCAGGATGCGGCTGGGCGAAGAACCTGTCTGGAACAAAAGCAGCCAGTTGAAGCGCGCGTTATCGTATGGCGCTCGGGCTGACCGGTAGGTACTTAGGAGGGCAGGCAACACAACAAGAGCAAAGGTTCGACGCTCTAGGTGGAGATCCTGATCAATTGCAGGCTGGTTCTGTCAGGCCATGGATGATTGCACTACCACTCCCGTCTGCGGGTAGTCGGTATGCAGGCCATGTCTGGAAACCATCGAGGTGGTCGATCCCTTGTTGTCGGCAATTCTTCATTTCAGAAGGACACTTGCCGGGGGACTTTGCGACCAAAATTGACTTTCAGCTTGGTACTAACGGCGGTGATGATAACGAAGTTGCGCAGGCATTGGAAGGGCGATGGTGAAAAAATGTACAGATTGACCTTGCCGCTCGTCGCCGATTTGCCCGCAAAGGGTACTCCAGTTGAGATCGGCTTGCAGTTACATGGGGTTTATAGCGGAATATTTGTGAAGCAATCGCGGTTTGGAATTGACTTGTGCACATTGGCGCAGCTTGCTGCCATATCACTGTCATATGTGCGCCTAAGAGCTTGATTTAGTGTGGCGAATTATTAAGTCAATGAAAAACATCAAATTTTTTTACTGGTGAAAAAATCGTCAGTTTGAGCGCAGGCCCCATTCTGTATGGGTTTGCGAGGCGTGAAGGGGGGTTGTCCACTGAGTTATCCACAGCTTCTGTGGATTGTCCCGAGCGCTTGCTCTATTACGCAGCTTTGACTCAATGCCCCTTTACCTCGTCGAGAAAAAGTGTAGAGTTGCGCGCCTCCTGATTTGCCCCGCAGTGTTTATGAAGTCTCGCCCTGATCCATCGCCCCAATCCCAAGCTGTATCCCGCGAACCTGCACGCCTGTCCTTGCGTGTCGCGTTATGGTTGCTGGATAACCCGCGCCTGAATCAAAAGCCCAGCGTTAAGCATTTCGCCGGTCGTCTGCTCAAGCAGCCTGCGCGTAGTGGTGTCGTGGTGGCGCAGAGTCGTTTGGGGCAGATGCTTTGCCGTGATTGCGGCAATACCCGTGATCGGCGCATCGGCCATGAGTTGTTGCGCCAGGCTGCCCGGGCCGGTGACTGTAGTGCCCAGTTCGAATACGGTCGTCTGTGTGCCCAGGCCCCTATCAACGAACCGCAACAGGCGCGTCACTGGCTTGAGCTGGCTTCGGCCAAAGGCTCCCTGGACGCCCAACGTCTGTTGGGCCAACTGGAACGCCATTAAGCGCTCCGCCAATCTGCTGCCGACGTCGACCCCGCATCGCGCATAATGCTGCATGAATCCGTTTATTGGAGTCTCTATGGCATTGGATTTGAACAGCCTGCTCATGGGGCTTGGCGCCGCCGCGCTGCCGCTATTGGCGCTTGCCTGGCAGCTGCACCGCAAACTCACCCAGCATCAAGCCGACAACGCGCTGCTCGATGAACGACTTAGCACCGCCCAGATGGCTCAGGACGGTCTGAACGCGCAGCTGGATGCCAGCCGCGATGAAATCAGCGATCTGAGCCACGCCAATTCCGTCAAGCAAGCCGATCTGGCCGCCACGCGGCGTGAAGTGGAGTTGCTGCGTCAGGAGCGCGACAACGCCCAGACCGCCGCGCAAGACTGGAATCAGGAACGCGCCCATAAAGAAGCAGAGCTGCGCCGTCTGGATGTGCAGTGCGCTGCACTGAGTGCCGAATTGCGCGAGCAGCAGGAAAATCACCAGCAGCGCCTGAATGATCTGCAAAGCTCTCGCGACGAACTGCGTGCCCAGTTCGCGGAAATGGCCAGCAAGATCTTTGATGAGCGCGAGCAGCGCTTTGCCGAAACCAGTCAACAGCAGCTCGGGCAATTGCTCGACCCGCTTAAAGAGCGCATTCAGTCCTTCGAAAAACGCGTGGAAGAAAGCTATCAAGCCGAAGCCCGGGAGCGTTTCTCCCTTGGCAAGGAGCTGGAGCGTCTGCAACAGCTCAACCTTCGCTTGAGTGATGAGGCCACTAATCTTACGCGGGCCCTTAAAGGCCAGAAGACCCAGGGTAACTGGGGTGAGCTGATTCTGGAGCGCGTGCTTGAGCATGCCGGTCTGGAAAAAGGCCGCGAATACCAGACACAAGTCAGTCTCAAAGGGCCTGACGGCGAACGGTTCCAGCCTGACGTGCTGATCATGTTGCCAGGCGATAAGCAGGTAGTCGTCGATGCCAAGGTCAGCCTGACCGCTTATCAGCAGTACATCAGCGCAGATGATGATGTGATCGGCCAGGCAGCGCTGAAGCAGCACGTGCTGTCGCTGCGTAACCACGTCAAAGGTTTGTCCGGCAAAGACTACAAACGCCTGGAAGGGCTGCACAGTCTGGATTTCGTGTTGCTGTTCGTCCCCATCGAAGCAGCATTCTCTGCAGCGCTGCAGGCTGAGCCGAATCTGTTCCAGGAAGCATTCGACCGCAATATCGTGATCGTCAGCCCGACCACCTTGCTGGCAACCTTGCGGGTGATCGACAGCTTGTGGAAGCAGGAGCGCCAAAGCCAGAACGCGCGGGAAATCGCCGAGCGGGCAGGTTGGCTGTACGACAAGTTCGTGCTGTTCATCCAGGACCTGGATGAAGTCGGTAGCCGCCTGCAGCAACTGGATAAAGCCTACAGCGCGGCACGTAACAAGCTGACCGACGGCCGGGGAAACCTGGTGAGCCGCAGCGAACAGCTCAAACTGCTGGGTGCCCGGGCCAGCAAGAATTTACCCGCTGATTTGTTGGAGCGAGCGATGACCGATGAACAGGGCGTGGTGCAGTTGCCGGAGTGACGTTGACGCCATCGCGTGCCGCCCGCACTTTCTCACAGATAGATCGCGAACCTGTTGGAGCCGGGCTTGCCCGCGAATAAGTCGACGCGGTGTATCAGGTCCACCGCATTATCGTTCTTCGCGGGCAAGCCACGCTCCACAGATAGATCGCGAACCTGTTGGAGCCGGGCATGCCCGCGAATAAGTCTCCCAGGTCTGTCAGGTCCACCGCGTGATCGTTCTTCGCGGGCAAGCACCGCTCCCACATGAGATCGCATTCGCCTGTGGGAGCGTGGCTTGCCCGCGATGCAGGCGATGTGATGTATCAGAAAGACCGCGGTATCGTTCGTCGCGGGCAAGTCGGAACGCCGCCCGCACGCTCCCACAGATACTGCGCAAATCGTGGGCTCGATTCTGTGGGGCCGGCCCATGACGCGCTGCGCTACACCGTCTGTCGCAAATCCACGCGAGACTGGCATCAGAAATGTCACATTGAACACATCGCGAAAGATGTTTTTTGCGCGACACTGCAATTGCAGGCGTAAAGTGTCACTTGGCACTATTATCTGTAACAAGCGGCTTGAAGATCAGTCGTCGAGTATTTCCCTGAAGGGGGGCTTTATGAACACTAAATTGCAAGATTGGCTTCATGATCTCGGTGTTGCCTTGGGCTTGATCGAACGCCCTAAACTACAACCCATACCGGTGCGCACTGACGACAAGCGCCGCCGCCAGCCTCAGCGTCGGTAGTCTCTGCCGCGCCATCCCTCCCGGGACGCGTCTGCGTCCCGCTGTAGTGTTCAGGCCTGTTCAGGTCTGGGTCATCTTTTTTATTTGCCGTTCTTCTCTATTTAATAAAGATGGCAAGGCCGCGTGGGTTATTTCTGCTGGCTCATAAAGATGTGATCGATCAGCGACATGACAGTCGTGCTCTCCGGATGCTTCAACGCCTCCTCTTTTTCTCTCTTTTTATAATTGATCCCATGAACGTGGAGCATTTTGAAGAGCTCATCGATGTCATCGTCATCGAGAACCAGCTCATCGAGGGTCCGATTCTCTCGAATCACTGACTTATCGACGAGAATAACCCCGAGTGCGTCCACCACGTGTTGTCGGATTTCGTTACGATCCATGAAAAAACCCCTGTTCTGTCGTTGGAGGATCAGCCCTAACTTCCATAAAACAGAGGGTGGTTCCGTTCGGTTGTGCTGGACATCGTCAAGTATTACGCGAAAGTACACTCTGTTGGCTTGAGCGTTTCTGTGCTCCTGCAAGGTTTAAGGCTAGCTCATAACCGCCGTGGCCTCGGTTATCTGTCATGTCTGGATGCAAATAAAAAAGGATGCCCTTGGGCATCCTTTTTTTATGCAGCTGTTACGTCTAGCGGTGAGCCACCCCGGGCAACACGCAGAGCATCTCGTAGAGCAGGTTTGCGCCCAGCAGGGAAGTATTGCCGGTGGTGTCGTACGGCGGTGAAACCTCTACAAGGTCGCAGCCGACCAGATCCAGGCCCTGGCAGCCGCGAATGATCTCGATCCCCTGGATGGTGGTCAGCCCGCCAATTTCCGGGGTACCGGTACCAGGGGCCCACGCCGGGTCGATGCCGTCGATGTCGAAGCTCAGGTAAACCGGGCCGTCGCCGACTTTCGCGCGAACTTCAGCCATCAGCGGCGCCAAAGATTTGTGCCAGCACTCTTCGGCCTGGACCACACGGAAACCCTGTTTGCGGCTCCAGTTGAAGTCTTCAGCGGTGTAGCCCTGGGCGCGCAGGCCGATCTGTACGACGCGGTCGCAATCGAGCAGGCCTTCTTCCACGGCGCGGCGGAAGGTGGTGCCGTGGGCGATCTTCTCGCCGAACATGTGGTCGTTGACGTCAGCGTGGGCGTCGATATGTACCAGCCCGACCTTGCCATGTTTCTTGTGGATGGCACGCAGGATCGGCAGGGTGATGGTGTGGTCGCCACCCAGCGTCATCGGGATCACATCATGGCTGAGGATCTCATCGTAAGCCTCTTCGATGATGCGTACCGCGTCCAGCAGGTTGAAGGTGTTAATCGCCACGTCGCCGATGTCTGCAACTGAAAGCGAATCGAACGGCGCAGCACCGGTGGCCATGTTGTACGGGCGGATCATCACCGATTCTGCACGGATTTCACGGGGACCAAAGCGGGTGCCGGCGCGCAAGGAAGTACCGATATCCAGCGGAACACCGACGAATGCGGCATCCAGGCCGGCAGCGGTCTGCAGATGCGGCAGACGCATCATGGTGGCGATACCGGCGAAGCGCGGCATTTCGTTGCCGCCCAGTGGCTGGTGAAAAATCTTGTCCACGAGAGTGCCTCAGCGTTGGTTTCAATGAGGCAGAGTTTGCGAAGCGGGGCGCCTGGGAACAATCGCTGAGGCGAAATACTTAGTTCAGGAATTTCAAAACTAAAGGGGTTTTGGGATAAGCTGCTGTGCGTTCCCGACCCTTGCTGGAGCGAGCCTTGCCCGCGAATTGGCCGGTACAATCCCCAATTCTTTGTGATCAGAGTTATTGCTTTCGCGGGCAAGCCTCGCTCCAACAAGTCCGCAATCAGGTCAAAAATTTATATCCTGGACCGCCTCCATGCCCAACGCTTTACCCGATCTCAAACTCCTGCGAATCTTCGCCAGCGTCGTGCGTCACCAGGGCTTTGCCAGTGCGCAGCAGGAATTGAACCTGTCGACTTCGGCGATCAG
>Ga0308163_10003727_pt1 | contig 12583 bp, 8 predicted proteins | sample PhyTR1_FD_201037 | JGI IMG/M metagenome (GOLD analysis project Ga0308163, IMG submission 201037) | Phyllosphere microbial communities from UC Gill Tract Community Farm, Albany, California, United States - DLSLT.R1 | ecosystem: Host-associated > Plants > Phyllosphere > Unclassified | place: USA... | reverse complement strand
CCACTTCCACAACGTCATCATCGGCGGCGTGGTGTTCGGCATGTTTGCCGGCATCACCTACTGGTGGCCGAAGATGTTCGGCTTCCGCCTCAACGAAACCTGGGGCAAGCGCGCGTTCTGGTGCTGGTTCATCGGCTTCTATGTGGCCTTCATGCCGCTGTACATCCTGGGCTTCATGGGCATGACCCGCCGCATGCAGAGCTACCCGAACCCGGAATACCAGCCGCTGCTGGTGATTGCGATGTTCGGTGCGTTCATCATCGGCGCCGGCATCCTGTGCCAGGTGATCCAGATCGCCGTATCCATCCGCGATCGCAAGAAGACCGCCGACCTGACCGGCGACCCGTGGGACGCCCGTACGCTGGAGTGGGAAACCTCTTCGCCGCCGTCGTTCTACAACTTCGGCTCGCTGCCGCGCGTCACCGAACTGGACGAGTTCTGGGAGCGCAAGCAGCGTGGTGAAGCGTGGGAGCGCCCGGCCAAGTACACCGACATCCACATGCCGCGCAACACCGGCACGGGCGTGGTGATCGGTGCCTTCAGCCTGGTCCTGGGCTTTGCGATGATCTGGCACATCTGGTGGCTGGCCATCGTCGGCATCGTCGGCATGATCGGTACCTTCATCTGGCGCACCTTCGACAAGGACACGGATTACTACGTGCCCGCGGCCGAAGTGGAGCGCATCGAAAACGAGCACCGTCGCCACCTGGTGGCGCAGGGCCTGGTGAAAGCGGAGCTGAAGGCATGAGCAGTACTACCTCCAACGCCATGAACCATGGGCACGCCGCGCACGCGGCGGCCCACGGCCATGATGACCACGAGCACCACGACACCGGCGGCAACACCGTCTTCGGTTTCTGGGTGTACCTGATGAGCGACTGTCTCATCTTCGCCAGCCTGTTTGCTACCTACATCGTGTTGGCCGGCGGCACCAACGGTGGCCCGGGCCCGAAGGATCTGTTCGACCTGACCTTCGTTGCCTGGGAAACCACGCTGCTGCTGGTCTCTTCGCTGACCTTCGGCCTGGGCATGATCGCCCTGCACAAGCACAAGGTCGGCCAGATGTACCTGTGGCTGGGCCTGACCTGGCTGTTGGGCTTCGGCTTCATGGTCATGGAAGTGTGGGAGTTCAACCACCTCATCCATGAGGGCTTCGGTCCGGACCACAGTGCGTTCCTGTCGGCGTTCTTCGCGCTGGTGGGCACCCACGGCCTGCACGTCAGTGCCGGCCTGCTGTGGCTGCTGATCATGTTCATCCAGATCAAGCAGAACGGCCTGACCCCGACCAACAAGACCCGCATGGCGTGCCTGAGCCTGTTCTGGCACTTCCTGGACCTGATCTGGATCGGCGTGTTCTCCGTCGTCTACCTGAAGGGAGCGCTGTAATGGCCGCACATGACAATCACGCCCACGACCATGGTGCCGGCGGCGAAAGCCACGGCAGCGTCAAGTCGTACCTGGTCGGCTTCGCGCTGGCCGCGATCCTGACGATCATCCCGTTCTGGCTGGTGATGCACGGCAACCTGCCGACCTTCACCACCGGCGTGATCATCGTGATCGCCGCGGTGCTGCAGATCCTGGTGCACCTGGTGTTCTTCCTGCACCTGAACCGTTCCTCGGAACAGCGCTGGAACGTCAGCGCGGCGGCCTTCACGGTGGTGGTGATCGGCATCATCGTCGCCGGCTCGCTGTGGGTCATGCACAACATGAACGTGCACATGATGCACTGACGTCTTCGAGACGTTGCTGCATGCAGAAAGGCCGCCTTCGGGCGGCCTTTCTGCGTCTGGTCGCGTCCCAGGCAGGGGCGGTTTCCAAACGACTGCCGATATCCCTTCCACGCCTAGCGAGCGCATGACAATCATCGAGGCCGCGCGGGGCAAGTGCAGGGCCTGCGTCGTTCATTGGCACGGAAAGGCTGGCGTCGTTCAATAGCCATGTCGCCAGCGCGCGTTGCACCGCTATCGGCAGTCGACCAAGGTTCGACCCTACCGGCGGACGCGACGCGTGCGGCGTCCTATGCCGCCTGTGCCAAACGCAGGAACGCGTCGGCCGCCACCGGCCGGCCCAAGTGGTACCCCTGCAGCAGGTCGCAACCGAGGTCGCTCAGGTACTGGCGCTGTCCGTCCGTCTCCACGCCTTGGGCGACGATCTGCAGCTGCAGCGAACGCCCCAGCGCGATGATCGAGGACACGATCGCGGCGTCTTCGGCGTTGTCTTCCAGATCACGCACGAACGCGCGGTTGATCTTCAGCTCGGTGGCCGGCATGCGCTTGAGGTAGAGCAGGCTGGAATAGCCCGTGCCGAAATCGTCGATGGAGATGTTCACGCCCATGGCGGTCAGGCCGTGCAGGATCTGCAGGCTGGCTTCCACGTCCTTCATCGCGGTGGTTTCGGTGACTTCCAGGGTCAGGTGGCGCGGATCCAGGGCGTGCTTTTCCAGCGTACGCCGCACCGTATCCAGCAGGGAGCTCGAGGCGAACTGCAGCGGCGACAGGTTCACGGCCATCGACCAGTCCGGGTAGCCGGCATCGTGCCACTGCCGCAGCTGCGCGCAGGCCCGGTCCAGCACCGAGACGCCCAGCGGCAGGATCAACCCGCTGCGTTCGGCCACGGGGATGAAGGTGTCCGGGCTGAGCAGACCCAGCTCCGGGTGCTGCCAGCGCACCAGGGCTTCGGCGCCGATCAAGGCCTGGCCATTGGCCGGGAACTTGGGCTGGTAGTGCTGCACCAGCTCGTCGCGCTGGATGGCGCGACGCAGTTCCTGCAGCAGCTTGAGCTGGCGGTTGGCGCTGACATGCATCGATTCGGTAAACAACGTATAGCCATTCCGGCCCGAATCCTTGGTGTGGTACATCGCCGCGTCGGCGTGCGCCATCAGCGCCCGCTCTTCAGTGGCGTCGGCCGGGTACAGCGCGATGCCCAGGCTGGCGGTGACCTGCAGTTCCAGCGCGTCGTTCAGGAACGGTTCGGCCACGCAGGCAATGATGCGTTCGGCAACCACGGCGGCATCTTCGGGATCGTCGACCTGGAACACAATCACGAACTCGTCCCCGCCAAGGCGAGCAAACGTGTCCTGGCTGCGCAGCAATGCGCTCACGCGCTCGCTCATCTGGATCAACAGCTTGTCGCCGAGCTGGTGGCCGTAGGCATCGTTGATGGCCTTGAAGCCGTCCAGGTCGCAGAACATCACCGCAAAGCTGAACTGCCGCCGCTGCGCCTTTTCGATGGCCTGTTCGATGCGATCCTCCAGCAGCATGCGGTTGGGCAGCTGGGTCAGCGGGTCGTGCAGGGCCGCCTGCAGCAGCTTCTCGTTCGCGTGGGCCAGTGAATCGGCCAACAGGCCGGTACGGGTCCGCATCTGGCGGCCGAACACCGAGGCCAGCGGGGCAATGCCGAGCGTGGCCAGCGTGGTCACGATGACCAGCACCGCCAGCCACTTGCTGTCCAGCCCGGCGTCCATCACCGCCCCGCAGATGCTGCCGGCGGGGAAGTGCGCCGCGGCCATGCCGGTGTAGTGCATGCCCACGATGGCCAGGCCCATCACCACCGACGCCATGCCACGCAGCAGCAGGGCGCGCTGCTGTTCCAGCCGCAGCCGGAAGGCGATCCAGAGGGCTGCACCGGCGGCACCCACGGCAATCAGCAGCGACAGCGTGAACCATAACGGGTCGTACTCTATGCCCGGCTGCATCCGCAGCGCGGCCATCCCGAGGTAATGCATGGCCGCGATGCCCAGGCCCATCAGTACCGCACCGGCGCACAGCCGCGTCCACGGCAGGACCGGGCGCGAGACCAGCCACAGCGCGTAGGCCGAGGCGCCCACCGATACCGCCAGCGAGAACAGGGTGATGCCCAGGTCGTAGCCCACCGGGATCGGCAGGTGGAAGGCCAGCATGCCGATGAAGTGCATCGACCAGATGCCGAGCCCCATGGCGGCAGCGCCACCGGCCAGCCACCAGCGCGCCACGCGCCCCTGGGTGCTGGCCAGCCGGCCGGCCATGTCCAGCGCGGTGTACGAGGCGAGGATGGCAACCAGCAGCGAGAACACGACAAGACTCTGGCTGTAGGTGCCGGTCATGGAAAAGCCTGGAGAGGAATGGAAGGGGCAATCGCCCGCTGTGGTATCGGCATCGCCGGCAGGATCTTGAGCGATGGGGATGAGGCGGCGTCTCGGTTGCTGCGACGCGGCTCGGCTATCCTGCCCGACAACCGATGAAGTGGAAGTGGACATGGCCAAGCGACTCACCGCGTACGTCTGCAGTGAATGTGGCGCCGAATACAGCAAGTGGCAGGGCCAGTGCACCGAATGTGGCGTCTGGAACGTGCTGACCGAGATCACCCTGGAAAGCGCGACCCCCGCCAGCAAGTCCTCGCCGGCGTCGCGCCGCTCGGGGTGGGCGGGCAAAGTCGATGCACCCAGGATCATGGCGCTCAAGGACGTGCAGCAGACCGAACACCTGCGGGTGAGCACCTGCATCGGCGAGTTCGATCGCGTGCTCGGTGGTGGCCTGGTCGAGGGCGCGGTGATCCTGGTCGGCGGCGATCCCGGCATCGGGAAGTCGACGCTGCTGCTGCAGGCGGTGGCGAAGATGGCCGCCACCCTGCCGGTGCTGTACATCACCGGCGAGGAGTCGCTGTCGCAGGTCGCCGGCCGCGCGGTGCGGCTGGACCTGCCGCTGGACAACGTCAACGCCCTGGCCGAAACCCAGGTGGAAGCGATCCTGCAGCACGCCAGCGTGGCCCGGCCCAAGCTGATCGTGGCCGACTCCATCCAGACCCTGTGGACCGAATCGCTGACCGCCGCGCCCGGCTCGGTCAGCCAGGTCCGCGAGAGTGCCGCGCGGTTGGTGCGCTTCGCCAAGGAAACCGGCACCGCCGTGTTCCTGGTCGGCCACGTCACCAAGGAAGGCGGTATCGCCGGGCCGCGGGTGCTCGAGCACATGGTCGATGCGGTGCTGTACTTCGAAGGCGAGAGCGGCAGCCGCTTCCGCCTGCTGCGTGCGTTCAAGAACCGCTTCGGCGCGGTCAACGAACTGGGCGTGTTCGCGATGGGCGAGAAGGGCCTGAAGGAAGTCTCCAACCCGTCGGCGATCTTCCTTTCCGGCGGCAGCACGCAGCAGCCCGGCAGCTGCGTGATGGTCACCCGCGAGGGTACCCGGCCACTGCTGGTGGAAGTGCAGGCGCTGGTGGACACCTCGCCGCTGTCCAACCCGCGCCGCGTCGCGGTGGGGCTGGAGCAGAACCGGCTGGCGATGCTGCTGGCAGTGCTGCACCGCCACGGTGGCGTGCTCACCGGCGACCAGGACGTGTTCGTGAACGTTGTGGGCGGCATCCGGGTGCAGGAAACCGCGGTGGATCTGCCGGTGCTGCTGGCGGTGCTGTCCTCGCTGCAGGACCGGCCGCTGGCCGAGAAGACCATTGCCTTCGGCGAAGTCGGTCTTTCCGGCGAGATCCGCCCGGTGCCCAACGGCGAAGACCGCTTGCGCGAAGCGGCCACCCATGGGTTCAAGCGCGCGATCGTGCCCAAGGCCAACGCGCCCAAGACCGGCAGCGTGAAGGGCATGGAGGTGATCGCGGTGGAGCGGCTGTCCGAGGCGATTGAAGCGGCCTGAACGCGGTGTTTCCGAGGCACCCGCCGCGCAGGCAATGCGCGGCCGGGCTGTGCTAGTTTTCCTCCCCTGAAATCCTCGTTCCAGCGCGCATCCCGGCCGGGGTGCGCCCGCCAGAGAAAACGATTCCATGCAAGAGACTCCCCTGGATGTACAGGGCGCCAGCGAGATCCGTCGCGCGGGTGTCGACCTCAACGGATTGATGACTGTCCTTGGCAAGCATCTGTATTCCACCCCGGTGGTGGCACTGCGCGAACTGGTGCAGAACGCGCACGATTCGCTGGTGCGACGGCGCCTGGAACAGACCGACTGGCAGGAGCCGGGCCGGATCGAGGTGCACGGCGATGCGGTCAACGGCATCGTGCGCATCATCGATACCGGCGCCGGGCTGACCCAGCAGGAAATCCACGATTACCTGGCCACGGTTGGCGTGGGCTATACCCGTGGCCTGCGCCAGGCCGGCGAGGACGACGAAGGCCTGATCGGCATGTTCGGGCTGGGCTTCCTGTCCGCGTTCGTGCTGGCGCGCCGGGTGACCGTGCGCACCACCTCCTACCAGCAGCCGATGCTGGGTCATTGCTATGTCTCCAGCAACGCCGAGCAGTACACGGTGTCCCCGATGCCGGCGCGCGCGGTCGGCACCGAAGTGGTGCTGGAACTGCATGGCAGTTACGTGCACCTGGCGCAGGAGCAGAACCTGCGCGATATCCTCGGTCGCTATTGCGCGCTGCTGGGCGAGCCGATCCACATCGGCCAGGATGCGCGCGCGATCAACCCCGAGCCGCCGCCATGGCGTCCGCAGGCCGGCGTGGTCATGCACCTACTGCAGGCGCAGCGCCGTGGCCTGGAGTTCGCCGCGCACTTCGAGCGCAGCTTCGAGCCGATCGCCTGCATGCCGCTGCGCGCCGATGGCGGCAGCGATGCGGTGGGCCTGCTCTGGGTACAGGACGGCGCCACCTACGGCACCAGCGACAACCGCAATCTCTCGGTGTTCGTGCGCGGCATGCTGCTCGACGACGACGCACGCGACCTGCTGCCGCCCTGGGCCGGTTTCATCGGTGGTGTCATCGAATCCAGCCGGTTGACGCCTACCGCCAGCCGCGAGGACCTGCAGCGCGATGAAACCTACAGCGCAGTCCAGCATGCATTGGGCGAGGCGCTCATCGATGGGCTGGTGGAGATCGCACGGCAGCAGCCGGAGGCCTGGCGACGCATCCTGGCGCGGCACAACGAAGCCCTGCTGGGTGCCTCGCTGTGCGATGAGCGCCTGTTCCAATTGCTGCTCGAACACGTGCGCGTGCCAAGCTCGCAGGGCGACATCAAGGCAAGCGAACTGCCGTCGCGCGGTGCGGTCCACGTGATCCTGGACAACGGCGGCGGTTTCGAGGAAATGCTGTTCCGCGCGATGGGCGTGCCGGTGGCGCATGGCAACCGTTACGCGGTGGTGCCGTTCCTGCGCCGCTGGACCCAGGCCAAGGGCATGCGCCTGGTGGAGCTGGGCACCGAACAAGGCAACCGCGCGCTGTTCCGCACCGATACGCTGCCCGAGGCGGACATGGAGTGGCTGCAAACCCACCTGGGCGACGGTGAGCACTTGTTGCCGGCGCATTTCAGCCCGGCCGAGCTGCCGGTGGTGGTGGTGCCCGACCGCGAAGCCGAGCTGAAACGCCGTCTGGAAGACGACGAAAACGACAAGCGTGTATCAATGGCCGCGCTGCGGCTGGCGCGCCAGTTCACCGCCCGGATCGTCGCGCGCGCACCCTCGCGCCTGTATCTCAACCTGGACAACCCCGCCGTGCAGGCGTTGTTGGCGGCGATGCGCGCCGGCAACCCGCAGGCCGCGTCCGCCGCGCGCCTGCTGCGCTCGCTCAAGGTGATCGTCAGCGCGCAGGGGCGCGCCCAGGACGGCGGCGCGGCCAGCAACGGCCTCAACCGCGCGTTCGGCGACATCGCCGATGCCCTGCAGCAGATGCTGCAGGCGCGCTGATATTCCCTTTCTTCATCATTACGCACGGCAGGACGACTCGATCGCATGGATATCTGGAACTGGGTGGAAAACTGCAGGACGATCTTGGCGAAGCCGGGCAGGCGCAGAGCGCACAACTGCTGACGCGCTTGACCGACGACCCCTGCGAACTGCGCCTGGACCGTGTGGATGCCCTGCTGCCCGAAGCGCGTGCGTTGGGCAAAACGCTGGGCAATCCGTGGCTGGACGTGTTCGTCGGCCATTGGGGACATGCGCAACCGCGTCGGTAACCGCCTGGAAGGCGAGTCGTCGCTGGGTGACGCCGTGGCGCTGTTCGAGCGCGCGCACCGTGCCGACACGGTGGAGTGCCCGCAGTCGGTCTGCGTAACCCAGGACCTGGCGGCCTGTTACGGCAACATCGACGGCCCCGGCTGGGTGCCCGAGCGCATCGAGGTCTGCGAGGAAACGCTGGCGCGGATCGATCCGAGCTGGGCATGCTTCCAGTGCCTGAGCTGCGAGAAGGCCGATGCGTTGCTGCTGGACGATGGCAACAGCCAGGGCGCCCTGGATTACCTGGACGTGCAGGCCGGCACTGTGCTGGCGCATGGCGGCAAGGTGTACGACAGCTTCCCGGAAATGCGCATCAAGATCCTGCTCGCCAGCGGCCGCGCGGCCGAGGCGCTGGCATTGATCGACGCGCGCCAGGCCGAGGTGGATGCCGAGGGTGACTACGAGCCGGCAAACTGCACCCTCCCGCGCAAACTGTCGCGCGCATGGGCGCTGGCGCAGCTGGGTCGCGATGAAGAAGCGCTGGAATCGCTGGTGCCATGGAACCAGTTGTCGCCGAACTACCGCCGCATGTGGGCGCATACGGTGGCGCTGCTGGTGCGCAACGCACCCGAGCGCAACAGCTGGGACCTGGGCCGCCGGCTCAGCGCGACCCTGGCGCATTACGCAGCGGTCGGCGCGCATCGCTTCGTGATCGAGATTGCCGGACTGTGCGTGGACATGGCGCTGCAGCGTGGCGCGGTGTGGACCGCACGGCGCCACCTGGCGCTGGCCCGCGAGCACCTGGGCAGCCTGCGCCAAGACCGCGGTGCAAGCGAGGCCGTGGCCGCGATGGCTGCGCGCCTCGATGCCGCCCCCGGCGCGGCGGCGTTGCCGGTGCCCGCCGAGGGCCTGCTGGACTGGCTGGTCGAACAGGGCGAGCAGGGCGACGGGCGCGACCCGGAACGCGAGGCGCAGTGGTTGCTGCAGGGCGTGGAGCAGCGTCCCGACGACGCGGCGATGCTGGATGTCGCCGCCTCGGCGCTGAATGCCTGCGGCGCCGAGGATGACGCGATTGCGTTGCTGTGGGCGTTCGTCGAGCGCCACGGACATGAGGATGCCCCCCCGGCGTACTCCTTGATGGGCCTGCTGGTGCAGCGTGGCGACCAGGCCGGGCTGGATCGCCTGGCGCAGCATTACCAGGCGCGGGTGCCGGTGTTCGCACTGTGGTGCCAGGCGCAGATGGCGCACAAGCTCTCCGATTGGCCCGCGCTGGAGCAGGCGAGCAGCGCGCTGCTGGCCCTTTCGCCGCAGTCGCATGGCGCCCGCAACCTGCTGGCGATGGCCCTGATGGCCCAGCAGCGCTTCCAGGACGCGGCCGCGCAGTACCGTCACCTTACCGAGGTACTGGAAGAGCCGCGCAGCGCGCACTGGGACCACATGACCGCCGCCAGTGCCGCCGGCGACTGGGCCGCCGTGCGTGGTTCGGCAGCGGCCATCGGCATGGAACTGGAAAGCACCGAGGGCCCGGTCGAGGAATCCTTCGGCTGGGTGATCATCCGCTGCATGGAGGGTGGCGAGCCGATCGAATACTATGCGCGCCGCACCGGCCCGGTCACCGCGCGCATTGTCGAGAGCGCGCCGGCCAACCGCCGCCAGCGCGTGAATGACTGGGTGGTGTTCGACGCCGAACTGGTCCATCCGGCACCGGAGGACGAGCAGGAGCGCGAGCGCTTCATGCCCACCTACGCCGAAGTCCACCTGCTTCAGCGCGGTGGCTATGCAGGCAGCTGGCTGGTCGATGGCGTGCACCCTGGTGAAGACGCGTGGACCGCATTCTCCGAGGCCGTGGAGGCCCGGGGCTGGAAGCTTTGGACGCACAGCCCGGACGATTACCAGCTCACCGATGCCCAGGGCGACGATGCGCCGCTGCCGGGCGTGCTGTTCACTCTGGCACAGCCGCTGGAACAGCCGCCGCTGGACCTGCACCGGTTCCTGCTCGAGGCCACCGCGCACTGGCCGCACCGGCTGTGCTGGCTGCGCCTGGCCGAGGCCTGTGGCCAGGACGAGCAGCGTCATGTGGACGTGATCGAGCGCTACGGTCTGTAAGAGCCAGGCCGGGTGCGCCGCTGGGGCGTCCGGCCCATTTACAGGGAAGGGAATGGGATATGCGGACATTTGGTTGGAAAATGTGCGGTGGCATGGTGCTGATGGCGCTGTGCGTGCCGGTGGTGCAGGCCGCGCCGGCGTGTGGCGATCCGGTGGCAGTGGGGCAGGCCTTCCTGAAGGCCAGCGCAGACGATTTCCTCGCCACCTCCCCGAGCGTGCTTACGCCCGGTTTCGCCCAGTTGCTGGCGGCCGAACGCGAATGCCAGCGGGTGGAAGCGGGCATCTGCCGGTTCGACAGCGATCCGTGGCTGGATGGGCAGGACGGTGAGATCGATGCGCCGCCGGTATTCACGGCCACGCCGTCGACGCAGGCCACGCGCGTCACCGTGGAAGCGCGCTACCGGGTGTGGAAGGCCGCGCGGTTGACCCGCCTGACGCTGGCGCGCGCCGACGATGGCTGCTGGCGGGTGGATGACATGATCACCGACAGCGGGCAATCGCAACGCGTCTTGTTGTCGGCGCCCATGTAAACCATTGCCCGGCTCCCGCCCAGCAATGGGAACACCCGTAGTGCCGGGCTCTGCCCGGCAACCTTGAATCAGCAGCCGGGCAGACCCCGGCTCTACGAGGCAACCCTGGATCAGCAGCCGGGCGTAGTGCCGGGCTCTGCCCGGCAACCTTGAATCACGCAGCCGGGGCGTAGTGCCGGGCTCTGCCCGGCAACCTTGAATCACGCAGCCGGGCAGAGCCCGGCTCTACCGCGCATGGCCGAACACCAGTTCGATCACGAACTGGCTGCCGAAGAACGCCAGCAGCAGCAGCGCCATCGCGGTCAGCGTCCAGTGCACCGCCTTTGCACCGCGCCAGCCGTAGCGGCGGCGGCCGATCAGCAGCGTGCCGAACACGATCCACGACAGCACGCTGAGCACGGTCTTGTGCACCAGCTTCTGGGCCAGCAGGTCATCGACGAACAGCACGCCGGTGACCAGGGTCAGGGTGAGCAGCGCGAAGCCGACCGTGATCACCCGGAACAGCAGGGCTTCCAGGTCGGCCAGCGGCGGCAGGGCCCGCAGCCAGGGGCGGAAGTCGCGGCGGCGCAGCGCGCGTTCCTGCAGCCACAGCATGATCGCCAGCAGCGCGGCCACGCTCAGGGTGGCGTAGGCCAGCAGCGCCACCCACGCGTGCGTGGCCAACTGCCAGCCCAGCGGCTTGCTCGGCTCATGGCCATACCCGTGGTAGATGCACAGCACCGCCGCGGCCATCGGGAACACCAGCACGCCCAGCGCGGCCATGCGCCCGCGCGCAGCCACCAGCGAGGTCAGCCAGGCCATGCCCAGGCCCACCAGCGACAGCGCGGCGAAGAAGTGCATGTCCGGGCCGCCGGTGGTGCGCATCGCCACCAGCACGTGGTAGCCGCCGTGCAGCAGCATCGCCGGCAGCGCCGGCCACAGCCAGGCGGGTGAGCGGATCGCGTCATCGCGGCTGACGGCGCGCACCAGCAGGGCGGTGGCGGTCAGGTACAGCAGGGTCGCGATGAGAACGATTGTCATCGTGGCAGTTTCGCATACCCCCGGGGTGCTGGCGATGCCTGCGGCCACGGGGCGCAGGTGCGGTCCGGGGTGCTTGGCGGACCCGCTATACTGTGCGTCTCTCTGTCTTTCGTTCTGAACAGGTTGCCTCCATGTTCGAGTCCCTGACCCAGCGCCTCTCCGGCACCATCGAGCGGCTGCGTGGCCGCGGTCGCCTCACCGAGGAAAACATCCGCGAGGCCACCCGCGAAGTGCGCATCGCGCTGCTTGAGGCCGACGTCGCCCTGCCGGTCGTGCAGGCGCTGGTCGAGCGCATCAAGGTGCGCGCCGTCGGCCAGGAAGTGCTCAAGTCGCTGACCCCCGGCCAGGCGCTGATCAAGGTCGTGCGCGACGAGCTGACCACGGTCATGGGCTCGGCGGCGTCGGACCTCAACCTCAACGTGCCGGCCCCGGCGATCATTTTGATGGCCGGCCTGCAGGGTGCGGGCAAGACCACCACGGTGGCCAAGCTTGCCAAGCACCTGAAGGAAAAGCGCAAGAAAAAGGTGATGGTGGTGTCGGCCGACGTCTACCGTCCGGCCGCGATCGAGCAGCTCAAGACCCTGGCCGACCAGGTGGGCGTGCTGTTCTTTGCCTCCAGTGCCGACCAGAAGCCCGAAGCGATCGTGCGCGCGGCCATCGATGACGCACGCAAGTCGTTCGCCGATGTGCTGATCGTCGATACCGCCGGCCGCCTGGCCATCGACGACGCCATGATGGCCGAGATCAAGGCGCTGCACGCGGCGGTCAACCCGGCTGAAACCCTGTTCGTGGTCGACGCCATGACCGGCCAGGACGCGGCCAACACCGCCAAGGCCTTCGGCGAAGCGCTGCCGCTGACCGGCGTGGTGCTGACCAAGGTCGACGGCGATGCCCGCGGCGGTGCCGCGTTGTCGGTGCGCGCCATCACCGGCAAGCCAATCAAGTTCCTCGGCATGGGCGAGAAGAGCGATGCGCTCGAACCGTTCCATCCCGACCGTATCGCCTCGCGCATCCTCGGCATGGGCGATGTGCTCAGCCTGATCGAGCAGGCCGAGCAGACCATCGACAAGGCCAAGGCC
>Ga0308163_10003724_pt1 | contig 12585 bp, 10 predicted proteins | sample PhyTR1_FD_201037 | JGI IMG/M metagenome (GOLD analysis project Ga0308163, IMG submission 201037) | Phyllosphere microbial communities from UC Gill Tract Community Farm, Albany, California, United States - DLSLT.R1 | ecosystem: Host-associated > Plants > Phyllosphere > Unclassified | place: USA... | reverse complement strand
GTATTGACTATCCACATGGCGAAATCTCACGAACCAGAATGTCCAGGGGAGTGCAGATTGCCATATTCACGTGAATTCAGCCCAACTCCAACGGCGGCCTAGGTGCCGCCGTTTTCGTTTGCGGCTGAGTATCGAGAACGCTTTATTAACACTAGCTGAAAGAGATCATGAAATCCTCGGTTAAGACTACGGCGACAAAGCCGACGTTATCCCTTGTCACACTGCGGCCGCAAGCCAACCAGGCTCAACCATCAGCACTTGTAGCTGGTTACTCAGCGGCAGCGCAGTCGGAGGCCTCCACGCTTTCATATGACGCGGGAGTTCGGCATTTTAAGCTGCACGGTGGCACCATACCGGCTACGCCGATGATGGTGGCTGAATATATGGCTTGCATGGCAGGCACATTGGCGGTGGCCACGCTCCAACATCGCTTGATCGCGATCCATCGCGCGCATACGGATCAAGGCCTGCCGTCGCCGGTGATGGACAATTTCGTCAAGCGGACAATGCAAGGTATTCGACGAACCCTCGGCGTCAAACAGCGGAGGGTTACCGCTTTGCTAAAAGACGACCTGCTTGAGATGATGGTCCACCTCGATCAGCAGATGCCGATGAGGGCAGTACGCGACAAAGCAATTCTTTTAGTCGGCTTCGCTGGGGCGTTCAGGCGTTCCGAACTTGTCGGGCTTCAGCACGCCGACATGACACGATATGACACCGGAGTAGAATTCCTGTTGCGCCGCTCCAAGACAGACCAAGAAGGTGCGGGTCGGACTGTCTTCATTCCTCACGCACGAGGCAATCGCTGCCCGGTCAAGGCGTTGAACAGTTGGCTGGCGTTGGCCGGCATCGACTGCGGTCCGCTCTTTAGGCCAATCAATCGACACGACCAGGTTGTTGGCTGCAAGGCGCTCACACCCCAGTCCGTGGCTTTGATCGTGAAGGCCTCTGTGCGGATGACGGCAGGCAGCGAGGCCGCAAAGATGGTGGCCGGCCATAGCTTACGGGCAGGGTACTGCACTGAGGCAGCAATGGCCGGGTTGCAACCGTATCAAATCGTAGAGACAACTGGACACAAATCGGCTGTGACTCTAGCGCGCTACATTAGGCCAGTTGCCAAAAGGAAAGTTCCTAGCTTACTCTGATTAACGACTCTCGCAGTTACTCACAAGACCGGTGTAGTGACTACGAGGAAATATTCTTCTTGCTCAGACGGCTCATCTGCGTCCACGATGGGGTACAATTTTGAGGGCGCAGCTGCTGGCCGGCTGCGGCCCTTCGCCTGTAATTAACATGCAACATTGCAGAGCGGGTCAATGACTGAGCAAATAATCGAACGTCGCTTCATCGATAAACTGACGGAGCTTAAATACTCCTACCGCCCGGACATCCGGGATCGTGCCTCTCTGGAGCAGAACTTCCGTGAGAAGTTCTCAGCGCTCAACAGTGTCAATCTTACAGACGGTGAGTTTCAGCGTCTCCTAGAAGGATGCATATCTCCGGATGTGTTCACTGCCGCCCGTACGCTGCGCGAGCGCAACAGCTTCACACGAGACGATGGGACACCGCTTAATTACACCTTGGTGAACATCAAAGACTGGTGCAAAAATACCTTTGAAGTCATCAACCAGCTTCGTATCAATTCTGACAACAGCCACCATCGCTACGATGTCATAATTCTCATGAATGGCGTACCCGTTGTTCAGATTGAGCTGAAAACCTTAGGCATTAATCCGCGTCGCGCAATGGAACAAATCGTTGATTACAAAAACGATCCAGGCAACGGCTACGCCAAGACTTTACTCTGCTTTGTCCAGCTGTTTATAGTGAGCAATCGCGATAGTACTTACTATTTCGCCAATAACAATGGTCGGCACTTCGCCTTCAATGCGGACGAGCGCTTTCTTCCGATTTATCAGTTCGCTAGCGAAGACAACAAGAAAATCACTCACCTTGATGACTTCGCGGATAGCTTTCTCGCCAAATGCACTTTGGGCGAGATGATTAGCCGCTACATGGTGCTAATCGCAAGCGAGCAGAAACTGATGATGATGCGTCCTTATCAGATTTACGCAGTAAAGGCCATTGTCGACAGTATTCACCAAGATTGTGGCAACGGCTACATCTGGCATACCACCGGCAGTGGCAAAACGCTGACATCTTTTAAGGCATCGACGCTGCTAAAGGATAATCCCGAAGTAGAAAAATGCCTGTTTGTCGTAGACCGCAAGGATTTGGACCGGCAAACGCGTGAGGAGTTTAATAAATTTCAAGAAGGCTGCGTGGAGGAAAATACCAACACGGGAGCCCTCGTGCGCCGTCTCTTGTCCGAGGATTACGCCGACAAGGTCATCGTCACTACTATCCAGAAGCTTGGTCTCGCGTTGGATGAAAATAGCAAGCGCAACAAACAGCAAAAAAAAGATGGCAAGTCCACTTACAAAGAGCAGTTAGAGAAGCTTCGCGATAAACGCATAGTTTTTATCTTCGACGAGTGCCATCGCTCACAATTCGGCGAGAATCACAAGGCTATCAAGGAGTTCTTCCCACGCGCTCAGCTTTTTGGATTTACCGGAACACCCATCTTTGAGGTGAACTCGACCGCTAAGCAGTTCGAAGGGGAGATTGGGCAGTTCAAGACTACAGTAGATTTGTTCGAGAAGCAGCTTCACGCCTATACCATTACTCACGCAATCGAGGATGCAAACGTTCTGCGTTTCCACGTCGACTATTTTAAGCCAGAGGGAAAGGGTGCACCCAAGGCTGGCGAGAGTCTTGCCAAACGCGCGATTGTTGACGCTATCTTGACTAAGCATGATACCGCGACTGCCGGACGCCGTTTTAATGCTCTGCTCGCCACCGCCTCGATCAACGACGCCATTGAATACTATTCCCTTTTCAAAATAATCCAAGCCGAGAAAAAGTCCATAGATCTAGACTTCAATCCGCTTAACGTCGCCTGCGTATTCTCCCCACCTGACGAGGGTAACGCAGATATAAAGCAGATTCAAGAAGATCTTCCGCAGGAAAAGGAGGACAACGCAGTCGATCCTGAGCAGAAAAAAGCAGCTCTGAAGGCTATACTCGCCGACTACAACGCGCGGTTCGGTTCTAATCACACTATTAGTGAGTTCGATCTTTATTATCAAGATGTGCAAAAACGCATCAAGGACCAGCAGTGGCCGAATGCGGACTACCCTCAGGCACACAAAATCGATCTTACAATCGTCGTGGATATGCTCCTCACAGGTTTTGACTCTAAATATCTGAACACACTTTACATTGATAAGAACTTTAAATACCACGGCTTAATCCAGGCATTTTCCCGCACTAACCGCGTGCTTAATGGCACTAAGCCGTATGGCAACATTCTGGACTTCCGTCAGCAGCAGGCCGCCGTGGATGCCGCCATTGCTCTTTTCTCGGGGGAAGAGGCTGGACCTCAAGCCCATGAAATCTGGCTTGTAGACAAAGCCCCAATCGTTATTGGAAAACTGCAAGATGAAGTTCAAAAGCTCGACGTCTTTATGAAATCGCAAGGCCTAACATGTGCTCCAGAGGCCGTTGCCAACCTTAAAGGCGACGAGGCCCGTGCCGCGTTTATCAATCACTTCAAGGAAATACAAAGGCTTAAGACTCAGCTTGACCAATATACCGACCTTTCAAGCGACAACGTTGCCACGATTGAGCAAATGCTACCGAAGGAGACTCTGCTTGGTTTCCGAGGAGCGTACTTGGAGACCGCTCAGCGCCTCAAGGCCCAACAGCAAGGGAAAGGTACGCACGAGCCTAGTCCAGACGTCGACCGGCTAGATTTTGAGTTTGTCCTCTTTGCGTCCGCAGTTATTGATTATGACTACATCATGGGACTTATTGCCCACTTCACCGAGCAACCTCCCGGCAAGCAGAAGATGAGCCGTGGGCAACTCGTCGGCTTGATTCAGTCGGACGCCAAGTTTGTGGATGAACGTGAGGATATTGGCGCTTACATTGCCACTCTACAAGCGGGCGAAGCCCTCAGCGAAGGCACCATCCGTGAGGGATACCAGCGCTTCAAGACCGAGAAACAGTCTCACGAGCTGGCTCACCTTGCTGAGCGACACGGTCTCGAGAAATCCGCTCTACAAGCGTTCGTGGATGGCATTCTCCTGCGTATGATTTTCGATGGCGAGCAGTTGGGCGAACTTATGGCCCCGCTGGGTCTTGGCTGGAAGGCCCGTGCTCAGAAAGAGCTCTCCCTTATGGACGAACTTGCTCCGTTCCTTCGCAAACGGACACAAGGCCGCGATATCTCGGGACTCAGCGCGTATGAATAGCAACTTGAAAGCACTTGACGTGAACGAAAACAACAATATTTCAATAACTCCTAAACTACGCTTTCCGGACTTTCGCGGAGCAGAAGAGTGGAAAGCAATTCCTCTGAATCACCTGGCGGTACGGGGTAAGAAAAAAAACCGTGATGAGAAGATCATTCGTGTTTTGACAAACTCGGCCGAACATGGAGTGTTGGACCAACGCGACTATTTTGACAAAGATATCGCTACACAAGGGAAATTGAACGGCTATTCAATAGTTGAGCTTGGGGATTACGTTTATAACCCGCGTATCTCTACAACAGCCCCTGTTGGACCCATATCCAAGAACAATGTCGCGACAGGAGTGATGTCACCACTTTATACCGTCTTCAGATTCAAGGATGGTGATAACGATTTCTATGCCCAGTATTTCAGGACAACGGGCTGGCACGCGTATATGCGGCAGGCATCTAGTACAGGCGCCCGTCACGACCGGATGGCTATTTCGAGCGAAGATTTTATGGCGATGCCTATGCCGGTTACGTCAGCAGCCGAACAACGGAAAATCGCTGATTGCCTCAATTCTGTTGACGAACTTATTGTCGCGCAGGCCAGAAAGCTTGCTGCGATTAAAGACCACAGAAAAGGGCTGATGCAGGAGCTTTTCCCCGGTGATGGCGAAACACGTCCTCATATACGCTTTCCAGAATTTAAGAATGCGCAAGATTGGGAAGTTGGGCCTATTAGTCAGTTTGCTCAGATAAACCCCAGGCGGGAACCCATGGCCGACGAATCTGAGGTCACCTTTGTGCCGATGAACGCTGTGTCAGAAGACGGAGTTCTGGCAATTCGACAATTACGCAAATACGGAGCCGTGAAAAAGGGATTTACCGCTTTTCGAGATGCCGACATCATCTTGGCGAAGATCACCCCGTGCTTCGAAAACGGAAAAGCTGCGCTTGTCAGAGCTCTCGAGAATGGAGTTGGCTTTGGTAGCACTGAATTCCATGTAATACGAGCGCAGAAATCATGCTTGCCCGAGTTTTTATTTGCTCAAATTTATTCAGACAAGTTCCGCAAAGTAGGAAAAGTTTCCATGATTGGAACAGGTGGGCATCAGCGAGTTCCTGCGTTGTTCGTTGAAGATTACAAGGTATCTATTCCGGGATTGCCCGAACAACAGCGCATCGTGGATTGTCTGTCCTCGTTAGATGACCTTATTGCCGGGCAAACCCAAAAGCTCGGTTCTCTTAAGGCACATAAAAAAGCGCTGGTACAGCAGCTTTTCCCATTTCCGAAGACGGTTGAAGCATGAGTGGTATCCGCACCTATCAAAGTCTGCGTAAACTAGTGCAGCGGTTACGTGACGATTTAAATAATCCAACGAAGCCAGTGGAACTAGTCCTCATGTACGCGTATAACCGCACTGGCAAGACGCGTCTTTCGATGGAGTTCAAGGATGCAGGAAAGCGGCGGAATAGGGGAAACGCTGATACCCTCTATTTCAACGCCTATACCGAGGACTTGTTCGTTTGGGAAAACGATCTCGACGCGGATACTTCGCGCCATCTTCGACTCAATCCTGACTCCACGTTCTTCAATGGATTAAAAGATCTAGCTCTTGACAGAACCATTGCAAGCTATCTCAGCCGCTACGCAGATTTCGATTTCGATATCGACTACGAAGAGTGGAAGGTGTCTTTCCGTAAAGGTGATACAGATAACATCAAGATTTCCCGAGGCGAGCAAAATATCTTCATTTGGTGCCTCTTCATGGCCATCTGTGAGCGAATGCTTGACGGTCATGTCTCGTATCAATCGAATAAATATCTCTACATCGACGACCCTATTTCTTCGCTTGATGATGAAAATGCAATATCCGTCGCGTGCGACCTTGCTAAGCTTTTGCGTCGCGCAGCAAGCCGAAAGGACATCAACAATGCGCCGGCTCCCATTAAAGTAATTTTCTCATCCCACCATACGCTTTTCTTTAATGTGATGTGTAATGAGATCGGCAGAGCGAAAGAAGGCGAAGCTAAGGTTAGTCACAAGCGTTACTTCCTCCACCGCCCAAATAGCCAAGGCATATACACGCTTCGCACTACCGAAGATACCCCATTTTTTCATCACGTAGCAACTCTCGCCGAACTACAGCGCGCGGCAGATCCAAATAACGGGATTTTATATACGTTTCACTTCAATGCCTTAAGAAGCGTAATGGAGAAGACGGCCTCTTTCTTTGGGCACCCTGACATTTCTTTCTGCCTGAGGACGCTCGACAATGACAGCGATAGAGCGCTTTTCAATCGAGCGCTCAACTTGCTCAGCCATGGCCAATACGCGATCCACGAACCAACCGAAATGGGTAACGACAACAAAGAACTCTTTCGGCGAATTTTAAGAGACTTCATATCGAAATTCCAATTTGCTCTGCCGAACATTGGGCAGACATCAACAGCCATTGCAGCACCCGTGTTAGCACCCGTATCAGCACCCGTGTTAGCACCCGTATCAGCACCCGTATCAGGGGTAGCACCGACTCTTGCATAGAATCATGACCGACCAAAACCAAATCGACCTGAACAAAACTCTCTGGAACATCGCAGACCAATTGCGTGGCGCGATGGATGCAGACGATTTCCGCGACTACATGCTGTCGTTCCTCTTCCTGCGCTATCTTTCCGACAACTATGAAGAAGCGGTTCAACGTGAATTGGGGGCAGACTACCCAAAGCTAGAAATTCAGGACCGCCGAGTCCCTCTTGCCCTTTGGTATGCCAACAATCTTGACGATGTTGTTGAATTTGAAAAGCAAATGCGGCGCAAGGTACATTACGTCATCAAGCCGGAGTACTTGTGGACGAGCATTGCCAACATGGCAAGAAAGCAGGACGCGGAGTTGCTCAGTACTTTGCAAGCGGGCTTCAAATACATAGAGAACGACTCCTTCCAGAGCACCTTTCAAGGGCTATTCTCCGAGATTGATCTAGCGTCTCACAAACTTGGCAAGACCTATGCCGACCGAAATGGAAAGCTCTGTACCATTATTCAGAAGCTTGCAGAGGGCTTGGCCGAATTTTCCACCAGCATCGACGCCCTTGGTGATGCTTACGAATATCTAATCGGCCAGTTCGCTGCCGGCTCGGGTAAGAAGGCGGGCGAATTCTATACTCCGCAGCAGGTTTCCGACATTCTCTCCGCCATCGTTACTCTCGATAGCCAGGAACCGGCCACAGGAAAAAAGCCGCGGCTGGAAAAAGTCTTAGACTTCGCGTGCGGCTCCGGTTCTCTGCTCCTGAACGTACGAAAGCGTATGGGGCCAAATGGCATTGGCAAGATTTACGGACAAGAAAAGAACGTCACCACATACAACCTAGCGCGCATGAACATGTTACTGCACGGCGTGAAGGATTCCGAGTTCGAAATTTATCATGGAGACACGCTAACCAACGACTGGGACATTCTTCGCGAACTAAACCCGGCCAAGAAACCCTACTTCGATGCGATTGTCGCTAATCCGCCCTTCAGCTTCCGATGGGACCCGTCTGAGGCGATGGGCGATGATGTGCGTTTTAAGAACCATGGCCTTGCCCCCAAGTCTGCGGCTGACTTTGCCTTTCTCCTACACGGGTTCCATTTCCTCAAAGATGATGGCGTAATGGCTATTATCCTGCCTCATGGCGTGCTCTTCCGTGGAGGTGCTGAGGAACGCATCCGTACAAAGCTGCTCAAAGATGGACACATTGACACCGTTATTGGTTTGCCTGCAAATTTGTTCTACTCCACAGGCATCCCGGTCTGTATACTTGTGCTTAAGAAGTGTAAGAAGCCGAACAATGTGCTTTTTATTAACGCGAGTGGTCCAGAAAACTTCGAAAAAGGGAAACGTCAAAACCGGCTAACAGATGAGCATATTTCCAAGATTGTTGACATATACCAATCTCGCAGGGAAGAGGATCGTTATTCTAAGCGAGTCTCGATAGAGCGAATTGCTGAAGAAGGATATAATCTGAATGTCGCTCGTTATGTCAGCACGGCGGTTACAGAGAAAGAAGTGAGTCTGGAAGCAGTTAGTTTGGAACTGATGAAGCTAGAGAATGACATTGCGTTGGCAAGGGATAAGCATAATAGATTTCTTGCGGAATTGGGAAAGCCAACCTTGCCGTAAGTGGCGAGGCGACAGGATTGGGTTTATAAAGGCTGCTGACTATCGAAAAGCCACCATTATCGATAGTTAGTGCTTGTGAATTCAGTTATGAGTTTGCCCTAAAGTTCATGTTGTCGCCTCTCACCAACCTGGACATGACGCGGCAAGCTACGCAGCAAACTGCTGGCAGTGGTGTGAATACACTGAGACTTAATGGAGTCGAAGTTCTATCATCGCACTACAGCGTCGGGTTAAAAAAAAGCGCCGGTTAATACCGGCGCTACAGTTAACTCGAAAACTACTCATCGTCATTAATAGCCCGGAGCATCTTATCCAACTTTGCCTGAGGCCATAAGAGGGCGCTACCATTGTTGCGAGAGGCGTTTAACGATTGACCAGGATTCATACGATTTAATTTCCGAACAACACTCGTTACCGTAGCCTGGTGCACCTTGGCTGCGATATTTTGATCGTGTTCCCAGAGTGTTTCCGCGTTGAATACATATATTTCAGGATGTTTGCTCATAATAGTCTTCCAGCAGGTCTAGGAAACTGGTGTGCCGTAATTCAATAGCGTCTCCCGGAAGGGAAACGATTGCCGTTAATCCACTCATTCAAAGCCTGAGCTGACCAACGTGGGCTACGTCCCAGCATGATGGTTGGCTCAGGAAACGCTGGCATACCTGCGAACTCGTCCCCATAGTCCGAGAGCATAGGGGAACGAAGTTGCAAGTTAGTATTGGCACGGCGTAGTCGCTCCAGTGATGAACGGGAAATAGACAGCTTCTTGCACACGCCATCGATATCCAATAAAACATCATCCGACCGAAAATCAAAGCCCATGTAACACCTTTGCAACAGATCTGAGTCAACCTGATGCATTCTGACGCGTCCTGACGCATCAGTCAAGCGAAGAGTTCCAGTGCTTTGGTGCGAGAAAATGGCGAGGCCAGTAGGAAGGGAACTTTCTGCTACAACTGGCACCTAGTCGGTCGAAATCCGCTGTTTAAGCTTCGGCTCGGATGGCCTCTACGGCCGGGGAAGGGTTGTCGGCCGTACTTGTAAGAGTCCAGCGGACCTGTACGCCGACCGTGCTTATGCATCGCAAGCGTATCGTGTGCTTGGCTGCGTCGGCGGCGCATTGCTGCACGCGTCGCCAACTACAGCGTCGAGTTACGCGAGCGGCTTGACCGCTCGCGCTGGGTCGTCGAACGAACTCTCGGGTGGGTTCACTGACTTCGCAGGCAGCGGATCCGCTACAAGCGGCGCGCGGACATTCATCAGGCCTCTCTCTTGCTGGCCTGTTCGCTCATCTGCTGGCGGGTACGTCGACCAGTATTGTTAGAGATACTTAGCCTTACGCGAACCGAACAGCATTCATCCTTCGTCCACCACGAGAGCAAATTTCGACTACTCGACTTTACTTCCCCTCGGGAATTTTAAAATATGAGCCGCTGCCATGCATTTTCGGCACGTTTTGCTTGGTATTCGATCACAGCGGGTCCTTTGAACTGATCGGATTCGATGAAATGCAGTTCGTTCTGCACTACCATCACATCAGTAGCCGAGAAGTTGTCCTTAATGGCTCGGAGTCCGCCCGTATCGCTGTAAAGCCAGGCGCCCGTCGTGCTAGATGCAGCTAGCACCCCTTTCCATGCTACTAGCCCGGTAAACCATGCATCCGCCCGGTCTACAACGATGAACTGTGCGCCCTGCCTAGCCAGCACTTGCCCTCTATTGGTAACAGCGTAAGCATTGCCGGATTTCTGTACTGCTATTCCAGTTAAAATAGTGATGTCAGTATCCAACCCAGGTGTATCAAAACGGCGCCAAGTCTCGCCGTTCCAATGAACAATCGTCGGCCCATAACCTATGGCATAGGCGTTATTCGGAGATACACCATGGATCTTAGTCAAACTATTGCCACGAACTACAACTGATACGCTCCAACTCTGGCCATTCCACCGGTAGATTGCTCCAGACGCAGTAGCGAAGAAGACGTTGGAATCTGATGTTCCCCAGATTGCTGTAATGTTTGGTTTTCGAGATTTCCCCTCCAGTTCTGGAAGTGGCATTGAGACCCAGTTCCAACGTGTGCCTTCAACGAATGTCTCATTCTCCGTTATATTCCAAGGCAGGTTTGCCGTGGTCCATACGAAGCCGTCTGAGCTTCCCAACCATAGGTGTTTACGGGGCGAACGCCACATCGCAGCTAGGGGCCTAGCCGTGCTGAGAACTGATTGGGTGAGACCTTCACTGTCCGCGATATGGCACAGTAACTGGCCCCCTGCATTCAGCGCATCGGTCTCGGGATACACTGTCGTAAGGACATGCAACTCCTGCGGAGCAGTGCGTGTTACTGCGAGAGAGTTGCGAATCCAAAGCGGATCAGTCATGATATTTACGATTAAATAGTGAACCGCTGGGCTAGGGTCAATGTCGATGGTGGCACGGCTCCGCGAGCAATTCCGTTCCTCAGCGCAGTGCCCGCGCTAACCAACATCATGTTCTCAAAATGGTCTTGCATCATTTGGCGAACAACGTATGCCGCCTGCTGTGCTGAGTGGAGTCGCCGTTTACGTGACGAAGCCGATCCAATACTGCGAGCGCTACCGACGTATGTTCGATGGAGCAGAATAGACTTCACTGTGGTGTGCTGCATAAAGTCGCACCATTGTTCAAGGGTTGCGAATTGACCAAGCGCTTCACACTCTAAGCAAAATGCTCGCTCCTGGTCGGTCAAATATTTGTGCTCGGTGCCAGCTTTTTGATCGTCGTTCACCCAATAGGTCAAGGCGTCGTTCTCTGAATAATTCCCCGCGCCCGGGATCAACGGACCCGTGCGGCCCGTGCCCGCAATGAAGCAGGAATTCGGAATAAAGTGTTCGGCTTGAACAGCTTTCGGGCGTGTTCCGTTGGCACTGACAGCTTTGCTATAGCGGTACGTCAGTAATGTTATGGGTGGATCGAAGTCCTTTAATACAACAACGGCATGCCAAGGAAGCTTTACGGCTAATGGATGACTGGCGATAGCAGTGCCCGTAGTGCTACTCAGCGCATGGGTTGCACACGTCGGGTCTAGCAGTTGGATGCTTCCGTGCAGTTTCTCAATACAATAACAGCAGGCATTACTTGAGCAACTAGTGCAGGTTGTGATGTGGCTACTGCAATAGATGTGTCTGCAACTAGCACAGACTAAACCGGGGAGACAAGCGGTGCAACAGGCTGTAGTGTTGCTGCAGCCGTCTACATCGCACGGTATCAGACTAGTGCTGTGGCTGCTAGTGGGGCATGCGCAGGGCGTTGTACTCATCAACAAAGCGGAAGGATAGGGAAGAAATAATAGGCTCTAGTGTACATCAGGATTTCCGTTTGGAAATGCCGGTATTGTAAAGTATAAGCATTTCTGAAGTAATGATTTGCATACTAACTTTAGTCTGTGAAACAGACTGGTAGTGACTCACCACTTCAGATCCGGGTGCTTGCCTTTTGGTGTAATTGATTCGCCTTCCGATATGGTGATTAGCCCTTGTAGAGGCGTTAGCAAAATCGCGCCACTGTCGAGTAGGCGACAGCCGATTTCGTCACCCACTCGCAGACCCGCAGCTTCCAAAATGGGCTTGGGTATGCGGAGGCCACCGTCAGAGTTCCCCCAGCATGTCAGTCGTGCCATAAATCGCCTCCAGTGAAAAAGTGTACACAATGAATACACTACGAAATTGGCTCGACCTAACGGCGGCTGGCGTGCTAAAAGTGCCTCCAAACACCGTCGCGAGCGTGCTTAATCCGGCAGGACTTCCCCTGTATCTTGGTCGACCCTCGAGCCGGCATTCCGCAGTACGAACAATCTGTCCAGGACAACCTGCAATTGCTCCTGAATTGCCGGTAGGTTCGCTCGGCAGAAAGACGTGGGCACCCGCTCAGATGGTGGGTGATGATCCCCAGCGTAGACGATCACCTTTTCCATCCAGGTATTTCCAAGCTTGGCGTGTTCTGCCCATGGGATGTTCATGTCGATCCTCAGAAGCTTAAAAATTGCCCTGGTAGTAGCGGACTTTGCTTTCTGAGCGGCTACTTTGCTTGGCCGTTCCAGAAGCTTGCAGTCTGCCAGCGCTTTACCATCAAGGTACCCCTGTACGATGT
>Ga0308163_10003718_pt1 | contig 12595 bp, 8 predicted proteins | sample PhyTR1_FD_201037 | JGI IMG/M metagenome (GOLD analysis project Ga0308163, IMG submission 201037) | Phyllosphere microbial communities from UC Gill Tract Community Farm, Albany, California, United States - DLSLT.R1 | ecosystem: Host-associated > Plants > Phyllosphere > Unclassified | place: USA... | reverse complement strand
CTCCAACAGTAGTTGTCATATTTTGTCCCACAGAAATATTCATATTTCCACCGGCATTAAAATTCATATCATTAGGTGCAGTTACCGTAATATTTCCTTTTCCATCCATAAAATAAGTATTACCACTTGGATCTAAAATGGTTACGCTTTTCTCATCATCATTCATCAAAACTTTAATGCCACTTTTGGTTTGGATGGATCGCATGTGATTATTAATTCCACCGCCTAATCCAATTCCCCCATGAAACATTCCTCCCATTACAAATGGTCTGTCGGGATGATTGTGTACAAAATTTACCATTACCTGATCACCAACTTCGGGAATGGCAACATAACCTCTGTTTTGGGTAACCTGATCTGTTCCTCCTGCATCGGGACTCATCATTCGGATAAAATGAGTCGTGTCATTCGTCTGCCAGTCAAATCTTACCTGAATTCTTCCCTGCCCTTCCGGATCGGTATTTGAAATTACAGTGGCAATTTGTGGTTGAGCAATTGGTATTGTGAATTCCGGCTTTGGTAAAAAACCTGTATCAGATGCAATTCCCTGAAAACTTCCGGTGTAATGGCCGATGGTATCTATCTCATGCGTTGCCTCTGTAACCATGATTTTTGTGAAATAGGAGGTTTCATTCGTATCCGGTTTCCTCATTTCAATATCGACACTGCATCCCGGGTGTAAAAAAGGAACCGTTGTAGAACCTGAAACACTGAAGACATTCACGCCTTCACTTCCTGATGTGCTTTTTTGGGAGTATTCAACATCCAAATGGGTGGTTGCTTTTATCGGAGCAACTCGTAAAGAAGGTGTTTTGTAAATAGCATCATTGTGCTGATACGCTGTTTTTGCCAAATCTCCAACATGTTGAATCGGAGTAGAACCTGATATCAGTTTTTCATTTTTATTGCTGTTGTAACCGTAAAATTGTGGTTTCGTATGAACAGCCTTCAATTCGACTTTTATATCGTTTGCGCTACTTCCGTATGTTAATTTGATCGGTTGATTTTGTGGAGGCAATTTTCCAAAATGAAGAACTTCACCATCATAATAAAACTGCTCGCCATACGCTTCTGCCATTCTCGCCAGATAATTATAATGCGTCTCATCATATTGGCTGCTGTAAATGATTTGAGAATAATCATTTGTATCTATTCTGATATCAAAACGGCTTTTATCTAAACCCTGCCTAATCACTTCTTCAGCGATGATTCCCATATTGACTGCCTGATTTCCGCCAAAGCTCTGAATATGCGGTGCCCCATCCAATAAAATAGTAGGACTGTAACCCGATAAAATAATATTTCCAAGACTCATTTTCTCCTGACTGAAACCTACGCCGGTAATTACACCGACAAAAGTACGTTCCGGACTGTTTTCAATGTCTTTATAGGAAATAACGGCCGTTAATCTTTTGCCTAAAAATTTATTCGCTTCTTCTAAAGTATGCGTTTGGCGGTCACCTAAAGTATCGTGAGCTAATGTCAGCGTAAATTCGTGATGTTTCTGAGAACTTTGGGTAAGCTTAAAATGCTTGTAATATTTGATCACCTTACCTTCAATGACCAAAGATAATTTTACCAAACGATTGATCCCGGTATGATGGTTTTCTGAAATTCCTGCCGCATTCTGAGAGGGACGAAAAGTAGTATTTCCAGATGTGTCAAAGTTTTTCATATCTGCGTAATTTTGGTGTATAGAGCATAAATTTATAAAATATTATTCATCTCAGGATGATAAATATTTATAAATTTTTCTTAACTGATTAATGACATTTCAAATTAGACCTTCTCATATCTCGGCTGAACTATTCTTTTGAAAAGAGGAAGGACAAAAAAGACCGTCTTGCGACAGTCTTTTTATATATTGTAATAACTCTGTAGATTTTAGCTTGTTGGCCAAATTCCTTCGTATGCAGAGTTTCCGTAGTTGATTTTCTCAGCACTTACGACAAAGCTGATCAACATTGAGTTTTCGTCTACCGCGTCGAAGTCTACCTCATGCTGAATTACGTAACCGTTTTCCCAGTTTAAAGTAATTAGAGTTCCTTCTTCGTGAGATTTGTTGAATGTAATTTCACCAGTTGTCGGCTTGTACTTTCCGTTTAACAATGACTCAAGGATGTCAGATTTTTCTGTTGCCTCGATCGTTAATTTGATAAGCGCATTAGAAGGGTCTGATGCTACTCTACCTGAAACGTCTGTAGATCTTGAAACACTGTAGTTCAGCTTTAATAATTTTTGACCTTCGCTACCGTTGAATTTTAAGATTCCTCTTGAATTTGCTGCCATGATAAGTAAATTTTAATCGTTAGTATTTTTTTGTGATTTCTATAACCCAAAGATAGATACACCAAGAATATCTTTAAAACATTTGAACATCTTTTTGAAAATTTGTAGTAATTCTACGATTTCATGTCGTAAAACTACGATACCCGTATAAAGGTTTTGATAAAACAGATTGTCTATGCAATATTTAATCAAAAATGAAAAATTATAGCTTGCACGCTATTGGTATCCATAATTTGATTAAATTTACCACCATTCCATAAAGGAATATGATGGAAGATTTAACGTTAGTCCAGAATACCTATGACAAAGAAAAATGCCACTATTTATGATATTTCAAAGAAGCTAAACGTAAGTGTGGCAACAGTTTCCAGAGCATTGAACGATAATCCGAGAATCAGTCAGGCAACGAAAGATCTGGTGATTAAAACGGCAAAGGAAATGAACTATAAGCAGAATAACCTTGCCAAAGCCTTAAAAAGCGGGGAAACCAAAAACGTAGGAATCATCGTTCCATACATCAATACCAACTTTTTCTCATCGGTCATCCGTGGAATTGAAGAAGAACTTTCTCTTCACGGATATCATGTAATTATCTGCCAAAGTCATGAAGATGTTTTAACGGAAAAAAAGCACCTCAACACTTTATTGAATGCTCAGGTTGACGGAATTTTCATGTCTGTTTCCCGTACTACAATTGATACGGAACATATTCAGCATATTTTAAATACAACCAATACGCCCATCATATTTTTCGACAGAAAAAAAGATATTCCCGGAATCAGTACCGTTACGATTGATGACTACAAAGGTGGCTACATGGCCACGGAACATCTTATTGAGGAGGGCTACAAAAACATCTGTCATTTTGCCGGAGATCTCAATCTTGAGATTTATCAGAACCGTCTGAATGGTTATAAACAAGCTTTGATTGATCACAAATTTCAGGTAAAAGAAGAAAATATCATCTCTACCGGAAGTTCGATTGATGCCGGAATTGAGGCCATCAAAACTTTATGGGACAGTAAATCTATTCCCGATGCTATATTTTCTGCCAGTGATTTTGCGGCGTTAGGTGCTTGCCAGGAATTAAAAAAACGCAAAATTAAAATCCCTCAGGAAGTTGCTGTTATCGGCTTTTCGAATGAACCTTTTACCCAGTTTATGGAGCTTCCGATGAGCTCTATGGATCAGACACCTTTGATTATGGGAAATATGGCGGGGCAGGTATTTATAGATCACATTAAAGATAATTCTTCTGGTGTTTCTATTGAAAAGAAAGTGGTTTTAGCACCGCAGATTTGTGTAAGGAAGTCTTCAAAAAGGAAGTAAATTTTCTTTTGTCTTAAAACAAAAGAAACAAAAAATTCAAGACTTGGAATTGAAAGGCTAAAAATGAAATTCTGTTCTCTAAAAATTCTAAAACTTGCGCGAATTCAAAATGAGAACTTCGATTGTTAATCTGTCTCGCGCTTCGAACAGAAGAATTTTCTTAACGTTCACAGAAATCATTTTCTTAACGCTTTCATTTCTTATGTCGTTTTTATAATTAGCAATATAGACCTTTGCCGTCTCCCGATTTTGTGCAATTGATATGAATTCTTAGAATAATAACATTAAGCAGTGGTTTATTTTTTTAAATTTCTTTTGTCTTAAAACAAAAGAAACAAAAGTTCAAGACTTAGAATTGAAAGACTAAAAATGAATTCTGTTCTCTAAAATTCTAAAACTTGCGCGAATTCATAATTGTTTTCTTCGGTTCTTAATTTGTCTCGCGCTTCGAACAGAAGAATTTTCTTAATGTTCACAGAAATCATTTTCTTAACGCTTTCATTTCCTATGTCGTTTTTACAGTTAACTAAACAGCATCTTCGTCGTCTACCTATTTTGTATAACTGCAATAAATTCTTAGAGTATAATAAGATTGGGCAGTGTTTTATTTCTTAAATTTTCTTTTGTCTTAAAACAAAAGAAACAAAAGTTCAAGACCTGGAACTGAAAGGCTAGAAATGAATTCTGTTCTCTAAAAATTCTAAAACTTGTGCGAATTCATAATTGTTTCTTCGGTTCTTAATTCGTCTCGCGCTTCGAACAGAAGAATTTTCTTAACTTTCACAGAAATCATTTTCTTAACGCTTTCATTTCCTATGTCGTTTTTTTAAGCGCATAAAATATTTGTCAGCATTCCCTTTACAGGCACTTTGTCATTCTGACGAAGGAAGAATCTCAGCTTTAATTTTATTTTGCTATTAAATCAAAAGTTCTACAAATTCAAACAATAGAGATAAACGAAAGATTAAAAATTCCCCTCCTCTAGAGGGGTGGCGAAAATTCGAAAGAATTTTTGATGGGGTGGTTTGTTTTCACAAGTAGATGGAAAATTCTATTGTAAGTATTTTAACCACCCCATCTCTTACCTTTCGGAAAAATCCACCTTTCTGAGGGAAGGGAATTTCCCGGTGAATAAAATTGGTGTTATTTCAGGCATTCAAAATTTTTCTTTTCGTTTTAATTTTTTTCCTACCTTAGTTATTCCTCAAAATAAAAACACACGATTTTATATACATAGTATTAACCTTTAAAATCAAAAATGATGGGATTAACAAATTTGAACTCCACCCATTTGAGCAGTGCAAAGATCACTGCCGCACAGGATGCCATCGCGGCATTGGAAACAGCTCTTGCTGAAATAACAGTCAATCTTTCACCTGAAGACCGCAGGCGTTACGGAAGCATCAACGAGCAAAACAAACTGTTTGTAAACAAGGTCTACGATTACAATCAGAGCCAGTCTAACCTGAGTTCCGCGATGTCGCGGATTTGCAATCCGTGACTTTTCAATTATTAAATTTTGTACTTTTAAATAAAAACACAGATGTCTACAAAATACAAAGCTTTAGATATCGATCAAGCGTACTTTATTACAATCACAACGGTAGGCTGGGTTGATGTATTTACAAGATTATCGCAAAAAATGGTCATTATAGATTCTTTAAAACACTGTCAAAATCAAAAAGGACTTTCCATTTTTGCATACTGCTTGATGTCAAACCATCTTCATCTCTTCTGTCGTGCAGACAGTAAATACACTTTATCTGAAATCATGAGAGATTTTAAAAAGTTTACTTCGAAAAAAATAATCGAAACCATACAGTCTGAACCTGAAAGCAGAAAAGAGTGAATGTTGGATTATTTTCAAAAATCCTGTGAGCATTTATCCAGAGAGCAAAAGTTTAAAGTCTGGCAAGATGGCTATCATGCTGAAGAAGTTTTTTCAAATAAATGGATTAAGGAAAAGATAAATTATATTCATCAAAATCCCGTAAAACAGAAAATAGTGGCAGAACCTGAGCATTATTATTTCAGCAGTGCACGAAATTATGCAGAGTTAGATAATGCTTTGGATGTTTTTGTGGTTTTTATGGGGTGACTTGTTGTGTGTTACACGGATTGCAAATCCGCGACATCGAGTATATTTTGCATTTGAACAATTAATAAAGATATCACTTTCCAAAACTGATTTCTCTAATTTATAATTCGTGCCTTATTTTTAACGAGAATAAAAATTCTGACTAAAATCTTCGCTAACTTAAATCTTACTCTGGAAAAATATTCAGAACTTTATAAATAAATTTAAAGTGAAGAATTTTAATCCGAACATTAATAGAAATACATTCAAAAATAAAATTTTAGAGATTCAGCAAAATGAAGGTAATAATTCAACTGTAGTAAATATTATCGAAAAAGAATTAACGACTTCAAAAGAATTATATTTTTTTGAACAATTTTTAAATATTTGTAGAAAATATAATATCAGTTACGTTTCTACTGTAAATGAAAAGTTATTTGAAGTTATTATAAAAACTAATGGATATGAATCATTAAAAATTTCTTATAAAAATAAAGACAAAGATATTTCTTTTGAGTTCGCAAAAATACTTTATAGGCAATTGTTTATACAAATATTAAATAAAATATTTGTTGATAATATAACAAACAAAAGGTAGTGCTTAAAACAAAAGAAAATGCTCCCTACACGATGTAGAAAGCATTTTCAACCCTAATATTTAATATAATTAACCCATTACAGAGAGACACCTCGTCTCCATGGAATGAAATCATTCTGATTAAGAATGTCTGCTTTGGTTTTTACTTCGCCGCTGGCTACGTTGATGATGAGTTCCAGAAGTTCGTCTGCCGCTTCGGGAATTGTTTTTTCTCCGCTGATTACGGTACCTGCATTAAAATCAATAATGTCTGACATTTTTTCTGCCAAAACCGTATTCGACGAAATCTTCACAACAGGCGTAATAGGATTTCCCATCGGAGTTCCAAGACCTGTAGTGAAAAGAACTACGGTTGCACCTGAACCGACTAAAGCAGTTGTACATTCGGCATCATTTCCGGGAGTGCATAAAAGATTCAGACCTGGTTTTGTGGCGTATTCTGTAAAATCAAGAACTTCCACAATTGGGGCAGCTCCACCTTTTTTGGATGCTCCTGCAGATTTCATGGCATCGGTAATTAAACCATCCTTGATATTTCCGGGAGACGGATTCATATCAAATCCTGATCCTGCCGCAACCACAGAAGCTTCAAAATCTTTCATCAGTTTCAGGAACTTTACACCGTCTTCATCGTTGATGCAACGATTGACCAGCTCCTGCTCTACTCCACATAATTCCGGGAATTCGGCCAGCATTGTTGTTCCGCCCACTGCCGCCATAATATCTGAGACCTCCCCCAAAACAGGGTTCGCAGAAATTCCTGAGAAACCATCTGAGCCACCACATTCCAAACCAATGTTCAGTTTGGTGATTGATGCCGGTTTTCTTTCTATTTCGTTGGCTTTTTTAATGCCTTCATAAGAATCTTTGATAACGCCGGTCAGCATTTCATCGATGGTACCCGATTTTTGCTGTTCGTAAACGACAATCGGTTTTTTATTATTGGGAGCCAATGCATGCAGTGAATCCATGAAAATCTGTACCTGAAGATTCTGACACCCTAAGCTGAGAACCGTAGCTCCCGCAACATTCGGGTTGTTGACATATCCTGCAAATAATCTTCCCAACGCTTCAGCATCCTGACGAATTCCGCCACAACCGCCTTGGTGCGTGATGAATCTTACATCGATATTTTTAAATATTCTTGTATCCGTTTGTTCTTCTTCAACTTCAACAGCTGCACCGCCATTCAATAAAGAACGCAATAACAACTGATGTTTGCTGGCTTTATCGTGAAGCAATTCTTTTTCAAAAATATCCTTCAGCGTTTCGATATTCTTGTTTTCGCAGAATACCAAAGGGAAAAATAACCACACGTTTTCTGTACCGACCTGTCCGTCTTCACGGTGATAGCCCATAAAAGTACGGTCTTTCCACTTGTCTACATTGGGTGGAGTCCATCCCAAAGTTTCGGTTTTACCGACCACTTTTGCACTTTGGTGCTTTACGTTTTCGGTTGTAATCACTTCGCCTTGTTTGATGGATTGGTTGGCTTTTCCAACGATTACGCCATACATCAAGATATGGTCACCATCCTCAAAATCTACGGCAGCGAATTTATGTTTTGCTTTAATATCTTTAAGAATCGTATAATCTGTACCGTCTAAGTGCACCGATTCTCCGGCAGGCAAATCCATCAACGCTACAATAACGTTGTCTTTGGGATTTACTTTCAGTACTTTCTTTTGCATGATTTCTAAGAATAAAATTGAATAAAATTTTTGTAAGCAGTTTCCATATCATTGTGGTCTATTTCGTACAATGCTTTTGCTACTGCGGCTTTCAGACCTTCAACCTGTGTAAGGTCGGTATCCCAAAACAGTTTTTCGCTTAATGCCTGTTCTGAAACTATTTCGTAATCTTCGTTTTTCCAGATTTCTTTGAATCTGTTTACGATCGCTTCTTCGTCATTCAGAGGAAGAGATTTTTCACCAAAACTTCCCTGATAGAATCTGATTAAACTTGCCAGAGAGAACGTTAAGTTCAACGGAAGTCTGTTATTTCTTTCAACATAAGTCAGTAAACTCGGAACTACTCTTACTTTAAATTTAGAAACAAAATATAAAGCAATGCTTGCCAAATGATGCTTAATAAAAGGATTTCTGAATCTGTCGAAAACTTCCTCTGCAAATTCTTTCAGTTCAGTTTCATCTAAACCTAAAGTCTGATTGACTTCGTTAAATATTGATTCGCTTAAAAAAGTTCCGATAAACTGGTCATCGATTGCTTCTTTTACGATTTCTTTTCCTGCTAAAATGGCCGGAGCCAACATCAACGTATGTCCGCCATTCAGAATTCTTACTTTTCTTAAACGGTAAGGCTGAATATCATCCACCATCAAAATCTGTTCGTTGATTTTATCGAATGGAATTCTCTGTTTTAAATCTTCACCTCCCTGAATCACCCATAAAAGGAATGTTTCAGAAACCACCATCATCGGATCTTCATAATCCAGTTGGTCTTCATATGTTGCAGCATCATCTTTTGGATATCCAGGAACGATTCTGTCTACCAATGTATTATGAAAATAATTGCTTTGTTCAATCCATTGCGCAAAATCGTCTTCTAAATTCCAAAGTTTTGCATATTTTAAAATAATACCTTTTAAAACAACCGCATTTTCTTCGATCAACTCGCAAGGAATAATTCTCAACCCTTTATCTGATGCTCCATTAAAATGCTTGTATCTTTCATGAAGTAAAACCGCTACTTTCGCAGGGAAATTTTTATGCGGACCTTCGTACGTATTTTCAGTTTCATCATAAGCAATTCCGGTTTCGGTTGTGTTTGAAAAAACAAATTCAAGCTCTTCTTCTTTTGCCAATTCTAAGAAACTGCTGTAATCTGCATAAGGATTAACAGACTTCTGAATAGCCGAAATCACGCATTTTTCATCGATGATTTCTCCTTTTTTAATCCCTCTTGAAAATAAAGTGTACAAATTCCCCTGTTCTTCCAATTTATGAACTGAGCCATTCGGAGTAGGTTGTATATTGACAATTCCTGCATTCAAACCTACTTCTTTATTTAATTTATCAATTACATAATCTGTAAATCCGCGCATGAAGTTTCCTCCACCGAATTGTACAATTTTGATTGGTAATTTTGTATCTATACCGCTGTTTTGACGGTTTAATTTCTGTTTTGTCTGATTTTCCATCTTCTTGTTGATGATTTTTTAACGCAAAGTCCGCAAAGTTTTTTTGGACAAAATGCTGTCTATTTTAAGTTCGCAAAGGCGTTCTAATTAGCGAAGAACTCAAAGTTATTTATTTGAAACATTAAGATTTATTAAGGAGTTTAGGTTAGTTAAGAGAAATAAATTTCTTAAGCTTGCACTTCAATTTGCCTGCAAATTCTTAATATTTCTTAACTTCTAAATTCTCCTTAATGGTTTAAATTTTATTTCTATTTACTGATTACTTTATATTTCGGAACCAATGTTTTCATAACTGTCCATGCGATCAGGTAAGCGACTGCACAAACTGAGAAAATGATCATGTATCCTTTATTAATTCCGTCAGATACTACTGCGCCTGACTTTTCCAATTGCTCAAAGAATCCATCCGGCAAACGGTCATTAACGTATTGGGGATATTTTTCTAACAAAGGAACTCCGTCTACGGTTGACCAAGCTTTGTGCGCATGATCGAATAATAATCCTGAAGATTTATTAATGATAAACGATCCGATTCCGCCTGCCATTCCGCCAATTCCTGTGATGGTTGCAATGGCTTTTTTAGGGAACATATCGCCTACTGTTGAGAAAATATTTGCTGACCAAGCCTGATGTGCTGCTCCTGCGATACCGATAATTAAAACCGGAATCCAATAGGTTGCAGTTCCTAAAGGTTGTGCTAACAGTGCTAACAGCGGGAAAAATGCAAAAATTAACATTGCTTTCATTCTTCCTGAATAGGCATTCATTCCTTTCTTTTCAACAAAATATTTTGGAAGCCATCCTCCGATGATGGATAGTAAAGTAATCATGTATAGTACGAATAAAGGCAATGCACTTTCTGTGGAATCCATTCCGTATACCGAACTTAAATACGCCGGAGTCCAGAATAAAAAGAACCACCAAACACCGTCTGTCATGAACTTTCCGAACGCAAAAGCCCAAGTCTGTCTGTAGCTGAAACATTCTTTGAACGTAAACACTTTTTCCGGAACCGAAGTGTCTTCATTAGGAAGATCATCCTGATCCTGATTGATATACGTTAATTCATGCTCGTTAACTCTCTTGTGTAAATGTGGTTTTTTGTAAACGAATACCCAAAGTCCCATCCAGACAAATCCTAGCGCACCAATGATGATAAATGCCCATTCCCAACCCATTGATTTTGCAATAAAAGGAATGGTAAGCGGTGCTGCCAAAGCTCCAACCGTTGCTCCTGCATTCCAGATACTTGTAGAAAATGCTCTGTCTTTTTTAGGGAAATATTCCGCTGTGGTTTTGATCGCTGCAGGGAAATTTCCGGCTTCACCAATCGCCAAAACGAAACGTGCAAAAATGAATAAGGTTACACTTGTACTGATAATTGCCCCAGTATTAGAAACTGTTCCAATCAATTCTTTAGAACCATGAAAACCGGCCGTCCAAGTTCCGGTAAGAATTCCTGAAGTGGCGATTCCGCAGAATGCATGTAAAACTGCACCGATCGACCAAACTCCGATCGCCCAAAGGAAACCTTTTTTGGTATCCATCCAGTCCACGAATTTTCCTGCGAAAAGCATTCCCACTGCGTAAAATATAGAGAATAATGCGGTGATGTTTCCGTAATCGTTGTTATTCCAGTGAAATTCTGGTGCGATAAAATCTTTCCACGTCAATGATAAAACCTGACGATCTAAATAATTGATTGTGGTCGCAAGAAATAACAGTAAACATATAGTCCACCTATATTGTGTCGGCTTAAGAGATTTAACTGAACTCATAGTCAATTTAATTTATTTTAAAGCCTGAATGATATCCAGCACTTTTTTGGTTTCATTTTCTATTGTCGTATAGTCTTTCGCAAGCATCAATTCTTTGCTTACCAATTTACTTCCCATTCCTACTGCAGAAACTCCTGCTTTGAACCAGCTTTCAATGCTTTCTTTCGTGGTATCAACACCGCCAGTCGGCATAAATTTCAGATTTGGGAAAACATCTTTGATGGCACTCATAAATCCTGGTCCCAAAGCGTTCCCTGGAAATAATTTAATAAAAGTTACACCAGAAGTTTCAGCAGCAATAATTTCAGTCGGAGTCATACAACCTGGACTATACAACAAATCTTTAGGAATTAAAAACGCTGCAACTTTTGACACAAAACCAGGACTGATAAAGAAATCTGCGCCCACTTTGTAATATTCTTCGGCTTGTTTTACATTTTTGATGGTTCCGATTCCGAGAAGCATTTCAGGCATTTCTGCATTACGAACTTCTACCATTTTTGTGAAATTACTTAACGCGGCTTCTCCACGGCTTGTATATTCTACCGCACGAATACCTGCTTTGTAAAGTGATTTTAATATTTCTAAAGTTACCGTTTCATCAGCATTATAATAGAGAGGCAAAGCTCCCTGATTAATAATGGTATTTGTAACCAATTGAATTTTTGTCATTTTGTTGAATTATTTTGTTGAAAATAATCTTTGATGGGGTTTTATCCATCCTTTAGTATGCTGTCCTGCTAGGGACTTACTAAAATTCCATTCTCTTCCTCCCTTTAGGGTCGGGGTTAAAGAAGAAAATTTAATTTTTCTTTGTTTGATTTTTTTTGATAGGATTTTATCCTATCCTTTGTTAAATCGTCCCGTTGGGACTTTTTATGCTCTAATTTTTGAACACAGAGATCACAAAGATTTTTTTACTGCTAACTGTTTTTTAGTTTCACAAAGCCGCTTCGCTTATAAAAGACCATTAAAGATTATAATATGATGACTTCTTTTATTTTGAAAACTTCCTGAGCCAATTGCCAAAAGCTAACAGCCAAAAGCAAAAAACTACCTCTTGATTCTTCCTCCTGAATTTCCGGCCATTACTTCGAGAATATCTTCTGCGCTACAGTAATTGATGTCGCCTAAAATGGTGTGTTTGATGGCACAGGCTGCGTTGGCAAAATTTAAAGCTTTTTCGTCATCGAAATTTAATAGTCCATAAATTAAACCTGCTGCAAAAGCATCTCCCGTTCCGATTCTGTCAACGACTTGGTCTATTTCTAAAAATTTAGTTTCAAAATAATTTCCGTTAATTAAAGCTCTTCCCTGCGTTTGCTGAGAACTTGCTGTAACCCCGATTCTTATTTTGTCGAAAA
>Ga0308163_10003714_pt1 | contig 12600 bp, 14 predicted proteins | sample PhyTR1_FD_201037 | JGI IMG/M metagenome (GOLD analysis project Ga0308163, IMG submission 201037) | Phyllosphere microbial communities from UC Gill Tract Community Farm, Albany, California, United States - DLSLT.R1 | ecosystem: Host-associated > Plants > Phyllosphere > Unclassified | place: USA... | reverse complement strand
CTCCTCGTCGACGCGGATCATGCCGCCGTCGTCAGGGAAGGACAGCGCCGTGTTGCCCATGACGTAGTAGTCGTACTGGTTGGTGATCCAGCTCTTGTCGGCGAGGTTCGCCGAGCCGAGGAGTGAGCGGAACTGCTGCTCCAGCTCGGCAGGGGCGTCGGTGCGGGGGAGGGCCGACGCGGAGTCGGCCTGCAGGGCGTCGATCCAGGTGGGGTAGGCGACCGGGCGCTCGTAGACCGGGCCGTCGACCGCGACGGTCGAGGGGTCGACGTTGACGATCTCCTCGCCGTGCCAGTTGATGACGAGGCGGCCGGTGTCGGTGACTTCACCGAGCACCGAGGTCTCGACGTCCCACTTGTCGGTGACGGCGAGGAAGGCGTCGAGCTTGCCCGGCTCGACGACCGCCATCATGCGCTCCTGCGACTCCGACATGAGGATCTCCTCGGGCGTCAGCGAGGGGTCGCGCAGCAGCACGTGCGACAGCTCGACGAACATGCCGCCGTCGCCGTTCGCTGCGAGCTCGCTCGTGGCGCAGGAGATGCCGGCGGCACCGAGGTCCTGGATGCCCTCGACGAGACTGTCGCGGTAGAGCTCGAGGCAGCACTCGATGAGCACCTTCTCGGCGAACGGGTCGCCGACCTGGACGGCCGGACGCTTCGTCGGGCCGTTCGCGTCGAAGGAGTCGGACGCGAGGATGGAGGCGCCGCCGATGCCGTCGCCACCGGTGCGGGCACCGAAGAGGACGATCTTGTTGCCGACGCCCGAGGCATTGGCGAGGCGGAGGTCCTCGTGACGCAGGACACCGACCGACAGGGCGTTGACGAGCGGGTTGCCCTGGTACACCTTGTCGAAGTAGGTCTCGCCGCCGATGTTCGGCAGGCCCAGGCAGTTGCCGTAGGAGGAGATGCCGGCGGTGACACCGTGCACGACGCGCGCGGTGTCGGGGTGGTCGATGTCGCCGAAGCGGAGCTGGTCCATGACGGCGACCGGTCGGGCACCCATCGAGATGATGTCGCGGACGATGCCGCCGACGCCCGTGGCCGCACCCTGGAAGGGCTCGATGTAGGAGGGGTGGTTGTGGCTCTCGACCTTGAAGGTCACGGCCCAGCCCTCGCCGACGTCGATGACGCCGGCGTTCTCGCCCATGCCGACCATGAGGTTCTTCTTCATGTCGTCGGTGACCTTCTGGCCGAACTGGCGCAGGTAGATCTTGCTGGACTTGTAGGAGCAGTGCTCGCTCCACATGACCGAGTACATGGCGAGCTCGCCGCTCGTGGGACGACGGCCGAGGATCTCGCGGATCTTCGCGTACTCGTCGGCCTTCAGGCCGAGGGCGCCGTAGGGCTGCTCGCGGTCCGGTGTCGCGACGGCGTTCTCGACGGTGTCGGCGACGGCGGAGCTGGTGGGGGTGGTGGTCGTCACGAGGGCAGGACTCCAAAGGAAGTGGTGGGATGCCGGACCCACCAATCTTAGCGGCGCGCAGCGACGAACAGATCCTCGGATGGGCGTCGGAGGTCGACGCCGATTCGTCACGGTGCGGTGCCTGATTCGCGGTCTCTTCACGAGCTTCGAGATCGACCGTGACGATCGGTGCGATGGTTGCGTCCTATCACCAACGAAGCGATCAACCGCTCGCTCGAGACGAACCAGGAAGGGCAACACCATGTCGAACACCACCAACTCCCCGAAGCCCACCGTCACGAAGGGTGTCGTCGGCGAGAACAACGCCGCCACGCAGACGAACACCCACGGCAAGACGGTCATCGACAACGGCGTGGTCGCGAAGATCGCCGGCATCGCAGCCCGCGAGGTCCGCGGCGTGCACGCCCTCGGTGGTGGCGCAGCCCGTGCCTTCGGTGCCATCCGCGACGCCATCGGCTCCTCCGACCTGTCGCAGGGCATCCGCGTCGAGGTCGGCGAGACCCAGGTCGCCGTCGACGTCGTGATCGTCGCCGACTACCCGGTCGACCTGCAGGCCGTCGCGAGCGAGGTCCGCGCCTCCATCATCCGCGCGATCGAGCAGTTCGTCGGCATGGAGGTCACCGAGGTCAACGTGACCGTCAGCGACGTCTTCATCCCGTCCGACGACGAGGACCAGAACGCCGAGGCGCGAGTCCAGTGACCGCCACCAACACCGGCATCCTGATCGGTGCCGTCCTCGCACTCAGCTGGGTGGCCTTCGGGTTCTGGGCGTTCGTGTTCGTCGCGGTCGCGATGGGGATCGGCGCCCTCGTGGCCCGCATCGTCACCGGCCAGACCGACCTGAACGCGATCGTCGACGCCGTCCGCGGGAAGCGCGTCTCGTCATGACCACCGCCGTCCTCGACCGGGGTGTCCCCTCGGTCGCCGAAGCTCTCGGCGTGCACCCGCACGGCGGGCCGGGCCGGACGCGGATCACCGCGAAGGCCCTCGAGCACGTCGCCGTGAACATCGCGGCCGAATCGCTCGGGGTCCCGGCGGGACGCGTGAAAGTCGAGCTCGCCGACGACCGGGGCGCACTCGCGCTCATCGTCACCTCGCCGATGCGTGCGATCCCACTGGCGCGCGTCTCGGCCACCCCCGACGCGCTCCAGCGCTCCGGGGGCTCCATCGTCGAGCGCGTCTCGGCCGCCACCGGTGCCATCGCCGCTCGCGTCGAGCAGTTGTCCGGTTCGAGCGTCTCGCGCGTCTCCATCCGCGTGAGCGGACTCGAGATCGACCAGGAAGGACGGGTCTCATGACCGCCACCGCAGCCACGACCCCGGTCGCCGGCCCGACGAGGGTGCTCCGGCGCCTGGCTCGTCGCGAACTGCACTCGCCGCGCTCGACCGCCGCGATCCTCCTCGCGGTCCTGCTCGTGCTCGTCGCGCTCTGGATCGCCGTGGAGACGGTGCTCGCCCTCATCGGCGTCCGCCCGCTCCTCGTCGCCCCGGGTGAGGTCCCGGGAGCCGCGGCCAGCCTGCCGACGACGCAACCCGTCATCCTCGGTGTCGCGGGGGCACTCGTGCTCCTGCTCGGGGTGATCCTCATCGGGATCGCGCTCGGACCGGGACGTCGGCACCGCCACCTGTTGTCGACCGGGCGCGTGCTCGCGGTCGTCGATGACGAGGTCATCGCGTCGGCCCTCGCGCAGCGCGCTTCGACGACGGCTGCCACGCATCCTGACGGCACCTCCGTGGCCGTCGGCCGGCGGACCGCGGCGATCCGGATCACCCCGGCCAGCGGCATGCCCGTCGACCGGTCAGAGGTCGATCGCGCCGTCGCCGCAGACCTCGACGCGTTCGGCCTGCAGCCGTCGCTCCGGGCTACCACCTCCATCTCGTCGAACGGGAAGGTCGGACAGTGAACTCCACCAACCGCGGACTGAACCGTCTGCTCATCCTCCTCATCGGACTCGTGTTCGTCGTGATCGGGGCGACGGCGCTCGCCGTCGTCACCGTGCCCGTCGTCGCCGACTGGTGGCGCGACAACCGTGCCGCCGTGCTCGACACGATCGACGGCTGGTTCGCCTGGAACCCGTTCGCCGTTGTGCCCGGCGCGGACGCCGGACAGACGGCCCCGGTCCTCGTCCCGATCGCCGGGATCGTACTGCTGGTGCTCGTCGCCGCCCTGCTCATCTCGTTCGTCCTACGCCAGGGTCGTGGCCGTTCCGGCGTCGTGCATCGCGCGACCGTCGAGCACGGCGACATCGTGCTCGAGACGGACGTCGCGGCCAACGCGCTCGGCGATGCGCTCGACGACACCGAAGCGTTCTCATCCGTCCGCGTCTCCGCCTGGGACGTGAACCGGGCGCAGGCGCTCAAGGTCGCCGTCACCTGCCGGCGCGGCGTCTCGCCCCGCACGGCGGTGGAGACCGTCAGCACGGCGGTGGAGTCGCTCGACCGCCTGCTCGGCGTCGAGCTCCCCGTCCTCGTCGAGGTCGGTGGCGGCTTCCGCGCCGCCAAGCCGAAGCGCGTCCTCCAGTGACCGTCACTGATCCGGACGTGCCGGCGCAATTGCAAGCCCCCGTCCGAATCGGCTGATCCGCAGCCGCGCGTCGCAGAATGCCAGTGTCGCGGGAAGAACCATCGGGACACATCAACGCCCCACGGCGATCCGTGGGAGAGGGAGCAACATCATGGGTAAGAAGATCCTCCTCATCATCGTCGGCCTCATCGCCTTCGGTGCCTACACGCTCGGCGCGAAGGCCGGACGCACCCGGTACCGCGAGATCAAGCACGCCGCAGAAGAGTTCTGGAACGACCCTCGCGTCGAGAAGGCGCGCAAGAAGGCCGTGAAGGACGCGAAGAAGGCCACGGCGAAGGCCCAGAAGGAAGTCCAGAAGAAGCTGCACTGAGGCCCTTCGCCCGCCCGTCCTCGGGTGGAACGCGGCCCGCTCGCCCCGGTCTGGGGGAGCGGGCCGCGTTCGTGCTCACAACACCTTCGAGAGGAACGCCCGCGTCCTGGCGTGCTGCGGGTTGGCGAGCACCTCGCGAGGTGCTCCCGTCTCCACGACGACCCCGCCGTCCATGAACACGAGTGAGTCGGCCACCTCCCGGGCGAACCCCATCTCGTGCGTGACGACGATCATCGTCATGCCGTCCTTCGCGAGTCCCTTCATGACGTCGAGGACCTCGCCGACCAGCTCCGGGTCGAGTGCCGAGGTCGGCTCGTCGAACAGCATGAGCTTCGGGTCCATCGCGAGGGCCCGCGCGATCGCGACCCGCTGCTGCTGACCGCCTGACAGGTGGCCGGGGTACGCAGCCGCCTTGTCGCTCAGACCGACCCGGTCCAGGAGTTCCCGGCCGCGCTGCTCGGCGACCGCGCGCCGTTGGCCCTTCACCTGCATGGGTGCCTCGATGATGTTCTCGAGCGCCGTCATGTGGGGGAACAGGTTGAACCGCTGGAACACCATGCCGATGTCGCGCCGCTGCTTCGCCGCCTCCTTGGGCTTCAACTCGTAGAGCTTGTCGCCCCGCTCGCGGTATCCGATGAGGTCACCCTCGACGAGCAACCGTCCGCCGTCGACCCGCTCCAGGTGGTTGATGCAGCGCAGGAAGGTCGACTTGCCGGAGCCCGACGGCCCGACCAGGCACATCACCTCGCCGCGTCGTACCGTGAGCGAGATGTCCTTGAGGACCGTGTTCGAGCCGAAGGACTTCACCACGCCCTCCGCGCGGACCATGTCGGTCGTGTCCGTGATCGTCATCGTCGTTCTCCGCTCTCGCCGTCGGCAGGACTCTGCTTGGCGCGCGCCTCGGCCTCCTGGACCTGGATGGCCTCGGTCGTGACCGGCGCCCCCGCGTCGATCCGGGTGAGCCCGCGCGCGAACCGCTTCTCCAGGAAGTACTGGCCCACCATCAGGATCGAGGTGAACAGCAGGTACCAGAGCGACGCGACGATGAGCAGCGGGATCGGGTTGAACGTCTCGGACGAGATGTCCCGCGACCTCGTGTAGAGCTCCTGCGTGAACGGGACGGCCGTCACGAGCGAGGTGGTCTTGAGCATCGAGATCACCTCGTTGCCGGTCGGCGGGATGATGATCCGCATCGACTGCGGCAGGATGACCCGTCGCATCGTCTGCGCCCAGCTCATCCCGAGCGCCGTCGACGCCTCCTCCTGTCCGCGGTCCACCGACAGCAGACCGGCGCGCACGATCTCCGACATGTAGGCGGCCTCGTTGAGCGCCAGCCCGATGACGGCGATCCAGAAGGTGTTCAGCGCGGCGTCCGTCGGCAGCTGCGCGATCGGCGGGAGGAAGGGCAGTCCGATGTTGAGCGTCGGGTAGATCGTCGCGAGCAGGCCCCAGAAGACCAGCTGCACGTAGACCGGCGTCCCGCGGAACAGCCAGACGAAGCCCCACGCGATGGCCTTGAGCACCGGGTTCGGCGACAGTCGCATGATCGCGAGCACGACGCCGAGGACGATGGCGCCGATCATCGAGTACACCGTCAGCTGCAGCGTGATGAGCGCTGCCATGGTGATCCGCCGGTCGAAGACGTACTTGCCGACGGCAGGCCAGTCGTACGCCGGCCGCGTCGCCGCGTCGACCACGAAGGCGACGAGCAACAGCACGATGATGACGGCGAACACGTTCCGCCAGGGATGGCGGAGCTTGACGACCTTCAACGGCACCGGGGGCGCGGACGCCGTTCCGGTGGTTCTGGAGTCGCTCATGGTCAGCTCGTCGCGCCGTTGATGTCGATCTTGTCGATGGCGCCGGACTCGACGCCCCACTTGCTCAGGATCGAGCCGTAGGTGCCGTCGTCCATGAGGGACTGCAGGGCGGCCTGGAGGGCCTTGCCGAGGTCGCCGCGGTCCTTCGCGATCGGCATGCCGTAGAGGAACGTGGAGTACACGTCGCCGGACAGTTCGAGCTTGCCGTCGCTCTGCTGCACGGCGTACTGCACGACCGGGGAGTCGGCGGTCATCGCGTCGGCGCGGCCGAGCGTGACCGCTGCCGTCGCCTCGTCCTGCGTGTCGTAGCCGAGGGCCTCGATCGCGGGCTTGCCGGCGTCGGTGCAGGCCTGCGACTTGGCGGGGACGTCGTCGAGGGCCTCCGTCGTGCCGTTCTGGACGGCGACCTTCAGCCCACAGGCGTTGTCGGGGTCGACGGACTTGCCCGCGAGGGTCGCCCACTGGATCCCGGCCGTGAAGTAGTCGACCATGTCGACCTGCTGCTGACGTTCCTTGGTGTCGAAGAAGGACGACAGCCCGACGTCGTACTTGCCACCGGTGATGCTCGGGATGATGTTGTCGAACTTGGCCACCTGGTAGTCGGTGGTGAGGCCGAGCTTGCCGGCCATCGCGTCGGCGAGCTCGATCTCCCACCCGATCGGGTCGCCGTTCGCGTCCTTGAACTCGTTGGGCGCGTAGGTCGCGTCGGTGCCGAGGATGAGCTTGCCGGCTTGACGGATGTCGTCGGGGAGCAGGGCCTCGGCGGCCTTGTCGACGGTCACCGCGGCCGTGGAGCCGGTGGCGTCGGGTGTGGCGACCTCGTTGTTGACGCAGCCGGTGAGCAGCAGCGCGGCGGCGGCCGTGAGTGCGGCCGGGAGCAGGTATCGGTTCTTCATGTCAGGTTCCTTGCTCGGTTGATGTGGTGGTGGAGGTGAAGACACGGCGTCCGGCGATCCAGGTCCCGACGGTCCTGGTGTGCGCGATCTCGGTGGTGGGGCCGGCGAACGGGTCGCGATCGACGAGGACGAGGTCTGCGACGGCGCCGACCTCGATCACTCCGGTGTCGTCGCGGTGGTCGATCCGGTTGGACCCGTGCGTGTACGCGGCGATCGCCGCTCCGAGCGTCAGCGACTGTCCCGGGTTGAGCGGTTCGGGGTGGTGGTCGGGATCGTCGGCGGGCAGCGTCCGGTTGACCGCCACATGCAGGGCCTGCCACGGGTCGGGGGTCGTGACGGGCCAGTCCGATCCGGCGCAGAGCAGGGTGCCGAGTCGTGCCGCATCGCCGAACGGATACTGCCAGGAGGCGCGTTCCTCGCCGAGCAGGGGCAGGTTCAGCTCGACCATCTGGGGCTCCCACGTGGCCCAGAGCGCCTGCATGTTCATCGTGACGCCGAGTCGGGCGAACCGCGGCAGGTCGTCGGGGTGGACGATCTGCACGTGCGCGATGTGGTGCCGGTTGTCGCTCTCGGCGTTGCGCTCCCGCGCGGCCTCGAGGGCGTCGAGGCACTCGCGGACCGCCCGGTCGCCGATCGCGTGGAAGTGGACCTGGAACCCTGCGGCGTCGAGCCTCGTGACCGCCTCGACGAGGGTCGCGGGCTCCAGGAAGGAGATGCCGCGCTCGGGCGCGGTGTCTCCGCAGTGGCAGGTGCGGAGGTAGGGGTCGATCATCGCGGCGGTCCGGTTCTCGGGGATGCCGTCCTGCATGATCTTGACGGTGCCCGCCGTGAAGCGCCCGGTCGTCGTCCCGAGGGCTGCGGCGCGGCGTGCGATCGCGTCGCGGCGTGCGATGAGTTCGTCGATCTGCTCGAGTCCACGATCCCGGTCCCACCAGAGCGCCCCCACGACGTCGCTGGTGAGTGACCCGTCCGCCATCGCCTGCAGGTAGGCGTCGCTCGTGTCGGTGTGGCTGCCGTAGTCGCCGACGATCGCGTCCTGCCAGCCGGTGACGCCGAAGCCGTGGAGGGTCTGCTGGGCTGCGACGAGGGCGGCCGCGACGTCCTCAGCGGTGTCGACGGGGACGAACCGGGACACGAGCGAGCGGGCACCCTCGTGGAGCATGCCGTTCGGGGTGCCGTCCGCGTCCCGCTCGATCCGGCCGTCAGCGGGGTCCGGTGTGGTGTGGTCGATGCCGGCGAGACGGAGTGCCGCGGTGTTCACCCAGGCGCCGTGGTGGTCGCGGTTCTGGAGGAAGACGGGGCGGTCCGGCACCACCCGGTCGAGGTCAGCGGCGAGCGGGGTGCCGCCGGGGAAGGCGGCTTGTTGCCAGCCGCCGCCGACGACCCACGGGCGCTCGGGGTGGGCCTCGGCGTAGGCGGCGATCGTGGCGAGGTACCCCTCGGGTGTGCGCTCGGCCGACAGGTCGCACGCGAGCTGTTCGAGTCCGGCCTCGACGGGGTGGACGTGCGCGTCGACGAAGCCGGGGAGCAGGAGACCGCCTCGGAGGTCCACGATCTCGGTGTCGGGACCGATCGCCGCGCGCGCGTCGGCGTCGAGGGCGACGATCCGGCCGTCGGAGACGGCGACGGCACCGGTCTGCGGCGTGAGCAGGGCGTTCCGGAAGACGGTGCCTCCGGTGAAGACCGTGTCCGCGTTGCTCGTCATATCACCTGCTCGAAGCGTCGGTGGTGCCGTCTGGCCGGCGCGTCATCCTCGGCGCGCTAGCGGTATCGAGAGCATAACCCGGATCGAGGTGACGGATTCGTGCGTCGGATCGCGTTTCTGCAACGGATTCCTCCAGCCGTGGCGTCAGTGCACGCGAACGGGCCCGGAGCATGTGCTCCGGGCCCGGCTGATTGCAGGAGGTGTGGACGCGGCTCAGGCGACGAGCGTGCGCAGTCCTTCGATCAGGGGCGTGGTCGGACGCCCGATCAGCCGACCGAGGTCGCCGCTCGTGTCGGCGAGGAGCCCGTCACGGGTGTTGCCGTCGAGGGCGACGACGAATCCCGCGGTGCCCTCGTCGAGACCGGCGGCCAGCAGGGCCCTCAGGTGGTCCTCGGGGGAGAGGTCCTGGTACACGACCTCGCGGCCGACGACCTCGCCGATCGCCTGCGCCAGCTCGTCGTGCGACCACGCGACGTCGCCGGCGAGCTCGTAGGCCTTGCCCTCGTGGCCGTCGGTGGTGAGGACGACGGCGGCCGCCTCCGCGTAGTCGGTGCGCGACGCGCTCGACACGAGACCGTCGCCGACGCTCCCGACGAACGATCCGGTCGCCTTGGCCTGGTCGACGGACTGGCCGTAGTTCTCGGTGTACCAGCCGTTGCGGAGGATGGTGAAGGGGAGGCCGGACGCGTGGATGAGCTCCTCGGTCGCCTTGTGCTCGGGGGCGAGGATCAGCGGGGAGGTGTCGGCCCGGAGCGCGCTCGTGTAGACGAGGCGGGCGACGCCGGCGCGCTTGGCGGCGTCGATGACCGCGGCGTGCTGGGCGACGCGCTGGCCGACCTCGCTGCTGGAGACGAGCAGGACCGTGTCGCCGGCCTGGAGGGCGGCGTCGAGGGTGGCCGGGTCGGCGAAGTCGACCTTCGCGGTGCGGACGCCCTGCGCGGCGAGGTCGGCGAGCGCCTCGGTCCGGCGGCCGGTGGCGACGATGGTGGCGGGGTCGGTGCCGCGGGCGAGCAGGTGCTCGACGACGAGGTGGCCGAGCTGGCCGGTGGCTCCGGTGACGACGAGAGACATGTGAGGGTCCTTTCGATGGGGTTCGCTGAGGAGGAACCCGCTTCCGATCACATTACTTCCCGATCTGCAGTACCCACTTTGAGGTAAGCTACTGTCCGATAAGTAAGGAATGTGTCATGACGAGCGTAGACACGCAGCTGGGAAGACGCCCCGGATTCACCGACGGCATCCTGCCTGCCGCCTGCCCCTCGCGCACGGTGCTCGACCACGTGACCAGCAAGTGGGGCGTCCTCGTCCTCCTGGCGCTGTCCGACGGCACCCATCGCTGGGGTGAGCTGCGACGGGTGGTCCAGGGCATCAGCGAGAAGATGCTGGCCCAGACACTCCGCACGCTCGAGGAGGACGGCCTCGTCGTCCGCGTCGCACACCCCGAGATCCCGCCCCGTGTCGAGTACAGCCTGAGCGACCGCGGTCGCGACCTCAACGAGCACCTGATGCCCTTGATGGCGTGGATCGACCACAACGCGTCGGAGATCCTCGGACGCTAGGCGGTCCGGCCGAGCGCTGCAAGGACGTCCACGAGCGTCGATGGGTCGCCGACGTTCCCCGGGACGACCACGTAGAGCTTCTCCTCGTCCTCGGGTGTCACCACGCTCCACACCGAGACCCCGGGCAGTACCTGCCCGAGGACGCGTGCGCGCCTGGCGCCGAGTCCGACCCGGGCGACCTCGGCGGAGGTGATGCCGCCCTTCGACACGACGACCTCCACCGATCCTCGGAGCGCAGCGGTCGCCGACGTCAGTGCGATCATCACCCGCTCGCCGTGGTCGAGCGTGTTGTGTGAGGCGTCCCGTTCCCGCTCGGACGAGATTGCTGCGAACCCTGTCGCGGCGAGTCTCGCTCGAGCGCCCTCCGCCACGGCCCGCCCGGTGGCGGCGGCATCCTGGAGGGCGTCGCTCGTGGGGACGATCTCAGCGGGGCCGAACGCCGCCTCGACGGGCGCGAGCTGTCGCGTCGCACCGATGGTGTGGGAGCCGCAGACGAGGAGCGCGGCGACCGGCTCCGCGACGAGCGGCGAGGGGAGGAGGCCGTCGCTCTCGACGCCCGCGATGGCCGCAGCGAGGGGGGACGCGGACCGGACGACCACGTCGGCTCCGTCGGCCCAGGCCGCCGTGATGGCCTGCGCGATGATCCGGACGTCGTCTCCCGTCTCCGCGTCCGGAAGGAGCACCGTTCCGGGAGCGGCGTCACGGAGAGCTGCACGGAACTCGGCGGCGCCGTCGCGAAGACCAGCCAGACCGAGGTGGGCGGCCTCCCGCCCGGACTGTTCGCGCACGTAGTCCGGCAGGTGTCCCGAGCGGAACGGGAAGACGGGGTCCTGGGCGTACTCCGTCTCGTGGGCCGGCAGTGTCTCGTCACCGATCCGGACGTAGTGGGTGCCGTCGATCGTCGTGCGCCCGCCCTCCGGGAAGGCCGGAACGAACACGATGATGCTGCGGTCCCCGGTGAAGACGGCGGTCTCGGGGAACACGTGCCCGCGCAGGGTCGAGTCACCTCGGAGGACGATGTGGATGCGTTCTCCGAGACGACGGCCGGCCTCCGCCGCCTGCTCGCGGGTGCGTTCCAGGAGCGCGACGGCCTCGTCCTCCGGGACGGCGCGGGTGTTGGTGAGCAGGTAGACCGCGTCGGCTCCGCCGAGGGCTTGCTCGATGAGGTCGGCGTCCCACTCCAGCAGGACGTCGACGCCGGAGGCCGACTGCGTGCCGGTGGGGTCGTCGTCGAGGATGAGGGTCTTCATGCGTGGGGCTCCTGGTAGGTCTCGATCACTCGGGAGTCGTCGCGTGCGCCGAGGCCGGACGCCGCAGCGGCGAGGAAGCGTTCGCGCGCTGCGTCGAGGACGGGGGTCGCGGCTCCGGCGGCGCTCGCCGCATCGGCGACGAGGCCGGTGTCCTTGACGAAGATGTCGACGCGGCTCATCACCGGGGCATCGGTGTCCTGCAGCATGCGGGGTCCGCGGTCCGACAGCATCCAGGACGCGGCTGCACCGGACTCGACGAGGGGGAGGACGGCCTCCGGGTCGAGCCCGAGCGAGGATGCGAGGGCGAGGGCCTCGGCGGCAGCGGCGATGTGCACGGCGCAGAGGTGCTGGTTGACGACCTTGATCGCCTGGCCGTCGCCGATGGCTTCGCCGACGAGCCTGGCTGTGCCGAGGGCGGCGAGCGGCTCCGCTGCGGCCGCGGTGGCGGCGGGGGATCCGGATACGAACATGGTGAGCTCGCCGGTGCTGGCGCGTGCCACGCCGCCGGTGACCGGGGCATCGACGACCGCTGCGCCCGCGGCTTCGAGACGAGCGGCCTGCTCGACGACGGAGGCGGGGCCGACGGTGCTCATGATGATCCAGGTCTGGCCGGCGGGGTCGGTGTCGGCGAGGGCGAGGGTGACGAGTTCGGCGAGCTGGTCGGGCGTCGCGACCATGACCACGACGGTGTCGGCCTGCGGTGCCTCGGTGATCGACTCGACCGCGCTGATGCCGGCGGCGTCCGCGCGTTCCCGTGCGGCGGGGAAGGGGTCGACGCCCGTGACCCGGTGGCCGGCCGCGGCGAGCTGGGTGGCCATCGGCAGGCCGATGGCGCCGATGCCGACGAAGGTGATGGTGTGTGCGGGCTGTGGCGTCGATGCCATGGCGTCCTCCGGTGGATTGGTTGGACCAATCGTAGCTGCCGGTGTCGACGCGGGCAAGCGCCCGGTGGTGGACGCCCGGCTGTCCGTCGACACGGGGTACGCGGCTCCTTCCGGTCATTGAGCTTGTCGAAATGCCCCCGAGGCCCCTTCGACACGTCGACGGGCCCGGTG
>Ga0308163_10003713_pt1 | contig 12607 bp, 9 predicted proteins | sample PhyTR1_FD_201037 | JGI IMG/M metagenome (GOLD analysis project Ga0308163, IMG submission 201037) | Phyllosphere microbial communities from UC Gill Tract Community Farm, Albany, California, United States - DLSLT.R1 | ecosystem: Host-associated > Plants > Phyllosphere > Unclassified | place: USA... | reverse complement strand
TTGTGGTAAAGTACAGCCGCCATTTGCAGTGACAGTGTATGGGAATGTACCTGATACTGTTGGTGTACCGCTGATTGTAAATTCACCTGCAGAACTTACGGTTCCTGTAACCCCGGCCGGAAGACCTGTCACACTCGCGCTGGTTGCATTCGCAAAAGTGTAAACGATATTTTCAATCGCCGTATTGATACATTTGGTTTGCGATGCCGGGCCTGAAGTTAGTACCAGCGTAGCATTCGGGGTTACTGTGATTGTACCCGAAAGTTGTGGTGAGGTACAGCCGCCATTTGCAGTAACAGTATATGGGAATGTACCTGATACTGTTGGTGTACCGCTGATTGTAAATACACCGCCGGCACTAATATCTGCTCTTAAGCCAGTTGGCAAATTTGTTACTGTCGCATCAGTTGCGTTAGCAAACGTGTAAACGATATCAGAGATTGCTGTATTGATACATTTGGTTTGCGCAACATCTCCTGAAGTGAGTACCAGGGTAGCATTCGGGGTTACAGTGATCGTACCAGAAAGTTGTGGTGCTGTACAGCCGCCGTTAGCAGTCACAGTATATGGGAATGTACCTGATACTGTTGGTGTGCCGCTGATTGTAAATACACCGCCGGCACTGATATCTGCCCTTAAGCCAGCTGGCAGAGCTGTTACTGTGGCATCAATAGCATTAGTAAAAGTGTATACGATAGCATCAATTGGTGTATTGATACATTTGGTTGGTGAAGCAGTACCTGAAGTCAGGCCCAGGGTTGCATCAGGTTTCACCGTAATAGTAAATGTTTTACTTGGCCCTGGGCAGCCTTCAGGGGCACCCGAACTTCCAGGAATAATATATGGAGTAACAGTTATCGTGGCAGACATAACAGTAGTACCGATATTCGTTGCGGTAAAACTGTCTATATTCCCAGTTCCAGATGCAGGAAGGCCAATAGAAGTGTTATCATTACTCCACCTATATACTGTACCAGTTACGGCACCAGTAAATACAACAGCATCAGTAGCAACTCCATTACACTTCACCTGACTAGCTATAGAATTCACCGTAGGGGTTGGATTGACCCTGATCGTAAAAGTTTGGGGAATTCCAGGACATCCGAATGCTGAAGATATAGGTGTCACAGTAATATTGGCTATAGCTACAACATTTGAAGAATTGATTGCTACAAAACTATTTATATCTCCATTTCCTGATGATGACAAACCTATTGAACTATTGTCGTTCGTCCATGTATATGTGGCTCCTGCACTACCGTTAAAAGTAATTTTATCAGTACTACCCTGGTTGCAAACAATCTGATCATTTGGCTTATCGACAGTGGGCGCTGGATTCACCTGCACAGTTGTAGTAATATCAGAACCAGACTGAGGATTGTGAAAATCAGAATTTGCATCTGAAACACTCACCAGCTTATAGACATATGTACCTGCCGTTGTGGGCTGTGTTACAGATACGCTGTTTCCTGAAGTGGTAGTTATAGATAATTCTGTCCCTCCATTAATCGTATAGTAAAATTTATAAGGTGCGGTACCGCCCGAACCAGTAAAGGTTATGGCTACCGGAGCAGTACCTGCACAAACTGCTTGCCCGCCAGAAACAATACCTAGCGGGTTCACTACAGAGGCTTGAGCATTACTCATGATATTATTACAGTTGGCTACACTGCCAGAAGTTCCGGCAATACATTCATCAGACGCGCTTGTAGGCTTAAGTTCAAATGTCGTATTGGTCGCATTGGGATCTGTAACGTCATTTGGCCGAAGAATACTTGCCGTCACCGGGATTGTCATGCCACGAAGGGACGGATCAGGCGTTCCCGTTATTTTGTAGGTAATCAGGCAGCCATTTGACAGATCAAGCGTAGACTGAAATTGGGATCCTGAATTCGCCCGGGAGGTTTCAATAGCACAACTGCTGGTTTGTTCTACGTTTGTGATCGTAAACCCTACTGGTACATCAAAAGTAAACTTGGAACCGGTTACAGCACTTGGCCCATCATTTTGAACAACAACAGTAAAAGTAACGTCCTTCCCAACTCCAACTGCACTAATATCAGAAACAACACTATTAATTTTTAATTGGGCAACTTTGACGGTTAGGCTTAAAGGCACAGCCGCTTCATTACTTAAAATATAAGCATAAGTATCCAGTCCTTTATCGTTCCCGAACGCATTACCTCCACTTCCACCATCTTCATCATAATTCCCCCAATTATGACCATTTGTACGACTAGATGTGCCATTAAGTGTATTTACCGTAGGATTTGATCTGGTTCCGGTATTTCCTGTTATAGCCGAGTCATCCCAATAAACCCTGTCACTATACACACTTTCATCTGTAGAAGTTCTATTGATTGTATAAGAATTATCTATTTTATTTTCAGTAAGCTCAATAATAATACCGTTGGGATTTATCTCCATATCAACGAAAGGAAAATGCACTTCGGCAGAAGTGAGACGAACTTTTACTGTCGGATTTAATGGCCCAGCTGGTATTACTATACCAGCACCATCCTTACCATCCCATGCTACTTTGTTTACTCCTGCATTGGCATTCCCAGTTAATACCCTCTCAGTACCCCCAGCTATTGGGATTGTTATTCTATAACTACCAGGGATATTAGCAGTGAAAGTGACATAACCTCCTTTTTGACTGGCTTGATTGGGAGTACCCTCTGATCCGGTAAAATCAACATTTGTAATGGTCGGAACTGTCGCTGGATTTTTAAGCCAAGTAGTTGTAGAGGTTCCTGCAGAAATACCATCAGACAAATTCACATCACTTGATATAGGAAGATCTGAGGCCGGTTTTGTATAAAACAACTTATGGGTTACAAGATTTTTAGCTGCATCATCTTGCTTTCTTGGATCCTGAACAGCATTTCTATCAATTGTATTTAGACTTTTAAAAGTCGAATTACCTGCTGCATCAATAAATCCTTTATTATTAGAAAAGAAAGCAAATCCATATCCATTGTTACCATTATTCTGCACATAATATGCTCTTCCATCTTTAGTAAGCACATAATTTGTCCCAAAATAACTTGCACTTCTTCCAAATCCTCCATTTAGTCCAAGATTTAAAATACTTGCGTAAGATCGACCCTCAATAAACTTATTTTGATAAATCCCCGGATTAGTACTATACACTGATATGTCCCAGGCTACTATAAATTCCCTGTTATTAGCTTGTGTCCAATTCGAATTGGCACTAATACCTTCAGCCTGAGGACCACTATCTCCAAGAGTTGAATGCGGAGAGTCCATATCAACACGCCAAACTCCTTCATCTGCTGCGGTCACCAGATAAGCATACGGTCTAAATTTACTTGTATTATTTGCACCACCAGGAGCTATTGGTCCACCAAGCTCCTGTGTTCTGTTAGCAATTAAACCCTCCGTTGTGGTAGATCGAACAACTCCACTCGGACTAGTTAGTAAGATAGCAGCACGTGGGAGAGTATTATTTGGCCGAAGACCAAGAGCACTTGACCCAACAGTTATGTATTCACCAGCTTTCACATAAACATAATGGGTGCCCCTTGTTTTAAATGGAAAAGAACCAGCATTAGCTCCAGAGTTATTTGTTGAATAAAGAGCAGCCCTGTTCCCGGAAGCACCATCCGGATACAAGTTCTTACTCCCATCAGCAAAAACATCCTGAAAGCCCGCAAAAAGAAAAACAAAGAGAACCAGTAGAACCTTTTCAAAAACCTCCTTCACCGAAAAGCCACCCTGCCCGTACCCTGAAAGAGAGCGTACAAACCGACCAGACCTTAATAAATTAAAAAGGAGAGGTAATTTCATAGGGGAGCGTTATAGGAGATAGTCAAAGCGTCTCGTTCATCATAAATATTTCAACTATAAAGAGGATGCTGCTTCATCACAAAACTAAAGTCACCACACTCGTCATTATAGTTGATAAATAATAATTTCAAATAAGTTAATTAAACGTTTTATCACCACAAAATACCAACAATTATCCAATAATACCAAATTAAATTCCCCACTTTTAATTTTTTTAATAATTTTTATGCCAAAAATAGCGCCCAGGCATCTGAGAGTGACATAAGCTATTTTAAATAATCATTAAAAATGGTTCTAAAAGCAATTAGGAAGTCTTTTAGGGAATATAACTCAACTACGTAAATTCCATATTTGCAGATTTTTTTATTCATAAACAAAATATCCTGAACAATACTTCCACAACCAATGAAGGGACCAATTACCCACTTTGAGCATTTATTTACACACCTAAGAGATGAGATAAAAAGATGAATAAACACGCTGAATTAAGGCTGCCTGAATATAAAATACTGCAAGAGTTAACTGTTGTTAATAAACAACATAATATAAATGACATAGATTATTAATAAGAATCAATAATTTCCAATAAAAGAGCTATACATTATTTGAAAGTTATAATGGTAAAATAAATTTAACCAGATTAACCAAATAATTTACAAAACGGGCTGCAATCACTTTGATTAAAGTAACCCCAGATACCCCATAAATGGATTATTTTTTGTATATTTGTAGAGAACGGAATACAAACACACTATTCTCTCAATACTTACTTGCTAATCAATCTATTGGTTAGATTCAATTTTTCCTGGCCCCCTACCGTTGGTGCCTCGGATTTAAGTTTTATTCAGGCTAGATGGATCCTTAAGTTGATATTTAGGATCGCCTTAACAAGTAAACATCAGAGAAGAGTTATTTTTTAACTAAACCAAGGAAATTTATGGCTAAGTCTCAGGCAACCTTCATGAAAAAGCAATTAGAAAAAAACAGGCAGAAGAAAAAAGAAGATAAGGAGCAACGTAAGCAAGATCGCCAGCAGAATTCATCAGGAGGAGACCTGGAAAGTATGATGGCATACGTCAATGAATTCGGTGAGATCGTATCAACACCTCCGGAAAAGAAATAATACAAAAAAAAGCCTGATTCAAACGAACCAGGCTTTTTTGTTTATAATGACCCCACAAAATAATTGAGAACGGCCAGTGTATTTATATAGGGAAGAACTATTGTGCTCTTCCAGTTTTCTTGTCTTGTCCTCTACCGATCAGGTAACCTGCACCAGCACCAGCTACGCCGCCGATAATAGCACCTCTACCTTTCTTTTTATCAATTAAAGCACCACCAAGTCCACCTGCACCTGCACCTATTACAGTTCCAAGCGCTGCGCTGCTCCATCCTTTTTTCTTTTTGGTAGTTGTAGTCGTAGTAGATGAAGAAGTACCTGCCATCCTGGCTGCCGGAGCATTCTCTGCTGCCCTCGCTTCAGATAACATTAAGATTCTCTTTTCTTCAGCTTCTTTCTCCTGCTGAACAGCAAGTTCTTTCTGGGCTACTTCAGCTTTTTTGAAACTATCCACTCTCATACTATCCCGGGTAGCTTTTATAGCTGCCTGTCTGATTGCTTCTTCTTTTTTAGCGTTCGAACAAGCCGACATCGCCAGAACAATTCCAAATATTGCTATTAACTTTTTCATCGTGTATCTTTTTTAGTTAGAGAATTAATAATATATCCCTATTTACTAAAATGATGCCAAGATTAATTTAAATCACTTTGGAGAATCCTTTACGTGCTAAACGTTCTTTAAACGGCCTTATTTATCCATTAATGGCGACGATCCCGGTTCCTCCAAGGTATCGTGGTCGTCATCCTCTCCATCCGGATTATGTGAAATACGGTCGTTATCATTGTTCAGGTTAACTTTATAGACAGAATCATCTGAGGAGTGATCGGCATCCAGGCCAAGATTCTGATTTTCATCCTGGTCATATAAATCGCTTTTGCTTTTCTCAACCTGGTCAGTGACTACTTTTTGCTTCATATTTGTCATCACGCATAGTTTATATAGGAGAACAACAAAAATAAACACCGGTGGTTTGCTAAAATTCCACACTTTACGAAAGAATAAGCAATTAAGATTTTGGATATTAGTATTCAATTGATTATTTTCACAGCGAAATTTATAATAATAATATGCGTACAACAGGAAAAGTTAAATGGTTTAATTCTGCAAAAGGGTTTGGTTTCATCACTCCAGAAGATGGAGGAAAAGATATTTTCGTACATTTCTCTGCGATTGCAGGTGATTCATTCAGAGAATTGAATGAAGGTGACAATGTAGAATTTGAATTGAACGACGGTAAAAAAGGCCCTGAGGCTTCTAATGTAACTGTTCTTTAAGGATAATTCGTTAAAAAATTGAAAAAGGGGTATGCTGAGCATTACCCCTTTTTTTATGAACTTTAAATAAATCGGGTTAACCCTGAATACTATGATACAGTCTTTAAATAAAGGAATCAGCATCCTTGGATGCGGATGGTATGGCTTGGCAGTCGCGGAAAAACTTGCAAAAAACGGGTACACGGTGAAAGGCTCAACAACGACAGCAGAGAAACAGCTAGTATTAAAAGAATCGTCCATCATTCCTTATATGGTCAATTTTCAGGAAACGGAAGAAGACTTTGATCCCGATTTTTTCAATAGTGAAATACTTATTATTTGTATACCTCCCAAAAGAAGTACTGCTGAACAGCACACTTTCCTGGCAAAAATTGAAAGGATCGCAAATGCGGCATCGCACAGCAGTATCCAAAATGTGATTTTCATCAGTTCCACATCTGTTTACGGAGACCTGAACGCAGAGGTCGATGAGAACTCGACGCCTGTACCTGATACTGATTCTGGAAAAGCCATATTAAAAGCAGAATCCCTTTTGAAAGAGAATACAAATTTTAAAACTACCATTATAAGGTTCGGTGGCTTGTTTGGCCCGAATAGAAACCCGGGACGGTTCTTTGCAGGAAAATCAGCTATACCCAACGGACAGGCACCTGTAAATCTGATCCACCTGTCAGACTGTATAGGCATCACCTTAAAAATTCTGGAAAAATCTGCCTTCGGTTATACCTATAATGCCTGTTCAGCAGAGCATCCAAGCCGCGCTGTTTTTTATACAAATGCAGCTATACACTCTGGTATGGATCCGCCCCAGTTCAAAGATGAACTGCTCAACTGGAAACAGGTGAACAGTATAATGCTGAATGAAAAACTAAATTACAATTTCGAAGTCAAACTGAATGCTGTTGTAAGACAATAAAATAGCGATACCGGCAAAATCAATTTTTCGGAATTGACTGTCATTACCTTTAAAAATGATATATTGCTAATCTGCCAACAGCTGTTGGCGTTAATGGGAGCAGTTTTAAAGGAGTTTTCAAAGATACATTATACAGAGAGATGAAATTAACAATATGGGGCGCGGCGAAACAGGTGACGGGAAGTATGCATTTACTTCAGTCAGAAAATTATAACATCCTGATAGATTGCGGACTGGATTATGAGAAGGATACGTATCAGGAAGAAAACCAGTATTTCCCCTTTGAACCCTCGGAGATTGATGTGGTTATCTTGACGCACGCACATATTGACCACTCCGGAAATCTGCCTACCCTTGTAAGGATGGGCTTCGCAGGACAAATCCTATGCACACCTCCTACTGCCGACCTTACTGAACTGTTGTTGCTCGACTCAGTAAACATCTTTCTAAGCAAACAGAATAAAAGATCAAAAGGAAAAAGAGCAGGATCAGGCCCAAAACCCCTGTACCTGCATAAACATGTAATGGATACGGTGGAACGCTTTGTTACCATCGCATTTGATAAGGATTTCAGTCTTAATCCCGATATTTCCCTGAGGTTTATTCCGGTTGGCCATCTTCTGGGAGCTGCAGCAGTAGTGCTTACACTTCAGGACAACGGAAAAGAAAAGAAAATCGCTTTTACAGGAGATATAGGCCGCAAAAATTATCCTGTACTTGTAGATCCGCAAACGATTCCACCTGTAGATTACCTGGTTTCTGAATCAACCTATGGTGGCAGGACACACAGCAAAGACACTACACTCGAAGAGAAACTTGTAGAAACGATCAACGAAACATGTGTTAAATTCCCGGGCAGACTGATTATTCCGGCTTTTAGTATTGGCAGGACACAGGCGCTCGTTTATTCGTTGAATAAAATCTTTAGCGAAGGACTGCTGCCCCCGGTGAAAATATTTGTAGATAGTCCGCTTGCAAGTTTCGCAACCGACGTGTACCGTAAATACCATCACATGCTGAATGAAGAATCTCAGGACTTTTATAAACGCAAAGGTGATGAATTCGAATTTGAAGAATTATCCTATGTTCAGGACAAACGTGAAAGTATTTCGATTTCAAATTACCATGAGCCCTGTATTATTATCTCTTCAGCAGGGATGCTGGAGGGTGGCCGTATACAAGACCACTTATATTATAATATCCAGAATTATTATTGTACCATCTTATTTATTGGCTATTGTGCTAAAGGAACACTGGGCAACCGTTTACTCAGGGGTGATCCTATCGTAAGACTAAGGCACCGCGACCTGATGGTATTTGCTACCATAAAACAAACCGATCTGCTTAGCGGACATGGTGATCATGACGACCTGTTAGGTAATGTGACACAACAAAATCCGGAAACGCTGAAGAAGGTGTTCCTTGTACACGGAGAAAGTAAAAGTCAGGAAAGCCTGGCTGCATCCATCCGTGAAGCTGGCTACGAAGTTGCTATACCGGAAAAAGGGGAAGTTTTTGAGTTATAGCCTCTCCTGATCAGGAAAAGCTACTCTTAACCGTTTTCGAAACCTCTGCAATATGCTGAAACATATCCACAGCACTATCTTCTGCCAGCTGAAAATCTGACTCCGGTACGCTGCTGTTTAAAACTTTCACAAATCCTAACCAGTTTGGCATCAGGTTTTGTGCATAAACGTTGTAATAGTTTAAGCTCAGGTTTTCAAATGCGGGATTTGCACGCAGCTTTTTCTGGATGACGCTGCCGCCGAGTGTAGCTCCTTCCAACACATACATAGCTCCCAAAGAGGATGCATTGCTGTGATCTTTAGGAAGGAAATCAAAGCTGATTGCATCGAGATCTTCCTTATGCATATCCATTTCTATAAGATCCTGCTCCAAAGCAGCAAGCTTGTCCCTGTTTTCTATATCGAGACTATCTTTTACAGCTGTATCCAGCGCATCATGAAGTTTTGATTCAATCGCGGCATGCACAATGTAATTGGTTGCCAGCAATGTTTTATATTGGTCTAACGTCAGCGTTTTATTCATGATCTCACGAACGAACATCAGATTTTCCAACTCATCGTGATGAGCACTTGTAGCCGACTTTAATTTTTCCTGAAGCATGACGCAATATAGTTATAAAGGCTGTTAATTGATACTTCTGTTCTGATTAAACCAGAATTCATAGAGAGAACGCATACAGATAATCAGGTTATGATATCCGCTTGGTTTAGTCAGAAAAGCATTGGCACCAATTTCCAGGGATGTCCTTACATCATTCAGATCATCAGATGTAGAAAAAAGTATTACCGGTACATACTTAAAAAAAGGAATTTCTTTGATTCGTTTCAAGACATCTAATCCGGAAATTCCCGGCAGGTTTAAATCAAGCAGTATCAGTTTAGGCCTGTGTTTTTCTTCGGCGAAACGCTGCAATGTAGCTAAAGCCGAATTGCCGTCCTCTGCAATGCTCACGGTTAAATCTTCACTCACTTCCCTTACAGCATATTGCATTATAAATGCAAAATCCTGATCATCTTCAACGTAAAATATATCCGGGGACATTACCATGGTCTTAAATTTTGAATGCTACGTAAAAAATTGTGCCAACTTTGAGTTCACTTTCAAACCATATTCTTGCATTGTGCTTTTCAACAATACGTTTTACAATTGCCAGGCCTACTCCGGTGCCTTCAATATCTTTTACATTTTCCATCCTTTTGAAAAGTTCAAATACTTTTTCACGATGGGCAATATCTATTCCGATACCATTATCCTGTATTTTATAGATTACTTCATCTCCGTCTTTTAGCCCTTCTATATGTACAGCCGGATAGTCTTTAGCAAAACTATATTTTACTGCATTACCGATCAGGTTGTTAAAAACCTGACTGATCAGCACAGGAGAGCCCATTATTGAAGGAAGTTCTCCAAAAGTAACTGACACCCTACCGGCATTGGCAGCAGAAATAACTTCGGCCGCGCTGTCTCTCACAATTCTGTCCATGTCCAAAGCAGTATATTCCACTTCTGCCCTGCCCACCCTGGCCAGCTTTAAAATCTCGTTGATCAGGAAATTCATTTTATCTGCACCGGCAACAACTCTTCTCAATAAATTTTTCCCCTGCTCATCCAATGATTTATTTGACATGATCACCAGTTCCGTGTAACTTTTAATAGAAGTGAGTGGAGTTCGGAGGTCGTGCGAGATTGTGTAGCTAAATGTGTCCAGTTCTTCATACGCCCTTTTGAGACGTTCATTCAAGATTCTGATCTCTCCAGCTTTCTTATTGATCGTAGTAATGATCTTTTCTCTCAGTTTTGCGACATTGGACACTTCGGTCTTCGTCCATTTCACTGCTGTATTTTCTACCAGTTGAGAAAAAATCTCAAATGAGTTTCTTGGCGAAAGGTTCATCAGTCCGTTTTCCGAAATCACCACCGGTTTATCAGGATTGCCCGCCCAGTTAATTGCTGTAATCTGTTCCGGCCTGAACCAGACAACAATCTCGTCCATATCTTTAGAGATCATTGCCGCAATAATACCACTTCCAACTTCTTTATAAGCTTTAGCAGCTGAGAACACCTCCGGTAAACGGTGGGTAAAATATACAGCATCGTGCATGGTTGCCTTCAACCAGTCGAACAACTCCCGCAGCTGCAGATTATCTGGTGTAGCACCTATTGCCGAGATCTCATTTTCAAATAATACCGCCGCACCTGTAGCACCTGCGATATCCTTTATTGTGTATTCCTGACCGGTAAGGGCCGACACGAGGTCTTCATCCTTGGTGAGGTGAAGACTAATCAGGCTCATTGCCAGCTGATAGGTATTAGACTGCTGTTCCTGCTCTTCATCTTCTCTGTACTCCAGCGCAGATGAAACGATCTTTCCTATCAAAGCCGCACCTTCCCGCGCCTTGTAATCGATAAACTTAGGACTGTAATTATGACAGGCAATCAGTCCCCATAACTCTCCATGAGCGATCAGGGAAATGCTAAAACTGGATTCTACCCCCATATTCTTCAGGTATTGAATATGTATTGGCGATACTGCCCTAAGTACTGAATGCGTCAGGTCCAGAGGTGCAGCTTCTTCAAAAGTAATAATCGGAGCACTTGTACTGTTCACATCGGCAATGATCCTGGTATAATTCAGCTTATATAGCTCCCTGGCCTGTTTTGGAATATCAGATGCCGGATAATGTAATCCATAGAAAGGTTCCAGATCTTCGTTTTTTACTTCTGCGATGACTTCTCCATGTCCGTCTTCCAGGAATTTATAAATCATTACACGGTCGTAATGGATAACATTTCTGATTGCTTTCGCTGTATTGTGTAAAAGAGACTTGAGGTTTTTGCCTGCAAGAATCTCTGAAACTGATTTGCCAATCTGGTTTTGGATATCATACTCTATTGTTGCAGGTTCAAACTCTATCAGATATGAACCTGCAGACGCAGAAATGATCATATAATAGTCCACATCATTGATTTGAACGGGATAAGGATTGACCGAAGCATAATCCTGTTTGAAGGCGCCAAGCTGGACCATCTGTAACAATTGTCCGTCTTTACCCGTTAAGCCGGCAATTACTTCAAACTGTTCAAAAGGTTTTCCTAAAAGCATTCTTGCCTCTGCAGCAATGTAGTCCTTACAATTTTCACTCGCATAAGTGATCATTAAAGATTCAGCATCTACTGCGAGCAGAAATCCGTGTGATTGTACTTTTCCTGGAATATGGATGGGTTCCCTATCGCAATTGCTCAGATCGACATTGTTCAAATTCATATATATGTGTAATGCAAAATATTTGCCGTAATCAATTTTTGTATTGGCTGTACAAAATTATCAGAATTTATGAATGTGATGCGGCTTTTAAAAAATTAATACTATCAGAAAAGAAGTATTTAAGCACCATCCATCGCACTGAGCCCGGCAGTATGGTTTAACAGCTTAAATAAAACCAGCATGAAGAAATTGTTAAACTTTTGGTCTAAAACAGGCCATTTGTAGCAAATACTATACACTAAACTGAACTTTTAAACCGGAAAGTCAATTCTGTTAAAAAATTATGCGCGCATATTAAACACTTCATAATGAAGAGATTTGAGGTATATCCGGAACTAATCTGTGCTTTGGCAGGATTATTACGTATAGCAAATCATTCAGTACAAAACTGGACGTATTTAATATCTAACAATAAAATAAAATGAACTCAAAAATTACAAAATCGGCGTTGATACTATCCTTGGTAGGATTATCAACTTCTTTATTTGCTCAGGACATGAATTCTGACACAACAAAACGTTTTGACAAAAAAGACTTCCGTACCTGGTCAATCGGCCTTAACGGTGGTATGTTAACTCACTATACTCCATTCAACGGAAACAGCAATGGCGATTTCCGCACACCACAGGAAAGCTGGGGTTACGGAGGTTACATCAAAAAACAAATCCTTCCTGGATTTGGTATCCAGGCT
>Ga0308163_10003712_pt1 | contig 12611 bp, 8 predicted proteins | sample PhyTR1_FD_201037 | JGI IMG/M metagenome (GOLD analysis project Ga0308163, IMG submission 201037) | Phyllosphere microbial communities from UC Gill Tract Community Farm, Albany, California, United States - DLSLT.R1 | ecosystem: Host-associated > Plants > Phyllosphere > Unclassified | place: USA... | reverse complement strand
TAGAAAAAGCCGCGGTCGTCGCCGAACACGCGCGGTTCGATCTTCAGGACGTCTGGAATTGCCAAGCGAGTAATCTGCATCAAAATACCTTTTCATTCAAAACACGCACCAGATACTGGCCGTAGCCGTTCTTGCGCAGGGGTGCTGCCAGTTCTTCGAGCTGGGCGGCGTTGATCCAGCCCTTGCGATACGCGATCTCTTCGGGGCACGCCACTTTCAGGCCCTGGCGCTGTTCGATCGTCGCGATGAACTGGCCGGCGTCGAGCAGCGACTCGTGGGTGCCGGTGTCGAGCCAGGCGTAGCCGCGGCCCATGATCTCGACGTTGAGCTTGCCGATGTCCATGTACATGCGGTTCAGGTCGGTGATCTCGAGCTCGCCGCGTGGCGACGGCTTGAGCGTGCGCGCCATCTGCGCGACGTTCTCGTCATAGAAATACAGGCCCGTCACCGCATAGTTCGAGCGCGGCGTGGCCGGCTTTTCTTCCAGGCTGATGGCCTTGCCGTCGTCGCTGAATTCCACGACGCCGTAGCGCTCGGGATCCTGCACGTGATAGGCGAAGACACTGGCGCAGTTGGTGCGGGCATCGGCGCGCTCGAGTAGCTGGTTGAAATCGTGGCCGTAGAACAGGTTATCGCCCAGCACCAGTGCCGACGGCGAATTGCCGATGAAGTCTTCACCGATGATGAAGGCTTGCGCCAGGCCGTCGGGCGACTCCTGCACCGCGTACGACAGGTTCAGGCCCCAGCGCGCGCCGTCGCCCAGCAGTTGCTGGAAGCGCGGCGTGTCTTGCGGCGTCGAGATGATCAGGATGTCGCGGATGCCGCCGAGCATCAGCGTGCTCAGCGGGTAGTAAATCATCGGCTTGTCGAACACGGGCAGCAGCTGCTTCGAGATCGCCAGCGTGGCCGGGTGCAGGCGGGTACCGCTGCCGCCGGCGAGGATGATGCCTTTGCGTTGCATGGCGTTGCTCATAGGTTTCCTTGTGCCGACAGTTCGGCAATCAATCGGTTGACGTGGTGACGCCAGTCGGGCAGGCTCACGCCGAAATTGGCGCTGAACTTGCTGCAGTCGAGCCGCGAATTGGCAGGTCGCGCAGCCGGGGTCGGGAACGCGCTGGCCGCGATCGGCTGCACCGCATCCGGCCCGGCCTTGAGCACGGCGCCATGGCTTTGCGCCTGCGCCAGCACGTGCTGGGCATAGGCATGCCAGGTGGTGGCGCCGGCGGCGGCCAGGTGGTACACGCCCGACAACCCCTGCGCATCCGTGCTAGGGGCGGCGATGCGGTGCAGCGCCAGTGCGGTGACGTCGGCCAGCAGTTCGGCGCCGGTCGGCGCGCCATGCTGGTCGGCGACCACGTTGAGCGTCTCGCGCTCTTTGGCCAGGCGCAGCATCGTCTTGGCGAAGTTGCCGCCGCGCGGTGCAAACACCCAGCTGGTGCGCAGGATCAGGTGGCGCGCGCCGCTGGCGGCAATGCGCTGCTCGCCGTCGTACTTGGTGCGGCCATACACCGACAGCGGATTGACGGCGTCGGTTTCGACCCAGGCGCCCTCTTTCGTGCCATCAAAGACATAGTCGGTCGAGTAATGCACGAGCCAGGCATTGCCGGCGGCGGCTTCCTCGGCCAGCACGCCCGGCGAGACGGCATTCACGTTGTGCGCCGTGGCGGCGTCGGCTTCGGCCTTGTCGACCGCGGTGTAGGCAGCGGCATTGACAATGACGTCGGGCGCAAACGCGCGCACGACGGCGCGCAGCGATTCAGGATCGGTGAAATCGGCATCGGCGCGGCCCAGCGCGCGCAGTTCGCCCAGCGGCGCGAGCGCGCGTTGCAGTTCCCAGCCGACCTGGCCATCTTTACCCAGTAGCAGGATCTTCATGCGGCAGCGTTTTCTGCCGTGTACTGGCGGTCGACCCATTCCATATAGGCGCCGCTGGTGACGTTCTCGACCCAGGCGCCATTGGCGAGGTACCACTCGACGGTCTTGCGGATGCCCGTGTCAAAGGTTTCGGCCGGGCGCCAGCCCAGTTCGCGCTCGAGTTTGCCGGCATCGATCGCATAGCGGCGATCGTGGCCCGGGCGGTCTTTCACGAACGTCATCTGCGTTGCGTACGACGCGCCGTCGGCGCGCGGCTGCAGTTCGTCGAGGATCGCGCACAGCGTGCGCACGACGTCGATATTGGCTTTCTCGTTCCAGCCGCCGACGTTGTACGTTTCGGCCAGGCGGCCGTCTTCGAGCACGCGGCGAATCGCGCTGCAATGGTCGGTGACGTAGAGCCAGTCGCGGATCTGCTGGCCATCGCCGTAGATCGGCAACGGTTTGCCGGCCAGCGCGTTGTGGATGACGAGCGGGATCAGCTTTTCCGGGAAGTGGTACGGCCCGTAGTTGTTCGAGCAGTTGGTCGTCAGGACCGGCAGGCCGTAGGTGTGGTGATAGGCGCGCACCAGGTGGTCGGACGCTGCCTTGGTGGCCGAGTACGGGCTGTTCGGTTCGTAGCGGTGCTGCTCGGTGAAGGCCGGCGCATCGCTGCCCAGCGTGCCATACACTTCATCGGTCGACACGTGCAGAAAGCGGAAGTCGGCCTTGGCTTGCTCGTCCAGGCCGTTCCAGTAGGCGCGCACGGCTTCGAGCAGGTTGAAGGTGCCGACGATATTGGTCTGGATGAAGGTGCCCGGGCCTTCGATCGAGCGGTCGACGTGGCTTTCGGCCGCGAAGTTCAGCACGGCCCGCACCTTGTGCTCGGCCAGCAGACGCGCCACCAGGGCGCCGTCGCCGATGTCGCCGCGCACGAAGTGATGGCGGCTGTCGCCTTCCAGGCTCGTCAGGTTTTGAAGATTGCCGGCGTACGTCAGCTTGTCGAGGTTGACGATGGGTTCGTCATTGTGAGCGAGCCAGTCGATGACGAAGTTCGAGCCAATGAAGCCCGCTCCGCCGGTCACGAGGATAGTCATGCCTGCAGTTCCTGGTAAAGGTATCGGTGGCTGCGCAGCGCCTGGGCGCTGCGCGAACCTGAGAATGGTCGTGGACGAAGAGCATCAGCGCTGGTCCACTATTGCTATCTTATGATGACTAGATAGCAAAAACGTGACATGTAAATATATTCTCCCGGCACTGTAGGTATTTCACCAATGCCGGGCAGCCTCTTACGTTTCGTTGAGGTAATACTAACATTTGCCCGAAAAGCATGCCGCGCGAATAAAAATTACTTTGAATTAACAAGGTTCGGCGAGACTGTTACACCAGCTCAAGTCTGCTGCCTCCCTGTCTATGACACTGCGCGACGGGCCGCATACTGGGGCATGCTGACAGTGGCTATCGGGCAACAGCGCAATTTGCTGGCGTGGTAATTGTTGACTTTCCGGTGCCTGTACGAATGCTATCCTCGCACTTGCGCATTCTTCGGTGGACGTTCTCCACCTGCTAAATGACGCGGTGGCCGAATTCGGGGATGAGCGGACGCCAGTACCGCCACCAGCCGTATCATGCTCATCTCATGGATCACTTTGCACAACATGAAAAATTTTCTGAGTACCGCGTCGGGAACTGCGATTGGCACACTTCTCTACACTGGCCTCTTGCGTAGTACACCTGAACTTGACTGGGCGCGTGCCGCATTCGTGGGCGTCTTTTGCGGCGTCTGCGCCGCCGTATGCGCCAGGAAAAAGCAGCAACAATAATCTGCGCGCTTCAACCGCCCTTGAACTTCCGCCCTCGGGCAACTCCTCATCGAAAGCAACAGCAGGGCACTCTGCGCTCAAAGCTTGCGAAACACGATCGCATGCTGGATCGGCAGCGACTTGATGCTGCGTTCCCACTTCAGACCATGCGCCGTGGCTTCACGCCGTATCTGAGCCTCGCTCATCTTGTGCAGCGGCTTGATCGCGACTGCCGGATCCTCGGCGCGATATTCGACGAAGACGACGCGCCCGCCCGGCTTGAGAGCGCTAACGATGCTGTCGAGGACTTCTGCGGGATAGGCCAGCTCGTGGTAGACATCGACCATGATTGCCAGGTCGACGCTGGCCGGCGGCAGTTTGACGGTGGTGTCGCTGCCCAGCACCGAGACCACATTGCGCACGCCGCGCTTTGCCATCTGGCTGTCGAGCATGGCAATCATTTGCGGCTGCACATCGACGGCATACACACGGCCGCCGGGTCCGACCTTTTTCGCCAGCTGCCAGGTGTAGTAGCCGGTGCCGGCGCCGATATCGGCCACCGTCATGCCGGGTGCCAGCGCCAGTTCCTGCAACAGTAATGCCGGCCGCTCCTCGTGTGCACGGCTTTCGCGCTCGAGCCATTGCGCGCCCTCCCATCCCATCACACCGGAGATCTCGCGGCCCATGTAGCGCTTGCCGATGCCATCCGCGCTGGGTGCAACACGTTCATAGCGCGTATCGGCGGTGGCTGCCTGCGCCACGGCATCGATACTGAAGGATGACAGCAGCGTCAGCGCCGCCAGGCAGGCCAGCAGCACGGGGCGCGTACGGTGAGTGTGGCGGGTGGGGCAATGGCTCGAGCGGGTGCGGTGCATGATCGGTTTCCGTAAGAAGTCGCTGCCTGCAATCGCATGGCAGGCTTGCCGTGAATGGAATGATCAGTGTAGCTGCGTTGGCTGTTCGATGTACTTTCCCGTGGCGGCTGGCGTCGAACAAGGTACGCTGATAACAAGGGCTGCGAATTTACGAATCGGGCTCGGTTCAACGACGGGGTTCGGTCAGGAGCGGCCGTTGGCTATTGGTAAGTACGACCCGTCGTCCTATCGGCTCAGCACACAGTTCAACCATCTGTTTTGGCAGTTCGTCTTAAAGCGCGACGAGGATCAATGATATGACGCTATCTTTGCTGATCTAAATCGCCAAGATCGAATCATGAAAATATTGAAAATCGCCATCGCTTGCACGTTTTTTTGCGCAGTAAATAGTTTTGCGGAACCTATGCCAGTCCCTGCTGCCAAAACGGCGTACATCGGTACGTGGAAAGGCAAGGACATGAGTCTGACTATCGCTCCGAGCGGAAAAATTGCATACAAGAGGGTGTATAGCGCCGAAAAGAAAGTTGATTTACTTATCGAGCTAGCTAGCTTCCATGGTGACGACTTCAATGCAGGTTTTGGCATGTTTCACTCGACTTTCGTTGTTTCCAAGCCTCCAGTCATGGCTGGAGGCAAAACGAAAATGGTCGTGGACGGGATAGAACTCACCAAGGAAGATTGAAGACGCCTTCTTTGACCGTTTTGGGCTGAAATCAGACGTTCGTGCACCTGCGCCTATGCGGCGGCCATGAGATTGCCCTGCTGGCCCTGACCAGCAGGCGCCGCACGCAGCAGCGCTTCGATGGCGTCCGGCGCCACCGGCCGGCTGTAGCAGAAGCCCTGCATCTGGTCGCATCCGTGGGCCAGCAAAAAGGCGAGCTGATCCGCCGTTTCGACGCCTTCGGCAATCACATTGAGCTTCATCGAATGGGCCAGGCCGATCACGGCGTCGACAATGGCGGTGTCGTCGGCATCGTCGATCAGGTCGCTGACGAACGAGCGGTCGATCTTGAGGCTGTGGATCGGGAAGCGCTTCAGGCTGGCCAGGCTCGAGTAACCGGTGCCGAAGTCGTCGATCGCCAGTTGCACGCCCATGGCGGCCAGGCGCGCCATCGTGGCGGTGGCCGCCACCGGGTTCTGCATCAGCACGCTCTCGGTGATTTCCAGTGTCAGTGCGTTCGGATCGCACCCGGTCTTCTCGAGCAGCGCCGCGACGCGCTGGGCCACGTCCTGGCCCAGGAACTGCCGCGCCGACAGGTTCACGCTGACGCGCACCGGCGGCAAGCCGCCCTGCTGCCAGGCCACCTGCTGGGCCATCGCGGTTTCCAGCACCCACTCGCCGATCGGTACAATCAGGCCGGTTTCCTCGGCCAGCGGGATGAAGTCGGCTGGCGACACCATCGGCTTGCCCAGCGGCTGCCAGCGCAGCAGCGCTTCGACGCCGCCCAGGTGGCCGGTGGCGATGTCGACCACGGGCTGGTAGTGCAGCACGAATTCGCGGCGCTGCAGCGCCCGTTGCAGTTCGCTTTCCATGCGCAGGTGCAGCGCGGTCTGCGCGCCCATGTCGGCCATGTAGAAGCTGAAACCGTTGCCACCCTCACCTTTCGAGCCATACATGGCGCTGTCGGCGCACTTGAGCAGCGCGGCGCTGTCGGTGCCGTCGCGCGGGTACATCGCGATACCGATCGAGCCGGTCGGAAATACCTCTTGCCCGCACAGCAGCAGCGGCTGGAACAGGTTGTCGAGGAGTTTACGGGCCACGCGCGCGGCGTCGGTCTCGCCGTTCATTTCGGGCAGCACGACGACGAATTCGTCACCGCCCTGGCGCGCCACGGTGTCGCTCTCGCGCAGCGAACCCGACAGGCGGCGCGCGATCTCGACGATCAACTGGTCGCCCGCATCGTGTCCGAGCGTGTCGTTGACGTGCTTGAAACGGTCCAGGTCGATGAACATGACGGCCACCTGGCTTCCGGCGCGGTGTGCGTGGGTGATGGCGCGCTCGAGCCGGTCCTGCAGCAGCACGCGGTTCGGCAGGCCGGTCAGGGCATCGTGGTTGATCACGCGCAGCAATGCTTCTTCGGCGCCCTTGCGGCGTGAGATGTCTTCGACGACCGAGATGAAACGCTGGTTGCCGTAGGCGTCGCGCATCGTCGAAACGCTGATATTGACCCAGATTGGCGTACCGTCGCGCCGCAGCAGGCGCCGCTCGCGCTGGTAGTCGCTGATCTCGCCGTCGCGCAGGCGTTTGACCAGCGTCAGCTCGTCGGGCAAATCGTCCACGTGCGTCAGTTGCTGGAAGAAGCGCTGCAGCAGTTCGATTTCGGTATAGCCCAGGATCTGCGCCATCTTGCCGTTCACGCGCAGCAGGCGCCCGTCCGGGCCCAGCAGCACGATGCCCACGGCTGCCTGGCTGAAGGTCAGGCGGAAGAATTCCTCGCTCTCCTGCAGGCGCAGGCGCGCCTTGCGGCGGAAGGTGATGTCCTGGCCAATGAGCAGCAGCATGTAGCCACCGGCCTGCTCGGTACGGCGGATATTGAATTCGAGATGACGCACGCCGTCCGGGTGGCCATCGAGCGAGACGAGCACGTGGTCTTGCGGCATGCCGGTAAGAAGTGCATCGCTGACCCGCGCGGCCAGGCCGGTGTCGGGCAGCCAGCGCGCGAGTGGATGGCCGGCGCTGGCCGATTCTTCCGGCGCGTCGATCAGCTCGGCCATCATGCGGTTCATCGAGCGCACGCGGCGCTCGGCGTCGATGACCAGCAAGCCTGCCGGCATCCCGTCGATCACCTGCTCGAGATAGTTGCGGTTCTGGCCGAGCAGCGCGTGGGCGTCACGCAGCGCATGCGCCTCGCTGCTGTCCCGGGCGAATTGGCCGGCTGTGGCGTCCAGGTTGGTTGCCGCAAAAGCTTGCGGTACGGAAGTCTCATTCGTCTGGATCATCATGGGAAGCACCTGTAGCTATGCAACGTAATCGAGTGTTATTTTTTATTGGATACGATTGTTGCATAATAGCAAACTAAGCCCGCTCAGGCGACGGTTGTTGATCCTCTGTTGTTATTTTGTGTGAGATTTTTGTATAGCAGATGACACGATTCAAGTTCGCCAATGCCCGGCGCTGCAACGGCTCAATGTGGGCAGAGAAAATAAGGTGAGAGTTATCCGGTCCAACCCAACCGGAGTCCACCATGCATTCAGGTTTTATGCTGTCGCGCGCCGCTGGCGCACTCGCCATCGTGTGCAGTGCCAGCGCGGTGCATGCCCAGGTCAACGTCACGCTGAGCCCGGCGCAGCCGGCGGTTGGTCGCGGCGACAACGTCCTGGTGAGCGTCACGCTGACCAATACCTCAAACACGGTCCAGCACCTGCTGCGCTGGCGCACGCCGCAGCAGGGCCTGGAGGCGCCGCTGTTCGAGGTGCAGCGCGACGGTCAGCCGGTGCGCTACCTGGGCCGCCGCATCAAGCGCGCCGCGCCGGGACCGTCTGACTACCTGCAACTGGCCCCGGGCGAGGTGCTCTCGCAGACGGTCGAGCTCTCGCGGTTCTACGAGATGAGCATCACCGGCAACTACACGATCCGCTACCGCAGTCCGGCCATGCCGGCGCCGGGCGCGACCACCGGCGCGGTCGTGGGCGAGCTGGCCTCCAACCCCGTCACGATCTGGATCGACGGCAGCAGCACGCCGACCCTGCAGGATGCCACCGCCCCTGGCCCTGGCTTTGCCAATTGCACCAATGCGCAGCAGACCCAGCTGACAACCGCGATGGCGGCCGGACGCGCGATGGCGGCCGACAGCCAGGCCTACCTGACCTCGGGCACGCCGTACGGCGCGCGGTATGCGATGTGGTTCGGGGCGCAGGACGCCGCGCGCGGCGCGAAGGTCACGGCCAATGTCACGGCGATCAGGGAGGCATTCGAGAACAAGCCCATCAGGATCGACTGCGACTGCGACGAGTCGTATTTCGCCTACGTCTATCCGGCGCGGCCGTACACGGTCTGGGTGTGCAAGGCGTTCTGGACCGCAGCGCCGACCGGGACCGATTCGCGTGGCGGCACGCTGATGCACGAGCTGAGCCACTTCAATGTGGTGGCGGCGACCGACGACCACGTGTACGGCCAGGCTGCGGCAGCGGACATGGCGCGCAGCGCGCCGCAGCGGGCGATCAACAATGCCGATTCGTATGAGTATTTCGGCGAGAACACGCCGCGGCAGGCGACTGCGGCCCAGGCTGCCGGGGAGTGATCGACCATGACACTGCTCCCAACCACCCTTGCCGCCGCCTTGGCCGACTACCGGCTCGACACGCGTAACCGGCCCCTGCGCATGGTGCTGGGTCAGCCCGGCACCGCCGATACCAATGCGCTGCTGCCGCACCATGCCAGCGCCAGCGAATCAGTATGCGGCGGCCTCGAGCTGCAGATTCTGTGCCTGTCCGAAAACGCGACGCTCGAACTGAAGCGTTTTATTGGTCTGCCCTGCGAACTGCAGATCGTGACCGACCGGCGCAACCTGCGCAGGCTGTGCGGAATCGTCACGGCGGCGGCATCGGGCCACAGCGATGGCGGGATCGCGAGTTACAAGCTGACCGTGCGCGACGCGCTGTCGGTGATGGACGCGACGCGCACCACCCGCGTTTTCCGCGACAAGAGTGAGCTCGAGATCATCGAACTGGTCCTCAAAGAATGGCAAAGAAATAATCCCATGATCGCGTCGACCTTCGACTTCGATATCCACAACGGTCTGCTCAACCGCAAGCTTCCGAAGCGCGCGCTCACGATGCAGCTGAACGAATCGGATGCCAGCTTCGTGCGCCGCCTGATGCAGCGCCGCGGCATCGCCTGGTTTTTCCGCACGGGCAGAACCGACAGGCAGAATCAAACCGGCGGCGATGTCGCCGGCATCGGCCATACGCTGGTGCTGTTCGATGATGACAGCGAACTGGCGCGCAATGCGGCCGGCACGATCCGTTTTCACCGCGACGGCGCGACCGAGGAGCGCGACGCGATCACGCTCTGGAGCGCCGAGCGCACGCTGGTGCCGGGCCATACGTCCTTGCACAGCTGGGATTACCTGAACCCCGGCAAGGGCGGCTCGACGACCAGTTCCCCGCTGCGCTTCGATCAGGGCAAGACCGGGAACGCGCTGGCTGCCAAGCTGGAACACTACCAGGTGACAGCGCCGCACCTTGGCGACACCTGGTCCGACCTGCTGTCCATCAGCGATGCGCTGGTGGCGTACCACGAATTTGTCGCCAAGTGCTTCCATGCCGAAGGCGCGGTACGCGACCTGGCCGTTGGCCAGTGGTTCGCTCTGACCGGCCATCCCGAGATCGACAAGCACCAGCCCGAAGAGCGCGAATTCGTGGTGACCGCGCAGCGCATCGATACCACCAACAACCTGCCGGCGGACGTCAGTGCCAAAGTCGAACGGCTGTTTGCGCGCAGCGGCTGGGACATCGTGCGGCTTGACGACACCGCCCAAGCGCTGCGCTACCGGTCCAGCTTCAGCTGTGTGCGGCGCGGCATACGGATCGTGCCGCCACCGCCGGTGATTCCGCAGCCGCAGCTGCAAAGCGCAATCGTTGTCGGACCGAAGGACGAGGCCGTGTGGTGCGATCACCTGGGGCGCGTCAAGATCCGTTTTCCGGCGACGCGCGCACAGGAACACGCGGACGGCGCAGGTGCATCGGGTTCGGATCGCGACTCGGCCTGGGTACGCGTCGCATCCGGCTGGGCGGGTAATGGCGCCGGCAACCAGTGTGGCGCGCGCCTGCTGCCCCCCGTGGGCGCCGAGGTGCTGGTGGCGTTTGCCGGTGGCGATCCCGACAAGCCGGTCATCATCGCCCAGGTCTACAACGGCGCCGCCCCACCACCGGCCTTCCGGCGCGAAGACGGCCTGCCCGCCAACCGCTTTCAATCGGGCCTGCGCAGTCGCGAAATCCACGGCCAGCGCGGCAATCAGCTGCGGCTCGATGACACGACCGGACAGATCAGCGCGCAGCTGGCGAGCGACCATGGGGCGAGCGAACTCAATCTGGGCTACCTGACCGAACCGCGCCAGGAAGGCAGCGCCAGGCCGCGCGGCGAAGGGGCCGAATTACGCACCGAAGAAGCCATTGCACTGCACGCGGCGCGCGGCATCCTGCTCAGCGCCTGGAAGCTGCTGGGTGGTAGGGGCGACAAGGGTGCGCAGCTGGCCCGCGACGATTATCTGGGCCTGCTGCGCGACTGCAGCGAACTGTGCGCGTCGCTGGGCAACTACGCTGCGCAGCACAATGCGTTGGCCATCGACACGGCCGAGCAAGAGGCGCTGCTCGCGCGCTTCACGGGGTGGGAAGACGGCAGCAATACCAAGCCGGAGGCAGCGCAGCCGGGCGAACCGGTGATCGCCGTGACGTCCCCGGCGGGGATCGGCTTTGCCAGCTCGAAAGCCGTGGTCAGCTACGCCGGTACCAACATCGACACAGCCGCGCAGCAGCACATGCAACTGACCGCGGGCCAGCGGTACTCGGTCAATGCCGGCAAAGGGTTGTCGCTGTTCGCGCATCACGGCGGGCTCCATGCGATCGCCCACAACGGCAAGCTCCTGATGCAAAGCCAGCACGACGACACGGCCATCGAATCGGCGCAGAACATGCAGCTCACGGCGACGGAAGGCACGGTGACGGTAACGGGCAAGGTCATCCTGCTGGTGGCGGCGGACGGCTCGTTTCTCAAGCTGGGCGACGGCCCGCCAGTGCTGGGCAGCAAGGCACCTCTGCAATTTCGTGCGCCGGATTACACGTTCGACGGGCCTGAATCGATGGCAGCGCAGTTTCCTGATTTTGGCGCCGGCGGTGCGGACCAGCGACTGGAACTGCGCTATCCACGGGGCGTGGCGGACGACGACGGCGCCGAACCGCTGGGCGCGCTGGTGAAGGACACGAAGATGCACGTGGCGCTCAGCGACGGCACGAGCCTGGAGGGTGTCAGCGATGCGCAGGGCAAGTCCGAACTGATGGCGCGTGATGCGATGCATATGGCTGAGATCGTGCTGTCGCGCGGTGGCGAAGACCAATAGGAGAACAAGATGGCCGGCAAATATCCGAAAAGTGAATACGTTATCAAACGCGATAACGCGCTGCTGCAACCTTGTCGCATCGGCGACAAAATTGTCGATGTACCACGCGAGCAACCATGCAACATCATCGTGGTACATGGCGTAAATGATGTTGGCACCAGCTATAGCGCGGTCGAGGAAGGGCTGTGTGCGGGACTGCAGGATCGCCTGCTGCGCAAGTTCAAGCCGGGGACCTACCGGATGCCTGGCGCGAAGGATAAGGAGACGCTGCTGGATGATCCTGATGCGGTGTTTTTCAAGCGCCACACGGCGCCCGACACGGATAGTCCGGTGATCCCGTTTTACTGGGGCTTTCGTGAAGTGGGCAATCTGACGAAGACTGTGAATGGCCAAAAGACGGATCGCAACGGCAATCGCCTCGACAAGGACCTGTCCAAGGGCGGCGGCCCGTTCGGCAATGCCACCAGTACCCTGCCCGACATGTGGAACAGGGGCATATATGCGCCATTCGATCCGGCGGGTGACCCGCTCCGGCCTGTCAAGAACGGACCGGGACGAATGTACATGGTGCTTGCTGCGCGACGCCTGGCGGCGCTGGTGGCAATGATTCGCCAATATGAGCCCAATGACACTGTCAACATCCTCGCGCACAGCCAGGGTTGTTTGATCAGCTTGCTGGCACAGGCTTTTCTGATGGAGATAGGTGAGCGTACGGCGGATACGCTGATTCTGACGCATCCGCCGTATAGCCTGGATCAAGGGATAGGCTTGTCGATGCGGACTGCCGCATTCGTCAAGGGCGATATGGACGAAGCCATGAGCAATTTCTATGACCTGATCTCTGACAGACAAACGATCAGGGCTCGCTTGGAGACACTAGTCAATATCGTTACAGGCATCGCGAAGTCCAAGACAACGTCACCCGTATTCGCCCGCATTAGTGAAACAGACTCCGGCGGCATGGTGCATGGCCGCTGGAAACCGAATTCTGACCGAGACAACCGTGGCAAGGTCTACTTATATTT
>Ga0308163_10003710_pt1 | contig 12612 bp, 12 predicted proteins | sample PhyTR1_FD_201037 | JGI IMG/M metagenome (GOLD analysis project Ga0308163, IMG submission 201037) | Phyllosphere microbial communities from UC Gill Tract Community Farm, Albany, California, United States - DLSLT.R1 | ecosystem: Host-associated > Plants > Phyllosphere > Unclassified | place: USA... | reverse complement strand
GCGAGTCGCCTTGAAAGAGTCCAGATACAAAAAAGCCCGTAAGGCTTGCGCCATACGGGCTCTTAGGACTTCATCGAATGACTCTGGTAATCATCGATGGAGAATTTTGGTGCTGGCGGAATCTGAACATGATCCGCAAGCTCATGTATTTAGGTGTTTTTATCTAGTTCAACTTTGTTTCGTGTACCTAAACGTGTACCAATTATTGGATCTCACACCCCGGAACGGCAGGGCAATGATAACGAATGCACGGCGCTAAATCCAAAATAAAATGATTTATGGGAAAAGTGTTCACACTGTTCACTTTTGATTTTTATTTATTAAAATCATTTGGTTAAGTGGTGAATGATTTGAGAGGTGATGTTCACTAGTGTGCACTAAGTGTAATCACATTTGATTTGAACCAGCATAATCGTTATGCCTGGCAAAGTAAGGACATAATGGTCAAATTATCTAGATATTGTAATTATAAATCAAAATTATACGATTTAAGTAGATGAAATGGATTTTTCAACAATCGTTAAATGACAAATCATTTTATTCCTTTTCATATCAGAGTAAAATTGAGACACACCGTAAAATTCAAACAGCCTAAACCATTTCAAAATGAATAATTACCTTGAGTGACAGTTAAATCCAGGTGCAATCTAGTAGTAAATTGTGATGACGTGCTTTTAATAAGGATTTTAAATTGAAGAAGCTATTTTCATGGGCCATCAAAAACGGATGGAATATTTTTAGTTGTATTGGTGTTTTTGGTACATTCTATTTCTCTCTTGTATATGTTCCTGGCTATGTAAAGGAGATTAATACAGCAAAGATAAACATTACTCATGAAAGTTTGATAAATGATGTTCAGGAGTTGCTCTTTTATGATAAAAAGTTATCAATTGGTGATATAAACTCCCTAATTAAAGGTAAGGAGCTTGAACAGTCTTCACATTATCCTTTCACATCTGATGAGCTTCTATTGCAAGTACAAGATCGATTTGTTACTAATAAATTCATACCATTAGAGAAAAGAGAGTCTCTAATTGAAAAAATTAAAACTATTCGTTCTTCTTATTTTCCCCCGAAGAAAACCGATGATGGTTGGGTTAATAAAACTTCATTTATATCTTTTATATCATCTATGCTAGGTCTGATTGCAACAGTGGTTGGTGCATTAAGTATTTTAAGAAAAAACAGAATCGATAAAGAAACAGAAATTGACATAGTCCCAACTGATATGATTCCTGGTAGTAGGGTCACTAGTACAACCCAATTAGAATTTGAAGAGGCCGTAGGTGAGGTTCTAAATGATATTGGCGAGGTTATTAGCACTCATATAGATGGTCACGATCGTCGTTATGACTTCGAAGTAAGCGTTAAAAACAAAAGCTATATAGTTGAAGTGAAAAATTATAGAAGAATGCTGGGGTTAAGCACTGCCCAAGATTTCATACATGAAGTAAATCGAACGGGTAAAAGAGGCGTGCTAATTGTTAGTTCAGGGTTTACAGAAAGAGCAAGGGGAATTATAAATGAGCACAATAAAGTGAATGAAGATAAAAAAATACATCTTGTTGCCGCTGATAATAAAAGTAAGCTTAGAGAGCAATTGCAAGAAATTCTAGTAGGTTAATTATGGTTGAAAGTTGCAAGGAGTTATATAGTTTTTTAAATTTCATATTTGGTTAGTCATTTTTATATATTAAAGTGAAATTGCATAAGATAAAAGAACCGGCCTAGGCCGGTTTATATTTGACCGAGTTAAAGGGCGCATGCTGGCAGCCAATCTGCTTCGCTGTCCTCATGTAGCGTCAGATTGGTTTGTACGCCGTTGTTCGTGCGGCGTTTGAGCATAACACGCTCATATTCTTTAAGTGTCTGTGGCACAGCCTGCCCGAACGCCGTCAGGCTGAGCGGGTGCTGATGCCCACGCGATTCCATGAACGACAAGTATGCATGATAGAGATAGCGTTTAGGATTTATCGGTCGAATATTCGCATTGCCGATAAATAGCCCGTTCGGCGTGCTAAGTGGCATCAAATAGCCACAGAAATCGACCAGCGGATCAGCCTGTCGCTTTATCTCCAGCGCTTCGCCAGATGACTGCTGGGCCTGCAACAACTCGCGAGCTTCATCAGGTGACGTGAAGCGTCGCATCAAATGACGAACAATGACGGCCAGCTCGATACTAATTTTATCCAGTAACTGTGGGTCGCGCTCTTTCGCTGGAATGACTTCCGGGAAAGTCAGTATTACACGGCGACGAGAAACGCCGCCGCTGCGATCGCTGAAACGCATTGGATTGTTATTCACCGCCAGAATCACCGCCGGTAGATGGGTTGAATATGCGTCGCGATATTTGGGATCAATGGCTACTGCATCGCCGCCGGTAATCGCTTTGATGCCCGCGCCGTCGCCGCTCCACTTCTCCTGATCGGGCAGAATAATTAGCGAGAATCCGACCACGCTGGCGCGTTCCCGCGATGACTCCAGCGTTTCAATAGTAGCGGACGTGGTGTTATCGCGGCCAGCGAGCAGCGTGGCGATCGAGGCTAATACGCTTTTCCCGCTTCCACCTGGACCAGTTACCTCCAAAAACATCTGCCAGTCGTATCGGTTTGCCAGCACCATAAATAACGCCGCGAGGATACGCTGCTGCTTCTCGTCACCATGTCCGGCCGCCCGCGTTAACCAGCGGTAGAAGTTGGGCGCGTGGTCCGCGAGATTTTCACCAGGGCGCGGCGCTGAGTAGTCAACGCTGTTTACCGTGCGCAGCCAGTTCTCGCGGCGGTGCGGGCTGAATGTGCCGTTGGTCGTATCAAATACGCCATTTCGGAAACCAATCAGGCGGCGTGCTGGTTCGCCCATCTGCGGAACCATCAGTTTGAGCGTGTCAAGTACGCTGCCAATTCCGGCCGCTGAAAAAGGTGCTCGTACCTTCTGAAAAAGCGCGGCGATTTCACGGCGCAGCATCTGCACCGGCATCACCTGCCACGCGCCATTCTCGTAACGGCAGATTTCCTCCCCGACGGGCGGCACGGCCAAAGCCTGCCCGTAGTGATCGACCAACAGCTCCGCCTTTTCGCTGGCACTCATGGCTTTAAGGTCGGCTTCGCTCACCGACTCAAACGGGCTTGGCTTATGAGGTTGGGTGAAGGCGGTAAGCAGCGCCTGCGTCGCGATGTCGCCCTGTGCCTGCCAGACGTCGTTCCAGTCGCCGGTTTCCGGCGGTAAAGCGGCTTTACCTTTGCAGGCTTTGGCGGCTTCCTCTGCCTTTAGCTGGCCTGTGCCGTTGTCGTCGCGATCGGCGGCAATCAGCATCAGCGCATCAGGATGGGTTTTGCGTAGCTGCGCTGCAAGAGCCGGCAGATTATTAGCGCTGAGCGCCACATAAACTGGTTGCCCGGTCAGGCGCTGCACCGTCAGGCCGGTTGCATAGCCTTCGGTGAGCCACAGCGTTTTGCTGTCAGGTTCGCCTGCAAGATGATAAGCGCCTTTCACCTGTCCGCCGGGCAGGGTGCGCTTGTCGCCAGCGGCGTTGATTAGCTGGATGTTCACGGCGTTGCCGGTTTCGTCGGTCAGCGGGACAAGCAGATCGCCAGCCGCAAAACTGATACCGCCACAGCGCAGACCGGCAGCCAGCGTTAACGCTTCAGTGCTGTGCAGTCCTTTCGATAAAAGGTAGGCGATATCCGTGCGGCTGACGGCGGCGGCGATCAGCTTCTGCGCCCGTGCGGCAGCCTCAGATTGTGCGACTGCTTTATCAACTGAGTTCACCGGTGCTTTTGATTCCGGTGGCAGCGTGCCCAGCATATCGGCGATTTTGATTGCCGCCTCTTTAGCGCTGACGTCTAGCGCCTTCTCAACCAGATTCAAGCCGTCACCGGCTCCGCACTGGTTGCAGTGCCACGTCCCGCGACTGTCCTGATTATCAAAGCGGAAACGATCTTTACCGCCGCAAACCGGGCATGCGCCGTGCTTGCCACTGGCGTGAATGCTGATGCCGAGCGCGGGCAGCAGTTGCGGCCAGAATCCGGCGGCCGCTTTTACCGTGTCAGAGACAATGTGTTTCATCTGCTGGATCTCCCTCAGTGCAATGTAGCGCGGCGAGTCGCGGCAAGCTGGCTGCAAAACAGCTCATCCATCATGGTCGCGCCAAGCCGGGTCAGGCGCGGCGGCGCTGTCAGCAGGTCAGGCTCAACCATATCGCCCAGCATGGTGCAGGCCATTTCCATTCCGGCTTCTGCGCCGTGGCGACGCACGTAAAATCCTTCCAGCTCGAGCGCGATGGTCATCTGCAGCTCGTCGAGCGTTGCCGAAACGGTAATGCCCAGCGTTTTGCAGGCGTTGAGATAACCCTGCGCCAGCGCGCGACGGTAAACGGCAGTGCGGACTTCAACAGGTAAGCAGGAATTATTAGCGGTCATCATGGCGAGCCTCCGTGGCGAACATAAGGGATTCACAGGTTTCAACGACTTTACCGAGCTGGTCGGTAAGAAGGGCAACAACGGACGCAAGCGCTGCGCCGTCTGGCACGCAATCACGAGCACTCATGCTATTAATCGACTCAAACATGTCGAGTACGGTAACTCCGACTGAATGTGCGTGCTGTAAACGCAAAAAGTCGGCGTGTGGGATGGGATAGGTGTCGTTGTTATTCAGGCGCTGAGAAAGTGTGTTCATGCGTTCACCGCCTTTACCGGCACGCGGCCAGCGAAGCACAGGACATAGTCACGAACGAAATTGGCGCGGGCTGTGCGCTCGTCTTCTGCCGCATAGCGCAGCATGCAGGGACGGGCAGCGCGATCGGTACGGCGCACGGCGGCGAAAATAAAAGTGAATTTGGGGCGAGCAAAAGTTAGAACCGTTGCCATGATGACAACCTCCAATAAGTAGCTATAACAGCTACCACCAGAGTTCCTACGCTCAAGGGTGGTAGCCCAGACGGGGGTAGGAATACCGGCCTTATTGGAAACCGGCCAGCCCGAAGGCTGCCCCGCCTGAGCCACCATTATTTTGACGGCACAACGGCATAAGAACCGCTGCGCTAAAAAATGGCGCACTAAGGCAACGACGTAAAAAAACACGCATGGCGCGTGTTGAGTCGCCAATAAGTAACACGGGTTCCTACGCCCGGCTGCCGATTTTGCGACAGCGGCAAAACTGTATAACGGTCGCTCGCCAGAGAAAAGGCTTTTTTCGTTCATTGGGACATTTTCCTTAGCAATCGGTCAGGCCTTGATCGGACTGCTGCGGATTTGATCGGCGTTTGCTGTCAGCTTTGCCTGTTATGTGGTTTCTTGACCGAGCTTTTTTGCCCATAACCGAAATATGGCCGTGCATCCCGCTGTTAACAGAAGGCGATGTTGGTGGCTTATCTCTTAGTGCATTTGTGAGGCTTTCAGCAATGAAGGTTGCTTCATCTTTGGTCAGAGGAAATGAGCTGGTGTTGAAATTCAGCGTGATCATGCTCCACCTCCGGCGCGCTTTGCGATGCGTGATTGCATCCAGCCATCAATTTCAGAGGCCAGCCAGGCAACGTTTTTTCCGCCGAGGGAAATCTGCGAGGGAAACTGCTCACGGCTCATTAAGTCATAAATAGTCGAGCGGGAAAGGCCGCAGGTGTTGATCACTTCCGGCAGGCGCATAAAGCGATCGCGGGGATAAGAAATATCACCAGTAAATGGCGTCATTAGGGTTGAAGGGGCTGAAACTGCGTGCATGGTGTTACCTCATAATGAGTCCGGCCGGGGCTGTCCGGTTCCGGGTGTGTCTTTGGGTAACTCCCTATTTTGAGAATATTTTACCTAATGTAAACAACCCCTTGCACGGTGGTCTTTGGCTAAGGAGTGATCAAAAATTCATCAGTTGGTTAATACAGGTCAATATAGGTCAATATAGGTATTTGAGTGCTTTCAGTGCCTTGCTTTAGAAGTAAAAGCAATTGATTTCAATAAATTAATAGGAAAAAACTATGAAAAAGGCTTACCAGAAAAAGGCAGGATTTATAAAAGCAGTGAAGACAAGTGAACACTGAGTGAAGACTTTACCCATAAGTGTTCACTACTTTAAATACTGTATTTACTACCTTTTTTCTTTAGTGAACAGTAGTGAATAGTTTTATAAGAACTAAAAGCCTGTTAGGAATGTTCCAGCCCCAATTTTGGGTTTGTTTGCTGAGCGACAGGCAGAAAGCAATGAAATGATTTGTCCGTTGGGGCACGACAGAATGTCCTCATCCTTTACAAATGATGCGAGACAAAGATGAACACAACAGATAGCAAATCAGCCTCACTAATTCGATTTGAAAAAGCGCGAGCGGAACATACTGAACAGATGACGGCGTTTAATGGTGTAGTCGCTAACATCACTCGTTGCGAAAATGAGCGTCAGGCCGCTATCGAGGCGGGTAAGGAAGCTGAGAGTAACTGGCGCACTAATTTTCGAAAATTGCGGGGTAATCTCACTGAGGAACTTCGCGCCGAACACACTCAGCGTATAGCCAATAGAGAACTGGCCGATGAGTTTGCGGGATTGTTGAAAGAACTGGAGCTGGATAAGCAGTACGCCGTGCTGTGCTGTTGTACAAGCGGTAAAAAATACGTTGAAGCACATCAAACTGCTTTTACTGAGTTTGCTGACTCGCATTGGGAATCGGCACTGCGTAACGTTAGCCCTTCGTTGCTATGGGCGATCAAGTTGCGCATCCAGCGCGAAAAAATTGCCGCAACCTTTGTCGGAGACGATCGCGACCCGATCCGCGATATCGCTGGGCTTGTAGGGGAAGCCTTAACACGAGCTGCGGCCGCGCTGCCTGAAAGTGTTCTAAATGAAGCTCCATTACTGGAATCTATCGGTGTCCGTCGTCCGGCTCTAACGGGTGTTGATATGGATCTCTATTCGCGTCCTTTACGCCGTCAGAAGCTGGCGGAATCAATCAGGGAGCAGCGTTTAAAACTTCAGGAGGGCGACCAGCAATGATGCACTGCCCTTACTGCAGAAGCCCGGCGCACGCTAAATCCAGCCGCTATATGTCCGAGCAGGTAAAAGAGCGTTATCACCAGTGCACGAATCTGGATTGCTCCTGCACGTTTAAGACGAATGAAAGCATCACGAGAGTCATAACCTCGCCGCCACCGCCGGAAACAGTTGAGAACGTTGCGCCGATACCGGTTAAAGAACGGCAGACGTTAGGACGATACGGCTCAGCATTTCGAATCACTCATTAATCCTCACTGCCGCTGATCACACAGCGGCTTTTTTATGTCCGCTATTCGCATTTCGAAAGCCTTTTTTCTGGCAAGCCGCTTTGTAAAGAGGCGTGCATGCATAGGGTGCATGGATTTGCATGCAAGATCATGCGCCAACAGTATGCGCTGAGGCTATGCAGGGTGTGGCTCAGATAGCTTTATGCACCTGCATGAAAAGCGGTGCATAAAGCGGGCAGGCGAGGGGGGGATAGCATTGCGCGCTGAGAACGTCGTAGCATCATACCTGATGAAATGATCAGCTTTTTGAAAGATTGAAAATGATACAGAATGGGATATTTCCTATTACATCAGGCTCAAAAATTCTATGGACGATATCGATAAGTTAAAGGCGATTAACTGGTCTGAACTGGTGCACTCGAAGCATTCTTGGATTGAATCAAAATTATCTAATAATGGCAGTTCAACTGAAAACAAAGTTATTTCTCGATTATTCACAATCCCTTTCAGTGGTGTAATTCAAGAGGTTCAAAGTTTAGTTGATTCTTTAGCAGATTCAATCGAGCACTATGTATTTGATAAAAAAGCTTTAGAAAAAATGAGGAGTGAAGGCACTGTCCCATTTAGGAAAGCCTCGCAATTTTTTGGTGATACAAATCCAGTTAAAGATGGGAAATATGGCGAGCTAATTCTTTATATACTGTCTGAAGCTATTTTAAATACACCAATGGTTTCTCATAAAATCACAACGCTAAGCAATCTAAATGATCAGGTGAAAGGGGGCGATGGGGTTTTCTTTGGACTCTATAGAGATAATATGGCTTTGCTTATTGGAGAGTCTAAGATTTATAAAAGCTTCAGTGGTGCACTTGAGAGCGCCTTTGATTCCCTTGATAGATTTACAAAAAGTTATTCGATTGGTGCATTGAGCCACGAGCTTTTCATGGCAAGAGCAAATATATCCAGCAACTTTGATTTCGAAACAATGGAGCTGATTTATGATGCCTTTACTCCAGGTAAGCCATTAAATTCGGAATGTATTAAGACTCACCCGGTTTTATTAATATTTGAAGATAAAGATATCAAAGATATTGAAAACAAAGCAATGAGTAAACAGCAGGCAGAAGAAATGTTAGAGGAATGGCTTGAAGGGAAGAAAACAATCATCAAAGAAAGTATTGATGAGAAACTGTCTAAATATGAAAACGTTAGGCCTTGTTTTTTAGATTTCTTTTTAATTCCAATGTCTGATGTGGGGCATTTCAAAAATTCTCTATACAGAGCCATCCACGGCATAGACTATAACGGAAATTAAGGAAAGCTCATGTCTGAAACCACAGCAAGTAAAGCATTGATGCATCCGGATTTCCAAGAAGTCTTTAATTATTTAATCAAATATCTATTTTTAAAAAATAGAAAAGAAACAGAATTGCCTAGTTTACCCATGGAAAGTATAAGGCGAGCAACGTGGCTTGCATCATTAATATCACTAGGGGATGAAAAGGAACGAAGCATTGCTAGCTCCTTTGGAGCACTCCTTTATTTGTATGACTCTAAAAATGAATTGTTTCTCAAGGCTTGTTATATTTTACAATCAAGAGCCGGTAATATTGTTTCCTCGAAGCACCTCGAAGGTCTCTATAAAGATAAAAATATAATTAATCATTTTAGTGTGCCTTTGGATTTCGAGCTTACATCTCAAAAGGTTCTCCTCGAAAAAGAGTTCGAAGGTGAGGAGACTGTTTATTTTACTCATTTTCAAAAGGATTTATGGCGCCAATTAGTTGATGGCAATAATGTGGCTGTTTCTGCACCAACTTCCGCTGGGAAATCCTTTGTAATTAAAAAATACATATTTGAAAAGATAACTAAAAAAAACGAAGGTGTTTATGTTTATATTGTTCCTTCAAAGGCACTAATTAATCAAGTTAGTAACGAACTGTCTAGGGAACTTAAAAAAACGGCTTCAGTAATGACAACCTATAGAGAGAGCACGGATGAGCAGGGGAAAATAATCTATGTTTTAACGCCAGAACGATGCTTACGACTACTCAATGAAAGTTCTAATAAATCGCCAGTAATTGTTTTCTTTGATGAGATACAAAACTTAGAAGATGGAAGCAGAGGGAGTGTTTTCGAAAATATTATTTATAGAATGACGAGTTTGTGGAAAGATACTCAGTTTATTATGGCGGGGCCCTACATAAGTGATCTTCATTTATCATTAAAGAAAATTGTAAATATTAAATTAATAGAACATAAAACACTAGCTACACCAGTTTTACAATTAAAGGTTATTTTATCAGTGCTCAAAAGGAGTCATAATGTAAATTATAAACTTTTTGGACCTGTGGATGGTTACGTTTCAGGTTCAATAAATATTGGAAAGTCTCTTTATAGCAAATTATCCTCTTCTAAAGGAGATGCATTAAAATATCTAACATCGTTATTTGATGATTCCGAACAAAATATAATATATGCACCCAAAAAGAATATTGCTCAAGGCTGGGCTCTAAAAATATCTGGAGCTGATGATGAAGATAGTACTGTCAATTTACTTAACGACTTTGAAAATGAAAAAATAAGCAGCCTATGCTCTTTTCTAGAGAGTGAAATCCATCCATTATACTCATTAGTCAGAAGCATAAAAAAAGGCGTTGCATTCCATCATGGCGGCTTGTTAGACGTTGCGCGACTAGAGGTGGAAGATCTTTTTTCAGAAGGGGTTATAAAGAATTTGGTTTGCACCTCTACTTTGTTACAGGGGGTTAATTTACCAGCCGATAGGATAATAATCCTATCCCCTAAGATAGGTGATTATGAGTTATCGCATTTTGACTTTTTAAACTTAATCGGTAGAGCTGGCCGGATTAGTAATTCTTTATATGGTGAGATTTTTTGCATTGAATTGCATGATGAGTCCTGGGCTGAGGAAAAAATCAATAAAGAAGAAAAGAAAGAAATAGAATCTTCTGTTCTAAGAAAATTAAATGATAACGCTGAGAAGGTCGTTAGTTATATTAATTTGTTTGGGAAGGATATTCTTTCTGGTGAAGGGGATTATAAAGTTTATCCTTTGGTTTCTTACTTGAGGAGTCAGTTTATTGTAGATCGTGAGCATTATGAGAAAATAATTAATAATAGTAAATTAAATCCCGAACAAACGAATCTCATGGATTCACGACTTAAAACCGTTGCTAGCAATCTCACAGTTCTCCCAGAGCTAATCGCAAAAAATCCCTTTATAGATCCTTTGATTCTTGACGACCTTTATTTCCTAATTAAAAGAGAGGGGGTTTCTTCATGGATTATGAATAAATATCCCGGCAATAAAATTGGTGTAGCAAGTCAAGATGTTGAATTTTTGGAAATGAGTTACTACCATCAGTATAAAAATATTATCACTAGGTTAAATGATGTGTTTGATATTGAGAGGGAGATTAATTTCAAAGAGGATGGAGTGTCTATAAAGTCCAAATACAGAGTCAGTATGGCAAAACTAGCGTACGATTCTCATAGCTGGATGCTTGGAAAAAAATATAGATTCTTTATTGAAGATATGGTTAGTAACAAATTCACAAAACACGGCATCATTGCTGACTATAAAAAAATTGACAGTGTCACGAATTTCATTACATCTCATATCAATACTAACTTAACCTTCATTCTTGTTAAGTATTTATCAGTATGGTCTGATGTGGTTAGCTCATTTATGAATGAAGAAGAAAAGGAAAAATATGCATTTTTTCTGAACTTACCTTCAATGCTGGAAATGGGAAGTTATGACTCTCAAGTTTTAGAAATAATGGCTTTTGGTATAAACCGAAGCACGGCTATCGAACTCTTACGCAAAAGAAGGATTGTAGATGGTGAATCTGTAAGCAATTACCTTAATAGCTATGACATAAACAAGCTCTCTGTGTTGCATAGAAAATATCTATCGAGAGCTGGTTTCGGGGGTGAAACAAGATAATAAAGCATGTCACATAACGGATTGGGGATGCACATAGTATCCCCACCAATCTAATAAATCTTTACGCTGTGGGAGATATGTTGAACGATTGTAGGCTCTCCTCACCTCATTTCTATCACTGTGCGCTAATGCAGCTTCAATTACATCCGCGTTAAAATTTGCTTCATTCAATGCTGTGCTTGCTATAGATCTGAGACCATGGGCTACTAATTTACCGCCATAACCTATTCGCTTTAATGCAGCATTCGCAGTCTGGCTATTCATTGGTTGCTTAGGATCATTTCTGCTTGGAAAAACATACTGTCGGTTGGCGCTTATAGGACGCATAACCTCAAGAATTTCCAGAGCTTGTTTCGACAAAGGCACGACATGTTCGCGCTTGGCCTTCATGCGATTAGCTGGAATAACCCAAAGTTTCATATCGAAGTCGATTTCGGCCCATTGTGCTCCGGAGGCTTCTGCTGGTCTTACTAGGGTAAGAAGTTGCCACTCAATTAAACAGCGAGTGGCGACTGAGAGATTGGACATAACTAATGAACGCATCAGCTTGGGCAGTTCTTCTGGCCGTAATGTTGGCATATTTTGTTTCTTTGGCTTTTCGAAAGCCATCCCAACACCAGATGCTGGGTTTGCATCTATTAAACCAGTATTAACCGCGTAAATCATAATCTCGTTAATGCGCTGAACTAACCGACGTACTGTCTCAAGCGCTCCGCGCGCTTTGATAGGCTCAAGCGCTTCTACTATCGTTCTAGCTTTAAGTAGTTGGACAGGAATTTCACCAATAGCGGTAAACACATCCTTTTCCAGCGATCGCCAAATATCCTTCGCGTAATCCTCAGTGACGCTTTTGCTTTTGAGCTGGAACCACCTTCCGGCCACAACGGAAAAAATACTATCCAGTTCGATTTGTCGTTGCTCTGACACTTCCTCTTGCTGCTTCTGCGGGTCAATCCCTTGCGCAAGCATCGAAAGGTATTGGTCACGCATCTGGCGTGCGACAGCGAGCGTTAGGGCAGGGTAAGAGCCTAAGCTGAGATTTGTGCGGCTGCTGCTTTCTGGCCGCTGGTAGCGAAAACGCCATAGCTTCTTACCGGATGTTTTCACGAGCATGAAAAGCCCGTCGCCATCGTGCAGCGTGAAGTCTTTTTCTTGAGGCTTAGCTTTGAGGATTTCGTTATTGGTGAGGGGGCGTGTCATCCGCGCCATGACTGGTTTCCGTCCATAATTGGTACACGTTTTTAGGTACACATTATAGCGTGTACCTAAACGTGTACCAATTATCTCTGGATTCAGGCGGATCGTCTCGGAAAGTTACAGACACAAAAAAGCCCGCAGGGCTTGTGCCGTGCGGGCTTTCAGGACTTCTACGGATGACTCTGGAATCATCTTCGAAGGATTTTGGTGGAGCTGGCGGGAGTTGAACCCGCGTCCGAAATT
>Ga0308163_10003707_pt1 | contig 12615 bp, 17 predicted proteins | sample PhyTR1_FD_201037 | JGI IMG/M metagenome (GOLD analysis project Ga0308163, IMG submission 201037) | Phyllosphere microbial communities from UC Gill Tract Community Farm, Albany, California, United States - DLSLT.R1 | ecosystem: Host-associated > Plants > Phyllosphere > Unclassified | place: USA... | reverse complement strand
AACCCTCTACGAGATATACTGCAAAGAAAAAAGGGTCACAAGCCAAAGCCTGTAACCCTTTACTTTTATTGCTAATTCCTGGTGCCGACTGCCGGTTTCGAACTGGCCACCTGATGATTACAAATCATCGCAAGTCGGTATTCAGGACTGTTGAAGAGCGTTGATATTTTCTATTATATTCTTATAAATCAAATGCTTACGTGGTTTTCATTTTTATTTCATGCAGATGGGTGTTGATCGTTATGCTACCATTTGGGTTACATGGCGGTTACATGGCGCTTACACAGCACGTCTTCTTGAGGTAATAGTGAAAAAAATAAAGTTCGCGGCGGGTAGGGTAGAAGAGTTCGCCTGTGAGGGGGGAAAAAGTCAGTCATTCCTTTGGGATACCACTTCACCAGGCCTCGGTTTGCGGGTGACGTCGAAGGGCGCAAAGTCCTATATTTTTCAGGGTAAGCTGGACGGCGCCACCATCCGGCTGACGATCGGTGATCCTCGTACATGGGACATTGCCAAGGCCCAGGCCGAAGCACGGCGACTGAAGGTCCTGCTCGATAACGGGCAAGATCCAAGAAAGGTGCGCGACGATGCGCTCGCTGCAGAGCGAGACGCGCGCGCATTGCAGGAAGCTGTCATTGTGGCGGAACAGGAAAAGCAACTGCTGGAGTCCGTGACCCTGGGCGGCGTCTGGCCTGAGTACATTGCTGATCGAATTGCCACGCGAGAAGCCGGTTGGTCAGAACATCATATTGCCGCGCATCGCAAGATCATTCAGGATGGTGGCCAGCCGCGAAAACGCAGTCCGGCCCTGACGAAAGCCGGTCCGCTCTGGTCCTTGTCCTCGCTCCGACTCATCGACCTGACAAACGAGCGTGTGGAAGCCTGGGCGCGAGAGGAAGCAAAGATCCGTCCGTCCAGCGCGCGCCTGGCATGGCGACTGCTCAAGGCCTTCATGAACTGGTGCGCTTCGCACAAGACGTATTCGAACATGGTCACTAGCAATCCGACAAAGAGCGCGCGAGTGCGCGAGAGCCTGGGTAAAGAGAAGCGGCGCCATGACGTTCTCCAGCGCGAGATGCTGGAGTCATGGTTCAGCGCAGTGCGCAAGATCGGAAACCCGGTCATTGCAGCCTACTTGCAAGTTCTGCTACTTACCGGCGCTAGGCGCGAGGAGCTCGCTGCACTGAAGTGGACAGACGTGAATTTCCAGTGGGGCAGTATCAAACTGTCCGACAAGGTCGAGGATTTTCGGATGGTCCCGCTGACTCCTTTCGTTGCTCAGCTCCTGGCCAACCTGCCGCGCAGGAATGCCTTTGTCTTCTCCAGTCCCGCTTCCGCATCGGGACATATCGCAGAGCCGCGAATCGCGCATAACGAGGCCGTCGCCGTGGCGAATTTGCCGCAACTTACCCTACATGGCCTGCGACGCTCATTTGCCACATTAAGCGAGTGGATCGAGATGCCGAATGGTATCGCCGCGCAGATTCAAGGGCACGCGCCGCAAGGGGTGCGCGAGCAAAATTACATTCGTCGACCGCTTGACCTGCTTCGTGTTTGGCACGCGAAGATTGAAGTTTGGATTCTTGAGCAGGCGTGTGTGGAGCCTGTATCTTTGCCGGCATTGCTGCGCGTTGTGGGCGCTTAGCCGGGCAGTGGGTAGCGTTTGCAGCGTTGTGCATGTCCGTCCAAGCCTTCCCCGGTGGACGTAGCAGCGAGTTGACAGCGCATCCCTGTGACTGTTTGAAATTGCTGCTACGGACTTTTCCAAGTACCGCAGGAAATATGCGGTGCTACTAGAAAAAGAGTCTCCGCGATTCTCACTCTGAATAAAACCTGTTTTCAACCTATTCAGAGGTGTTCAATGGCACAAGCCACCGTTCTAAAGCCGGGCCAGTACCGGCATCTAATCCGTGCCACTCGAGCCACCAGCCGCGCACCAGAACGTGACGTGCTGGTGCTCATGATGGGTATCCACATGGGCATGCGTGTGTCCGAGATAGCGCAGGTTGAAGTTGGTGATTTTATGTTCGCCAGCGGCAAGCTACGGCAGGAAGTATCGCTTCGGGCCGTCGTGACAAAGGGTTGTCGCCAGCGGTGCGTGTATCTGACCAACCGTGATCTTGTTGCCGCGCTTGAGGACTATCTAACCCTGCGGGTCGAGCGGCGCTGGCGCATGAGCGACGATCCGAAGCGATATCGGGGCTTGCGCCCAGACAGTGCGCTAATCCTGACCTTCAAAGGCTATAAGTACAGTATGAACCGCAAGCGGCGGATCAACTACGCTGGCGAGCAAATCGATTACGCGGCCTGTGATGCGCTGCAAAGTCACGTTACAAAGCTGTATCGGGACGCGGGAATTAAGGGCGGAAGCAGTCATTCTGGTCGACGCTCAATGGCATCTAGGCTCTTGGCACAAGGCCACGATCTGGAAACCATTCAACTCATGCTTGGGCATGCTGAGCTGGACCATATTGATCCCTATCTTGAGGTTTCGAACGAAAGGTTTCGTCAAGCTTTTGCTGATGTATTATGACAAGGCAAGATTGCATATTATTCATCTTCGCACTTGAAAGTTGTACGCCGACAACCCATATGCTCGGTTTAAGTAGAGGGGGAATTTCGCCCGCAGTAGCAACCCACGGCCCGCAAGACGGGCCTGGTGCGCTGAGAGGACCGGCACAGGGCCAGTCCTGGAAATTGAACTGGAGTATCCCATGCAGTTTGTCGGTGGATTTAAGTACCGTTTTTCGAAAGCAGATGGTAGTCATGTCGACGCATTTCAAGCGGGTGCTACGCACGATGGTGCCGATACGGTTTGGCGCTTGGACAATGGCACTCTGCAAACAGGTAGCGTCATTTTTACCAACGTCGTGAACGTTGAAGAGATTGAACGTCCGCCGCGAGCGTTCAACGAGAAGCGCTAGGAAAGTCATGGCACGCAACTACGGCATTGGCTTTTGCGGCAAGGGCATCGAGCTTCTTGAGGCGGCTGAGGAAGAAATGTTTGATACTGTCGAGCACGGATACGACAAATTCTCGCAGGCGAACATGTAGTTGATGAAGTATCGAAGAATGCTCGCGCAATTCACCAAAGAACGGGAAGCTGGTTTGTCCCCGAGTTATAACCCGGATATTCACGGTAGCTTAGACGAATAGGAAAAGTAAAAACAATGAGGCTCTACCACTTCACATCTGCGTCACAAGCACAGGCCATCATGGAGTCCGGAAAATTTAACCCGGCCTCTCAGCACCCATTAAACAACGACAATGGTCTCAATTGTTTCGCATTCAGGTCGGGCTATCGCCTAGGTCAGTGCTTCGAAGGCACTGGCGCAAAGCTGATTATGGAATGGACTGGGCCAATCGTAACAACCAATCAGAACGCCTCCCCTCCACTAGCGCCGGACGTGCTACACGATCAGCATCCGTGGAGATGTTTCGTCCGGGGAGGTTCGAAAACAGGTCTTTTATTTATGACCGCTATCCGTTTCGACAAAGAGACTATTGATGCAATGGTTCCCACCCCAAATTGGCATAAGCACTTGCCACAATTTCTTCAACGGCCGCTTTATAGCCGGGCGAGATTGGAACTCCTCAAAGCAATAAGGCGTAAGTACCGAAACGTGCGCTTCCCTCTTGAAGTGTGCGGCTAGGACCTCTTGATATGGTAAGGGAAATAGAGATGATCGACGTAGATCAAAGCGATTACCGCGTTGATAGCCCATTCGACTTGAGCACCAGCGGCCTTGGCCCCTGCATAGGGATAGTCGTGGGTTTTCAAGGAGCAGTCAGTATGTTGCACGCTCCAATGCCTGATGCTGGCGGGGCCGAGAATTTTTTCGCTGACCTTTGCGCACTGATACCAGCCGAACAGCGGGCGGCAATTCGCCCAATTCTGGCAGGCGGTTTAAGTACCACAGGCCGTTCTGTTCCAGCGCATCTGGTGAAGACCAGAAAATGGGTGGGATTGGAATTGCAGAAATTGGGGTTTGGGTCTCCGCATATTCATTGGGGAAATGGCGGTCCCCTATCATGCCACAACGTTAAAACTAACATCGCCAAAGGGCATGTAGAGATCACTCATCATGAACTATTGGGCGAATCGACTACAGTCGCGGTCGTACCTTTGTGGTAAGGAAAATTGATCATGAATGTCAACACCATTACTGACGAAAAGCATCAAACAATGCAAAGGGTCTGCGGACTCAAGGGTTTTGGTGCACCAGCGCATGCAGAGATGCTTCAGGAAGCCGCTCCCCTTATTGCAAAAGGGTGGATTGCCCGGAATGGCAAAGACCTGAGCATTCCAGACGACGTTATGTGGCAATTGATCGCCATCGGCAAACCCTTGAAGACGCGATAGGAAACCTCTGGTGGCCGTGACTGCAATGGGGCGGCTCCGGCCCAGGGTGAGAATGTGTGAGCTTTGCAGGAGGGCAAGCTGCTATCCTGAACGCCATCGGCCGGTACCGGCCAAAAGCGGTCATTCTAATGTCGTCCTGTGAATACCGTTCGCATCATTTGCATTGAGCGTACTAACAACTGTTTATTCGATCGGCACTGACTTTCATTGCGTTCAGATAGGTTTTTCGCCCAGTTGCCACGATTTACCATCAAATGCTTCCCCACTTGGAACTCGTCCTTTGGCGTTATACGTTTGAATCCAGCCAGGGTAGGAGGGGGTAGACCGGCTCACTTCGTCAAGCTGGACGAAGTCCTCATTGTTCAGCACTAGATCCACCGCCGCGAGGTTGTCGGCAAGTTGATCTGGATGTTTGACACCGGAGATGACACTGGTGACCTGCTGCTGTGCCAGAAGCCAGGCTAGGGCGACCTGCGCGGCGCTAGCGTCATGACGTGCAGCGATAGTCTTCAATACGTCGATGATATCGAATGCCTTTGCTTCATCCACTGGAGGGAACTGGATTTTGGTTCGACGCGAGTTCGAGTCAGTCGAGCCGGTCCGATCAAATTTACCAGAGAGCAACCCTCCTCCCAGTGGGCTCCAGCACAGCAGGCCAAGCTTCTGATCCTCGAGTGCCGGAATGATCTCTTGCTCGATATCACGAGCAGCCAGTGAATAAAAAGACTGGATAGATGCAAACCTTGCGTAGCCGCTTCGTTCGGAGATACCTAATGCCTTCATCAGCTGCCAGGCTGCGAAGTTGGAGCAACCGATATATCGTACCTTGCCCTGACGAACGACATTGTCGAGCGTTCGCATCACATCTTCCAATGGGACAAGTGGATCGAAATTATGGATCTGATATAGATCGATGTGATCTGTTTGCAAACGCTTCAAGCTGCCTTCAAGGGCTTCCATGATATGCAAACGGGACTGACCAATCTGATTTGGGCCGGGCCCCACGCGGCCGCTCATTTTTGTCGCTAGCACGACATCATGGCGGCGCCCTTTCAACGCCTCGCCCAACCTCTCTTCCGACGCCCCACCTCCATACACGTCAGCAGTATCGATAAAATTGATGCCAGCGTCGAGTGCCTGCATCACAATCTTGTCGGTTTCGTCCTGCGATAATCGCCCGATGGCGGTAGTAACCGCGTTTTCACTCCCTCCGAAAGTCATCGCTCCCAGACATAGACGTGAAACGAAAACACCAGTGTTACCAAGTTGAGCATATTTCATAGTTCCTCCGAGTTCTAAGGAGACAAGCATGACACTATTTTTCGAACCGATCTATAATCGATCCAACATCATTTCTATTAGATCGGTCACGCCTTGGATCCGCTTTCAGATATTCTTTCCATGCTCAGAGTTCGCAGCGTGCTTACTGCGAGGTTCGAGGGCTCCGGGTCTTGGGCAATGCGGTTTCCTTCATACAGCCATATCAAATTCGGCGCGGTGTTGGAAGGGTCTTTCTGGATGAGTTGTGAAGCGTCCTCAGCACCGATAAAATTCGAATGTGGTGACTTCTATCTCCTAACTGATGGTTTGTCATATTGCACCGCAACTGACCTTGACAAAGAGCCGTTAGATGGTCGGCAAATCTTTCATGAGTATCTAGGGAAAGACGAGGTAGTTCGCTATGGCGATGGGGTAGGAAAGGTGGTGGTCAGCGGGGGAAGGTTTACCTTCGATGATGACACAAGTGAAATATTGCTAAACCAGCTTCCACCATTAATCCGTTTGCCAGCAATATCACCATCTGCCACGTCGCTAAAAGCAATCCTTGATCTTCTTGCCTACGAAACTGAAACAATTCGGCCAGGTCACACAATCGCTGCGACGAGCATTGCCAACTTAGCATTGATCCATATTTTGCGGGAACACCTTGCGGCTGTGCCTATTAAGGCTGGCTGGTTTTGTGCAATCAGAGATAAACAAATTGGAGCTGTTCTTTCCCCGATGCATGGAGACATAGCTAGACGGTGGACTGTGAATGATCTTGCAACTGAAATCGGGATGTCACGTACTGCGTTTACTCAACGTTTCAAAAAACTAGTAGGCTTCTCACCGCTTGATTATCTGCTGCGCTGGAGAATGGCAGTTGCTGGGTCGGCATTGAGGAATGGGGTGAGTCTGACCAGAGTAGCAGATCAGGTCGGTTACAGTTCCGATACGGCATTTAATTCCGCTTTCAAACGTATAATGGGGCAAAGCCCAGGACGATACCGCTTGAACGCATTGGCTAATCACTTTGATCCACAAGGCACCTAAAGGCGCAGCTGGCTATTACTTTGATCAGCCGCATTATAGAATTATGACTGACCGCTTTGGGTCGGTACCTGCCTGTCGCGGGCACTTCTGGATTTCAACCTGGCCATCTGCTATGCGGGCATGAAGGGCCGGGTTCGGCCAAGAGCGGACCTTTAGTGCTTATTCGTTTCGACGTTGCGTTGTATCTTTATCCTGACGAAAAGGATTTATTGTGATTGTTCCCATTTCAAATGAAGCGCTGTCTCTCGATTCGCTTCCGTCAGTAGAGGACAAGGAAGCTGTTTTCGCCTTCGCTATGACGTTCAATGGTTACGAGCACTTCGGCTCATTGGAAGCCGCTTCCAAGAACGCTCGCATGCGCTCAAGGACGACGCTAGCTGACGTCAGAAATGAGTTGTTTATGGCAGCGCGCGGTTCTCGCCACGTCGGCAATGACCGCTACCTCTCTACCTACGCTGAGCTGCTGCCGCACCTTCGGCAACTACTCAGCGACCGGCTTGCCTAGCGCGAAGTAACTGCTTGAAGTGTCCGCAATGGGGCGATAACGGAGTGTCGGCGTAGATGTTTTCTCAGTGGTAGCATTCTATGCTGGCGCGACCGGCCGGAGAGCGGCCAAAAGCTGACGGTTCAAGTATGGATAGAATTAAAAAGATGATTACTGCAGAAGATGCGCATGCTATCGTTTTAAGTCGAACCAACAGCGCGCCTAGCGGTGTTTGCCGTGACATTTTTGTAATTCAGTCCTGCGAGTTGTCAGCCCGCCGTGACTATTGGATCGTCCGCGCAAACAGCGAGGATTTTGTGCACCGGGGAATGGTTGAGAAACAGTACGTCGGTGTGAATGCGTATTTGGTGTCCAGTGTCTCCGGTAACGTCGAATTTGTCGGAAGCGGTCAGTCGGTCGAAGGCTTCTTGCAAGACAGATACGATGCGGAAGCGGCGGGGGATGAACACTACGTTCTCGGGCCAATTTTTACGCGATATGAAAAAACTGCGCTTGTAAATCTGCGCCAGAAATTGGAGTGCAGTTTTCAAGACACGATACTCCTCATTTCCGCCCCTCAGAGTGCGTGGATAACTGGTTCATTAGGCACTTTGAAGAACGCAAAGGAACTTCTCGAGCAGCAGGACATAAATGTTAGCATTCAACTTCATCCAGAAATTGCGAGTGCAATCGAAATCGATAATAGCGTCTCGGATTGGTCAGCGATGAAGACAGAACTCCATCGATTGATACACATCCTAACTCACCGACCTGTATTGCGCGTATCTTGATTGCGTTCCTCGACCGACGGCTTTGGGGCGACTCCCGCCTGGCGTGACAATCGGTGAATTTTTCACACGGGCAAGATGCTATCCTGAATGCCGTCGGCCGAGTTCGGCCAGGAACGGACATTTTTTTACGACAACTAAATTTAATCGTTCAACAACGATTGGTGTATCTTAAACAGATTAAGAGATGAGGAATCATGAGTAGTAGTGGCAGCTATAATTTTTTTTTGGTCATATGGATAATTCTGGGAATCGTATCGACCACATTTTTATTCTGGAGTAAAAATGCAGCTTTGAAACGGCGGATACACCCCGTATTGGTGGTCGGAGCCTCAGTATTGTTCGGAGCCTTCGCCTCGTCGCGTCTTGACTTTTCTCAACCGTTTTCATGGTTTTTCATGGCAATGTTAGTGCTTATCACTGTTATGAACTTGAGAGGCATCAAATTTTGTTTATCATGCGGTGCCACCAATAGAAGTCAAAATCCATTTTCTCCCGCTGTTCATTGCTCGAAATGTGGTACGAAATTCGACAGATAAATTAGCGCTGCCGATTGTCAGCTTTCGGCCAGATGCGGCCGTTCGATAAAGTCGCGTAAACCACCAAATTGGAAGAAACTTCCCACCTCCAAGAGGTCTCTTGAATAAGTTACTTTGTGCGTTTTTGTTGTTAATTTCTGGGGCAGCTATGTCAAGCGATCAAAAGGTTTATTTTCCATCGTCACAAGACATAGAAGTGTTGGCACACCAGCGGGCAGTCATCGAGAAGCTCTTGTCCCCATCGGACTTGGAATCAAAATATATCACTGCACCTGGAAAACTGGGAACGTTGCGCGCGGTTATTGCTGCGAACATGTTCAAAGCAAACCAAACGTTCGAACTTCAGTGCATGGGGGTCGTCTTGGGCGACGCGTTTGTCCTCGACATGGGCTTCCATTGGGTAGTCGTCGAAGACGAATACGGCAGAGATTTTGCTCTCAGATACAAAGACACATCCGTCATAGTCTTCCCGATCACCATGATTTCAAAACGTGTTGAACGGGGAGAGACCGTTGATGTTTTTGATCTCTACAACGGTGTTGCAAACAGGTTTGAAGAGATTTCGAGTAAAAAACCCGACAAACTTTAGTCTAGATTTTCAGTGCAAAAACCGGCGGTGCCAACGGCCGAACGGCCGGCCCACGACTTCATTCACTCAGTCAACAGACTCCCAAGGCAATGGTCCTCCGGAGATGAAGGTCGGCTTTGGGGCGGAAGCAGTCCTTCGCTGCCGTTAGGTGATGGCCGCAGCCACAGCAGAACGCTGGCGGTGACCAATGAGAGAGAGTGGCGGCGTTCAATGCGATTGGGTGGCGGAGGTCAGTGAGAACAGGTTGCAGCGATTTGAGAGAATGGCTGGCGGCAGTGGTGAGAATACTCAGACCAGGCACTGCATGCGATCGCTGGTCTCTACAAGATCGAACAGCAGATTCGCGACGATGATCTGACGGGACACGCCAATCTCGTGCGCCGACAGGAGCATTCGAAACCCATGCTCGAGCGCTTCTTCGCTTGGATCGCGAGCAGTTTGACAAGCAGGGCTTCCTGACGAGCAGTCCCTTCCTCAGGGAGCTGGCGTATATCCGTGAGCGCCGGATCGGCCTGTCGGTCTACCTGGATGACCCGGAGGTATCGCTCGACACAAACCACCTTGAACGCGCCCTGCGCGTCATCCCTGTGGGCAGAAAGAACAGGCTGTTCAGCTGGACCGAGCTAGGTGCCAAGCATGTCGGCATTTTGCAAAGCCTGCTGTCCGTCGTTAGGAGCTTGGTCGAAGGATAAAAAGAACTGTGACTCAGATACCGTAAGACCGGCCAGCACCTCGTCACCTTCGTCATTGATTGTTGTGGTGAAATAGTACCCTGATTCACCGGACACGGTGGGCTTGTGGCTCTCATGGCCACATACACTCAATGTTGTTTTCCCCACACTACAGGCGTTACATTTTTCTCATCTTTCATACGCGCAAAGGTGCTATCCTCTTGGCATGAATGTAGCAAACTACACGCGCTGTTACCGTTCGGGACCGATCAGGAACCAGGCCTAATCACCGCCCTATTTCTAAGCGTTCAACACTCAGAATAAATTGTGGGAACTCGATGTTCCCCGTCTTGCGCGTAAGATAGAAGGAGAGCAAACGTTGAGCATTGCGAATAAGTTTAAGCAATTTTTATCAAACCTAAAAGTTGACAATGATGAGCAAATCGAACTTCGATACGGCGAAATAACGTCTGCCCTGAATAAGGAATTCAGGGATTCAGAAAGCAAAACTTCAAACAACCTCCAAGTAGGTTCCTACGGTCGTTGGACGGCGATAAAGGGCATTTCGGATTTGGATATGCTCTACATCGTTCCAGCGTCACAGTGGGACAATTACAAAAATGGCGGCCAGAGCGCTCTACTTGAAAGAGCTAAAGCTGCAATTAAACTGAGGTATCCCCGTACTGAGATGTATGTTGACCGGCTCGTGGTCCGCGTTCTGTATAAAAATTTTCACGTAGAGGTACAGCCAGTTTTTGAACTAGATGATGGAAGCTTCAAATATCCAGATACATATAAAGGCAGCAGCTGGAAAATTACTAAACCCCGAGAAGAAATTTCCGCTATGACGGAATTCGTGACGGAGAAGAACAAAAATCTACGTCGACTTTGCAAGATGTCTAGGGCTTGGAAAAACAAGCATGGTGTTGGGATGGGAGGTTTGCTTCTTGACACTTTGGCACATAATTTTCTACGTGACACCAAGGATTATGACGACAAGAGCTATCTATATTACGACTGGATGAGTCGCGATTTTTTCAAATATCTTTCCGAATTACCTCAGCAAGACTACTTTGCGGCGCTTGGCAGTGGTCAGCGAGTCCGCGTTAAATCTAAATTTCAAAAACAGGCCAAGAAAGCGTATGAACTTGCGCTCAAAGCAATCGAGGCAGCCGATAAAGATAATGAAACCGCTAAGTGGCAAAAGATCTATGGACGAGACTTCTCCGATGTAGTTGCGAAGTCTGAGGCTTCAGCATCTCTCGAACGCTATCACGACTTCATCTCCACCGAACAGTTTGTGGAAGATTTATGGCCGGTCGACGTACGATACTCGCTATGCATTGAGTGTGAAGTTTCCCAGAACGGATTTCGAGAATACCTTCTCAGGGAATTTTTACGTCGCCGGTTGCCATTGAACCGTAAGAAAAAACTTCGTTTTTACATTGATTCTTGCGACGTACCAGGAAATTATAAAATTCTGTGGAAAGTTCTAAATCGCGGAGAGGAGGCTTTCCGAAGAAAGTGTACACGTGGTACTATTAATGCAGGCGACAAAGAGATAGTAGAGGAAACCGATTTCCATGGCGACCACATAGTCGAATGCTACATTGAAAAAGAAGGAGTGATTGTGGCAAAAGACCGCATTCACGTGCCAATCGAATGAATAAAAATCAACTACTTAAGTCTATTGCTGAGACTGGCTATAATGTTGGTTTTGGCGGCAGGAAACATTGGGCCACCTATGATATTGTTGATAAGATCCCTGGGCTTATCGGATTTCTCTCGACCGCTTTTGGCATATTTTCATTAATTTATGAAAAACTTTCAGAAAAGCATCTTTCTGCTGCGTTTATAGTTTTTGGCCTGATTGCCTTATATATAACTTTCTATGAGCCAAATAAGAACAAATATGCGGATACAGCTAATAAATTAACTGTCCTCTACAATAAACTGCGGGATCTATATAGAAGTGTCCAAAGCCACAACAATGATGATGTTGATCACTTTGCTGATCAACTTCATCAGATAGAGAATGAATACTACGCGACAACAATAAGTAAACAGATTCTTTTTAGTGACTGGTATGCGCATTACAAATTTTTTTGGCAGTACCAGATTGATTGGGTTGATGAGCAAAAGAAATTTAGACTATTTCGGGATAAGCTACCGCTCTCTTTTATGTTTTGGACTCTATTGGTTATAGTATTTTTATCAACATATCTAATTCGCATTTGGAACGGACTTTAAATTAGGACAGCGCATCTGTTCGACAATGTCATTATCGCTGCAGCTCCTTGATCTGGCGCTTATGCTGCTCGCGCACATCGAGCGGATTGGTACGTAGCGCGTTCTCCATGCCGCGCTTGCCATCGTCCACCCAGGCCTTCACCTCCGACGGCGCAAGGTCATAGGCCCGGCTCGCCTCCGCGACCGTCGTTTTACCTTGGATGATCTCCAGCACCAGCGCGCTCTTGCGCTTGGCTGTCCATCGTTTTACCTCTTCGTCCATTCTTGTACTCACTGTCAATTTCCTCAATTATGACGTGAGCAAGAATTCAGTGGGTCGTTACAGGTATCCCGTAGAAGACCAATAACAACGGGCTCGGTTTTAAATATCGATTCCGGCCCGGGCACCAGGACATAATACGGCTCAGACCCAGTATCTGAGCCGTTCTCAGGCTTTCCGCCTCGCAGGTTCAAACTCCCCGTCCTCGGACGAATTGGTTTTTGACACACTTTCCCCCTCTGTCAAAATAGTTGTCGCCTCCAGCAATTGGAGTTCTAATCTGCCCTGGGGCGATGGATTTTACGATGACGAAATACACCAACGAGAAGAAAGAGCACGCGCTCAGCCAAATGAGCGCG
>Ga0308163_10003704_pt1 | contig 12622 bp, 13 predicted proteins | sample PhyTR1_FD_201037 | JGI IMG/M metagenome (GOLD analysis project Ga0308163, IMG submission 201037) | Phyllosphere microbial communities from UC Gill Tract Community Farm, Albany, California, United States - DLSLT.R1 | ecosystem: Host-associated > Plants > Phyllosphere > Unclassified | place: USA... | reverse complement strand
AGGTTCTCGTCGATGAGGATCATGTTCTCGCTGCGCACCCAGACGCCGCGCGCCGGTGCGATGTCGCACCGCTCGATGTCCAGGTGCGGATGACGCACCTCGGCGTCCCTCCACGGGCTGTAGCTCATGCAGACCCCCTCTGCCTCGCGTCCGGCTGACGCCGGGACAGACCATCCTGCGCCCGACCGCTGACACGGACCCCGCCGGCCAGCCCTGAGCGGCACCTCAGAGGGCACCTCGGGAGCGGCGGATCTCCCGGGCCCGCTCGAGGTACGTGAGCTTTGCGGCCGCCACGGCCTCGGCACGCTCGCTCGGGTCGAGGTCGGAGAAGACCTCCGGGTCGATGTCGAGCAGGACACCCGAGGCGGGCGAGTCCGCAGGCTCGCCCGGAGCGTCGATGTCGCCGCTCAGGTCCTCGCCCGCGCCGAGCCTGTCCAGGCGACCGGGTGGCCAGCCGAGGAAGGCCTCGATCTTGCCGAGGCTGCCGCTGCGCGGCCAGCGGACGCCGTTGAGGAAGTCGTTGACGGTGTCGACGGAGAGACCGCCCTGGATCGCCAGCTGGCGGGGTGTCACCCCGCGCCGCCGCAGCTCGGTGGCCACGGCCTCACGGGCCCTGTCGTCGTGGTCGAGAGGCATGAGGGCTCCCTTTCGCGTCGGTCCGTCGTCTTTCAGGGCATCTTACACCAAAGGCACAGGATCATGACCGGAGATGAAGGTCGTCATGGAACTCATTCTCGCGATACGACGAAGTAGCGCGTTGAACTTGTCGGAACATGGTGTAACCATCGATGGCACCCGACACCGACGAACGACGCCGGAGGACGACCTGAACGATCGAAGGACGCTCATGGACACACTCACCCTCACCCGACCCGAGACCATCCCGACAGCACGCGCCACCCCTCCCGAGACCACCCCTCCCGAGACAGCCCCCCGAGCCACGCTCCGGCGCCTCGAGCTGGACTGGGTCAGCGACGCCGCCTGCGACGGCGCAGACCCGGCACTGTTCGACCCCGTCAACCGCCATGTCGCGGCCCGCGCGACGGCGATCTGCGCAGCCTGCCCGGTCCGCCGCGCCTGCCTGCTCGACGCCCTCGAGGACGAAGAAGACACCGCCTATGGTCCGTGGCTGGTCCGCGGGGGCATGACCCCCAAAGAACGCCGGGACCTCCGCGGCCCCTCGCGTACCGCGCTCGTCGACGAGCTGCGGGACTCGCTCGCACCGGCACCCGTCCGATGAGCTGGGTGCCGACGGCCGTGAGCCTCGTCGTCGGCACCGTCGGGGCCGGCGGCCTGGCTGCGCTGCTCCGGGTCGCCCACGACCACGCGATCGCCCGACGCACAGCCCTGCGCGACGACGACGCCGCTGGCGACGCGCACTGGTCCTCTCTCGTCGAGGCTCAGACCCGCTCGCTGCTCGAGCCGCTCCAGCAGCAGGTCGACAGGCACGCCGCACGGATCGGCGAGCTCGAGGCCGAGGTCCGCGAGGTGCGCGACCGCCACTGGCGCGCGCTGCGCCTCATCAACGCGCTCTACGCGCACATCGCGCGGCACAGCGCCCCCGACGCACCACCGCCGCCCCCGCTCCCCGCCGACCTCGGCGACTGAACCGGTCTGGAGGACCACATGAGCACAGAGCACCCGACCACCGCAGAGAGACGACCCGACCTGCCACCGACCGACCCACCGCCCACCGCCCCCGAGCGCAGCGACCTCGTGACGTCGTGGCTGCGCACGACAGTCCCGACGATCTGGGGAGCGACGGTCACCGCGATCCTGGCTGCCGCAGGGCCGCACCTGCCCGCCTGGGCCGCAGGACCGCTCGCATCGGCGCTCGGTGACGAGTCGACAGCCCTCCTGGTGACCGTCACGGCGGTCGCCGTGTGGCACGCAGCCTGGCGTCGGGTCGAGGCGCACGTGCCCCGGTGGGTGGCCCGCGCCGCGCTGGGCTCGTCTCGTCGTCCGACCTACACCCAGCCCGCCCCGGACGGCCAGCAGACCTCGGCCGAGCACTGACTCCGCGCCGCACCGCCTGGTCGTGGACGCCGTGTGCCACCGCACATCCGCGGCGCCTCGGAGATTCGGAGACTCGCGCCTTCAAGCCCTCACCCTAGATGCATCGTGATCAAGGGTGAGGGCTTGTTGCGTCCAGGGTGCTCTCGCCCACCTGACGACCCCTAGGAGACCTCACATGCCCCGTCACGACCACTCACCCCCACTCCCGTCCTGCTCGAACTCCTCGCATGGGCCGCACGCTCTGGCTATCCCGTCCGCGAGCACCCAGCCCACGGAGGCGTGACGCCTGGCGTGCACAGACCCGGCTCGTGGCACGCCGACGGCCTCGCCGCAGACCTCAACCACGGCTCGAACGGGCCCATCGAACGCGCACAGCCACTCATAGCCCTCGGCGAGACCGAGCAGCGCGGGCTCGCGATCACCTATGCCCGAGACGGGACGGCCGGGTCAGCCGGCGCCCACCAGAACCACCTGCACGTCGATGTCGGCGAGTGGTCGAACCTCGGGCGAGGTCTGGTGCGACGCTCCCCGCCGACACGCTCACCTGCGGGCGCCGCAGCGCGGCCGGCAGCCCCGGGGGACCCTGTGCTGCACTCGGCCCAGGCCCGGCTCAACCGCGACTACCCGGCCTACTAGCGCCTCGTCGTCGACGGCGTCGACGGACCGGCGACCCGAGCGGCTGTCGCGGACGTCCAGCGCAGGCCAGACCTCGTCCCGGACGGCGTCGCAGGACCTCTCACGCGCGCCCGGCTGGGCCTCCCCTGAGGGTCCGGGAACAGCCTGAGCAGGGTCTAGGGCATCGCAAGGGAAGTTCGTAGATTCGTACACATGTTCGACTCCGGTCGACACGGTGCAGTCCCAGAGAGTCGGTCGGACCGGCCGGGACACAGCGCACCGATCACCATCCGCACGACACGGAGGCGGGACCACCCGACCTCCAGATCATCACCCGACACAGAAAGGAGAACACCATGTGGAGCAACCCGTGCACCGGGCCGATCACCTCACCGTTCGGCCCGCGCACCCCGCCTGCCGGGGGAGCTTCCTCGATGCACCTCGGCACGGACATCGGCGCACCAGCCGGGGCACCGGTCTACGCAGCCGCCGCTGGGACCGTCACGTTCTCGCAGTTCACCCCCTCCGGGGGCAACGAGGTCTGGATCCAGCACACCGAGGGGATCCTCACCAAGTACCTGCACCACTCGACAGTCCTCGTCTCACGCGGGCAGGTCGTCGCGCAGGGACAGCAGATCGGCACAGTCGGCAAGACCGGCACCGCCACGGGCAACCACCTGCACTTCGAGACCCACGTGAACGGCACCCCGCAGGACCCTCAGCCGTTCATGGCCGCCCGGGGGATCACCCTCGGGACCGGCGCACCCATCACCGCACAACCACTGGAAGGACGAAAGATGATCTACCGCGCTGGAGGCCGCTACGCCTCGCTGGTCCACGGGATCTACGCACACAACGGAAGCTGGGTCGAGCTCGCCTCGGCCGAGGAACGCACCAACCTCATGCGAGCAGGCGTCCCCGAGGTCTGGATCCTCGAAGGCTCGCTGTACAACCTCATCCACAGCTGACCGGTCCGAGCAGGTCGACAGGGTCGACCACCGTCACCGCACCACTGCGCACATCCGCACCGACAACAGAAGGAGGTACGACATGGCGACGTCCCAGAACGGCTGGACCGTCATCACGTCTGGCACCGACACCCGGCTCGCGTCGTTCCCCTGGGTGACAGGCAGGGTGCTCACCGGACCGGTCTTCACGGTCCTCGAGCACGTCGCCCGCAGGTTCGACGCGACCGTCGAGAAGATCTCGGTCCCGAGCTCGTGGGGCTGGGCGAACCGCACCATCGAAGGCAGCTCTGACGTGTCCAACCACGCGTCCGGGACAGCGATCGACCTCAACGCCCCCGCGCACCCGCTGGGGGCGAGCGACACCTTCACGGCCCCGCAGGTCACCGCGATCCGGAACATCCTCCGAGAGGTCTCCCCCGCCGTCCGCTGGGGCGGCGACTACTCGGGCCGCAAGGACGAGATGCACTTCGAGATCACCACCGACGCCGCCACCGTGGCGTCCGTCGCAGCACGACTCACCACCACCACCGCACAACCACTGGAAGGACGAAAGATGATCTACCGCGCTGGAGGCCGCTACGCCTCGCTGGTCCACGGGATCTACGCACACAACGGAAGCTGGGTCGAGCTCGCCTCGGCCGAGGAACGCACCAACCTCATGCGAGCAGGCGTCCCCGAGGTCTGGATCCTCGAAGGCTCGCTGTACAACCTCATCCACAGCTGACCCTGCTGTAGGAACCACGAAGGCCCGGTCCCCCCGCAATGGGGACCGGGTCTTCGTGGTGCTGGAGCCGCCTATCAGAATCGAACTGATGACCTTCTCATTCCCAGGCGGCCTCTTTCGTAGTCTCTCACTAGAGAGCACTGTCATCTCTGACCTGCAGGAATGTCGCCCAGGTCGCACACTCAACCTCCGTCGCCCTCCGTTGGATCTCATCGTTTCCGGTGGGTAAGCGGTGGGTCGCCAACAGTCCGAGGCGACCACGTTCTCGGCACCGGGCCGCGGCGCCCCTAGCGGTACTCCCGCGCAGAGCTCGACCGCTACATCGCCACCCGCCCCGAGTGGGTAGCCCGGTGACAGACGGGCTAGCCGAACCGCTCGACGTCGCGAGCCCAGAGCCGCTCCCCGTGCGTCTGCCCACGCTCGTCGCGATGTAGCCGGTGCACGAGCACGACGTCCTCGAACCCAAGCCGCTCCCAGACGGACACGACTCGGCCGCCGAGCCACTCCTCACCGTCACGCTCCCAGACCCAGCGAGCTCGCATGAGCGCGCCGTGCGGGAGGTCGCGTTGCTTGCGCACGGGTGGCGGGTGGACCGCGTTGAGGCACCGCTGCCAGCGCGACGCGACAGGGTGGCGGTAGTCAGGGTCGGTCACGACGGCAGCGTGTCATCCGGGTACGACAAAAGCGCCCCGCCGACCTTAAAGGAAGCGGGGCGCTGTGTGTATTGTCCGGACGCGGCGTGCTCAGGGGGCGTGGTAAATGGTGCCCACCACTCGCTTGGTTCCTTCGTCCTTCCCGGAGGGGCCAGTCCGGTCAAACTGCACCTGGAAAGCACCTTGTCCCGTGCCGGTGAAAGTCACACTGTTGTTCGCGTTGCAGGAGACAGTCTTGGCGGACGGCACTTCCCACCCCCATGTGGCGATCGACACGTTGTAGAGCCGGACCTTGACGTTTGGGTACGCGCTCGAGCACCCCGTGGGTTTCACGAGGACTGTGATGGGGGCCTCGGAGGAAGTGTAGAAGGTGCTGCTTCGGACACTGGCCTTGAAGCTCCCGTCGAACGACTGCGTCTGCGTGGCCAGCGCTGATGCCCTGCCTGCGTCTTGGAGCGGGGCGAGTGGAACCGTTTGACTGAGCTGAATTTCAGGCTCTGGCTCTGGCGCTGGTGCAACATCCGAAGCGCCGGCAGGTCCTCCAGCGATAAGGAGAACGCCGAGAGCGGCTCCTAGGACAGAGAGAAGTGGTTTACGCACGATACCTCCATTGGTACGGACGTAGCGTCAACCGCTACGTCTTCCGACGCTATCAGGAAAGCACTGAGCTCCAGAATGGGCCGCCGTCCCTCGTGAACCTAATCCCTCGGAGTCCTCCTGCGCGGAGCGACAGGCTCCGACGGGGGCGCAGAGTACTCGAGGGCGAGTCGCGCTGGGCCCGAACGAGAAGCGCGCCGCTGAAGTCCGTGCCCGCTTCGGCAGCACTAGCTCCTGACGCAGGAAGGCACCCCGCCCACCTAAATGGACGGGGCGCACCTCTGCCTTTGGCCGGGAGGTGCGGCCCTGTTCTGGACCAGTACCCAGTGGGCCACTTCAGACCTGCCGCCACGACCAGGCCATCCAGGCCTCGCCGTCGTCACGCACCCCTGGTGGTGGATGACAACGAGCTCACCCCAGACGACCGGGACTGCGGTCCGCGGTCAGAAGACCGCGTGCCCGAGAACCCCGAGGACGTCACCGCGCCTCGTCTGCCCCGAAGGACGCGGTGACGCTGTCGAGGGCTTGCTGTGCGCCTTCGCGTGCGGCCGTCAAGATCGCGTCGGGTTCTGCTCCCGTGCCGGCGGCCAGGGCACGGACCGCGACCTGGAGCGCGGCGACCTGGCTGACCAGCCCGCCGACGGCGACGTGGGTCGCGGCAGGGTAGGCGAAGGGCATCCCGGGTACGTCGAGGACACCGCGCACGCCCTTGACGCGCTCTTCGGTGGCGCGCACCGCGTTCAGGATGGCTTCGGGCAGCCCGTAGGGCTGGCCGGGGACGGAGAGCAGTGCGTCGATGCGTGCGAGCTGGGCTGCCTGTGCGGGGGTCATGTCGTCCTCCTCGGACGTAGGGGGGGTGGGTTGTGCGACGGAGCCACCTCCGCGCAGTCGTGCTGCGACGGCGGCGACCTGTTCTGGCGTGCCGACGATCTCGAAGTGCATCTCGTCCTTGCGGGCAGCGAAGTCTCCGCCCCAGCGGACGACGGGGATGAGCTCGTCAAGGATCGGGCGCAGGGACCTCATCTGTGCGGCGGAGAACGTCCCCGAGGCACCGATGGGGTGGCGCGGCGCATTGAGGTCGACGGCCGTCCCTGAGGCGTGGTTCGAGATCTCAGGGCTGTCGAGGATGGGGCGGTTCGCCCACCCCCAGTCGTCTTCGGGTTGTCCTGCGCCCTCCGCGACCGGCTCGACCTCACGGTCGAAGCGGCCGATGAGGTGGTTGAAGATCGTCGCGACGTCGCCGCGGCGCACGCGTCCGGCGACGTGAGGGATCGCGACCAGGTCGGGGTGGCGGCCGTCGGTGTAGATGGGCCAACCGTTCTGGGACGTGCTCAAGGTGACCTCCTAGGTGGTAGGGCCCACGAGCCAGGGTGGCGGCGGGGGCGGGTAGTGCGAGTCATGGGCGCAAGGACCATGGCCACGACCGGGAGCAGTGCGGTGCTGACGGTCGCCGAGGCCTGACCCTGCTGCGGAGCGCAGCGCCCCGCCCACTGTGAGATGAGCAGGGCGCTCGAAGCGGGCCGGCGACGAGTGGTGGTGTTCTAGACACCTGCCCTGAGGGTCACTTCTGGCGCAGCACCGAGTCGTGGACGGTGGCGACGTCTGCGCGGGTCCGGACGGCGGTGTCTTCGATGCGGGCGAGGCGCTTGAAGATGTCGCCGTCGAACTTCACACCTTCGACGCCGGGGGTGAGCAGGTCGAGGATTGCGGTGAGCTGTGCTGCCTGTGCGGGGGTCATGTCGTCCTCCTCGGACGTAGGGGGGTTGGGTGTGGTGGTGCTGCCGCCGTAGACCCAGTGCCAGGGCTCGTCGACGGAGCGGCCCTCGTGGTTGGTCCAGCCGAGTGCTGGACCCGTGGCTGAGAGCCAGGTGTGGAAGGAGCCGCCGAACGCACCAGCGTTCTTGACATCGATGGCGATGCCTCGGCCGTGGTTGGATGTGCCGGGCACGGCGGCTGCGGCGCCTCGGAGGCGGACGTATCGCCTGCCCTCGTAGACGCGCACGTCGTTGTAGGGACCGTTGCCAGCCACGACCTCGTACCGAGCGACGAAGACGTCGTGCTGCTGCTGGAAGGAGCGGTACGCGTCTGCGACAGAGGTGATGGTCAGCTCGCGCCCGGCTGCGGTTGCCTGAGAGCGCCACCTCTCGAAGCTTGCTGCCGCGCCGGAGAGAAGAGAGCCGCCGACGGAGAGCGCGGTGAGCGCTTCCGACGGGATCCTCCCGTTGGGATAGTCAGCCATGTGTTGTCCTGTCTTGGTGGAGTGATGGGCATCGGCCCTTCTGTGCGGTGTTCGAACACGTGTATGAATCTAGTGAGCGGTGGTTCGAGGCCCTAGGCCCTACTGCGGGCCTCCCGCCACGAGGTCCCGATTCCCGTGAGGCCGGGCGCGCAACAGCGCCCGCTCACCAGCGAAGCGGGCAGGCGGGCGGGCGCTGCGTCGGGCGCGGGCCGAGGAAGGCCGGATGATGCCTCGACCAGGGGCAGACGGGCATCGCTGACGACGCGCGCGAGGGGGCGCCGTCTCGCCGTGGACGACTCTCACGACACCCACCGAGGCCCGTCTCCTCGTAGGGAGCCGAGCGGAGCCGGCCGGCAGTCGGCCATGGCCACGGTCGAGAACCACAAGACCCCAGCTCGCTCTCGCGCGATCTCGGTAGGGACCGGAGAACCGTCCGAGCATCGCTCCGACGGGAGCACGGGGCGCTCCAGGGCGAGACGCGCTGGATCCTCTGGACGGGGAGCGAGCTGCTCAGCTCCGCGACCGCTTCCGCAGCATCGGCTCCTGACGCACGAGAGCGCCCCGCCCACCGTGAGGTGAGCGGGGCGCTTCTGCCACTGCGTTCAGGTGCGGGATCTCGCCCCGACTACCGCGACGCGCTGGAGTGCTTCTCGAACTGAGAGCAGCGGGTTTCCGGAGGGTTACCCCCTGGAGACGACCGCAGGCCAGACCCCTTGGGGGCCTGGCCTGCGGTGATGGAGCCGCCTATCAGAATCGAACTGATGACCTTCTCATTACGAGTGAGACGCTCTACCGACTGAGCTAAGGCGGCCGACCTCTCCTGTGCCCGGAGACGAGTCACTGACACAGGTGAAGAACCGCGCTCAGCCTACAAGCGATCTGCCGCGACGCCAAAACGACGGACTGTGTGATGCTCCGCACGTCCCGTGACCAGCCGAGACGTGCGGTATGCCCCGCGCGGCGCAGGTCATCTCGATGCCCTGTGACCGGGCCCCCGAGACAGCCTTCAGACCGGTCAGCAGACCAGACCTTCGTCAGGGACGGTCCCGTCGACGAAGTACTCGTCGACGGTGTCCAGGACGCAGGAGTTCGACTGGCCGTAGGCCGTGTGGCCCTCGCCCTCGTAGGTGACGAGGACACCGGACTCGAGCTGCTCGGCCAGGCCCTGCGCCCACACGTAGGGGGTCGCAGGGTCGTTCGTCGTCCCGACGACGAGGATCGGCGCAGCACCGCTCGCGGAGAGGTCGCCGGTCTTCTCGGCCTGCGGGAAGGGCCAGTCCGCGCAGCCCAGACCGCCGTAGGTGAAGAACTGCCCGACCGTCGGGGCCTCCGCCTCGATCTCGGCAGCCTCGGCGCCGAGTGTCGCCATGTCGACCTCGGTGCGGGAGTCGAGGCAGTTGATCGCCCTGAAGGCCTCGCCCTGGTTGTCGGCGTAGGTGCCGTCAGAGTTGCGGGAGTTGTAGCTGTCGGCCGAGGCGAGCAGTCCGCTGCCGTCCCCGTCGGAGATCGCCGAGTCGAGGGCGTCCGTGAGCTGACCCCAGAGCTGCTGGGAGTAGAGCGGCTGGGCGATCCCGTAGAAGGCGAGGGTCTGCGTCAGCGGGCGCGCCGGGTCGCCTGTCGGCATGGGGTTGGCGAGGATCTGGTCGAGCAGGCCGGACACCTGCGCGAGAGCCTCGTCGGTCGTCCCGGTGAGCGGGCAGCTGCCGCTCGCGAGGCAGTCCTCGACGAAGGCCGTGAGAGCGTTCTCGAAGCCGACGGCCTGCTGCAAGCTCATCTCGTGGTCGGTGAGGCGCAGGTCGATCGCACCGTCGAGGACCATCCGGCCCACGTTCTCCGGGTACAGACCGGCGTAGGTCGCCCCGAGCTGGGTGCCGTAGGAGTAGCCGAGGTAGTTGAGCTTCTCGTCGCCGACCACGTGGCGGATCACGTCCATGTCGCGCGCCGAGGACTGCGTGTCGACCTCGCCGAGCACCGGACCGGTGTTCTCCAGGCACTTCTCGCCGAAGACCTTCGCATCGGCGCGCATCTCGGCGAGCCCGGCCTCGTCGGAGGTGTACGTCTTCGCGTCGGAGACGTCACGCTCGGCGTCGGACAGGCAGCTCACAGGGCTCGACTCGCCGACACCGCGCGGGTCGAAGCCGAGCACGTCGAAGTTCTCGAGCAACGGCTGGCCGAAGAGGAAGGGCACGTACTGCACGAACTCCACGCCCGAGCCACCGGGACCGCCGGGGTTGATGAGCACTGTGCCCTGCTTCTCGCCCGAGGCGGGGTAGCGCTTGGCACCGAGCGTGATGGTGTCGGCGGCCGGGTCGTCCCAGTCGAAGGGGACCTCGATGTCAGCGCACTCGAAACCGCTGCCGCAGTCGGACCAGTCGACAGTCTGCTCGTAGAAGGGCAGGAGGTCTGCGTCGATCCCGTCGGTGCTGAGCGCGTCACCTGACGGCGCCGTGGTGCCCGTGTCGGCCTGCTGGTCCACGTCGGTCTGGACCTTCGATCCGGGGTCGCTGCACGCCGCGAGGACGAGGGAGACGCCAGCGAGGGCAGCCGCAGCGCGCAGCAGCCTGCTGCGGCGCGGGGCCGGGCTGGCGGGCAGCGCGGCGGAGCCGGGCGCAGAGGGTGCTGGAGAGGACGCAGGTGTCGCGTGGAGGGCTGAGGTCACGGAGCCAACCTATCGACTGCACGTCGTCGTGCCCAACGAGACGACCGTCCTGTGGACCACAGACCGGACGATGGCCCTGTGGACCATCACCACCAGCCGCCCGCCGGCCGGCCGGCTGTCGCTCAGCCCGGGCTCCGGGCCGCCATCCAGCCTCCTGCTCAGCCCTGCGGCCGTAGCGCGATCGCCATCGCCTCGAGCGCGAGGACCGGCGACACGTTGCCTCCCAGCCGCGTGCGCGCGACGCCGATCGCGTCCATCCGCCGCACGGTCTGCTCTGGGGTCGACTCCTCGGCGAGCGCCTGGACGGTCTCCGCGAGCTCGGTGTTGACGAGGTCGACCTGCGCGCCGAGCTGGACCACCAGAACGTCGCGGTAGAGGGACAGCAGGTCGACCATCGACCTGTCGAGCACGTCACGCTGGCGCCGGGTGGCGCGCCTCTTCTGGTCGTCCTCGAGCTGCTTGACCTGCGAGCGCAGCGACGGCGGCAGCGTCTGGCTGCCCTCGGCGCCGAGCGAGCGCAGCAGCTCGGCCTTCTCGGTCGCGTCACGCTCCTCGGTCGCCGACCTCGCCTCGGCCTGCGCGACCTCGACGAGCTCACCGGCCGCGATGACGGCGTCGGGCACCCCGCGGATCTTGCGGGCGATCGACAAGACCGACGAGCGGCGCTGGCGGGCACCGGCGTCGCGCGCCAGACGCCGCGCGAGGCCGATGTGGGACTGCGCGGCGCGGGCGCTCGCGAGGGCGACGGCCGGCTCGATCCCGTCACGGGACTCGAGCAGCGCGGCGACGTCCTCGACAGGCGGGATGCGCAGGCTCACGCCGCGGCAGCGCGAGCGGATGGTGACCATGACGTCCTGCGGGCTGGGCGCGCAGAGCAGCCAGACCGTGCGCGGCGGCGGCTCTTCGATCGCCTTGAGCAGCACGTTGGTGGTGCGCTCGGCCATGCGGTCGGCGTCCTCGACGAGGATCACCCGCCACCGCCCCTGCGAGGGCGTGCGGGAGGCGAGGGTGATGAGCGAGCGCACCTCGTCGATCGCGATGGTGACCTTCTCGGTCGCGACGACCGTGAGGTCGGCGTGGGTCCCGGCGAGGGTGGTGGTGCAGGCGTGGCAGTGGCCGCAGCCGCCCTGCTCGCACTGGAGCGCGGCGGCGAAGGCACGGGCGGCGTTGGACCGCCCGGACCCGGGCGGTCCGGTGAGGAGCCAGGCGTGGGTCATCGCCGACGGGTCGGCGATCGCGCCGCGCAGGGTCGCGACGGCGGTGTCCTGCCCGACGACGTCGTCCCAGACCGACACCTCAGACCTCCTCGGGCAGTGCGAGGCCGAGGCGCTGGGCGACGGCCTCACGGATCGTCGTGTGGATGTCGTCGACTGTCCCCGAGGCGTCGACGACCACCCAGCGGTCGGGGTCCTGGGCGGCGCGGTCGAGGTACGCCTGCCGGGTGCGCTGGTGGAACTCGTCCCCGGCTCGCTCGAGGCGGTCCGGCGCGGTGTCGAGGCGTCGCGTCCCGACGAGAGGGTCGATGTCGAGCAGCACGGTCGCGTGCGGCAGCAGCCCCTCGACGGCCCACAGGGACAGCTGCTCGATCTCCTCGACGGGCAGCGTGCGCCCGCCGGCCTGGTAGGCGACCGAGGAGTCGAGGTATCGGTCGGTGATGACGACGTCGCCGCGCTCGAGCGCGGGCCTGACGAGGGAGGCGACGTGGTGCGCGCGGTCGGTCGCGTAGAGCAGCGCCTCGGTCCTCGGGTCGACGTGGTCGCCGTGCAGGACGGCCTGGCGCAGCACGAGCCCGAGCTCGGTGCCGCCGGGCTCGCGCGTCCAGACGACGCTGCGGCCGGTGACCTGCTCGAGCCACAGCCCGAGCAGCCTGGACTGGGTGGACTTCCCGGCGCCGTCGCCGCCCTCGAAGGAGATGAAGTACCCCTGCTGGCCGCCTGCCTGCTCGTCTGCGCTCACGCCCCACAGCCTATCTGTGCCCACCGACGCGTCCCCCAGCCGGTCCGGGTGCTGCCCCAGCAAGGGCCACACAGCCCCGCCCCCACCCACAGCCCCGGCACCCGGTCCGTCGGCGCTTGTAGTCTCGGGGGCATGCTCTCTCCAGGACTGGCCTTCGCCGACCGCACCTTCGACGCCATCCTCTTCGACATGGAC
>Ga0308163_10003702_pt1 | contig 12625 bp, 9 predicted proteins | sample PhyTR1_FD_201037 | JGI IMG/M metagenome (GOLD analysis project Ga0308163, IMG submission 201037) | Phyllosphere microbial communities from UC Gill Tract Community Farm, Albany, California, United States - DLSLT.R1 | ecosystem: Host-associated > Plants > Phyllosphere > Unclassified | place: USA... | reverse complement strand
CGATGTTCAGCGAGTTGTCATTGCCTACCAGACGCAGCTCTTCAATTTTGGCTTGCAGGTCAGCAATCGGCTGTTCGAAATCCAGAAAATTCGGGTTCATAGGCATCCGTCTTGGGTCGACGGCCAAGAGGCCGGCCGGTTGATCCGTAAGCGCCATACCATAAAGGATCTGGCGTCTTGCGGTCGAGATTAAAAAGGTCGAGCTTAAAAGTGTCGAGTTTAAAATTCGAGATCAGCTTTTAGCGATACTGCAGGAAGACGTTCTCTCGTCCGAACTGGTCACGCAACGCCTGAATCAGGTTGTCTGCGGGGTCGATTCGCCACGCTTCGCCAAACTGCAGCAACGCCTTGGCTTCCTGCCCCGTGTAATCGAGCGTGATCGGGCACGCTCCCCGATGCTTCCTGCACAGGTCACCCAGCCAGCGTAGACGATCGCCCTTGAGGGCCTCGCTGTGCACGGTCAGGCGTAAACTTTCGGCAAGGCCGGTGCGCGCTTCTTCCAGACTCATGACCCGTTTGGCACGCAAACGCAGGCCACCGGAAAAATCGTCGGAACTGACCTCACCTTCCACAACGACCATCGCATCCGTCTGCAGCAGCGATTGGGCCGCCTGGAACGAGTCGGCAAACAAAGAGGCCTCGATACGTCCGGAACGGTCGTCGAGGGTGATGAAGCCCATCTTGTCGCCCTTTTTGTTCTTCATTACACGCAACGCGATGATCAGCCCGGCAACGGTCTGAGTGTCACGCGCCGGCTTCAGGTCCACGATTCGCTGACGGGCGAACCGGCGAATCTCGCCTTCGTATTCATCGATCGGGTGACCGGTCAGGTACAGCCCGAGGGTTTCCTTCTCGCCACGAAGCCGCTCTTTGAGAGTGACCTCTTTGGCATTGCGATGGTTCGCATAAACATCAGCGTCCGCTTCCACGAACAACCCGCCGAACAGGTCGGCATGACCACTGTCGTGGCTGCGGGCGGTCTGCTCGGCGGCCTGAATCGCGCCTTCGAGAGAAGCCAGCAACACGCCACGGTTACGGTCGATATTGGCTTGGTACTGTTTGGGCTCATCGAAGAAAAACGGACCGAGACGGTCCAGCGCGCCACTGCGAATCAAACCGTCGAGGGTGCGCTTGTTGACCCGCTTGAGGTCGATGCGTGCGCAGAAGTCGAACAGGTCCTTGAACGGACCCGCCTGACGCGCCTCGGTGATCGCTTCCACCGGACCTTCGCCGACACCCTTGATCGCGCCGAGCCCGTACACGATGCGACCTTCGTCATTCACCGTGAACTTGAACTCGGAGTTGTTCACATCCGGCGCATCCAGGCGCAACTTCATGGTCCGCACTTCCTCGATCAAGGTCACGACCTTGTCGGTGTTGTGCATGTCCGCCGAAAGCACCGCCGCCATGAATGGCGCAGGGTAGTGTTTCTTGAGCCAGGCCGTCTGGTACGAGACCAGTCCGTAGGCAGCCGAGTGGGATTTGTTGAACCCGTAGCCGGCGAACTTTTCCACCAGGTCGAAGATGTTACCAGCCAGGTCCGGGTCGATATTGTTGGTCTTGCAACCTTCAATGAAACCGCCGCGCTGCTTGGCCATCTCCTCGGGCTTCTTTTTACCCATCGCACGACGCAGCATGTCAGCGCCGCCGAGGGTGTAGCCCGCCATCACCTGGGCAATCTGCATCACCTGTTCCTGGTACAGGATGATGCCGTAGGTCGGCGCGAGTACAGGTTTGAGGCCTTCGTACTGATAGTCGACGTGCGGGTACGACAGCTCGGCGCGCCCGTGCTTACGGTTGATGAAGTCGTCCACCATGCCGGATTGCAGCGGCCCCGGACGAAACAGTGCCACCAGTGCGATCAAATCTTCCAGGCAGTCGGGCTTGAGCTTTTTGATCAGCTCTTTCATGCCGCGCGATTCAAGCTGGAACACTGCCGTGGTTTCGGCTTTCTGAAGCAAGTCGTACGTCGGGGCGTCATCCAGCGGAATGAACGCGATGTCCAACGGCTCCTCACCGACCTTGGCACGGTCGCGGTTGATCGTCTTCATCGCCCAATCGATGATCGTCAGGGTACGCAAACCGAGGAAGTCGAACTTCACGAGCCCGGCGGCCTCGACGTCGTCCTTGTCGAATTGGGTCACCAGACCGCCGCCTTCCTCGTCGCAATAGATGGCGGCAAAGTCGGTCAGCTTGGTCGGTGCGATGACCACACCCCCGGCGTGCTTACCGACGTTACGCACAACGCCTTCGAGCTTGCGCGCCATCTCCCAGATTTCCGCCCCTTCCTCGTCGGTCTTGAGGAAGTCACGCAGGATCTCTTCCTGCTCGTAGGCTTTTTCCAGGGTCATGCCGACTTCGAACGGGATCATCTTCGACAGACGGTCCGCCAGGCCGTACGACTTGCCCTGCACGCGCGCCACGTCACGCACCACGGCCTTTGCCGCCATGGAACCGAACGTGATGATCTGGCTGACCGCGTTACGGCCGTACTTCTCGGCCACATAATCGATGACGCGGTCGCGACCGTCCATGCAGAAGTCGACGTCGAAGTCGGGCATCGACACCCGTTCAGGGTTCAGGAAACGTTCGAAGAGCAGGTCATATTGCAGCGGATCGAGGTCGGTGATCTTCTGCACGTACGCCACGAGCGAACCGGCACCCGATCCACGACCCGGGCCAACCGGGACGCCGTTGTTCTTGGCCCACTGGATGAAGTCCATCACGATCAGGAAGTAACCGGGGAAGCCCATCTGGATGATGATATCCAGCTCGAAATTCAGGCGATCGACGTAGACCTGGCGCTTTTCTTCGTAATTGGGCGTGGTCTCTTTCGGCCACAGCACCGCCAGGCGCTCTTCCAGCCCCTCGAAAGACACCTTGCGGAAGTACTCGTCGATGGTGAGCCCATCGGGAATCGGGAAGTTGGGCAGAAAGTGCGTGCCCAGCTTCACTTCGATATTGCAGCGTTTGGCGATTTCGACCGTGTTCGCCAGTGCATCCGGCAGGTCACTGAACAGCTCGGCCATCTCCTCGGCGCTTTTCAGGTACTGCTGATCGCTGTAATTGTGCGAACGGCGGGGATCGTCCAGCGCACGGCCTTCACCGATGCAGACGCGCGTTTCATGGGCCTCGAAGTCTTCCTGCTTGATGAAACGCACATCGTTGGTCGCCACCAGCGGCGCGCCATGACGCTCAGCGAGGGCCACGGCCGCGTGCAGGTGTTCTTCGTCATTGATGCGATGGGTGCGCTGGACTTCGACGTAGAAGCGGTCCGGAAACACTGACATCCACTCTTGGAGCAATGCGTCCGCTTCAGACGGGTTACCGCCCAGCAGGGCCATGCCGATCTCGCCCTCTTTGGCGGCGGACAGGGCAATCAAGCCTTCGCTGGCCTCGGCGACCCACTCGCGCTCGATGACCACCAGCCCGTTACGCTGGCCGTGCATGAAGCCGCGGGAAATCAGCTCAGTGAGGTTCAAATAGCCTTTCGGGTTCATCACCAACAGGCTCATGCGACTGAGCGGCGCGTCGCGATCGCGCCCCGCCAGCCAGATGTCGGCGCCGCAGATCGGCTTGATCCCGGCACCCATGGCGGTTTTATAGAATTTGACCAGCGAACACAGGTTGTTCTGGTCGGTCACCGCCACCGCCGGCATGTTCATGCCGGTCAGCGCTTTGACCAACGGCTTGACCCGGACCAGACCATCAACCAGAGAGTATTCGGTGTGCAGGCGTAGATGAACGAAAGAAGCCGGCATGGGTGACCCTATAGCGCACAGAAAACGAAGGCCGGATTGTACCGGCCTCTCATGAAAACATCAGCCCGCGATCAACTGAGCGGCAACGAGGTGAAACCGGTGGAGATCATCATCTCGCGCGCCTCGTAAGCCGCACGCACCGGGGCGAACGAACGCCGATGGATGGGCGTCGGGCCCAGTCTGGCCAGCGCCTCCAGGTGAACCGGCGTCGGATAACCTTTGTGCCCGCCGATGCCGTATCCGGGGTAGACAAGCTCCATGGCCGCCATTTCACGATCACGACTGACTTTCGCCAGGATCGATGCGGCAGCGATGGCGGGCACCTGAGCGTCACCCTGAATCACGGGAGCGGACGGCACCGACAACTGAGGGCAACGATTACCGTCGATCAGTGCCAGCTTCGGCGTAATGATCAGCCCTTCAACGGCACGCTTCATGGCCAGCATCGTGGCGTGCAGGATGTTCAGCTCGTCGATTTCCTCGACTTCAGCCCGCGCAATGTGCCAGCACAGGGCCTTCTCGCAGATTTCGTCAAACAGCTTTTCGCGCTTGGCTTCGGTGAGTTTCTTCGAATCGTTCAGACCCAGAATGGGGCGTCTAGGGTCCAGAATCACAGCGGCCGTCACGACGGCGCCGCACAGCGGGCCACGGCCCACTTCGTCGACACCGGCGACCAGATCCTCGACGAGATTGAAGTCCAGACCCATTTGCATTGATTGCACACTCATCGTGAAGGCGACGCGCCAATCAGGTTCAACACCGCATCGGCAGCCTGATTGGACGCATCGCGACGCAAGGTTCGGTGAAGGGCATCGAAGCCGGCCGTCTGCTCCGCGCCGCTGTCCAGCAACGGCAGCAGCGTCTGCGCCAGGGCCTCGGCGGTCGCCGCGTCCTGCAGAAGCTCCGGGACCAGCAAGCGCTGGGCCAACAAATTCGGGAGCGACACGTACGGACTCTTCACCATCCGCTTGAGTATCCAGTAGGTCAGCGGCGCCAGACGATAGGCAACCACCATCGGTCGTTTGTACAGAAGCGCTTCCAGAGTGGCCGTGCCCGATGCGATCAGCACCGCATCACACGCGGCTAGCGCAACATGGGAGCGACCGTCCAGCAGAGTGAGCGGCAGATCACGCCCTTGCAGCAGCACTTCGAGCTGCGCCCGACGCTGCGGGCTGGCACAGGGCAGCACGAAACGGATGTTCGGACGCTGAGCCAGCAGGCGCTCTGCGGTGTCGAAGAACAGCGCACCCAGACGCCCCACTTCGCCGCCACGGCTCCCCGGCATCAACGCGACGACTGGGCCATTACCAAGGCCCAACTCGGCGCGCGCAGCGTCTCGGTCGGCATCAAGGGGGATGGTGTCGGCCAACGGATGACCGACAAAACGCACGGGCACGCCCTTCTCTTCGTAAAAACGTGCTTCGAAGGGCAGCAGGGTCAGCATCAGATCGCAACCTTCGCGAATCTTCAGCACGCGCTTCTGACGCCACGCCCAGACAGAAGGGCTCACGTAGTGAACGGTCTTGATCCCGGCCTGGCGCAGTTTGAGTTCGATATTGAGGGTGAAATCCGGCGCGTCGATGCCGATGAACACGTCGGGCTTTTCGTCGATTAAGGTCTGAATCAACAGCTTGCGACGAGCCAGCAACTCTTTAAGCCGACCGAGCACTTCAACCAGCCCCATGACCGAAAGCCGTTCCATCGGAAAGTAAGAGCGCATGCCCTCCGCTTCCATGAGCGGACCACCTACCCCGATGAACTGAGCGTCAGGATGACGGGTTTTGATGGCTCGCATCAAACCGGAGCCCAGGATGTCGCCGGAGGCTTCTCCGGCGACCACCGCTATACGCAGGGCACTCATGATTAACGGGTGATGCCGCGGGTCGATTTCTGGATCGAATCAAGAAACAGAGCGACTTCAGGAAACTGTGCGGCGGGCTCGGCCAGATCGATGATCGCCTGCTCCACGGTCAGCCCTTGCCGGTAGACGGTCTTGTAGGCGCGACGCAGTGCGTGGATCGCATCGTCCGAGAAGCCACGACGGCGCATGCCCTCGAAGTTCATGCTGCGCGCCTCGGCCGGGTTACCGAAGACCGTGACGAATGCCGGGACGTCCTTGCCGATGGCGGTTCCCATCCCGGAAAAGCTGTGGGCACCGATATGACAATACTGATGCACCAGGGTAAAACCGGACAGAATCGCCCAGTCGTCCACGTGCACGTGACCGGCCAACGCCGTGTTGTTGACCAGAATGCAGTGATTGCCAATGACACTGTCGTGTCCAATGTGGGCGTAGGCCATGATCAGGTTGTGATCACCGATCGTGGTTTCCGCACGGTCCTGAATGGTGCCGCGATGGATCGTGACGCCTTCACGAATCACGTTGTGATCACCAATGACCAGACGCGTCGCTTCACCTTTGTACTTCAGGTCCGGCGTGTCCTCACCCACCGATGAAAACTGGTAGATGTGGTTATGTTTGCCGATTTTGGTCGGACCGCGCAGGATCACGTGCGGACCAATGACAGTACCCTCGCCGATTTCCACACCGGGCCCGACGATCGACCAAGGGCCGACCTCCACATTGTCAGCCAGAATGGCTGTCGGATCGATGATTGCGCGAGAGTCAATCAAACTCATAGTTTACGTTCCGCACAGATGATTTCTGCGGAGCAGACAGGCTTGCCGTCCACCGACGCCTGGCATTCGAACTTCCAGATCTGACGCTTGCAGCTGAGGAACTTCGCTTCAAGGATCAGTTGGTCGCCCGGCAATACCGGCTGGCGGAAGCGCAGCTTGTCGGAGCCCACGAAGTAATACAGGGTGCCGTCGGCAGGCTTCACATCAAGCATCTTGAAGCCCAGGATGCCAGCGGCTTGAGCCATGGCTTCGATGATCAGCACACCCGGCATGATTGGATGCTGGGGAAAGTGCCCATTGAAAAAGGGCTCATTGATGCTGACATTCTTGTAGGCACGAATGCTCTTATTCTCAACATCCAGCTCCACGACCCGGTCCACGAGCAGGAACGGGTAACGGTGGGGCAGATATTCGCGAATTTCGTTGATGTCCATCATTTCGAGAGGAAGCCTGTAGTAAAGATTGGGAGTGCGCGACGAAAGCGCGGCACTCCTCTAGCAAATCAAGGAGGCAGTTTATCGGCTTTGCACACTTGATAAGAAAAAGGTATCAGCCATCAGATGATGCTTTACCGCCTGAGGTCACTGCCTCGACAATCTTTTCCAGCTGTTGCAGCCGTCGCGCCATGTCGTCGAGCTGGCGAATACGCGCTGCACTCTTGCGCCATTCCGCAGCCGGCTGCATCGCCGTCCCCGAAGAATAAGAGCCAGGCTCGGTAATCGACCGGGTCACCATGGTCATCCCGGTTATGAAAACACCGTCGCAAATTTCAATGTGCCCCACCAGGCCCACGCCACCGGCCAGCATGCAATGCTTGCCGATTTTGGCGCTGCCCGAGATACCGACACACGCGGCCATCGCCGTGTGATCGCCCACTTGTACGTTGTGTGCGATCTGAATCTGGTTATCCAGCTTCACGCCATTTCCGATACGGGTATCGTCCATGGCGCCGCGATCAATGGCAGTGTTCACGCCGATCTCTACGTCGTCGCCGATGGTGACGCCGCCGATCTGCGCGATTTTCTGCCATACGCCTTTTTCGTTGGCAAAGCCGAAGCCCTCGCCACCGAGCACCGCGCCGGACTGGATCACCACACGTTGACCGATGCGTACATCGTGATAAAGCGTCACGCGAGGCGCCAGCCAGCCGCCCTCACCAATCGTGCTGCGCGCCCCAATGAAACAATGAGCGCCGATGGTAACGCCTGCAGCGATGCGCGCCCCGCTTTCGATCACCGCGTAGGCACCTACGCTTGCGGCCGCATCAACGAACGCGTCTTCAGCGACCACCGCAGTCGGGTGAATACCGGCTGCCGCCTTCGGCTTGGGATCGAACAGATGGGAAATACGTGCATACGCCAGGTACGGATCGGCAATCAACAACGCGTCGCCCGCGAAACCTTCGGCATCCGCCGGCTTGAGCAGCACGGCAGCAGCATGAGTGGTGGCGAGGAATTTACGGTACTGAGGGTTGGCCAGAAAACTGACCTGACCGGGCCCTGCCTCCTGCAAGGTGGCAAGCCCGGTGATTTCTTTTTCCGCCGGGCCACGAAGCGTGGCACCGAGGAACTCGGCCAACTGGCCGAGCTGGATAGTCGCGGTCATGAAGTTACTTCAGCTGGTTCATGCGCTCGATGACCTGGCGAGTGACGTCATACTGTGGCTTGACGTCAATCACGGCACCGCGCTCGAACACCAGGTCGTAACCGCCTTTCTTGATCACTTCCTCAACCGCCGAGTCCAGTTTTGGCTTCAGTTGCTTGAGCATTTCGCGGTCGGCGACGGCTTTGGCTTCGTTCAGCTCTTTAGACTGGAACTGGAAGTCGCGGGCCTTTTGTTTGAAGTCCAGTTCCAGCTTTTCGCGCTCAGGCTGAGCCATTTTGTCGCCACCGGCGACCAGACGATCCTGAATACCCTTGGCGCTGCTTTCCAGAGCCTTCAACTTGGTCAGCTGAGGACCGAATTTCTTTTCCGCGTCAACGGCGTACTTCTTGGCCGCGTCCGATTCCAGCAGCGCCATCTGATAGTTCAGGACAGCGATTTTCATGTCAGCAAATGCCGGGCCTGCGATCAGAACCGTTGCCAGCAATGCCAATTGGGTCAACTTACGCACAATGTAACTCCTGCAAATCCGTTGTCGTTATCAGTGATCAGACCCTTAGAAGGTCTGACCGAGAGAGAATTGGAACACCTGGGTTTCGGTGTTGTTGTCCGGTTTTTTGACTGGCATCGCCAGTGCAAAACTCAACGGACCCAGCGCAGTCACCCATGTCACGCCGACGCCGACGGAGCTGGCGAGTCCGGAAAGGTCAGGACCGTTACATTCGATCTTTTCGCCAGTCGTAGTGGCTTTATTGCCGGTGCAGTTGGTGTCGAACACGTTACCCACGTCCCAGAACAGCGAGGTGCGCAGGGAGCGTTGATCCTTGATGAACGGCAGCGGGAACAGAATCTCCGCGCCGCCCGTGATCAGGACATTACCACCAAACGGCAGAGGATCCTGGTCCGGGTCAGCGAGAGTACCGGGCTTCGTACCGCTGCTCGGCGTACTACGAGGACCCAGGGTGCTGTCCTTGAAACCACGCACCGAGTTAAAGCCACCGGCGTAGTAGTTTTCATAGAACGGCAGACCGGAGGTCGAGCCGTAACCGTCGCCATAACCCAGCTCGGAGTGCAGACGCAGCGTGGTGTTGGTGGTGATCGGATGGAACAACTGACCACGGTAGTCGAGTTTGTAGAACGACAGGTCACTGCCCGGAATCGTGGTTTCCAGCGTCAGGCTCTGCGAAGAACCGCGGGTCGGCAACGTGCCTTTGTTCAGGGTCGATTCCGACCAGCCAACAGACGCCTTGAAGTTGGTGAAGCTGCTGCCTTCCTTGTCGATGAAGTCGAAAATTTCGTCAACGGTATAGGTACCGGTGCTCAACGAGTCCCGCTGAACGGACAACCCGAAGTTCAGACGCGACGTCTCACTGATCGGGTATCCCATGTTGATACCGGCACCCAGGCTGTCCACCGAGTAGCTTGCCACGTCAACGTCGAGGTCGTCGTAGTTGGTCTTACGGTAGAAGGCGCTGTAACCCAGGCTCACACCGTCCGGCGTGAAGTACGGATCGACGTAGCTGAAGTTGTAGCGGGTCTGGTATTCACTTTTGGTCAAACCGATGCTGACCTTGTTACCCGTACCCAGGAAGTTGTTTTGGCTGATGGAACCACCAAGGATCAGACCGGCGCTCTGTGCAAAACCGACGCTGGCAGTGATCGAACCGGACGCCTGCTCTTCCACGGCGTAGTTCACGTCAACCTGGTCATCGGTGCCCGGCACCGCAGGGGTTTCAACGTTCACTTCCTTGAAGAAACCCAGTCGGTCAAGACGGGTCTTGGACTGGTCGATCAGGTAAGTAGAAGCCCAACCGCCTTCCATCTGACGCATTTCACGGCGCAGCACTTCGTCCGCAGTCTTGGTGTTACCCCGGAAGTTGATGCGGTTGACGTAAGCACGTTTGCCCGGATCGACGGCAAACAGGATATCTACGGTGTGGTCAGCGTCGTTCGGGGTCGGAACGCCGTTGACGTTGGCGAAGGTGTAACCCTCGTTACCCAGACGCCGGGTGATCAGTTCGGACGTAGTGGTCATGACCTTACGCGAGAAGACCTGACCCGGCTTGACCAGCAGCAGCGATTTGACCTGGTCTTCAGGCACCTTGAGGTCGCCACTCAGCTTGACCGACTTGACGCTGTACTTCTCGCCTTCATGGATGTTGACGGTGATGTACACGCTCTTCTTGTCGGGCGTGATGGACACCTGAGTCGAGGCGATATCCATGTTGATATAGCCGCGGTCGAGGTAGTACGAACGCAGACGTTCCAGGTCGCCGGACAGTTTTTCCCGGGCGTACTTATCGTCGTTCTTGAAGAAGGAAAGCCAGTTTGTGGTTTTCAGCTCGAACAGGTCGGTCAGGTCTTCCTCTTTGAAGACCGAGTTGCCCACGACGTTGATGTGCTGGATCGCAGCGACCGCACCTTCGTTGATGTTGATCTTCAGGCCAACGCGGTTGCGCGGCTGAGGCACGACTTCAGTGGCAACTTCTGCCGAGTAGCGGCCTTGGGCCACATACTGACGCTGCAGCTCGTTACGAACGCCTTCCAGGGTCGCTCGCTGAAAGATCTCGCCTTCCGCCAGACCGGATTGTTTCAAGCCCTTCATGAGGTCTTCGGTCGTGATCGCCTTGTTACCTTCGATCTCGATGCTCGCCACCGACGGACGCTCGACCACTGTGATGACCAGAACGTTGCCGTCACGGCCCAACTGGATGTCCTGGAAGAATCCGGTTTTGAACAGCGCACGCGTGGCGTCGACAAGACGCGCGTCATCGGCCTGTTCACCCACATTCAACGGCAACGCACCAAAGACACTGCCGGCGGAAACCCGCTGCAGGCCGTTGACACGGATATCGGAGATAGTGAAGGACTCGGCGTGAACTTCGGCGATCATCAGTACGGCAAGAACCGCAGTTAGCAGCAGACGTTTCATGAAGTCCTTTCTTATTCCAACTGGCAATAAACAAACTGCCGCAAAATGCGGCAGATTCACAATTCGGCGTAGCTTTTACAGTCGTCCCAGATCGTTGACCAGTGCGAGCAACATGACTCCAACCACCAGACTTATCCCGATCTGAACCCCCCAGCCCTGGACTTTTTCCGACAGTGGACGACCACGCACCCACTCGACCAGATAAAACAGCAAGTGCCCCCCGTCCAACACTGGAATGGGCAGCAAATTGAGAACTCCCAGGCTTATGCTCAGATAAGCAAGGAAATTCAAGAAGTCACCTACACCTGACTGGGCCGAAGCGCCCGCCACTTTAGCAATGGTTATCGGTCCGCTCAAGTTTTTTACCGAGAGCTCGCCGAACAACATTTTCTTCAATGAATCGAAGGTGAGCACGCTCATGGTCCAGGTACGCCGCGCGCCCTCTGCAACGGCGGCCAACGGACCATAACTGACTTCGCGAAGCATTTCCGGTGGCCAGTCGACACCTTTCACACCTGCACCGAGATACCCGGTGGAAGCCTTGCCCTCACCGCGAGCCACCAGATTAACGGGCACGTCGAGTTTCGCACCATCCCGTTCGATACTCAGCGAAATCTTGGTATCAGGCCGGACACGAACCCAGTCAACCACCTGCTGCCATTCGTTCAGCGGCTGACCATCCAGCGCCAGCAATCGGTCTCCCGTCTTCAGGCCCGCAGCCTGGGCAGGCCCTTTGGGGTCCAGCTCAGCCAGAACCGGTGGCAATGCCGGGCGCCATGGGCGTATACCCAGAGAACGGATAGGATCGGGTTCGTCAGCGCCTTTGAGCCAGTTATCCAGAATCAGCGAATGCGGCGTGTCGACATCGGAGCCTTGTTCACGGACCTTCAGCGCAATGCTGCCGCTTTCACCCAGACGGCGGACCAACTGAAGATTGACAGCTGCCCAGCCGGTGGTGGCTTCGCCATCAACTGCAACAATTTCCTGGCCGGAGGTCAAGCCACCCTTTTCAGCAATACTCCCTGCCTCCACGCCGCCAATGACCGGGCGCACTTGCTGGCTGCCCAGCATGGCGAGCACCCAGAAAAACACGATAGCCAACAAGAAGTTGGCGACCGGCCCCGCAACGACGATTGCGATGCGCTGGTACACCGACTTGCGATTGAAAGACTGATCGACCAGCTCAGCCGGGACATCACCTTCGCGCTCATCGAGCATCTTCACGTAGCCGCCCAACGGGATGGCAGCTACGACATATTCAGTGCCTTTGCGGTCCTGCCAGCGCAGCAGCGGCATGCCGAAACCGACCGAAAAACGCAACACCTTGACGCCACAACGCCGAGCCACCCAGAAGTGGCCAAACTCGTGAAAGGTTACCAGCACACCCAAGGCAACCAGGGTGCCGACAATCATGTATAGCGCGCTCATCGCTGTTCTCCGGATACCGGTTTAGCACTGTGGGCAAACACCGAACGCATGCTCACCCGCATCGATGTACCTGTGCCTTCTGGCATTTGCCGCTTATCGCCCATTACGACTGAGCCACTGCTCAGCCAAGACACGAGCCTTGGCATCGACCTCGAATACCGTTTCCAGCTCGTTCACGGCAATGACAGGTTCAAGATTCAAGACTTCGTCGATCATACTCGCGATTTGCGGATAACGAATGCGTCGATCCAGAAACGCCGCG
>Ga0308163_10003700_pt1 | contig 12627 bp, 10 predicted proteins | sample PhyTR1_FD_201037 | JGI IMG/M metagenome (GOLD analysis project Ga0308163, IMG submission 201037) | Phyllosphere microbial communities from UC Gill Tract Community Farm, Albany, California, United States - DLSLT.R1 | ecosystem: Host-associated > Plants > Phyllosphere > Unclassified | place: USA... | reverse complement strand
CCGGTCATCAATCCCGTCAAATCCCAGCCAATCGGCGCAATCGCACCAAAGGCCGTCGCCACGCCTTTACCGCCGCGAAAACGAAAGAACACCGGATAGATGTGGCCCAGACAGGCGGCAATCGCCGTGAGGCCAAGATAGAGCGGGGCAACGTGCAGCAGATAAGCGATCCACACCGGCAGCATGCCTTTTGCCACGTCAAAAATCAGCACCGCCGCAGCGGCGGCTTTGCCACCAATGCGCAAAACGTTGGTCGCGCCAGGATTGCCTGAGCCTTGCGAGCGCGGATCGGGTAAACCAGCCAGTTTACAGACCAATATCGCACTGGAAATCGAGCCGCAAAGATACGCGAAAATAATCATACCAAGCGCGATAGCACTCATAGCGTCGTACCGTTCCTTTTGGGTCGTTTTGTTCTCGATAAGCGTGGATAATACGCATAATCCGCCGGAAGTGGTATCCGGCTTAGCCAAAAACAGAGACTGACATCATGGATATCGTATTTATCGAGCAGCTTACCGTGTTCACAACTATTGGCGTTTACGACTGGGAACAAGGCATGCAGCAGAAGCTGGTGCTCGATGTCGAAATGGCGTGGGACAACCGTCACGCCGCCGCCAGCGACGATGTGAATGATTGTCTGAGCTACGCCGATGTCACGGAAGTGATCCTCAATCATCTGCAAGGCCAGCGTTTTGCCCTGGTCGAAAGGGTAGCAGAAGAAATCGCCGATCTGTTGATGAATCGTTTCAAAACCCCTGGAGTACGCATAAAGGTAGGCAAACCGGGCGCTGTAGCCCAGGCGGCCAGCGTTGGCGTGCGTATTGAGCGCGGGACTATTCCGAAATAAATCTTCCGTGATTGCCATCACAATGAAACCAAACCAAATTATGGTGTGTCTCACTTGAGGCCGTTGCGCTAACCAGCAGGAAGTGACCGAATTTCTTAAGGTTTCCTTCAGCGTGACGCAGGCATAATTTCAGGCGGTAGCCCTTTGCGACCGCCTTTTTACTGTTTAAAACGGATAGAGGAAATATTTTGATGGCAGACATTCACCAGCTTTGGGTAGCTGCAATCCTGGGGGTTGTAGAAGGCCTCACGGAATTCCTGCCGGTCTCTTCCACGGGCCACATGATTATTGTTGGCCATCTGTTGGGTTTTGAAGGCCAGACCGCTGAAACCTTCGAAGTGGTGATTCAGCTCGGTTCGATTCTGGCTGTGGTCGTGATGTTCTGGCGCCGCCTGTTTGGTTTGATCGGCATTCACTTCGGTGAGGTCAAACATGAAGGCGTGGGTACGGGCAAATTAACCCTGATTCATATTCTGTTGGGTATGGTGCCAGCGGTGGTGATTGGTTTGCTGCTGCACGACCAAATCAAAACGCTGTTTAACCCGATCAACGTGATGTATGCGCTGGTGGTCGGCGGTGTGCTGCTGCTGGTGGCGGAATACTTCAAGCCGAAGCAGCCGAAAGCGGTTGGCGTTGACGATATCACCTACCGTCAGGCATTTATGATTGGCTGCTTCCAGTGTCTGGCGCTGTGGCCGGGCTTCTCGCGCTCAGGTGCGACGATTTCTGGCGGTATGCTGATGGGCGTGAGCCGTTATGCGGCGTCAGAGTTCTCGTTCATTCTGGCGGTGCCGATGATGATTGGCGCCACCGGACTGGATCTCTACAAGAGCCTCGGCTTCCTGACGATGCAGGATTTCCCAATGTTTGCCGTCGGTTTTGTAACGGCTTTCGTCGTGGCGCTGCTGGCGATCAAGGTGTTCCTTGAGCTGATCAAGCGTATCTCGTTCGTCTCTTTCGCTATCTACCGCTTCATTGTTGCGGCCGTGGTTTACGCCATCTTTATGTAAGTTACCCCGCGCGGCTGGTTACACTGGCCGCGCGTTAATCAATTGCGCCTGCAGCACCGCCACACGCCGACGCGTCAACTCTTCCCGCACTTCCGCCCCTTTAAAACCTGCTGCCACCACGTCTTTGGTTGGCACCGCTTGCGCCAGCGCAAACGCCTGACGCAAATAGTCGCCTTGCGGATAAGTCATGCTTTCCAGACCCGCACGCCCGCGCGCATCCGCTTCGCTGGTCAGCGCCATCTTCTCCACGCGATCGGGCTTGCGCCAGGCATCAATTCGATCAAAAAGCGCGATTAACGCGTCAGCTGGCTGGCGCTCAATGGTGTGCACCACGTCATGAAATTCGGTCACCACTAACGCCAAATCACGCACCTGATTCGGCACGCGCAGGCGCTGGCACAGCGCTTCAACAATCGGCACGCCCGCGAGGCCATGACCATGATGGCTCGGCCATTTTTCTGCTGGCGTCAGCGCCTTACCGACATCGTGGAACAGCGTAGCGAAACGCACATCAAGCTGATCCGAGAGCGCAGCGGACATCGCCAGCGTCATCAGCGCATGGATGCCGGTATCAATCTCGGGATGCCATTTGATCGGGGCCGGAATGCCATAAAGATTATCGATTTCCGGGAACAGCACCTGCAGCGCGCCGCAATCACGTAATACCTGGAAATAGACCTGTGGATTGCGCGTCAGCAACGCTTTTTCCGTCTCTTTCCACACTCGTTCTGCGGTGAGATGCGCCAGTTCGCCGCTGACCGCCATTTCGCGCATCAGCGCCTGGGTTTCATCAGCAATCCGGAAATTCAGATGGGCAAAGCGGGCGGCGAAACGCGCCACGCGCAGTACACGCAGCGGATCTTCGTTAAAGGCGGCGGAAACATGGCGCAGCTGGCGTTTCGCCAGGTCGCGCTGACCGCCATACGGATCAATCAGCTCACCGCTGTCGCTTTGGGCGATGGCATTGATGGTGAGATCGCGGCGCTGCAAATCTTGCTCGAGCGTGACATCCGGCGCGAACTGCGTCACAAAGCCGGTGTAACCGTTGCCGCTTTTGCGTTCCGTACGCGCCAGCGCATACTCTTCACGGCTTCGCGGATGCAAAAAAACCGGAAAATCCCGGCCAACCTGCTGATAACCTTCCGCCAGCATCGCATCTGGCGTCGCGCCTACAACAACCCAATCTCTATCTTTTACCGGCAAACGCAGTAAGGCATCGCGCACTGCGCCACCGACCAGAAACGTCTTCACTCAACCACTCCAGAGGCAGATCAAAAATTGCGTGCTGAACACGCTTGTTACTTTATTGTTGCATACTTTGGCTAAATATCGGGCACGCCAAAAAGGGCATCTTACGATCCCCTTAAATAAAAGAACAAATCTGCGTGGCGCGTTAGTTCATCCAGCGATCGTTTTTCTTACGACGCGGCACCATATGCGGCAGCAACAGACCCAACAGCAGACCAACGCCCAGCACGCCGCCGCCATACATAAACCACTGCATGATGATGGTGCGCTGCTTGTCATCCAGTTGCACATTGGCGGCGCTGACTTTCTTCTGCGCGACAATCAGCTCATTTTTCAGCTTCTGATTCTCCGCTTTCAGGCCATCAATGGTGCCGTCGCTGTTGGCGACTTTGTTCTGCATCTCAGAAGTGCGCTGATTCCAGCTGTTGTCAATATTCGCTAGCTTGGCCGTCAGATCTTTAACCTGCTGCTCCAGCTGTGGTACGCGAGTACGCAGGCTAGGACTGGCGCTCAGTTGCGACAGTGGAATCCAGTTAGTTTTGCCTTCTGCATCACGAATCTGACCATATTGAGAGTCGTTATTGGTCTGCAGCAAGGTCACTTCTTCTCCGGCGTTCAGCTTACCGATTAGGCGATATTGATCGCCCGGACCGCTGCGCACCCAAGTGGATAATTCATCGGAGATGTAGCGTTTTTCGTCAGCAGCATGAGCAGGTGTGATGGCGCTGAAAGCCAGCAAAGAAAGGGCAGCAAGTGTGATTTTTTTCATTCGATGTCGTTTTTTCTTAATGGCGTAAAATTACCGGCACAGTCTGGAGACGCTTCTCAAAAATCTGAATGAGAACTATCCTGGTCTCAATCCGGTGCGAAAAGGGTCGTAAAAGCACAAGAAAGCGGAGACAGCGGGCTTCCGGTGCATTACTCTTCGCCAGATTAAACTCGTAAGTGCCAGCAGCGTATTGAATAAAAAATTATGACCATCGAAATCGAATTAAAGTTCATTGCTACACCGCAAGCCGCCGAAAAACTGGCGGAAAAGCTTGCCGCGTGGCCACATCAGCACTTCGCCGCGCGCGAGCTGACCAATATCTATTATGAAACCGACGACAACCAACTGCGTCGCTGGGACATGGGCCTGCGCATTCGTGGCGTTGATCAACGCTATGAAATGACGCTGAAAGCGGCCGGTAAAACCGTTGGCGGTCTGCATCAGCGTCCGGAATACAATGTTGATCTCACGGAGCCGCAGCTGGATATCGCGCGCCTGCCAGCCGAGATTTGGCCGCAGGGCACCGATATTGCTGCACTGCAATCGCGCCTACAGCCGCTGTTCAGCACTCATTTCCAGCGCGAAGCCTGGTTGGTGCAATTTGGCGACAGCGAAATTGAAGTGGCGTTTGACCGCGGCGAAGTCGCTGCCGGTGAATTCAGCGAACCGCTTTATGAAGTCGAGCTGGAGCTTAAAAGTGGTCAACGCGATGACATGCTGAAGTTCGCTGAAGCGCTGGTTACGATGGGCGGATTACGTCTCGGCAGCCTGAGCAAAGCCGCGCGCGGCTATCAGCTGGCGCAGGGTAACTTACCGCGCCCCATCCGTACGTTGCCATTGCAGAAAATCGCCGCGAAAGCGTCGGTTGAGCAGGGCATGATCAACGCAATGACTGCGGCACTGAATCATTGGCAATATCACGAAGAAGTGTGGCTGCGTGGTAATAAAGATGCCAAAGCAGCGGTAATTGATGCGCTGGAAACGCTGCGTCAGGCGTTCTCACTGTTTGGTGCGTTGGTGCCACGCAAAGCCAGCAGCGATCTGCGCCAGAAATTAACCCGTCAGGAAGAGTTGCTGGCCGATGATGAGAACAATGCTGAAGCTACCTGCTTTTCGTTAACCTCGGTTGAAGCTCAGTTAGCACTTACTCACTGGCTGGTTGAGTCGCAGTGGCAAAAATGGCTCGACGACAAGAGCAAAAGCAAGCTGCAGGGATCGTTCAAACGCTTCAGCGATATTATGCTGAGTCGTATTGCCGCCGATCTCAGAGAAACATTCGTTGATGTTCAACTGTTCAATGAGTTCCAGGATAAAGCGACGCGCCTGAATCGCCAGTTGTTGGCGGTGAACCTGCTGGCGGGTGCTTATCCGGCCGAAGAGGTGAATGTTTGGCTGGACGGTTGGCTGGAGTTACAGCATGCGATTCGAGAGAAGCAGGAACGTGGCTTAATGCATCTGGTTAACCTGGCCGTGCGCCCCGCACCTTTCTGGCTCAATAGCGGAATCAAACGCTAACGAAAAATCCAATCAGGGAGAGAAGATGTTGTTACCGTTACCGGCGCTCATGCAGGCGCAGTTGGCTAATGTGGCAGAGCGACTTAATTTGCCATCCTCAGCGTTCACGCCAGAACAGGCGGGCGCGCTGACCTTTAGTGACTTTATCCTCGATAACCTGCAGCAGCATCCCGAATGGTGGCATCATCTGCAACAGCAAGCGCCTGCGCCAGATGAGTGGCAGCACTATGCCCGCTGGCTGAATGACGTGCTGCACTCAGTTGAAAATGAAACCTCCCTGATGCGTGAACTGCGTTTGTTCCGTCGTCATATGCTGGTGCGCATCGCCTGGATGCAGGCGCTGCAACATGCCACTACCGAACAAAGTTTGCAGCAACTCAGCACGCTGGCGGAAATCCTCATCGCTGCCGCGCGCGACTGGGTTTGGCAGGATTGCAGCCGCGACTTTGGTACGCCATGCAATGAAGCTGGTGAAGCCCAGCCGATGCTGATTCTCGGCATGGGTAAACTCGGCGGCTGTGAACTCAACTTCTCTTCTGATATCGATCTGATTTTTGCCTGGCCGGAAAACGGCGTAACCCAAGGTGGACGGCGCGAGCTCGACAATGCGCAATTCTTCACGCGCATGGGGCAGCGGCTGATCAAAGTGCTCGATCAACCAACGGTGGATGGATTTGTCTATCGCGTGGACATGCGCCTGCGTCCGTTTGGTGATAGCGGTCCGCTGGTGCTGAGTTTCGCGGCACTGGAAGATTATTATCAGGAGCAAGGCCGCGACTGGGAACGCTATGCGATGGTCAAAGCCCGGCTGATGGGCGACGATCACGGCCACTGGAGCCAGGAATTGCAGCAAATGCTGCGGCCGTTCGTCTATCGCCGCTATATCGATTTCAGCGTGATTCAATCGCTGCGTAACATGAAGGGCATGATTGCGCGCGAGGTGCGTCGACGCGGCTTGAAAGACAACATTAAGCTCGGCGCCGGCGGCATTCGTGAAACGGAATTCATTGTGCAGGTGTTCCAGCTGATTCGCGGCGGACGTGAGCGCTCACTACAACTGCGCTCCTTGCTCCCTACGCTCAAAGCAATTGGTCAGCTGGCTTTGTTAAGTCAGAAACAGGTCGATCATCTACGTGAAGCCTATTTGTTCCTGCGTCGGCTGGAAAACCTGCTGCAAAGCATTAATGACGAGCAAACGCAAACGCTGCCAGAGAACGAGCTCGACCGCCAGCGCTTAGCCTGGGCGATGGGCGCGGCAGACTGGACCGCGCTGATGGCGCAGCTTGAGCTGCAAATGGCCGGTGTGCGCGCCATCTTTGACGAGCTGATTGGCGACGATGCACCGGATGTCGACGATCAGCCGCAGTTGGCCGAGTTTGCCGGGCTGTGGCAGGACGCGCTGGAAGAGAGCGATCTCATCCCGGTGGTACCGCAATTGGACGATGCGCAGCGTCACGCGCTTTACAACGCGTTGAACAACTTCCGCCAGGATGTGAGCCGCCGTACTATTGGTCCGCGCGGTCGTCTGGCGCTCGACCAGTTGATGCCGCGTCTGCTCAGTGAAGTTTGTCCGCGCGAAGATGCCGATGTGCTGCTGAATCGTCTGACGCCGTTGTTGCTGGGCGTGCTGACGCGCAGCACTTATCTGGAATTACTCACCGAATATCATGGCGCGCTGCGTCATCTGATTCGTCTGTGTGCCGCGTCACCAATGGTTGCCAGCCAATTGGCGCGCTATCCGCTGCTGCTGGATGAGTTACTCGATCCCGCAACGCTGTATCAACCTACCGCAACCGACGCTTACCGCGACGAACTGCGCCAATATCTGCTGCGTATTCCCACCGATGACGAAGAGCAGCAGTTGGAAGCATTGCGCCAGTTTAAACAGGCGCAGCATCTGCGCATCGCCGCTGCCGATATTGCTGAAACGCTACCCGTAATGAAAGTGAGCGATCACTTAACCTGGCTGGCAGAAGCGATTATTGAATCCGTGGTGCAGCAAGCCTGGCAGATGATGGTGCAGCGATATGGTCGTCCATCGCATTTGACTAGCGACAGTGAGCGCGGTTTTGCGGTTGTCGGTTATGGCAAGCTGGGTGGTTGGGAGCTGGGTTACAGCTCTGACCTTGATTTGGTGTTCCTGCATGATTGTCCGGATGATGCGGAAACCGATGGCGAGCGCGTCATTGATGGTCGCCAGTTCTATCTGCGCCTGGCGCAGCGTGTAATGCATCTGTTTAGCACGCGCACGTCGTCCGGCATTTTGTATGAAGTGGATGCGCGTCTGCGTCCTTCTGGCGCGGCGGGTATGCTGGTCAGTACTTTTTCCGCTTTCAACGAATACCAGCGCAGCGAAGCATGGACCTGGGAACATCAGGCGCTGGTGCGCGCGCGCATCGTGTTTGGCGAACCTGCGCTCTGTGAACGCTTTGATGAAATCCGCCGTAACGTTCTTTGCCTGCCGCGAGACGTTGAGACGTTGCAAAAAGAAGTGCGTGAAATGCGCGAAAAAATGCGGGCGCATCTCAGCAACAAACAGAAAGGTCGCTGGGAAATTAAGACCGATGAGGGCGGTATCACCGACATTGAATTCATCGCGCAATACCTTGTCTTAAGCTACGCGGCCGATCAGCCAGCGTTGACGCGTTGGTCGGATAATGTCCGCATTTTCGAATTGATGGCGCGTCATGGCATTATGCCGGATGAAGAGGCGCAGGCTTTGACGCATGCGTACGTCACGCTGCGTGATGCGCTGCACCATCTGGCATTGCAGGAATTACCGGGCCATGTGGCGCCTGAAGCCTTTGTCGCTGAACGCGCGGTGGTCAACAACAGTTGGCAGCGTTGGTTAAGCGGTACCCAATCTGACAGCGCGGAACAGTGAGCCTGATGGCTTATGTGGTAATATCCCGCGCATTATTTTGACCGTGTTGGAGTCTCTGAATGAAAGTAACACTGCCCACTTTTGGCAAGGCCACTGTGCTGGTCGTCGGCGATGTGATGTTAGATCGCTATTGGTATGGCCCAACCAGCCGTATTTCCCCGGAAGCGCCGGTGCCGGTGGTGAAAGTGGATACCATTGAAGAGCGTCCAGGCGGCGCGGCAAACGTCGCCATGAACATTGCTGCGCTCGGTGCAGCATCACGGCTGATTGGCTTGACCGGCGCCGATGATGCCGCGCGCGTGTTGAGCGAAACCCTGCAAAAGGTCAACGTCGACTGTGATTTTGTGGCGGTACAAAGCCATCCAACCATCACCAAATTGCGCGTGCTTTCGCGCAATCAGCAGCTGATTCGCCTCGATTTCGAAGAGGGTTTTGAGCAGATTGATCCGCAGCCGATTCACGATCGTATGCGTCAATCGCTGACGCAAGCGGGTGCGCTGGTGCTGTCTGACTACGCCAAAGGCGCGCTGAACAGCGTGCAGACCATGATTCAATTAGCGCGTGAAGCTAAAGTGCCGGTACTGATTGATCCTAAAGGCACTGATTTTGAACGTTATCGCGGTGCAACGCTGCTGACGCCGAATTTGTCTGAATTCGAAGCGGTTGTGGGTAAATGCAAAAGCGTGGAAGAGATTGTCAGTCGTGGCATGCAGTTAATCGCTGATTATGAGCTTTCCGCGCTGCTGGTAACCCGTTCTGAAAACGGTATGACGCTGCTGCAGCCGGGCAAAGCGCCGCTGCATCTGCCTACGCAGGCGCAGGAAGTGTATGACGTGACCGGTGCGGGCGATACGGTGATTGGCGTGCTAGCCGCAGTGCTGGCGGCTGGCGACAGCCTGGAAGAAGCCTGTTTCCTGGCGAATGCTGCGGCTGGCGTCGTCGTCGGGAAGCTCGGTACTTCCACTGTCAGCACTGTTGAGCTGGAAAATGCCATTCACGCCCGTCCGGAAACGGGATTTGGTGTGATGACCGAAGCGGAGCTGAAAGCCGCTGTTGCGCTGGCGCGTCAGCGTGGTGAGAAAGTGGTAATGACCAACGGCGTGTTTGACATCCTGCACGCTGGCCATGTTTCTTATCTGGCGAATGCGCGCAAGCTGGGCGATCGCCTGATTGTGGCCGTTAATAGTGATGCCTCGACGAAGCGTCTGAAAGGCGAAACGCGTCCGGTCAATCCGCAAGAAAACCGTATGATTGTGCTGGGTGCGCTGGAAGCGGTGGATTGGGTGGTGCTGTTTGAAGAGGATACGCCACAGCGTCTGATTGCGGGAGTGCTGCCAGATCTGCTGGTAAAAGGCGGCGACTACAAGCCGGAAGATATCGCGGGTAGCAAAGAAGTGTGGGCAAACGGTGGTGACGTGCGCGTATTAAACTTCGAAGATGGCATCTCAACCAGCAACATCATCAAAACGATTCGCAGTCATTAAGTGTGAATGGGCGGGAGGAAAACTCCCGCCCATTAGCTTACTGCGGAGTATCGATTTTCCCAGCGGGATCTGGCGTGACGATCGCCGGCGCGGGTGCCGCTGGACTTTCACTTTCTAACTTCGCCAGGCGCTGTTCCAGCGCAGCTAATTTCTCGCGCGTGCGCAGCAGTACCTGCGTCTGCACATCAAACTCTTCACGATTAACCAGGTCCATGCGCGTCAACTGCGCCTGCAATACCTGACGGATTTTCTTTTCGACATCATCGCCAAAATCGCGAATCCCTTTCGGCATCGCTTCATGTACCTGGCGAGCCAGTTGTTCAATTTTTTTCGTGTCGATCATGATTATTTCCTGGTTACGGTGGCCGATAGCTGCGCGTGTTCGGACTCAATAGCTATTAAGTGTAATGCCTGAAACGAAAAGGTTAAACCTGAAATCCGCAACGCAGGAAATGCAAAAGCATTTGCACTTTTGTCGATTGCCCGACCAGATGATTGGCGTTATAGTTTGTTCGCTTATTCTCAGGGCGGGGCGAAATTCCCCACCGGCGGTAAATCAGCTCTCGCTGAAAGCCCGCGAGCGCTCTCACAGTAATGTGAGAGGTCAGCAGATCCGGTGTAATTCCGGAGCCGACGGTTAGAGTCCGGATGGGAGAGGGTAACGACATCAGCCGGGCTTTGCCCGCGTCACGTTTTTGCCATGTGTTTTGTACGCACTCCTAAGCACGCCCTGGTTCTGGTAACTCATATTTTATAAGGTTTTTTTACCATGAATCAGACGCTTCTTTCTGAATTTGGCACGCCTGAACAGCGTGTAGAGCGCGCCATTGATGCGCTGCGCAACGGCCGCGGTGTAATGGTGCTCGACGATGAAAATCGTGAAAACGAAGGTGACATGATCTTCCCGGCAGAAACCATGACCGTTGAACAGATGGCATTAACCATCCGTCACGGCAGCGGTATTGTGTGCCTCTGCATCACCGAAGAGCGCCGTCAGCAGCTTGAGCTGCCAATGATGGTGGAAACTAACACCAGCGCTTACGGCACCGGTTTCACGGTGACAATTGAAGCTGCAAGCGGTGTGACCACCGGCGTTTCTGCCGCCGATCGCATCACCACGATTCGCGCTGCGGTGGCTGATGGCGCGAAGCCTTCAGACCTTAACCGTCCGGGCCATGTTTTCCCGCTGCGTGCGCGTGAAGGCGGTGTTCTGTCACGTGATGGACACACCGAAGCGACTATCGATCTGGTGACGCTGGCGGGATTTAAACCTGCAGGCGTATTGTGCGAATTAACCAATGATGATGGCAGCATGGCGCACGCGCCAGAAGCGATCGTGTTTGCTAAGCAACATGATATGCCGGTCGTCACCATTGAAGATTTGGTGGCGTATCGCCGTCAGCGTGAAACGCGTCACGCCAGCTAACTGAATTAATACAGAAGAAAGAGGCCGGATAGATATCTATCTGGCCTCTTTTTTTTGTTTTAACGATTGGCATAAAACACGTGATTGCCAATTACTACTGTACGCTGAAAGGTATGACGCCAGGCCGGTTTAGCATGATGTGCATGGAAAAAGGTCGCGCCTTTCGTTACGTCCTGTAATTCCCCTTCAACAATCTTCTGTGCCAGCTTTCTGGCGCGTTGCCAGCTTTTATCTTCATGTGGTGGATAACGATAAGGATGCTTTTTGAGAGACGTCCAGGAGAACTGCTTAGGTGCATACACCACAGGACAGATCTCTTTGACATCCCAATTGGCCCGGTTCATGGTCACCGTACCAACGGCTATTTGTCCTTTAATCGGTTCGCCACGCGCTTCATGGTAGATATTCATCGCCAGGCACAATATTGCTCCCTGAATTAACATAAATTCCAACTCATCTTTCTAAAACCGAGGGGAGTTTAAGAAGTAGATTGATTGGATGTAACAAGACTGGTCTCGCTCGGTCTTAGGTGCGGGCTATATCACTGATATCTAAAAGGCTCGCGTGCAATATTAAGACCTAACCTGTGTCGAATTTATCCGCCCTATATCATTCAAATTCTCTGACAGAGATCATCATACTTATCAGCGTTAATCCCCTGGTGAAAGCGCGTATCGTAGCGGTTAACAAAGCGACACTTCGTCAAAGGATTAATCATGAGCACTACACGCATGCCTGCGCTGTTCCTTGGTCACGGCAGCCCGATGAACGTACTGGAAGATAATCGTTATACCCAAACCTGGCAGCAATTGGGCGCAACCTTGCCGCGTCCACGTGCGATTCTCGCGGTTTCGGCGCACTGGTACACACGCGGCACGGCGGTGACGGCGATGAATAATCCGCGCACTATCCATGATTTTGGTGGTTTTCCGCAGGCGCTATTTGATGTGCGCTATCCCGCGCCGGGATCGCCAGAACTGGCTCAGCAAGTGATGAATTTACTGGCTCCGATCGCCGTTCATGCCGATCAGGAGTGGGGTTTTGATCATGGTTCCTGGGGTGTGCTGGCAAAAATGTATCCCGATGCCGACATTCCGGTGGTGCAACTGAGTATCGACGGCACTAAACCTGCTGAATGGCACTACGCATTGGGGCAAAAGCTGGCGTCATTACGAGATGAGGATGTGATGATCGTGGCCAGCGGTAACGTGGTGCACAATCTGCGTATGCTGCGCTGGCAAGGCGCAGAAACTGCGTATCCGTGGGCGGAGAGCTTTAATCAGTTTGTACGTGAGAATCTGGATTTCCACGGTGAGGCAGCAGATCACCCATTGGTGAACTTTATGCAGCATCCGGATGCACAGCTTTCGAACCCAACGCCTGAACACTATCTACCGCTGCTCTATATTCTTGGCGCGCGTGCCGCTGATGAAGCGATCAG
>Ga0308163_10003695_pt1 | contig 12634 bp, 7 predicted proteins | sample PhyTR1_FD_201037 | JGI IMG/M metagenome (GOLD analysis project Ga0308163, IMG submission 201037) | Phyllosphere microbial communities from UC Gill Tract Community Farm, Albany, California, United States - DLSLT.R1 | ecosystem: Host-associated > Plants > Phyllosphere > Unclassified | place: USA... | reverse complement strand
CGAGATCCTGGATGAAGTGCTGCAGGTCGGCCGCACCCTCGTTGCCGCTGCGCGCCGTCTGCGCCACCGAGCGGAACGAATCGACGAACACGAGGCTCGGCGCGAAGTCCTCGACCTCTTTCATCATGCGCGCCAGCACGGTGCTGAAGTCGCCCGCACGCAGGTCTTCGGCCAGGTTCACGTAACGCACCGCGGTGCCAACCTTGTCCATGTCGAAGAAACTGTACTGCTGCTGGTAGCGCAGCATCTTCAGCGGCGGCTCGCCCAGCACGGTGAAGAACAGGGCACGCCGCTCGGTCGTCGCGAGGGAGAACATGATCTGGTGCGCGAGCGTGGTCTTGCCCGAACCCGGTGGCCCGGCGATCAGGTTGAACGAAAACTCGCTCAGTCCACCACCGAGCAGGACATCGAGCCCTTGCACACCAGTGCTCAATTTCCCAAGTGATACTTTGTCGCTCATTAGTTGTGATCCTGTACTTTCTTCTCTTCTCCGTCTACCGCTGCGGCATCGAGCAGGCGCCGCGCAAGTGCGTGCCCGATCAGCGACGCCAGCAGGTCGGTAAATTTCTGGAGCAGGGCCGCATGGGCCACTTGTGCGAGGTCGGGTGCGACGCTGGCGAGCATGTCATCCAGCGCGTCGATCTGGGCGGCGCGGGTCTTGCACGGCGCCGTCGTGGCCAGCCAGGTGTAATCGGGGCCGACAAGGCGCAGGGCCCGGCCATACAGGGCGCAGAAACCGCTGTCGCCAATGAGTGGCCCCAGCTGGTCAGCGAGGCGCCGCCACGACTGAATGAGTAAAAGGTGTTCTTCGGAGCGCCCGGGATCGCCTTTACTCGTGATCATGTATGGATCGGAAAACAATTGCGGCCGTTGTCATCATGAAAGGTCCATGCACACTGCGGTGCGGAGTTGTCGTACGCCCGCGTCGTAGTGTGCCCGGCGATAGGTTGACAACATTATATCGTGGCTTTTCACAATTTCTTTTGAAAGCCCCTGCAAATGATGGGGTCAAAGAAGGCGTGAAATCTGACCCGCAGTCCGTCAATACGCGGTGGCGGCGAGAATCGCCTGCAGTAGGCGTTCCCGGCATTCCCCGCTAAGATGGCTGGCACCGGGCGCAAACGCGCCCGACCGTCATGCACCTTCATGGATTGGGATTCAATGGAAAAGAAGAAGCTGAGCGCCGTCATCTCGACGGCCTTCGTGGTAATGGGACTGGCCATGGCGCCAGTCGTTACAGCGGCAACACCGGCGCCGACCGCGGGCAAGTCTGCCAAAGCGACGCCCGCCGATGCGCGCTTCAAGGACATCTACACCAAAGAATGGCAATGGCGCGTCGCCGAAAAGCTCGAGCGCGACGATGACGCGCCGGACGCAAGCCGCGGCTTCGCCCGCGTCGACGCGCCGGCGCAGGAAGCACGCCGCGTGTACTGGGCCGGCATCCTGAAGCAACTCGATGCGATCACCCCCGCCAGCCTGTCGCCGGCCGAGCGCATCAACTTTGCCGTGTACCGCGCGCAGATCGCGTCGCTGCACGATGCGCAGGTGTACCGCGAGTTCGAGCAGCCGGTCAATGCCGACAGCGCGTTCTGGACCGGCGTCACCTACGGCGCCCGCCGCCCACTCAAGACCACGCAGGCCTACCGCAACTACCTGGACCAGCTCGAAGGCATCCCGGCCTACTTCGACGAAGAGATCGGCAATATGCGCGCCGGTCTGGCGCGCGGCTTCACGCCACCGAAGGTCACGCTGGCCGGCCGCGAAAGCACGCTGCTGTCGGTGACCGAGGCCAAAACGCCGCAGGACACGGTGTTCTACGGCCCGTTCAAGACGATGCCGGCGACCATGCCCGCGGCTGAGCAGGAAGCGCTGCGCCGCCAGGCCGTGGCGATCATCGCCGGCAAGGTGCAGCCGGCGCACGCGAAGACCCTCGCCTTCTTCCGCGACGAGTACGTGCCGAAAGCGCGCACCACGCTGGCGGCCCAGGACATGCCGGGCGGGAAGGACTACTACCAGTCGAAGATCGTCGAATTCACGACGACCAGCCTGACGGCCGACCAGATCCATGCGATCGGCCTGGCCGAGATGGCGAAGATCCGCACCGAGATGCACGACATCATGCAGCAGGTCGGCTTCAAGGGCGACCTGCAAGCCTTCCTGCAATTTTTGCGCACCGACCCGCAGTTCTACGCGAAGACGCCGGCCGAACTGCTCAAGAGTGCGGCGTGGACCGCCAAGCGCTTCGACGCCAAGGCCGACCAGTATTTTGGCCACCTGCCACGCCGGCGCTTTGCGATCGTGCCGGTGCCGGACGACCAGGCGCCGTTCTGGACGGCCGGACGCGGCGGGCCGGGGATGTATTGGGTGAACACCTACAACCTGCCCGCGCGCCCGCTCTACAGCCTGCCTGCGCTGACGCTGCACGAATCGGCGCCCGGTCACGCCTTCCAGATTCCGCTGGCGCAGGAACAGAAAGGCGTGCCGCCGTTCCGCCGTGCGTACATCTCGGCCTACGGCGAAGGCTGGGCACTGTACACCGAGCGCCTGGGCGCCGAGATGGGCATCTACGAGACGCCGTATGAAGTCTTCGGCATGCTCAGCTACCAGGCCTGGCGTGCATCGCGCCTCGTGGTCGACACGGGCGTGCATGCGAAGGGCTGGACGCGCGAACAGGCACAGGCCTACCTGATGGAAAACACGGCGCTGTCGAAGCACGAAGTCGAGACCGAAGTCGACCGCTATATCTCGTGGCCGGGCCAGGCGCTGTCGTACTACCTGGGCCAGATGGCGATCCAGGAAGCCCGCGCCAAGGCCGAAAAAGCACTGGGGCCGAAGTTCGACATCCGCAACTTCCACGACACCGTGCTGCACATGGGATCGGTGCCGCTGCCAGTGCTGCAGCAGCGGATCGACACGTTCATCGCCGATGGCGGACCGAGTCCGTATCCGAAGGAAAGCTGATTGCTACTGCAGAGTGGGCAACACAGCCGGGGTCAGGTCTGACATTCGGACACGACCTCAGCATTTGCCTTGGTACAGCCGGGGTCAGGTCTGACATTTGGACACGGCCTCAGCCTTAGCCAATTCCACTGGTGTCTTGCCTCGTATTGGCATTGCCCAGCGCCAGCTACGTGACTGTCGGGATCGTGTCCGAATGTCAGACCTGACCCCGGCTTTTCGCATGACTGTCGAGGTCGTGTCCAAATGTCAGACCTGACCCCGGCTTTTTGTATTTATCGCTGGAACAGTTTGAATTTGAGCTGGAACGATATACCGCCGTACAGGCGGTCCTTGTAGTTCGGGATGATTCCGACGTTTAAGCCCACCCGCTCGTACTCGTAGGTTAGCGTCGGGATCACGCCCGGGAACCAGCCGCCGTTGCGCGTTTTCGGGTAGCCGTCGAATGCCGCCAGCGCCAGGCCCACACGCACAGGGCCCACCGCGTACGGCTGCCAGATCACGCCTGCGTAGTTCGACCAGGCGCGGTCGCTGTTGTAGAAGCGTCCCCCTGTGGCGGCCAGTGTGCCGCTGAACCGGTACTCAAGTGCGAGGCCCTTGTTGTTGTTGTTCAGGTCCTTGTCACCGTCGAAGTGGGCCGTGTAGAAGCCCGTGTCGAGCCACAGTTCGCTTTTCGGGGCGGGGTCGATCTTCGTGAAGAAGTCGGCGCCATGCGCCAGCGGGGCCGCGCCCAGCAGTGCCAGCAAATACAGGGTGCGCATCAAGTGTCCGCTTTCGTATCAAGTTCGGGGAACATCACGTCGGTGAAACCGAAGCGGTTGAAGTCGCGAATGCGCGACGGGTACAGGATGCCCAGCAGATGGTCGACTTCATGCTGCACCACGCGCGCATGGAATCCTTCGGCGTCGACGGCAATGCGCTTGCCGAACTGGTCGACGCCTTCGTAATGCAGGCGCGCGTAACGTGGGACGCTGCCGCGCAGGCCCGGTATCGACAGGCAGCCTTCAAAGCCCTCTTCCATCGCCTCGCCGATCGGCGTGAGCACGGGATTGATCAACACGGTCTCGGGCACCGGCGGCGCGTCCGGATAGCGCTGGTTGCTGGCGAAACCGAAGACCACCAGTTGCAGGTCGATGCCGATCTGCGGCGCGGCCAGGCCCACGCCTTTGGCCGCATGCATGGTCTCGAACATGTCTGCCACCAGCGTGTGCAGCTCGGGCGTATTAAATTGCGTGACCGGCGGGGCCACGCGCAGCAGGCGCGGGTCGCCCATGCGCAGGATGGTGCGGACGGTCATTGCGCCCCCTGCCCGGCCAGCAGCCCCGCCAGCGATGCGCGGAAGCCTTCGGCGGTCTCGGGGTGCTTCAGGCCCATGGCCGTCATCGCCTGCAGGTAGCCGAGTTTCGAGCCGCAGTCGTAGCGCTGGCCGGCGTAGCGGTAGGCCAGCACGCGCTCGGCCTGCATCAGCGCGGCGATGCCGTCGGTGAGCTGGATTTCGCCGCCGGCGCCCTTGCCGATCGTCTCGAGGTAGCCGAAGATCGATGGCGACAGCAGGTAGCGGCCGACGACGGCCAGCGTCGATGGCGCATCGGCCGGCTGCGGTTTCTCGATGATGTCGGACACCAGTTCCAGGTCCGGACGATACGGCGTGGCGCTGACGATCCCGTACTGGCGCGTCTGCTCGCGCGGCACGTCCTGCACCGCCAGGATGCTGCTGCGTTCATACGTGTAGATATCGGTCATCTGCGCCAGAACCGGCTTGTGGCCGGCGGCCGTGTCCATGAAGTCGTCGGCCAGCAGCACGGCGAACGGATCGTTGCCCACGACCGGGCGCGCGCACAGCACCGCGTGGCCCAGGCCCAGGGGCGACGACTGGCGGATGTAGATGCAGTTGACGTGCTTCGGAATGACATTGCGCACCGTCTCAAGCAGCGCCGTCTTGCCAGCCGCTTCCAGTTCGGCTTCGAGCTCGTAGGCGGTGTCGAAATGGTCCTCGATCGCGCGCTTGTTGCGGCCCGTGATGAAGATCAGCTCCGTGATGCCGGCGGCGACTGCCTCTTCGACCGCGTACTGGATCAGAGGCTTGTCGACGATCGGCAGCATTTCCTTCGGCTGCGCCTTGGTCGCGGGCAGGAAGCGGCTGCCAAGGCCAGCGACGGGAAATACGGCTTTGCGGATCAGGGGCATCGTGGTCACTCGTGTGAGGTTGATTGGCCGAGCAGCGCCAGCAGCGCCGCCTCGTCCAGGATCGCGACGCCCAGTTCTTCGGCCTTGGCCAACTTGCTGCCCGCCTCTGCACCAGCCACCACGTACGAAGTCTTCTTCGATACCGACCCGGCAATCTTGCCGCCGGCCGCTTCGATCAGGGCACCGGCCGCGTCGCGGCTCATCGTCGGCAGCGTCCCGGTCAGCACGAACGTCTTGCCGGTCAACGGGCCCTCTGGCGCGGACGCTGCTTCCGGCACCAGGTCGAGCAGTTCGCGCCGCATCGCAGCCAGCGCCGTCACCAGCGCGCGGTTGCCCGCATCCGCCAGCCACGCTTCCAGCGCTGCCGCCACCGTGGCCGGCAAGCCGAAGATGCCGAAGTCGGTGCGCGTAGCGATGGCGTCCAGCGTCTGGCCTGCGGCGACGATCTGGCGCGCGCGCGGCTCGGTCAGTTTGGGGATGGCCAGTGCGGCCAGCAGCTTGATCTCGTCGAGCAGCTCGCGCAGCTGCGCCCTGGGCGGATGCTCGCCCTTCGGCGCCACGCCGGCCGCCAGCAAGGCGTCCAGCGCAGCCTGGTTTTTTTCTTCGGCGAAGAAGTCGGCGATCGACTGCGCCACCGTGCCGCCGATATCGGGCAGCACGCGCAGCAGTGCGGCCGGCGCGCGGCGCACCAGCGCCAGGCTGCCCAGATACTCGGCCAGCGTCTTGGCGGTGGACTCGCCCACGTGGCGGATGCCCAGCGCGAACAGCAGGCGTTCGAGCGGCGGCGCCTTGCTGGCGGCAATCGCCGCGAGCAGGTTGTCGGCCCACTTGGTGGGCACCTTGCCCTGCCTGACGGTTTCCGGCGTCGCATCGTCGGCCTCGTCGGCCAGGCGCTTCATCTTGAGCAGGTCGTCCTGCGTCAGCTTGTACAGGTCGGCCACGCCGGTGACCAGGTTCGCTTCGACCAGGCTGTCGATGTAGCGGTCGCCCAGGCCTTCGATGTCCATCATGCGTCGGCCGGCGAAGTGGCGGATGGCTTCCTTGCGCTGGGCTGCGCAGCTCAGGCCACCGGAGCAGCGCGCGACGATCTCGCCTTCTTCGCGCACGACGTGCGAGCCGCACACCGGACAGGTTGCCGGCAAGGTGTAGACCGGGGGTTCCGGCACCGGACGACGTTCGAGGACCACACCCAGCACCTCGGGAATCACGTCGCCGGCGCGGCGCACGATGACCGTGTCGCCCACGCGCACGTCCTTGCGCCGCACTTCGTCTTCGTTGTGCAGCGTGGCGTTGGTGACGGTGACGCCGCCGACCGACACCGGCACCAGGCGCGCCACCGGCGTGATGGCGCCGGTGCGGCCGACCTGGACCTCGATCGCCTGGATGGTGGTCAAGGCCTCTTCGGCCGGGAATTTATGGGCCAGCGCGAAGCGCGGCGCGCGCGAGACGAAGCCCAGCGTGCGCTGGTCGTCCAGCCGGTCGACCTTGTAGACGACGCCGTCGATCTCGTACGGCAGCGACGCGCGGCGCTCGCCGATGTCGCGGTAGAACGCCAGCAAGCCATCGCGGCCGGTGACCACCTGGCGTTCCTTCGCGACCGGCAGGCCGAGGGCATCGAGCCAGTCGAGCATCGCCGAATGCGATGCGGGCAGCGCATCCTGTGCGCCATCGAGCTGGCCGATGCCATACGCGAAAAAGCGCAGCCGGCGCGCATTGGTGATGCGCGCATCCAACTGGCGCAGGCTGCCGGCGGCAGCGTTGCGCGGGTTGGCGAACTCCTTCTGGCCGGCAGCGCGCTGGCGCTCGTTGAGGCTCTCGAAATCGCGCTTGAACATCAGGACTTCACCACGCACCTCGAGCACGGCTGGCACGGCGTCGCCATGCAGGCGCATCGGGATCACGCGCACGGTGCGGATATTCGCAGTGACGTCTTCGCCCGTGTAGCCGTCGCCGCGCGTGGCGGCCTGCACGAAGCGGCCGTTTTCGTAGCGCAGGCTGATCGCCAGGCCGTCGAATTTCAGTTCCGCGTTGTAGGCGACGTCGCGCGCTTCGAGCCCCTCGCGCACGCGACGGTCGAAGTTGTCGATGTCGTCGTCGGCAAAACCGTTATTCAGCGACAGCATCGGCACCGCATGCGTGACCTGGTTGAATTCCGGGATCGGTGCGTCGCCCACGCGCTGGGTCGGTGAATCGGGCGCGATCGCTTCAGGGTGCAGCGTCTCGAGCGCGGCCAGCTCGTGGTACAGGCGATCGTACTCGGCGTCCGGAATCGTCGGGGCGTCGAGCACGTGGTAGTTGTAGCTGGCGCGGTTCAGTTCCGCGACCAGCCAGGCCATCCGGGCCGGGGCATCGGGTTGCTCGGTCACGGGGCGTTCCTCAGCTGAACAGACGCAGTGCCCGGGTCGAACCGGCGGCGATGTCGGCAGCATCCATCTCGGCGTAGAACTCGACCACCTGGCCCTTGATTTCGTCGAGCACTTCGGCTTCGAGCGGCTGGTTGCCGTCGTCGACGATGGTCGCGTCCAGGCGCTGCGTCAGTGCGCGCGCGGTATCGACCATGCGGCCGAAGGCGTCGCGCGCCGGCGCCACGCACGGCACGTCCAGCAGCAGCGTCAGGCGCGACGTGGTGTCGGCGCCCAGCGTGACGTTGGTCGAGAGCGTAAACAGCACGCTGTTGCTGGCGCCATCGCGGTCCGGCATGGCAAAGCGCCCGTCCGGACGCACGTCAAAGCCCGCGTTCTCGAGCGCGCCGATCAGCGTCGACATGGCCCATGGCGCGCCGTTGGCGGCCAGGTTGACGCTCAGCTGCGCGTCGTGGCCGGCGACGAAGCGGTGCAGCGTGCGTGCTTCGCTCATCACTTCGATCATGTCCGGCACGTGGGGCTCGGCGCCGATATCGTCGCCGACGGCGCGCAGGCGCGTGACGAGTTCGGAGTATTCGAGTTCATTCAGCGCCGTGGTGCGCGTGGCCATCTGCACGCCCGCCTGCAGCTTGGTGTAGACGCCGCCATGGACGATCGGCTCCCATTCGCCGCTGACGGCAAAGCCGATGTAGTGGATCGGCTTGTTGCCCACGCGGCGCAGGCCGTGGAGCGTCGGCAGGATCTTGTCGCCACGGACCGGCGCGTCGAGCGCCAGCGGGATCATGCAGTCGATCAGCGGGTCGACCAGGCACTCGGCCAGTTCCGCTGGCGGCATGCCGGGGCGCGTGCCCGGGAGCGATGCGGCCACGGCATCCTGGGCAGCGCTGGAGCCGGCGGCGCGGGAAGGCGGCGGTGCGACGGGTGCCGCTGGTGCTGCTGGTGCTGCCGGTGCTGCCGGCATGGCGGGTGCGGGCGTCGGCGTCGGCGTGATTGCAGCAGCAGGAACAGGTGCTTCTTCGGCCGACGGCGCCGTCGTGTCGGCCAGCACCGGTGCATCGAGCTGCGGCTCGGGCTTGGTGTCGGTGACGGTGAACGCGTCGGCGTCGAGCGTCGGCTCGTTCACGCGCGTGTAGGTGAATTCACCCTCCTTCGCGGGCGCAGGGGCGGCGGCAGGTGGGGCAGCAGGTGCGTGCGCCGGAACATTCGGCGGCAGGCCGAGGTCGAACATCGGCTCGCTGCGTTCGGCGGCGGGCGCGCCTTCGCCGGTGCGCATCAACACGTCGTCGTGGTCCGATGCGAACGCGCGCTCGACGCTTTTCCTGGCCTTGTACTCCTGCCATTTGTTGTAAGTGACGACACCGACGACGAACACGCCGCCGGCTGCGATCAGGCTCATTTGGAGATCAGTCATGCTGCTTGTGCCTCAATAGCGAAAGTCGCGCCGGACGCACGGTCCTGGTCTTGCCGCGAACTGGGTGATTCAATCGAAATGCCACGCGTGCGGGCAGTCCCCACGCAAAGGCATGCAATGATACCAACTCCCCCGCGTGAATGTCATTTATTAGCATTCTGACACGGGCCGCACCATCATGCGGCAACGAGGTCGGCGGCCGCTTCCATGTCCACCGCGACGATGCGCGAGACGCCCTGCTCCTGCATCGTCACGCCAATCAGCTGGCTGGCCATCTCCATCGCGATCTTGTTATGCGAAATGAAAAGGAACTGCGTGTGCTCGGACATGCGCTTGACCATGCGGCAGAACCGCTCGGTGTTGGCATCGTCCAGCGGCGCATCGACTTCGTCGAGCAGGCAGAATGGCGCGGGATTCAGCCGGAACATCGAGAACACGAGGGCCGTGGCAGTCAGCGCCTTCTCGCCGCCCGACAGCAGGTGGATCGTCGCGTTCTTCTTGCCCGGCGGCTGGGCCATCACCTGCACGCCGGCGTCGAGGATCTCGTCGCCCGTCATGACCAGACGCGCATTGCCGCCGCCGAACAGGATCGGGAACAGCTCCGAGAAGTGCCCGTTCACGCGGTCGAATGTGTCTTGCAACAGGTCGCGCGTTTCGCGGTCGATGCGCCCGATCGCGTCTTCCAGCGTGGCGATGGCTTCACTCAGGTCGGCATTCTGCGAATCGAGGAAGTGCTTGCGCTCGCTGGCCTGCGCCAGTTCATCCACCGCCGCCAGGTTGACGGCGCCCAGGCCAGTGATGGCATTGGTCAGGCGCGTGACTTCGCCCTGCAGGTATTGCGGCTTCAGATCGGGGGCAAGCTTGGCCTGCAGCTCGGCTTCGTCGGCGCCGGTGGCGGCCAGCGCTTCGGCGAACTGCTCCTGGTTCAGGCGCGCTGCCTGCTCTTTCAGTTGCAGCTCGGTGATGCGGTCGCGCTGCGGCTGCAGGCTGCGCTCGGTCTGCATGCGCGATTCTTCGGCTGTGCGCAGTTGCTGCGCAACCTGGTCGAGTTCATGGCGGGCGCTTGATAATGCCGCTTCCTGCGTCGTGCGCTGGTCGAGCAGCACTTGCAGGCCTTCGTGGGCGCTGCCACTTTCGAGTGCTTCCAGCTCCAGGCGCGCCTGCGCCAGGCTCGCACCAACCTGCTCGGCCTGCGTGGCAGCGGTGGCGATCGTGCGGCGCAACTCGTCGATGCGGCTGCGCTGGGCGCGCTCGGCAAACTGGGCTTCCTGCGCGCTGCGTTCCAGCTCGCGCAGCTGTTCGCGCGCGCGCGCCAGCGCCTGCTCCTGGTCCTGGAACGCGGCCTGGTCGTCTTCGCTGGCTTCCTGCAGTTCGGCCAGTTGCATCTCGAGTTCTTCGAAGGTCTGCTCGGCTTCAAGCTGCGCCTGGCGCTGCTCGGCTTCCTGCGCCGCGATCTCGGTCAGGTCAGCTGCAATCTGCCCGCTCCTCTGGTTGAAGCGCGCTTCGATCTCGCTTTGCTTGAGCACCTCGATCTGCAGCGCGTGCACTTCGCGCTGCAAGGTCGCCACACGGGCACGCGCATCCTGCACGCGCCGTGCCAGATCGAGAACCGCAGCGTCGGCCCGAGCGGCGCGCTCGCGCGCCTCACCCGCCAGCAGCGCCTGCGCGCGCACCTGCTTGTCGGTGTTGTCGATCTCGTGCTGGCGGGCCAGCATGCCATCCTGCTCGGCGTCGGGCGCATGGAAGCGCACGCTCGAGCGGGTGATCACGTGGCCCTGGCGCGTGACGAAGCTGGCGCCGTGCGGCAGGCGGGCGCGCGCGTCGAACGCTTCCGATGCATCCTGCGCGATATAAACGCCATGCAGCCAGTCGTCCAGCACACCGCGCACGCCGGCGTCGTTGATGCGCAGGAGGCTGGCGAACGGCGTCAGGCCGGCCGGTGCCGGATCACGTGCGCCGCCTGGCTGCGGCGCGTACAGTGCCAGGCGCGCCGGTGGCGGGTCGTTGAAAAACGCCTTGGCCGCGTCAAGGTCCGCCACGTCGAGCGCGCCGGCGCGCTCGCGCAGCACGGCTTCCAGCGCTGTCTCCCACCCCGCTTCCACATCGAGCTGCTGCCACAGGCGCGGCAAACCGGCCAGCGCGTGCTTCTGCAGCCAGGGCTGGACCTTGCCTTTTGTCTGCACGCGGTCCTGCATCTGGCGCAGCGCCGTCAGGCGCGCTTCCAGCTGCGTGTTGGCGGCGCTCTCGCGCTGGACGTCGCCGTTGGCCTGGCGGCGCTCGGCTTCAACCGTATCCTGGCGCGAGGTGGCATCGTCCAGCGCCATCGTCTGTTCTTCGAGCGCCAGCTGCTTTTCTTCGAGCTGCAGCCGCAGGTTGTCGAGCGTGGCGCTGTCGGGCAGGTTCAGCGCATTGCGCTCCTGCTGCAGGCGCTCGCGCCGTACGACCAGATTGGCCAGGATGCCGCCGGCATTGCGCCCGTGGGCCGATGCCAGCTCGATCCGCTGCTGGACCGCCATGATGCGCGCACGCGCCGCATTGGCCGCATCCTGGCCGGCGCGCCAGGCCGCTTCGAGTTCGGGCAGGCGCTCGCCATGGACTTCGACCGCGATCTGGGCACCTTCGGCGCGCGCGGCCAGTTCCTCGAGCTGCATCTCGGCTTCTTCCTGGCCTTCGCGGTGTTCTTCGGCCTGGGTCGACCAGCCGTCGCGCTGGGCGCTCAGCGTGGCAATCTGGTTTTGCAGGCGCGTGCGCGATTCGACGACGAACTTGATCTGCGCTTCGAGGCTGCCGATCTCCGCGTTCACGCTGTAGAGCGCACCCTGCGCCGTGTGCAGGCGGTCGCCCGCAGCGAAGTGCGCCTGGCGCAGGTGTTCGAGGTCGAGCTCCACGCCGCGCAGTTGCGCGGTCTGGGCTTCGAGCCCGGTCTGCGCATCTTCGACTTCGCGGAAGAACCTGACCTGCTCGGCCTGCGCATCGTTCTTGCGCAGCAGCCAGAGGAGCTTCTGCTTTTCTTCCTGGTCGGACTGCATCTGCTGGAAGCGCAGCGCGACCGCCGCCTGGGCTTCGAGTTTTTCCAGGTTGGCGTTCAGTTCGCGCAGGATGTCTTCGACCCGCAGCAGGTTCTCGCGCGTGTCGGACAGGCGGTTTTCGGTTTCGCGCCGGCGCTCCTTGTACTTGGAGACGCCGGCCGCCTCTTCGAGGAACACACGCAGTTCTTCGGGGCGCGATTCGATGATCCGCGAAATCATGCCCTGGCCGATGATGGCGTAGGCGCGCGGGCCCAGGCCCGTGCCGAGGAAGATGTCCTGGATATCGCGCCGGCGCACCGGCTGGCCGTTGATGTAATAGGTGGAGGTGCCGTCGCGCGTGAGCGTGCGCTTGACCGCGATCTCCGCGTACTGGCCCCACTGGCCGGCAGCCTTGCCGGCGTTGTTGTCGAATACCAGTTCGACCGACGAGCGCCCCGCGGGCTTCCTGTGCGTGGAGCCGTTGAAGATCACGTCCTGCATCGACTCGCCGCGCAGCTCGGACGCCTTGGATTCGCCCAGCACCCAGCGCACGGCGTCGATGATGTTCGACTTGCCGCAGCCGTTCGGGCCGACCACGCCGACCAGCTGGCCGGGCACCTGAAAATTGGTGGGATCGACGAACGATTTGAATCCCGACAATTTGATGGAAGAGAGGCGCACGTTGCGTGGGTCAGGTAGATAGCGAA
>Ga0308163_10003694_pt1 | contig 12635 bp, 9 predicted proteins | sample PhyTR1_FD_201037 | JGI IMG/M metagenome (GOLD analysis project Ga0308163, IMG submission 201037) | Phyllosphere microbial communities from UC Gill Tract Community Farm, Albany, California, United States - DLSLT.R1 | ecosystem: Host-associated > Plants > Phyllosphere > Unclassified | place: USA... | reverse complement strand
TGACAGACTTTAGGACGCTCCATGACCCGTTTGAACACTGCCTCGGCCAATGCCGCAGACATCATCATCGAAGAGGGACTGACCGGCGAGCCGGTGGCGCAGTGGCGCCGCACGCTTGGCCGTCTGCTGCGCCTGCGCTCCGGTCAGGTCGGCATCTTCATCATCGGCCTGCTGCTGCTGATCGCGATCTTCGCGCCTGTCATTGCGCCTTACGATCCGGATCAGGTGCTGATCGGCGTCGAACAGGTGAAGCGTCGCGAGCCGCCTTGCATCCACATGTTCGGCTGTGACCCGGAAAAGCCGCAGCATATTATGGGCGTCGACGGCAATGCCCGCGATTCCTTCTCGCGCATTCTGTACGGCACCCGCGTCAGCCTGCTGATCGGCCTCACCACGGTTGGAACGGCTCTGGTGTTCGGCGTGTTCCTCGGCGCCATCGCCGGTTATTTCCGCGGCTGGCTCGACAATCTAATCATGCGCGTCATGGACGTGATCCTCGGCTTTCCGTCGCTGCTCTTGGCAATCGCCATCGTCGCGGTGCTCGGCCCCGGCATCCGCAATGCGCTGCTCGCGATCTCGATCGTCTCGGTGCCCGCCTATGCCCGCGTCACCCGCGCCAGCGTGCTTTCAGTCAAGACACTCGATTTCGTCGCCGCTACCCGCGTGCTCGGCGGCAGCAAATGGCGCATCCTGTTTCGCCGGGTGCTGCCAAACGCGATCACGCCGATCGTGGTTCTGGCGACGCTCGGGGTCGCCACCGCCATTCTCGACGCTGCTGGCCTCAGCTTCCTTGGCCTTGGCGCACAGCCGCCGACACCGGAATGGGGCACGATGCTGGGCTCTGCCCGCAACGAGATCTTCTCTGCGCCGCATCTGGTGTTCTTTCCCGGCCTGGCGATCATGCTGACGGTGCTCGGCTTCAACCTTCTCGGAGACGGATTGCGCGATGCCCTCGATCCGCGGCTCCATGCGTGAGGATGTCATGACCCAGTCCATTCTCGAAATCCGTGACCTCAGCACCGAATTCCAGACCCGCTCCGGCACGGCACGCGCCGTCGATAATGTTTCCATGACCTTGAAGGCCGGCGAAACGCTCTGCGTTGTCGGCGAAAGCGGCTGCGGCAAGTCGATCACCGCGCTCAGCGTCATGGGGCTGGTGCCCTATCCAGGCAAGGTGGTGGGTGGCGAAGTGCTGCTGGACGGCGCTGACCTGCGCACGATGACGCCGAAGCAGCTTGCCGAAGTGCGCGGCAACCGCATTTCAATGATCTTCCAGGACCCGTCCTCCTCCCTCAACCCCGTTCACACGGTCGGTCGACAGATTTCGGAAGTCTACCGGCTGCACAAGAACATGGGTAAGCGCGAAGCCGAAGCGGCAGCGATCAAAATGCTGGCCGCCGTCGGCATTCCCGATCCCGAGCGCCGCATGAAGGCCTATCCGCACGAAATGTCCGGCGGCATGGCCCAGCGGGTGATGATCGCCATGGCGCTTGCCTGCCAGCCGGAAGTGCTGATCGCCGACGAGCCGACCACCGCGCTTGACGTCACCATCCAGGCGCAGATCCTCGATCTGATGCGCGATTTGCAGCGCGATTTCGGCACCGCCATCATCCTGATCACCCATGACCTCGGCGTCGTCGCTGAAATGGCCGATCATGTTGCGGTGATGTATGCCGGCCAGGTGGTGGAACGGGCCGATGTCCACACACTTTTCAAGTCGCCGAAGCATCCCTACACGCAGGCGCTGCTACGCTCGGTTCCCGTGCTGGGCGAAGAGACGGATATGCTTGAGGTGATTGACGGCCGCGTGCCGCAGCTGACGCATCTGCCGGAGGGCTGTCTGTTTGCCCCGCGCTGTCGCGTGAGGCGCGAGACCGACGACCCGCGCTGCACCACCATCCGGCCAGCCCTCACCGAACTCGGTGAAGACCATCTCTGTCGATGCTGGCTGGCCGCTCCAGCAGACCCGCTTGCCCATCGTGAGGAGCAGCCCGCATGAACGCGCTGATCGAAATCAACAAGGTCAAGATGGCCTTTCCGGTGACCGGCGGTGCCTTTCAGCGGGTGAAGGGCCATGTCAATGCCGTCAACAATGTCAGCCTCGCCATCGAGCGCGGACGCACGCTTGGCGTCGTCGGTGAAAGCGGCTGCGGCAAGTCCACCCTCGCCCGTATCGTCGTCGGTCTCTACGCTCCGACCGACGGAGACATCATCTTCGACGGCAAACAGATCGCCGGACCCGGCATGGGCGTGGATTTTGCCACCAGCCGCCGCATCCAGATCGTATTCCAGGACCCCTACTCCTCCCTCGACCCGCGTCTGCCGATCGGCGATTCCATCGCCGAGGGCCTCGTGATCCACGACATCGGCGACAAGACGGAACGGCGCAAGGCCGTTGCCGACATGCTGGAATTGGTCGGCCTGCCGCCACAAGCTGCCGACCGCTTCCCGCACGAATTTTCCGGCGGCCAGCGCCAGCGTATCGGCATCGCCCGTGCGCTGATCATGAAGCCCGAATTCCTTGTTTGCGACGAGCCGACCTCAGCACTAGACGTGTCCGTGCAGGCGCAGATCCTCAATCTGCTGAAGCGGCTGAAAAGCCAGCTGAACCTGACGATGATGTTCATCTCCCACAACCTTGCCGTCGTCCGGCACATCGCCGACGACGTGATGGTGATGTATCTCGGCCGCGCGGTAGAGATTGGGCCCGTGAACAAGATCTTCGCCAATCCGCAGCATCCCTATACCAAGGCGCTGCTGTCAGCGACGCTGATCGCCGACCCGGATCGACGTGGAGAGCGCATCAAGCTCACCGGGGAACTGCCCTCGCCGCTGAAGCCGCCATCGGGTTGTCCATTCCATCCGCGCTGCACACTGGCCAATGATCGCTGTCGTGCCGACATGCCTGGCCTGACCGAGCGTGACGGCGTTCGGGTTGCCTGTCACGCGGTCGAAGAAGGCCGAGCCTAATCTCAATCCTTTTCGCCACCGGGAATATGACCATGTCTCAAATGTCTGCGCCAAAAATCTCCATGGACGAGCGGGAGCAGCGCCTGCGGCAGCTGCGCCGGACTATGGCGGAGCGCGGCATCGGCGCGGTATTGATTGGCCCGACTGAAAGCCTGCGCTATTTCACCGGTCTTGTCTGGCATGCCAGCGAGCGGCTGGTTGGCGCTGTCGTCACGGCATCGGATCTCGTTTACGTCGTGCCCGGCTTCGAGCGCAGCCGGGTGGAAACACTGCCGCATTTGCCCGGTGACATAAGAGTTTGGGAAGAGGATGAGAGCAGTTCGGCATTAGTCGCTTCGCTGCTGCCTGACGGCACGAGCCTTGCTGTCGATGACTCCGTAGCACTATTCGTTTATAACGCATTGCGTCGCGAGATCCCGGCCGAGCGGCTGATCGACGGCGGGCCTATCCTACGCGGCCAGCGATTGCGCAAGTCACCGAGCGAAATCGCCATTATCCAATATGCGATGAACCTGACACTGGACGTGCAGCGCAAGGCGCATGCGATGATCCGCCCCGGCATCGCAGCGTCCGAGGTCATTCGCTTTATCGACGAAGAGCATCGGCGGCTCGGGGCTGCGGGCGGCTCGACATTCTGCATCGTGTCCTTTGGCGAGACGACGGCGCTGCCGCATGGGGCCGATGGCGATCAGATCTATAAGGCTGGCGATGTCGTGCTTGTCGATACTGGCTGCCGGATCGATGGCTACAATTCCGATATCACCCGGACCTATGTGATGGAGGAGCCAAGCGCAGATTTCGCGCGGATCTGGGCGATTGAGCGGGAGGCGCAGCAGGCCGTGTTCGATGCCGCTCAGCTCGGCGCCACCTGCGCCAGTCTTGATGATGCCGCCCGCCGGGTCATCACTGGCCATGGTCTCGGACCGGATTACCGCCTGCCCGGCCTGCCGCACCGCGCCGGCCACGGGCTCGGGCTCGAAGGTCATGAAGAGCCTTATATCGTGCGCGGAAACAGCACCTTGCTCGAAGAGGGCATGTGCTTTTCCAATGAGCCCATGATCGTGCTACCCGGCCAGTTCGGCCTGCGGCTTGAGGATATCATCCACATGACCGCTGACGGTCCGGCCTGGTTCACCCACCCGCCCAAGGGGCCGACCGAGCCGTTTTAAGAAGGTGCGGCGAGCGAGGTGGAAAATTCAGCGGACAGCATTTGGACGCTGAAAATCGACACCAACGTTCATTAGTAAGTTATTTTATTTACGCCTCCTTTATTATTGCTCCTCAATAATGCTGCAACCGTCAGAAATTCGGAAGAGTTTGCGCCTGCGCTCTCCGTACGCTGATCCAGTTCGTCGACCGACACGCTGTTTGCGATATCAATGGGTGGCTGCATCATGTCCCTTTATACACAGTTCAAAAAATCCTCTCGTCCGAGGGCTGCAATCGCCGAAATCGAGAATTTGGCGCGGAGCATGGCGGACGGCGATCTGTCGCGTCGTGCCGGTCTGGACATGGTCACCGACGAGGCAAGAGATGTGCTGGTTGCGGTCAATCATCTGCTTGACGCGGCCCTTCGCCCGGTTTTGAACCTGGGTGATGCTGCCGGCCGTATGTCGCTCGAGCATGATAGAGGCGATATCGATACGGCCATTCCTGCGCATGCCTTCAAAGGCGATCTGGCTGCCATGGCTCAGAGCATCAACGACATGGTTGCTGGTCATATCAGCGTTAAAAAGAAGGCGATGGCCTGCGTAAAGGAATTCGGCGAGGGCAATTTCGAAGCACCGCTCGAACGGTTTCCGGGCAAGAAGGCCTTTATCAATGAGACCGTGGAGAGCCTGCGTGGCAACCTTAAGGGCTTCATCTCCGAGATGAACCGGATGTCGATGGAGCATGACAAAGGCGATATTGACGTCTTCGTTCCCGTTGAGCGTTTCAAGGGCGATTTTGCCGTCATGGCGAAAGGTGTCAACGATATGGTGGAAGGTCATATCGCCGTTAAGAAGAAAGCCATGGCCTGCATCAAGGAATTTGGCGAAGGCAATTTTGCTGCCGAACTTGAAAAATTCCCTGGCAAGAAGGCCTTTATCAACGAAACGATCGAGACCCTGCGCAGCAATTTCCGTGATATCTTCCAGGAAATCGTCCGCCTGACCGCCGCCTCTACGGCCGGCAATCTCAGCGAACGTGGCGAGTCCCATCGCTTTGTCGGCGACTTCGCCAAAATTATCTCCGGGCTGAACCATATGCTCGACGCCATTCTGCTGCCAATCGCCGAGGGCAATCGCGTGCTCAGTCTGGTCAGCACCGGTGACCTGACCCAACATGTCGACATCGACTGCGAGGGCGATCATCAAAAAATGAAGGACGCCATCAACTCGCTGGTGGATAACCTCAGGTCCTTCGCCGTTGGCGTCGCCAATGCCGCCGATCAGGTGACCAGTGGCAGCCAAGCCCTATCATCGACATCAGAGCAACTGTCGCAGGGTGCAACGGAGCAGGCCTCCGCCGCCGAGGAGGCTTCTGCCTCGATGGAGCAGATGGCAGCCAATATCAAGCAAAACGCCGACAACGCCGCTCAAACAGAGAAAATCGCACGCCAATCGGCGAAAGACACCGAAAGCTCGGGCGCGGCGGTGGACAAAGCCGTCAATGCCATGCGCACCATTGCCGAAAAGATTTCCATCGTGCAGGAAATCGCGCGTCAGACGGATCTCCTCGCCCTGAATGCGGCTGTTGAAGCGGCCCGTGCTGGCGAGCATGGCAAGGGCTTTGCCGTCGTTGCTTCTGAAGTGCGCAAACTGGCCGAACGCAGCCAAGCAGCGGCCGGCGAAATCAGCGGCCTATCGGTCGAAACGGTCAGAGCGGCAACAGCCGCCGGCGAGATGCTCAATCGCCTCGTTCCTGACATCCGAAAGACTGCCGAACTCGTCTCCGAAATTTCCGTGGCGTGCCGGGAGCAGGATCTCGGGGCAAGCCAGATCAACGAAGCGATCCAGCAGCTCGATAAGGTAACGCAGCACAACGCCAACGCGTCGGAGGAAATGTCAGCGACATCGGAAGAACTCGCGACCCAGGCCGAGGAGTTGCAGACGTCGCTGTCCTTCTTCCAGACAGGTGAAGACAAGGACGCCAAGGTCAGCGCACGCGAAGCAGCACCTGCCGCCGCGCGCAAACCGGCACCGCCGATAAAACCAGCTAGATCCCCAGTTTTCAAACCTCCTGTCGCGGTGCAGCAGGCCCGTGCGAAAGGCTTTGCCCTCGATCTATCGATGGGTGGGCCGGACGCCGAAGACGATCGCTTTCACCACACCAGCGATACCGGACGATATCGGTAAGAGCACCAGCTGCAGCAGGCTGGCATTCAGCCTGCTGCGACACCGCAGCTCATATCGCAACCCCTTGGGCGTCGAAGCGATGCAGGCAACCGGGCTTTGGGGTGAGCCAGATGGTCTGCCCGACGGGGGGCGCAAATTCGCCGTCGGTGCGCAGATTGAGGCGGCCGATCCCCTCTGCTTCAACGGTCAGATAGGTATCGCTGCCGAGATATTCTCCTGAGACGATCCGGCATTCCCAGCCGTTCCCGGTTTCCACCACGGCAAGATGCTCTGGCCGCACACCAAGCGTCGTCGCCCCATGGCGCTCTGCTTCCGCACCGGTAATCAGGTTCATCTGCGGCGAACCGATGAAGGTGGCGACGAACAGATTGACCGGCTTGCGATAGAGATCGAGCGGCGCGCCGATCTGCTCGACCCGACCGGCATTGAGCACCACGATCTTGTCAGCCATGGTCATCGCCTCGACCTGATCATGGGTCACGTAAACGGTCGTCGTTGCCAGCCTTTGCTGTAGGCTTCTGATTTCCGAGCGCATCTGCACGCGAAGCTTCGCATCGAGATTGGAGAGCGGTTCGTCGAACAGAAACACCTTCGGAGCCCTGACGATGGCGCGGCCCATGGCGACGCGCTGGCGCTGGCCGCCGGACAAGGCCGCAGGCTTGCGGTCGAGGTAGGATTGCAGGTCGAGAATGGCCGCGGCATCGCCGACCCGACGCCCGATTTCCCCGGATTGCAGACCTCCGAGTTTTAAAGCAAAGCCCATATTGTCGGCGACTGTCATGTGGGGATAAAGCGCGTAATTCTGGAAGACCATGGCGATGTCGCGGTCGCGCGGCGCCAGATCGTTGATCAACATATCATCGACGCAAATGATGCCTGACGTCACCGTCTCAAGGCCGGCGATCATCCGCAAAAGCGTCGATTTCCCGCAGCCCGACGGGCCGACCAGGGCAAAAAACTCACCATCCTCGATAGCAGCATCGACGCCGTGGATTACTTCCAGGGCCCCGTAGCTCTTGCGCAGAGCCTCGATTTCAACCCGTGCCATTTTTCCTCCCCAAGGCTGGCTTGACACAAAACAAAAGTGATTTAATCTATTTTTTGCGACTTGGAAAGTCGGCTGTGGAGAGACGGTCGGCCTGCACGCCAGGAGGGGAGGCCCATACCGGGAAGCCAGGAGCGGAGGAAGCGATCACGCATTTGGCGCCAGCAGCGCCTGCCGGGAAAGGGTCAGCGAGAAGCTAGCCTGATCAGGAGCATCGACACGTCGGGCACGTCACAGGTCCGGCAAACTCATTATGTCTGGGAGGAACATTCATGATCATCAAGGCGCCCTTACTCGCGCTCACATCCATTCTCGCCCTGTCCGCCGGCCTTGTCGCCAACGGGCAAGCACAGGCCAGCGACCTCATCACCGGCGATACGGTCGGCAGCGCCAGCGCGAAGAAAACCCTTGTCTTCCGCATGACCACGGATGGACCGCGCAATAACGATGAAACGGTCGCGGAAGGCTATAGCAAGCTGTTCAAGGCCTTCATCGCCAAGCGACCCGACTGGAAAATCGAGCTGCAGATGATGTCCGGCGATATCGGCCAGGAACAGGCCCGTCTGCTGGAACAGGCACGGTCCGGCAATGCGCCTGATTGCGCGGCGGTCGACTCCTTCGTGCTGCCGCTGTTCAAGAAAGCCGGCGTGCTGCGCTCCTTCTCGCCCTATTTCCAGAAGGATGAAATCGACCAGCTCTTCCCCTTCATCCGCACGGGCATTACCGGCTCCGACGGAAAGATCTACGCCTGGTGGTGGTCGACCGATCTTCGTGTGCTCTACCGCAACAAGGAAATCATCCCCGACGCGCCGCAGACCTGGGACGACACCAAGAAAGCGGCCCTTGCCTCCGTCAAGCAGGGCATGGAAGGCATCCTGTTCAACGGTGGCCGCTACGAAGGCACGACCTTCGACTGGCTGGCCAACTTCTGGGGCCAGGGCGGCAAGCTGGTTGACGATGCCGGCAAGCCGATCTTCGGCGAAGGCGACAACCGCGCGAAGTTCATCAAGGCAGTCAATTACTACCACGACCTCGTCACATCGGGCGCCGCCCCCAAGCGCGTCGCCACGATCGGCAATTACGACGATTTCAACGCTGCGGCAGCAGCCGGCACGACGGCCCTCTTCGTCGGCGGCAACTGGCAGATCAACCAGTTGAAGACTACGCTTGAGCCTGAAGATTTCGCCAAGTGGACCTTCTCGCCCCTGCCCGGCCCGACCGCCGATCAGCGCTCGACCGGCACCGGCGGCTGGACGGTCGCGTCTTTTGCGAAAGACGAGGAAAAGGTCAAGATGTGCGCCGATCTGGCCCGTGAGGTCTATATGGGACCTGCCAACGACGTGCAGCAGCAATTGCCGACCCGCGCCGACCTTTATGACAAATATCCGGTCTTCTCGACTGACGTGAACAAGGCCTTCCGCGATGCGCTGAAGGTTGGTCAGGCTCGTCCGGGAGCGCCTGTCTATCCTGAAATCTCCAACCAGATTCAGATCATGATGGGCAAGGTGCTGACCGGCACCCAACCTACCGAAGCTGCCGTCGACGAAGCCTTCAAGGCGTCGCTCGACGCCTATGGCCGCCTCTGATCCCATGACCCAGCCTGGCGCGATGCGAACATCGCGCCCGGCCTACAGCATCGGACCGAAAAGTGGAAACCGGTTTTCGGTCCGATGCGAAAACAAAAAGCGAGAGCATCGTGCCGATTCCGTTTTCGGTGCAATGCTCTGGCGCCCTTTGAAGGTCTGAAACGGATTACGACATGCCCATTGCCAACACCAAAACCGGCAGCAGGGACCTTGCCTTGGCAGGAGCCTCCTTACCGCAATCAGGATCGGGCCTAGGATCTGAAGCAGCGCGCCTTGCCCCTTGGCTGCTGCCGCTGATCCTGGTTCTCGGGATCTTCTACCTCTATCCCGTGTTCGATGTGGTGCGACTGGCCTTCACCCATGCGACGCTGCTTGGCGATACTGGCGGCTATACACTGTCGACTTTCGCGCAGACGCTCACACGCCCTGAACTTCTGAGCATCCTTTGGGTCACGCTGGTCTTCACGCTGTCGAGCGTCTTTGCCCAGCAATTGTTGGGCCTCGCCGTGGCGCTGGTCGTGGTCCGCGGTGAAAAACGACGGCTGGTCGGCACCACGCTGTTGCGCACGACGGCGCTGATTGCCTGGGTCGTGCCCGGCATCGCCGGCGGCATCATCTGGAAGATGCTGTTCAACGAAGCCCCGTTCGGCGGATTGAACAGCCTGCTGCGGCTGATGGGCATGGCGCCGATGCAATGGCTGTCCGATCCAGATCTCGTCATGTGGTCGGTGGTGATGTCGAATGTCTGGCGCGGCACCGCCTTTTCGATGGTGGTGATGTATGCGGCGCTGAAGGCGATCGATCCCGTGCTCTATGAGGCGGCTTCCGTGGATGGCGCGACGGCCCTGCAACGTCTGCGCCATGTCACCCTGCCGCAATTGCGCCCGGCAATCCTCGTCAACATGATCCTCATCACCATCCAGACGCTCAACACCTTCGATGCGATCATCTCGCTGACCGGTGGCGGACCAGGCCGGGCGACGGAAGTGCTGTCGCTTTACACATTCAACACGGTATTTCGCAATTACGATCTCGCCAGCGGCGCGGTCCTGTCGCTGGTCATGCTGGTCATCAGCCTGGGGCTGGCGCTGATCTACGCCTCGTTCCTGCCAAAGGAGACCTCGCGATGAAGGGCGCATCCATGGCAAAGGCCAGCAACCAAGAACGGCTCGGCGATTTCGCCAGCTATCTGTTTATGATCGTGATGTTTGCCTTCTTTGCCTGGCCGCTGCTCTGGCTGCTGTCGCTGGCGCTGCGCACCCGCAAGGAAGTGTTTCTTGGCGTCAGCCGCTTCATTCCCAAGGCACCGACGCTTGATAATTTCGCAACGATCCTCTCCTCAGACAAGTTCGCCCATTATTTGTGGAACGCCCTGACGCTCTCCTGCCTCAGCGCCGCTGGCTGCCTGATTGTGGCGCTTCCGGCTGCCTATGCCTTTTCCCGCTTCAACTTTCGCGGCAAGGGCGTCTGGATGATGGCGCTTTTGTCGGTGCAGATGATTTCGCCGCTGGTCATCATGGTGCCGCTCTACCGCTACATGGCCGGCATCGGCCTGACCAACAGTTATTTCGGGGCGATCATGGTCTATATCGCGCTCTCCATCCCCATGGTCACCTGGATCTTGAAAGGCTCGATCGACGGCATTCCCGTCAGCCTGGACGAAGCCGCAATGATGGATGGCTGCACCCGGTTCGGCGTGTTCATCCGGGTTATCCTGCCGCTTTCGACACCCGGCATCGCCTCCGCCTTCATCATTTCCGTCATCAACGGCTGGTCGCAATTCCTGGTGCCATTCCTGTTGATCACCAAGGAATCGATGACGCCGATCGCCGTTGGTATTTTTCAATATGCCGGCACACAGAACGATTCCTCCATTCAATTGCTGGCGGCCGCCTGCCTCATCTCAGTGGTGCCGGCTATCGTCGCTTTCCTATCCCTGCAACGCCTGATCCTCAGCGCCATGACCGCCGGTGCGGTCAAGGGCTGAGCCGCCCCCGTCATTTCGAAACTATTTGAGAACCGCCATGACCCTTACCAATGCCCAACGCCTCGAACGCCTCAAGGTCCGCACCCTCGAACTGGAATTCTGGCGCGCCCGCAAGACCATCGCCGTGGATGGCTGGCGGTTCAACGATGCGCCGCTTGCGCTTGGCGCGGACTGGCCCGAAATAGCAGGCACGCAGCATTTCGCGGCAGACATCGCCGTGCCTGACGGATGGCCTCTCGACACTGTCAGACTCTGCCTCGACCTCGGTGGCGAAAGCCTGATCAGGATCGAAGCCGCGGATGGCACGGCCAAGAGCTTTGGTCTTGACCCCAACCACCGCGAATTTCCCGTGCCGTCGCGACAGTTTCGCCTGACATCCGACACGGTCGCCCGCCTTCCCTTCGGCGAACCGGTGCGCCATCCGAAGCTGACACGGGCAGAACTCGTCTGGATCGAAGAAGATGTCGATGCGCTATGGCTGCTCCTGCGCCAGGTGGCGGAAGCGGTCGAGACGCTCGAAGGGCACGACGTGGTCCCGCATCTGCTGCAGGCGTCCGAGGAAACCATCCGGATGCTCGATTGGCCTTCGGCGACGGCCGACTACATCGCCCGCACGGCTGCGGCACCGATGCAGCAGAAGATCTGGCAATTGCCGACACTCAAACCGGACCCCGAAGGGTTGAACGAGGCACAGCGCGAAAGCGTTGCCAAGGCCTATCAAAGCCTGATGGACAAGCTTGCCGGCCTGCGCGAGCGCTTCCCGCCGCAGGGCAAGGTCGCATTGACCGGCCATGCTCATATCGACCTCGCCTGGCTCTGGCCCTATGATGAGACTCGCCGCAAGGTGCGACGCACCTTCCACACCGCACTGTCGCTGATGGAAGGCTCGAAGGATTTCCGCTTCAACCAGTCGACGGCCCATTACTATGCGCAGCTCGAGGAAGACGATCCTGCTCTGCTGGAAAAGGTCGTCGAGCGGGTCAAGGCCGGTCAATGGGAAACGCTCGGCGGCACCTGGATCGAGCCTGACACCAACATGCCGACAGGCGAGAGCCTGGCGCGGCAGATCCTCTACGGCCAGCGCTATTTCGAAAAGACATTCGGTATCCGCCACACCATCTGCTGGCTGCCCGATTGCTTCGGCTTTTCCGGCGCTCTGCCGCAATTGCTGGTCCAGGGCGGCATGAAGAGCTTCTTCACCATCAAGGTGAACTGGTCGGAGAGCAACCATATCCCATCCGACCTGTTCTGGTGGGAAGGCTTCGATGGCTCGCGGGTGCTTGCCCATACTTTCGACAATCCTGTCGATGGCTATAACGGCCAGGTCCGCCCGGATGCGATCGCGTCCACCTGGCGCAATTTCCGTCAGAAGGATCGCCACGACACCACGCTTCTCTGCGTCGGCTATGGCGATGGCGGCGGCGGCGTCAGCCCGGAAATGATCCGCCGCGAAGAGCAATTGCGCGTCTTCCCGGCCCTGCCTGAAGCGCAGTGGACTCGCGTCGAAGATTTCTTCGAGAATGCCCACGAGGCGGCGGCCGCCCGTAAAATGTCAGTCTGGAAGGGCGAAATCTATCTCGAACTGCATCGCGGCACGCTGACCAGCCAGAGCGACGTTAAGCGCCTGCATCGCAAGGCCGAGCGCAGCCTGATCACGGCAGAAACCGTGGCAAGCCTCGCCCATCTTCTCGGTGCCGAACGGTCCGCGT
>Ga0308163_10003693_pt1 | contig 12636 bp, 9 predicted proteins | sample PhyTR1_FD_201037 | JGI IMG/M metagenome (GOLD analysis project Ga0308163, IMG submission 201037) | Phyllosphere microbial communities from UC Gill Tract Community Farm, Albany, California, United States - DLSLT.R1 | ecosystem: Host-associated > Plants > Phyllosphere > Unclassified | place: USA... | reverse complement strand
ACGATCGCCAAAAGCGCACCACCTCCGCGCCTCCGCGTCTCCGCGCGAACCAACCTTCCTTCTTCTCATGATCATCCTCGGACTAGACCCCGGCCTGGGCACCACAGGCTGGGGCGTCATTCGTGCCGACGGCAACCGGCTGAGCCATATCGCCAACGGCCAGATCAAGACCGACCCGTCGATGGCGCTCCCCCGCCGCCTCACCGCGCTGTACAACGCGCTGATCGACGTCATCCGCACCGAACGCCCCGATGGCGCTGCGGTCGAGGAGGTGCTCGGCAACACCAACGCGCAATCGACGCTCAAGCTCGGCCAGGCACGCGGCGTCGTCCTGCTCGCTGCGGCGGGTGCTGGGCTGCATATCGGCGAATACCACCCCTCGACCGTCAAGAAGGGCGTCGTCGGCACCGGCGGCGCGGACAAGAAGCAGATCCAGGCGATGATGGCGGTCCTGCTGCCCGGCGCGAAACTCGCCGGCCCCGACGCCGCCGACGCGCTGGCAGTAGCGATCACCCACGCGCACCACGTCGCGAGCGCGGCTGCGATGGCGCGACGAACGGGCGTTGGCGCCTGAGAGCAGGCGGACGGGGCGATCCCGATCAGCAACGCAGTCCGGCAATCGATGTGCCCGACACTATTCGTTGTAAGTAATACCCAATTACATCAGGCGCTGTTTCCACTTTTAGCGTCTTGATCCGTCAGCATAGTCATGACCAAGTGGCGGAAAGCTGATGGAGCGTGCGCGGCGTCTCGCTCGCAACGCTTCGGCCGCTACGGCGAGTGATGCCAATTGCGAAAGAGCGCCGCTCTCTATGACGTATGATCTTTTGCAGTCTCGATATTCTCGGATCTTGATCCGACAGCGTCCGCGCGGCGAAGCGTATGGCGGTCTCGTCTGGACTGGTTCGGCATATGCGACGCGGCGGCATCCGGCGAAGCAGGGGGCGTCAAAGCCATTTCGGGCCCGCAGGGGGGGCACGGTTCAAAGTCTCGCGCCGCGCGTGCGAAATTGGCATCCTCGCGCTCCGCACCGGGGAAAGGTTTGCAGCCATGCCATTCGATGCGGCGGCGGCGGGGGCTGCGGCCGGACGACGACCGCCACGGACGCTCTGCACAACGCGGCGGCGGGTTATCCCGCACGCACGCCATCTGCGACAGCCTAGCATGGCGGTGTCGAAAGCCCGTCGCCGTGTCGCGATCCTGCCCAACCTGTCGATCCGGCAGCTCGGCGACGCGGGCCGTGTCCCGACCGCGGATGCGGCGACGCTGACCGAGGCGCTCGGCGGCAATGCGGGCAATGTCGCCTATGTCGACGGGTTGGTCGCGTCGCTCGCCGACTCGCACATGATCACCTGGAGCACGCCGCCCGAGATCGTCCGCGCGACCGCCGACATCATCGTCGTCGCCTGCGCGAACCAGCTCGGCGATCATGTCGATCTGGCGGGCTGGGCGGTGCGGCTCGCGGCGTTCGGTTTGCCCGTGCTGCTGGTCGGTCTGGGGGCGCAGGCCCCTGGGCTCGGTGCGAGTCTCGATCTGAAGCCCGGCACTCGCGCCGCGCTCGACGTCGTCGCCGCGGCGGCGGGCACGGCGCCCGCGATGCTCGTGCGCGGCGCCTATACCGCGGAGATCCTCGCGCGGAACGGCTATGCCTCGACCGTCATCGGCTGTCCGTCGCTGTTCCTGTCGCCGACCCGCGACCTTGGCGCGCGGATCGCGGCGCGCGTCGCGGCCGGGCTAGGACCGCGACCCGCGATCGCGGCCGGCCACCAGCATCATGCCGACATGGCACCGGAGCATCGCCTGATCGCCGCGGCGGAACGCGATGACGGATGCTATGTCGTCCAGCATCCGGCAACGATGATCGCGCTCGCCCGATCGGACCCCGCGGATATGCAAAGCGCGGAGTTCGCGATGCTGGCGCAGCGGTTGCTGCCCGGTCTCACCCCCGCGCAGGTCGTGGCGTGGGGCCGGCGCAGGGCCTTCGTCTTTACCGACAGCCAGAACTGGATGAGCTTCCTGCGCCGTTACGACTATGCGATCGGGCCGCGATTCCACGGCGTGGCGCTTGCCATTCAGGCCCAGCGACCGGGCGTCGTCCTCCATGTCGACAGCCGAACGCGCGAAATGGCGGAGACGATGGCGATCCCGACGCGGTCGTTCGACGACGCGCCGCGATCGGATCTGCGCGATGTCGTCGCAAACGCCTGGACGCCCGGGACCGGCGCGGCATTCGACACCCGCCGCGCAACGCTTGCCCGGGTCTTTCGCACGGCGCTCGAGGCACACGGCATCACCGTCAGCGCGCGGCTGGCGGCGTTGAGCAGATGACGTCGTGCTCGCCAGCCGGACCGGGGCGGCGGGTGACATCCGTCTTGCGCGGATGACAGGACCGCGAGGCGGCCGCCGCGGTCCTGTCCTATAGGCCGCGGCGCCACCACGGAGATCGCCGAATGCGAGAAGTGGGCGGAACACACCCTGCTCACCGATCGCGGCAATGATCGTGCAGTGCGATTCTGCTCGGACATGTTATAAACCTATATTACCGCAAGCCTAAAATCCGGCAAATATAACTATCTCCGTCTTTGACTTAAGGGCATGCTTTGTATGCGCCGTCAAAACGACGCCGTCCTTATTCTGCCTGTTGTTCATCTCCGCGTAAAACTCGGAGAAAACCTTTCCCGAATTGAATTGGTCGGTTACGCGGGTGGCGTTGCCGAAAAGCGTCCTGCTCCATTTCGCTGGATCGGTCGTTTCCCATGATGGGACACCACCTTGGGCCAGTTGTCGATTTGAATATTGAAAGTCGCTGCGGTGTGCCTGCCGGTTTCTAGCCACTTTCACATCAACATACTTTAAATGCGCCAAGGCAATTTTAGAAGTGAACACATACGGTTCGGATAAGTGATGTTGGCCAGAGCCAAAGGTGGCGCTGTTCGAGCGCCAAATTGCCGGCTTGCTATAGGCGGAATGAAATCTGACGAAGCGACGTTGCTGGAGCAGTGGCTGGCTAAAGTCGAAGTCTTTTTCCACGTCGGCATTGTGTATAAACTCTACGCCGGTAGGGGCGACGAACGTAGCGGTTTCACCGTCCAGCAGATCGGACAGCGGAGTGGCGGCGGTCGAGGGCATGGGTATTAAAATTTCATCGACATCGCTCGTGATCACGGTTTCGTATCCGCACAGCGCGGCGCCGGCCAAGGACGACAGGATGGCCGACTTCGTTCGATCGTCAAACGGGAAGCTCGGCATTGCGATCACGCTGACCCGGGTAGTCAGCCCAAGTCGTGCGATGGTCTCAACAACGGGGGGTGTCGAGCCATGGTCCACGATGATCAGTCCGCATCCAGGAAGTTCTCGGGCGTAATGAGTTGCCCACTGTTCGATAAACAACTCCTCATCCTTGACCATAGTTATGCAGCAAAAACGCTGTACGGGCTGGCGTTCTGGCCAAGAAATATCCATATTATCTCCCTATGACGGGGTATGATCCACACCGCTAATGAACTCACTGCAGATTGAGCGGGATTTTATCAATCAAAATTCCTGTAAATTTGTTCGCTTTGAAAATATTAGGGAAATTCAGTATATTGCTAATAGCTGTTCGTAATTATTGTAAAATAAGTACACCGATGTACCATTATGCAAATCAAAAAACCGCAATAATTAGTAAGAAAATAACTCCTCGCGAAATGCGTTAGCCGTATCCAGCATTTGCCATGAAATTGAGAGACCGCTACTGACCGCATGCCAAATGGGGCTGGGGAGCAGAATGTCGGCAGAATCGAAATCTGAAATGTCTGCCGGCAATGAACCGACTAGAGTGTTTGCGATCGGCAGTTGTCGCGTGCACACGCCGCTCAAGCGTGCGCTGGCCGCTGTCCCGGATATGTCTTATATCGGCGACCCGGTATTCGGGTTCGTGCACAGTACTGCCGACATTCACCAGATGCTCGATGTCAACGACGATATCATGCGTCCGCCGAAGGAGTTGTATTCACTCCTGTCGATCAGGAATGAGAAATTCCAACCGGATGACGAAAGCAGGAAAAGACGCGTCATCAAACATGACGTCGTCGTTATTGAAATATCGTCCATCCGTATCTTGAAATATGGATCCTACAGTCTTCAAATTAATCGGCTTAAGGAGATCGTCAAAGAACGGGCGGGCGTTAGAAATGAAGCCGTGGTGACGACGTCACCGCGCTTTGCCGCCGTTCTGGCTTTGGCCCGATCCGTTTCGGAGGGCAGTGATCCGGTATCGGTGGCGCTCAGGGAGTTTGACGACTTTGAGCAGTCTCCCGACGATTTTTACGCAGCGGCGCGATCGATCTTGGACCGGTTGCCCATGCCTGTACTCTTGGTTCCCCATGTGAACCTGACTTCCACCGGGAATCCAATTCCGCAGCGGCAGATCATCAGGGATGCGCTGGAGCGTATCGCAGGCGAATCAGAAAATATCCGCTTCTACGATCCCACGGCATTGGTTCGCGATGTCGGTTATGGCGCGGCGATGGCGGACTCGGCCCATTATCAAGAAGACTTTGAGTTGGCTATGGGCGAGCAACTGGCCGCTCAGATAAAAGGCCTTCTCGACAGATAGGACACTCGTTAATGAACGACACGGCCATATTGTTCGTTATGAACTGGAAGTATATTAGGCCACTTAAGGTCTTGCTATATTCTCTTTATAAGCAGAACTCTCTTCAAAATATCCCGATTATCATGATAACGGATGATAAAAGGGTGGCGAACGACCCGTTCATCCGCGCGGTATCCCATTCTATAGAATTGATGGGGGAGGATGAGCTTGCGCCGTTTTCTTCGATCCGCGGCGAGAAGGTTGCCGAAAAACTGAAGGTCGCCTTTGCCCCAAAGTACACGTTTCTCAAATTTTCGATCTTCAAGGAGCGGGGATTCAAGAGGCATATCTTCATCGATGCGGACATGCTGTGCCTGAACCCTCTCGATGAGGAACTTCTCGCGGCGGATTATCACGTCAAGGCCATGAAGGAGGTGGCATCCTCTCACTTCCCGATCAGGGCGGAGGATCGGAGCAAGTTCAATGAGGCCAAGTCCCTCGCATCGGTGACCAGGGCATTCGAGCCTCAGGAGAATGCGCCGGGGACGGGGATAAACTCTGGCTTCGTCGTCCTTGAAAATGGCGCGATTTCCGATGACGTCTTCGATCTGGCGATCTCGGTCGCGTCGAGCGAGGCGTTTGGCGCCGAACAGCCGGCAACAAGCGAAGTGATCCGGCGGATCCCGGACTGCAAATTCCTCGAGCTTCCAATATGGTATAACGCGAGGCGGCGAGTATTTGAAAGTCTCGGAGAGGCGTTCTTCGACCAACATGCCGATCGTATCAAGCTTCTGCACTATACTCCTGGAAAGCCTTGGGTTCTTGGGGACAGGACTCCGGACTATCTCGATAAGCTATGGCTTAAGTGGGAGCAGGACTCGCTAGAATGGGTCGATGAAGTTACGATCAGGGGGGCGCTGTCGGATTAAGTGCTATATGAGCCCGAATTGGCGATTGTAAGAAACTAGAATAGACCTGAACGTTGCTTCGGATAACCACGTCGAGGTGGCGAGATATCTCGCGTTTCTTTTTCTTGTAAAAATTAGGGTCTAGCGATGCAACACACATCGGTGGTGGAGGCCGTCTATTTGATGCGAGTTCTGCTCGCCCGTCGCCCGTCCCAAGCGACCATCGAGCAGTTTGCATCACGAGATTCCGCCCAGAACGCGGCAGTCATACTGACATCGATCGAGTTCAGCAGATGCGTGTTGGAGCCTATGCGGGATGGTCTCCCGCTTGGCCATGAAGCGCGCGGGATCGGGTTCGATCGACCTGCTGCGATATGGTTCGCGAGCGCGTTTTCGTTTTCGGAGCAGACGAAAAAGGGGATCGATGCTGCGAGGGACTGGCGGGGATTGTTCTCCGTTGTCCTTGCCGATCTCGCGCTCATCTCGATCGTTCGTCAGGAATATGGCGCGAGTTCACGCGCCGACGCGTTCTTCAAGGCAATCGAAACATTGTCGTCGAACGTCGTCGCGGCCGATCCTCCCGCGGCGGTCGACGCCGCGCCCGTGACGGAAAAGGGCGCCACGACCAAGGCAGCCGCAATTCCGGCGGCCTCCGTCGTGCCGGCAGCGGTGGTGGAGGTGCAGCCCGCTACTGCCAGCGCGGATCCGGCCAAGGATGAGCCGGAGAATGCCACCTGGCTCATCAATGGGCGTCTGACCTCCTGGACCGGATCGTTTACGAAGCGGATCGAGAAAGGCCGCTCGCCGATAACGAACGGCTGGGCAGCGCTGGTGAAGCCGGCAGGATCGGCCGCGATCATATCGCTGACAAGCATCGTCACGAGAGACCCCGGCAAGGGCGAGCTGGGCGACCTGCGCTATGCCATCTCCTGCGCGACCACGGACCTTCCGAGGTTCGTCCGCATCGAGGCGGAGATCGACCCGGGTCGCATCAAGCCACTGGATGCGTGCCTTCAATTCTACGCCCGCGGCGATTCAAAGACGGTAGGGACCTATCTGAAGGTCAATCGCATCTTCGTTCTGGCGCGGGTCGAGAACCAGGGAAAGACCGAGGATGTCGATTTCGGCGAGATAGCCAAGAACGTCCATGTCGACGCGGTCGGGCGCAATTACAAATTCGATCTACGCCCCAAGGTGCTCGATGCGATGAACGCGGGGACCGTCAAGCATATCTGCGTCGTCTTCGAGATTGCGGCACAGGAGTTCGACTTCAGCCTTTCGGATGTCTTTCTGGGGTCGAACCCCGATCGGCTGCTCACGGAGCCGAGCCGGAACGGTGCGTTCGAAGACCCGAATATCGAAGCCCAGACGTCGCTGCTGAAGGGGCTGGGGGGCTGGCAGAAGCTGGGGCCGCCCGCGCCACGACCGCATTCCGGCGCGCAGGGGAGGAAATGGCAATGGATCGATCGTGTCGGATCGGTCGATATCGTCGTGCCGGTCTACAATGCGATCGAAGAGGTCGAGAACTGCATCCAGTCCATAGTCCGCGCGACACACGTCCCCTATACTTTGACCCTGGTAAATGATGGCTCGAGTCGAGAAACATCGCGGCGTCTCGATAATATCGCCAGCAAGCATCCCTGGATCAGGGTCATCGATAACGGCAGCAACATCGGCTATACCCGTGCCGCCAATGTCGGTCTGGCTGCTTCCACCGCGGAGTATATTGTCCTCCTGAACAGCGACACGATCGTCGGGGAGGATTGGCTTTCCGAAATGCTGTCGTGCATCGTCAATCACCCGAAGGCCGCTGGCGTCGGGGCGCTATCGAACGCGGCGTCTTGGCAGTCGGTGCCTTCGCTGAACGATGCAAAGGGAAAGTGGCGCGTCAATGCCTTGCCTGCCGGATGGACGGTCGATGATTATGCAAGGCTGGTCAGCGACCTGAGCAACAGAGCCTATCCCGCCGTACCGCTGTTGAACGGTTTCTGTACGCTATTCCGGCGTTCCGCATTGGTGGCCGTCGGGTTCCTCGACGAGGAAGGATTCCCGGTCGGCTATGGCGAGGAGAACGACCTCTGTGTACGCCTCACCAAGGCGGGCTACGATCTGCATGTCTGCGACAGTGCGTATGTCTATCATGTGAAATCGGCCAGTTTTGGCAGTGCGAAGCGCGCCGAGCTCGTCAGGGCCGGTACGGCGAAATGCGCCGAGAAGCATCCCGAAGTGGACTGGAAAAGCCTGCAGCGGGTGCTTGGCGAGAGCATTCCCCTCATAGAATTGAGAGCCGCCTTGTCCGAGCACATCAGCAAGCGGGAGTCGTGACCGTGTTCCCAAAAATCCTCTTCGTCCTTCCGAGCAAGGGCGGCGGCGGTGGGCCTAACAGCGTCTTCCAGGAAGCGTGCGGGCTTCACGACCTCGGCTGCTCGGTATCAATCGCGATCAACGGAAAAAACGTCGACCTGTTTCGTCAAAACTATCCCGAAGCCGAGCGCTATCCGCGGCTGACCATCGTCGGTTATCCGGATCGGATCGGCCTGGCCGACATAGCGTCGGGATACGACGTGATCTGCGCTACGACCAACGACTCGGTCTATGATGCCAAGGGCGTCAAGGACGTTCTCGGCGACTCGATCAAATACGCTTATTATGTTCAGGACTATGAGCCCCTGTTCTACGCCTATGGCTCGGAACAGTGGAAACGCTGCTTCGACTCGTACGAATTGATCCCCGGCTGCCAGATGTTCGCGAAGACGGACTGGATATGCCAAGCCGTCTATGAAAATCATGGCATCCGACCGGCGCGCGTCCAGGCGAGCATCGATCATGACGTGTATAACTACAAGCATGAGGACCAGGCTCTAAAGCCGACGCTGGCGGCCATGGTTCGACCCCAGACGCCGCGACGTGCGGCCCAGCGGACCATTCGGGTCCTACAGGAATTATCCACTCTATTCTCGACCCAGATCGATGGATATATATTCGGGGCGACCGATGAGATGCTTGCCAAGGCAGGGCTGGCCGCTCCAGCCTCCTTCACCAATCTGGGCCTGCTGAAGAGAAGCGGGGTTGCGGACGTGCTTCGCAAATCGACGCTCTTCCTCGATCTCTCGGATTATCAGGCCTTCGGACGTACGGCGCTTGAGGCGATGGCGAGCGGGTGCGTCCCGATCGTACCCAAGCTCGGTGGTACGGACGAATTCGCCATCCACGGCAAGAACGCGTTCGTCGTGGATACGCGCGACGAGACGGACATACTGGACGCCGCACGGACGTTTTTAGAGATGAGCGACGCTGATCGGACGACGATGAAGATGGAGGCGTTGTCGACGGCGCAGCGCTATTCGGTGCTGGGGGCAGCCATCAGCGAGCTTCAGCTGTTTCGGAGCCTTGCGCAACGATAGGGTCAAGCGGTCTTCGATCGATCGGTACCAAAGCCAAATTGCGGCCTTGAGCGCAAATTGAGACTCTTGGGAGAGGGTGGCGCGCCGCCTGGATCCGGCCCATCGACGACCGCCGACTAGATAGTCTGAGAGGCAGGGCGGGGCTTAAGGCTGAGGCGGCGATCGCACTCGCGTCCGACCCCATATCGGGCGTTCGCCGGGATCCAGTCGGGTAACGCTGCTCGGCCGGTCACGCGTTTCTGTTTGATCGGCTCGGCATCGCGCGAGCCCTGCGGCGCGCCTCGCGAAAGACGCTTTGATAGGATGACGCGGCGCGTCCTATGTTCTACCGATCGCGGTAATGATCGTGCATCTCAAAGGACGGCTGGACTCGACCGGCATCGACCATGCCGTGATCGACGTCGGCGGCGTCGGGTATCTTGTTGGCGCGTCGGCGCGCACATTGTCGGCGCTCGGGCCGATCGGCGAGGCGTGCACGGTGTTCACCGAACTGCTCGTCGGCGAGGATTTCCAGCGACTGGTGGGCTTTTCGAGCGCGGACGAGCGCGACTGGTTCCGGTTGCTGACGGCCGTGCAGGGGGTGGGCGCGCGCGTCGCTCTGGCGATCCTGTCGGCGCTCGAGCCCGTCGACCTGAGCCGTGCGATCGCCAGCGGCGACAAGGCGATGGTCGCGCGCGCGAACGGCGTCGGGCCCAAGCTCGCCCAGCGTATCGTCATGGAGCTGAAGGACAAGGTCGGCGGCATCGCGCTGGGCCTCGGGCCGGCGGTGGTCAACGCGGCGCCCGGCGCGTCTGCGGATGCCGTGTCGGCGTTGCTCAACCTCGGGTTTCGGCCGAACGAGGCGAGCGTGGCGGTGGCGGCGGCAGACGAGGAACTGGGGCCGGCGGCCTCGCTCGACGCGCTCGTTCGGCTGGCGCTGCGCAAGGCATCGAAGTCGTAGGCGCACCACCGGCCATGCGCTTGCTTCCAGCGCGGCCGCTATAACGGGGTGAGCGGGGGCGATCCGGCGAAATGCGCGTCGAGATTGGCGACGACCAGCGCCGCCATATCGGCGCGGGCGACGACCGTGCCGCTGCCCTGGTGCGGCGACAGCACGACCTGCTCCATCGCTACCAGCGCATCGGGCACGACCGGTTCGTCGGCGAACACGTCGAGCCCTGCACCCGCGATCGCCCCCGACCGCAGCGCCGCAACCAGCGCGGGTTCGTCGACCAGGCTGCCGCGCGCGATGTTCACCAGGATGCTGTCGGGCCCGAGCGCGGCGAGAACGGCGGCATCGACGATATGCCGCGTCGCCGCGCCGCCGGGGGCCGCGAGGATCAGCACGTCGCACGCGGCGGCGAGCGATGCGATGTCGGCATGGAACACGCCCTCGACATCGGTCTTCGCGGTGCGCGCGGTGTAATGGAGTTCGCGCGCGAACGGCCGGGCGCGGGCCGCGATCGCCTTGCCGATCTGGCCGAGTCCATAGATTCCGATCCGGCGACCGCTCGCGCGCCGGGCCAACGGCACCTGCCAGCCAGCTTCGCGGACCGCCCGGTCGTTCGCGACGATCCGCCGCTGTACCGCCAGCATCAGCCCGATCGCGAGGTCTGCGACGTCATCGGTCAGCACGTCGGGCGTGGTCGTCACCACGACGCCGCGCGCGCGGGTTGCGGCAAGGTCGATCGCGTCATGGCCGACGCCGTGGATCGCGACGATCTCCAGCACGGGCAGGCGATCGAGCAGCGCTGTATCCACCACGCTCGTCCCGCCGCCGACGATCGCCCGCGTCGTTGCGGGGGGATCCGCCCGGTGCAGCGTGAAGCGCGCGGCCAGCGCCGCCTCCAGCGCGGACGAGACTCCCGACAGCAGATACAGGTCTGGGCGCGTGCGATTGTCGGTCATCGTACCGCCATAGCCGCCTTGCCCCCTTCACCGCGAGCGCGCTATCGCGAGCGGGTGACCGATACAGACCGCATCCTTAACGCCGAAAAGCGTCCCGAAGACGTCGACGCGGCGCTGCGCCCGAAGAACCTTGATGAATTCGTCGGGCAGAAGGCGGCGCGGGAAAATCTGCGCATCTTCATCCAGGCGGCCAAATCGCGCGGTGATGCGCTGGATCACGTGCTGTTCTTCGGGCCGCCGGGGCTCGGCAAGACGACGCTCGCGCAGATCGTCGCGCGCGAGATGGGGGTCGGATTCCGCGCCACCTCGGGGCCGGTGATCGCCAAGTCGGGCGATCTCGCCGCGCTGCTGACCAATCTCGAGGATGGCGACGTGCTGTTCATCGACGAGATCCACCGGTTGCAGCCCGCCGTCGAGGAAGTCCTCTACCCGGCGATGGAGGACCGCGCGCTCGACCTGATGATCGGCGAGGGCCCCAGCGCGCGCTCGGTACGGATCGACCTGCCGCGGTTCACGCTGATCGGCGCGACGACGCGGCAGGGGCTGCTGACGACGCCGCTGCGCGATCGCTTCGGCATCCCGGTGCGGTTGCAATTCTATACCGTCGAGGAACTGGAGCGGGTCGTCTCGCGCGCGGCCGGGCTGTTGGGGCTCGGCATCGCCAAGGACGGCGCGATGGAGGTCGCGCGCCGTTCGCGCGGGACGCCGCGGATCGCCGGGCGGTTGCTGCGGCGCGTGCGCGATTTCGCCAATGTCGCGGGGCACGAGACGGTCGATGCGCGCGCGGCCGACGCGGCGCTCAACCGGCTGGAGGTCGATTCGCTCGGTCTCGATGCGATGGATCGCCGCTATCTGATGATGATCGCGGACATTTATCGTGGCGGCCCGGTCGGCGTCGAGACGCTGGCGGCGGGCCTGAGCGAACCGCGCGACACGATCGAGGAGGTGATCGAGCCCTATCTGATCCAGCTCGGCCTGATCGCGCGCACCGCGCGGGGCCGGTTCCTGAATGCGGGCGGGTGGAAGCATCTCGGCCTGAACCCGCCGGCTGGAAGCCAGGACGGCCTGTTCGACGCGTAACGTTACCCAAGCTGCCGTCATCCTGGGCTCGACCCAGGATCCAGAGCCAACAGCGCCGAGGGTCTTGGCTCTGGATCCCAGCGTCCGCTGGGATGACGGATAAAATTGCTCCAACTTCGCCCCGGCATCGCTTTTGTTGCGTGGCACCCAAGCCGTTCATCTGGTAGCCAACGCGAATGCCCCTTTCGGCCGCCGCCTCCGCCCGCGAAATCCTCACCAGCCTTCACGACGTGATGGCCGCGCGCACGTCTGCGCAAGCCAAGCTCAATTCGGTCGTCGGCATCATCGCCACCGCGATCCACAGCGAGGTCTGTTCGATCTACCTGTTGCGCGAAGGCGTGCTCGAACTGTTCGCCACCCGCGGCCTCGATCAGGCGGCAGTCCATGTCACCAAGCTTGCGCTAGGCGAGGGGCTCGTCGGCACGATCGCCGAGGATGTCGAGGTGCTCAATCTCGACGAAGCCGCGAGCCATCCGGACTTCGCCTACAAGCCCGAGACCGGCGAGGACCGCTTCCACAGCTTTGCCGGCGTGCCGATCATCCGCCGCGAGCGGTCGGTCGGCGTGCTCGCCGTCCAGCACACCGATCGCCGCAAATATGCCGATGTCGAGATCGAGGCGTTGCAGACGGTCGCGATGGTGCTCTCCGAACTGATCGCCAATGCGGGGCTCATCGACACCACCGGCGGCGGCGCGGATCGGCCGCAGTCGACCGCGGCGATGCGCATCCCGGGCCAGAAGCTGGTCGACGGGATGGGCGCGGGGTTCGCGGTGTATCA
>Ga0308163_10003688_pt1 | contig 12651 bp, 10 predicted proteins | sample PhyTR1_FD_201037 | JGI IMG/M metagenome (GOLD analysis project Ga0308163, IMG submission 201037) | Phyllosphere microbial communities from UC Gill Tract Community Farm, Albany, California, United States - DLSLT.R1 | ecosystem: Host-associated > Plants > Phyllosphere > Unclassified | place: USA... | reverse complement strand
GGGGTCGCGAGCGCCATGACGATGCCGACGTAGCTGAAGACGCGGCCGTGCATCTCGGGCGCGACGGTCTCCTGCACGAGCGTCATGAACGGCGCCGAGAACAGCGGCACGAACAGGCCGATCGCGAACATGAAGCCGTAGAACACCCAGAGGTTCGGGCTGAGGCCGAGGCCCGCGGTGAAGACCGCGAAGCCGAAGCAGCTCACGAGGATCAGGGTCATGCGGTCGGACTTCGCGAACAGCGTCGACACGAGCGCGCCGCCGCCGAGCATGCCGACGCTGAACGCGACCTCGAGCACCGTCACCATCCAGACCTCGGTGCCGTAGGTGCGGGCCACCAGCAGCGGCGTGATGAAGGACGGCGCCACGGTGAGCAGGAAGATGATCGCGAAGACCACGAGCAGCCAACGCACGACCGGGTTGCCGCCGATGTACCGGATCCCCTCGACGAGGTCCTCGCGGTAGCTCGACGTCTTGTCCGCGATGGACGCGAGCGTCGGCACGGCCACCGACACGAGGAACGCGATGCCGATGGCGGCCGTGATCGCGTCGACGAAGAACAGCGGCACGAGCCCGTAGGCGGCGAAGATCGCGCCCGCGGCGGCCGGCGCGAGCAGCGCCATCGCCGACTGGATGGTGCCGAAGATGCCGTTGACCCGCAGCAGCTGCTCGGGCGGCACGATCTGCGGGATCATCGCCTGCACCGCGGGGGTCTGGAACCCGGCGCCGACGGAGCGCACGGCGACCGCGAGCAGGATGATCCAGAGGTCGGTGACGCCGTTCATCATGAGCAGGGCGAGCGCGAGCGTGACCACGGCGATGCTGCTGTCGGAGACGATGACGAGCACGCGGCGGTTCATGCGGTCGGCGAGCGTGCCGCCGAAGATCGAGACGATGCCCTGCGGCAGGAACGCGCAGACCGCGTAGAGCGCGACCGCGAGGCCCGAGCGGGTCTCGAAGGTGACGTACCACATGACCGCGTACTGGACGAGCATCGAGCCGAACAGCGAGACGGTCTGGCCGCTGAGGAAGAGGGTCGCGTTGCGCTTCCAGCGCGCGGCGACGACGGCCTGGTCGGCCGCGCTCATCGCGGGCGTCTCGGGCAGGTCGGCGTGCGCTGCCGGGTCGCTCATCGGGTCCTCGTCCGCTCGTGTTTCCTCGGGTGTGGGACGCCAGGGTACGGCCCCGCGACGGCGGCGCGCCAGGGGTGGACCGGGCTTCTGCCCTCACCCGATGATCGGCGGGGTCGGGGTCTCGGGACGTTCGGGCAGTCCGACGTCGATGATCCTCTCGACGAGCCTCACCGCCTGAGGCGAGAGGCCGTCTCCCGGGTAGTAGGCCTCGTGCACGTCGTCCAGCTCGGAGACCGACGAGACCCCGCAGATGACCATGAGGCGGGAGATGTCGCGTCCGTCCCGCCCCGGCCGTGCCGCGCGGAGCTTCATCGCGAGCAGAGCCTCGGCAGACGCGATCTCGACGACCAGGCCGTCACCCTCGAACACCTCGATCCACTCCACGTCCCGGCCGTACGCCGGGATGAAGAACGCCCCGTCGTCGTTCAGCCAGTCCGATCCCCAACCGCGCTCGTCGCCGATGCGGGCGACTGACTCCCGGACATCGGCATCGAAACGCAGACGCGCGTCGATGTCGACCGTCGTCCCGCGGTCGAAGTGGCACAGCGCGAGCGCCGCGCCCCCGAACACCTGGATGCGACCGGTGACGCCGCGGAGGCGCAGCACGGCGATCAGCTCGGACAGCGCCTCCACCAGTGCTGCGCGATCGAGGGCGTGCATCACACGCTCGCGAGGGTTGCGGGATCCAGCAGCACTCCGTGGCGTCGGAACGCGGGGAGCGCGCGGCTCGGATCCACCGGCAGGTCGTAGACGCCGTCTCCGAAGACCCAGCTCCTCCGCAGGCGACGGTCCTCCGAGTCGACCCAGGAGGGGAGGGGCAGGCCCTCCTCCTCGAGTCGGTGTTCGACGAGGCCGGCGACCGCCGCGTCCCAGCGCTTCTCACCGGTCCGGGGCGGCTCGGCGATCGTCAGCGCGAAGCGGACCTCGCGGTGGACGGCGGCCAGGTCGTCTGCGAGCTGGATGAAGTGACGGACGGCGAGCTCTCGATCGCCCTCAGCGAGGCGCGCGGCGATGTACGACGTCGCGCTGGCCGCGGAATGCCGCCGCGTCGGGATCGAGATGAGCTGATGACCGGTCGCTAGCAGGAGCCGATCGACGGTCTCGGCGCTGGGGCTCCGCTTCCCGGACTCGAGATCGGAAAGCGTCGACTGCGCGACTCCCGAGCGTCCGCTCAGTTGCCGCTGCGTATAGCCACGACTCCGCCGGGCAGCATGGACGAGTTCACCGATCGACATCACGACCCCTTTCAGATAGCCCCGATGCTATCGGAGATGGTCCTAGAGGTCCCGGCTCGCCAGCACCACGTCGGAGTCGGAGGGGGTGATCTGCACGGAGCGGATCTGGTCCATCGGGAGGCTGGAGGTGGCCGCGAGCAGCCGCGATTCCGTCTGGCCCGCGCCCCACGTGGCGACGACCGTGCGGGAGCCGGCGTCGTCGATGGCGACGAGGTCGTAGGAGCCCTGGCCGACGCCGCCGCCCGCGTAGGCGCAGCTCCAGTCGAAGCGGGTGCCGTACGGCTTGGCGGTGACGGCGAGCTGCGCGGTGACCCCGTCGTCGAGGTCGGAGCGCATGCTCACGGCGTCGATGGGCAGGCCGTCGGCGAGGTCGCCGGCGGGCGACGACGCGGCCGGGGTCGGATCCGCGATCGGTGCGCTCACGCCGGCGCGCAGCGCCGAGCCGAGGCCCGCGCCGCCCACGAGGAGCACCACGGCGGCCGCGGCGAGCAGCCACCCGCCGGCGCGGCGGGAGAGCCGGGCGGGACGGGACGCGGATCCGGTGAGCCGACGTCCGCCGCCGAGTCCGCGGCCGCGGGGCACGCGGTGCGACGCGGATGCGGCGGTGGACGGCAGGGGGACGACGGGCGCGGGTCCCGCCGCGGTGGAGCCGGCGGCAGCGGCGGTCGGTGCGGCGGCACCGGGGATCTCGGCGGCGGGATCCGGCTCGTCGAGCAGCGCGAGCGCGTCCTCGACGGGCAGCATGCGCAGGACGCCGGGCAGGCCGGCCAGGTCGGCGAGGGAGCGGGTACACGCGTCGCAGTGCGTGAGGTGGGCCTCGAACTGGGCGCGGTCGGTGGCGCTCAGGCTGCCGAGCACGTAGGCGGCGTCCCACTCGTGGATGTCGTCGGCGCGGTCGTTCATCGGGTGACTCCTCGTTCCTGGAGGGCGAGACGGAGCGCCTTGAGCGCGTAGTGGAGGCGGGACTTGATCGTGCCGGGCGGGACGCCCTCGCGTTCCGCGGTCTCCGCGACCGACCGGCCGAGGTGGTAGCAGCTGACGACCGCGCGGCGGTGCTCCGCGGAGAGCGACGCGAGCGCCTCGGCGACGAGCAGGCGGTCGATGATGGCGTCGGAGGCATCCGCGACGGGATCCTCCGGCAGCACGTCGGTCGGCGTCTCGCGGCCGCGCCAGGCGCTGCGGCGGTCGTCGATCACGAGGTTCCGCACGACCGTGAAGAGCCAGCGGCGGGCCGACTCGTCCTCCTCGGCGAGGATCGCGGGCGAGCGCCAGGCGCGCAGCAGGGCCTCCTGCACCACGTCCTCGGCGAGCGCCGCGTCCCCCGTGAGCCGCAGCGCGTAGCGCTGGAGCGCGGGGGCGTGCGCATCGTGCAGCGCCCTCATGCGCGCCGTGCTCTCCGTGGTCATCCGTACCTCCTCCTCCCACGACGAGACGGACGGCCGGAAGGTTCACCGCTGCGGGGAATCATCTCAGGCGGACCTGAACCTGGCAGACCCCTGAGGGTGTGAACGTTGTCCGGGGCTGCCCCGTCGTCCTCCATGTCGGCGCAACATCCCGCGGCGGACGAAGACGCACCATCCCGGTCAGGAGACCCCCATGCAGAAGAAGAGCAAGATCATCCTCGGCACGAGCGCGGCAGTGGTCGTCGTGCTCGGCGTCAGCGCCGCCGCGTTCGGCCCGGCGTTCTACCGCGACGTGATCGTCGGCGCCCCCGCCGCCGCCCCGTCCGTCTCGGCCGACCCGGCCGACTCCACCCTCGACACGAGCAACCTGTCGGGCGACTGGAAGATCGGCACCGGCAGCACCGCCGGCTACCGCGTCGCCGAGGTGCTGAACGGCACCGACGTGACCGTCGTCGGCAAGACCGAGGACGTGTCCGGCACCATCACGGTGGACGGCTCGACCCTGAAGGACGCGACCGTCAAGGTCGACGTCGGCACCATCGCCACCGACCAGGCGCCGCGCGACGACTACTTCCGCGGCACCGCCATGGAGGTCTCGAAGTACCCCGACGCGACGTTCACGCTGACCCAGCCGGTCGACGCCGCCGTCCCCGCGAGCGGCCAGGTCGCCACGGTCCAGGCGACCGGCGAGCTCACGATGCACGGCGTCACCCAGTCGGTCACCGTGCCGCTGCAGGCCGCGCTCTCGGGCGACGGCGTGCAGGTGAGCGGATCCATCCCCGTCACCTTCTCCGACTACGGCGTCGAGGCCCCCAGCCTCGGCTTCGTGAGCGTGCAGGACAAGGGGACCGTCGAGTTCCTGGTGAAGGCGACGCCCGCCAAGTAGTCGCGGACCGGCCCACGGGCCGCCCCAGACGAGGGGAGGAGGAGCGCGTTCGGGACGCTCCTCCTCCCCTTCTGCGTGCCCGGCGGATGCGCGGGACGGACGCCGCGGCCATGCACGTCCCCGGATCCCGCGCGCCGTCTGTCCACGGGCGACAGCGCCTGGGGACGTGCGGGCCGTTCCCCAGGATCCCCGCGTCTAAGGTCATCGCGGTCCGGCGAGGGTCCTCCCGCCGAGACGTCATTCATTGCCCACCACAGAGAGATGACACGACCATGTCCGTCACCCGCTCCGCATTCCGCACCCGTCCCGTGGCCGTCGCCGCGCTCGCGACCCTCGCCCTCCTCGGCGTCCCGACCGCCGCACAGGCCGCCACCCCCGCCCACGCAGCCGTCGCGGACCACGCGACCGCCCGCCACCACGCGACGTACCCCATCACCCGCACCAACATCCCCGCCGTCGACGGCAGCGGCTTCGGCTCCGCCACCATCTTCACCCCGCAGAACACGGGCAAGGCGAAGCTCGGCGCGATCGTCGTCGCTCCCGGTCTGAAGGGCACGCGCTCCGACATGGAGTGGCTCGCCAAGGACCTCGCCGGCGAGGGCTTCATCGTGTTCAACATGGACACCCTCAACCGCTACGACCTCCCCAACCAGCGCTCCTACGAGATGCTGGCGGCGGCCAAGTACCTCGCCACCGACAGCCCGGTCAAGGACCAGGTCGACCCCGCGGACCTCGGCGTGGTCGGCTACTCGCTCGCCGGTGGCGGCTCGCTCAACGCGGCCGTGGAGCAGCACGGCCTCAAGGCCGCGGTCGCCCTCATGCCGTACGACATCCCGGCCGGCACGACCGACCCGTACCACCCCACCGCCTCGCCGACGTACCCCACCATCACCACCCCGACCCTGATCATCACCGGTCAGACCGACACGACCGCTCCGGCGTCGTTCATGGGCAAGCCCGCCTACGAGTCCATCCCCAGCACCACCGCCAAGCAGTACCTGGAGCTCCGCGGCGCGGACCACTTCGTGGCCCGGGGCAAGTCCAACGCCACCGTGCGCGACGCGGTGACGAACTTCCTGAAGGCGTACCTCGACGGCGACAGCGCGGCCAAGGCGTCCGCCTGCACCGCCGCGCCGATCTCGGACACCATCAGCGACTCCGCCAGCTCCTGCACCAAGTAGGACCGATCGACGGCCTCCGGGCCCCATGAGAGCGGCGTGCGACCTCGGGTCGCACGCCGCTCTCGGCGTTCCGGGGCGTGCGACCGGGCCGCCGTCGCCCGCGCGGGCCGCCGCGTGACGGGCGCCTTCGAGGTCGAGGACGTGGCGCGCGTCGAGGACAGCCCCGTGCAGCAGGCGCACGGAGCCGGTCGGTCACCAATCCGGCGCGATCCCCGTCGTGCCCGCGGGCGACAGCCGGACCGGCGTCAGCGCTCGGAGGCCACGGTCGACATCGGCGGCTGATCCGAGCGCGGCTGGCCGCGCAGCCACAGGTCCACCTCGCGGGTCGAGCGGAGGCGCACGATCCGGAGGTGCGGGTGCGCGATGGCCGCGTGCACCACGCGCTTCCGCACCTTCGCGCGGCCCCGCCAGCCCCAGCGGACGATGTGGTCCGGGTCGGTGAAGACGGTGAGCATCGGCGGCTCGACGTTGTCGTGCCAGAGCGGCTCGCGGCGCCAGCGTCGCAGGACCGTGCGACGGATCAGCCGCCCCATCTGCACCTGCACCGGCAGGTCGAGCCACACCAGCGTGTCCGCGCGGGACGGCAGCAGCGGGCCAAGCTGCGTCGTGTACTGCCACTCGGTGACCCAGGCGTCGCGCGACGTGAAGGCCTCGACGTCGTCGCGGAAGGTGGGCAGCTCGGTCCAGCCGGGGCCGTGGAAGAGCGCGTCCATCTCGGTGTGCGGCAGGCCCGTGCGCTCCTGGATGCGGCGGGCCAGCGTGGTCTTGCCCGCCCCCGACGGTGCGGCGATGACGATGCGCCGGGCGGGCGGATCGAGGCGCTGCAGGGGTCCGAGCATCCGCCGATCCTAGGGCGGGAGGGTGGACGGGCGTCGGGATCCGTCCCCGTCCTTCCCGCCGCGCACCCCGGCCGGTAGCGTGGTGCGGCCCGCAAGGACTCGCCGACGAACCGGAAGGGGCCGATCATCCGATCGCTCTCGCGCGACGACGCGCAGCCCGTGGATGCCCATCCCGTCCTCACGACCGCGACCGCGGCGCCCACGTGGGAGGAGGGCGTGATCGTCGGCAGCGGCCGGATCGGCGCCGTCGCGCACGGCCCGGCCGACGCGATCACCGTCTCGCTCGCGCACGAGCGCTGGTTCCCGCCCGTGAACCCGCGGCCCTCCGCCCCCGACCTGCGGCCGCGCCTCGACGCGATCCGCCGCGCGCTCCTCGCGGGTGACGCGGACACGGCGAGCGCCGAGCTCGAGGCGGCCGCGCGCGACGACGGCTACGGCGACGGGCTCGTCTGGACCGATCCGCTCGGCATCTGCGCGACCCTCGTGATCCGCACGCCCGGCGGTGCGGTCGGCATGCGGCGGAGCGTCGACCCGGTCGGCGGCGAGGTCGCGATCGCCTGGGCGGACCGGGACGGCGGGCGGCACGCGGTGCGGATGGTCGCGCCGCGGACGGACGCAGGCGCGGGGGCAGGGGCGGGCGCGGGCGCGGGCGCAGGCGCAGCGGCGGGCGCGGGCGCGGGCCGCTCCGACGGCGGCGTCCTCTGGATCGCGCTCGAGTCCGACCGGGAGCACGACGTGGAGGTCGAGCTCGGCCTCGGCGCGGGCGACGCGACCTCGCTCGACACGGGCGTGCCGGATGCGTCGGCCGCGGTGCGCGCGTCCGTCGCGGGCGGCGGGCGCGGGATCCTCACGGCCGACGCGGGCGCGGGACCCGTCGCGGTGCGGGCGGTGACGGCCGTCGACGCGGGCGCGGCGTGGGCGGAGGCGGGCGGATCCGCGCGCGCGACCGTCCGCACCGGCCCCGGCGGACCGCGGCTCGTGCGCGTCGCCGTGTCCACTGGCCCGGCCCCCGCGACGACGACGCCCGTCGAGCCGGCCGCCGGATCCGCCCCCACCTGGGGCGACCTCCGCGCGGCCCAGCGCGCGACCCACGGCCTGCTGGTCGCCGCCTCGACGCTGGACCTCGACGGCGCGACGCCCGCCGGCCCGACGCCGACGACGGCAGCCACAGCCGCAACCGCAGCCGCAACCACAGCGACAGCGACACCGGCGACCGCCCCCGCGGGTCCCGACACCGAGGCCGTCTGGTCCGCCGCCCGCGCCGGCGACCCGGCCGCCCGCCGCCGCGTCGTGGAGATCGCCTACCTGAGCGGCCGCGCGAACGTGATCGCCGCCACGGGCGAGCTGCCGCCCACGCTGCAGGGCGTCTGGCAGGGCACGTGGCGCCCCGCGTGGTCCGCCGACTACACGCTCAACGGCAACGTGCAGGACGGCGCGATGGCCGGCATGGTCGCGACGGGCACGCCCGAGCTCGCCCGCAGCATCCTCGCGCTGGTGCTGCCCCACCTCGACGACTTCCGCGAGAACGCCCGCCGCGTCTTCGGCGCCGAGGGGATGCTGCTGCCCGCGCGCATGTCGACGCACGGCCGCGCCGACCACCTCTCCGCCGACTACCCGCACCCGTTCTGGATCGGCTGCGGCGGCTGGATCCTCCGCATCGCGGCGGACGCCGTCTCCGCCACGGGTGACCGCGGCATGGTGGACGACCGGCTGTGGGAGCTCGTCGAGGGCGTGCTGCGCTTCGCCGAGACGGCGACCGTGACGCTCGACGGCGTCCGCCGCCTCGTCCCCTCCTACTCGCCCGAGAACACGCCCCGCGGCGAGCGGGTGCCGGCCGCGACCGACGCGACCATGGACGTCGCGATCCTCCGCGACGCCGCCCGGGCCACCGCCCTCCTCGGCCGGGCCCGCGGCGACGCGTCGCTCGACGCGCGCTGGGACGCGGTGGTCCGCGACCTGCCGCCGTACCGGGTGGCCGGCGACGGCACGCTCGCCGAGTGGCTGGATCCGCGCTGGCCGGAGGAGGTCGCGCACCGCCACGCGTCGCAGCTGCACCCCGTCGGCACGGGCACCGACCCGGCGTTCCACGGCGACGGCGCGGAGGCCGTGCGCCTGCGAGCCGCGGCCGCGCGCACGGTGGCGGCGAAGATCGCGTGGCGCGCGGAGGACCCGACGGCCCCGCCCGGCCGGATGGAGATGGCGTTCGGCCTCGTGCAGGTGGGCCGCGCGGCCGCCGCGCTCGGCGACGCGGAGTCCGCGCTGACGTGCGCCGAGTGGCTCGCGGTCGACCACTGGAGCCCGACGCTCACGACGCGGCACGACGCCGGCCGGATCTTCAACCTCGACGCGAGCGGCGGCCTGCCGGGCCTCGTCGCGGCGATGCTGCTCGGATCCGACGAGGGGTCGCTCGCCGTGCTCCCCGCGGTGCCGGCGGCGTGGCCCCGCGGGTGCGTCACCGGGCTCCGCGCGCGCGGCGGCCTCGTGGTCGACCGGCTCGCGTGGGATCCGACCGGCGCGACCCTCGTCGTGCGTCGCCTCCCCGCGGCCGCGTGGCTCGCGCCGGAGGGCGGCACGGCGCTCCGGCTGCCGCGGGCGGCGACCGTGCGCGTCGACGGGGCGGTGCACGACGCGGGCGCGCCCCTCGTCATCGGCGGGGAACCCGTGCGCGTCGAGGTCGGATGGGCTCCCCGCGGCGTACTGTGAGATCGATCTCTCACTCCGGGACCCCGGTCCCCACCCCAGCGGCACCGTCGCCGCCCCATCGCAGGAGCATCCGTGACCACCACCATCACCGTCGACCTCGACCGCCCCGGCGCCACCATCAGCCGCCACCTCTACGGGCACTTCGCCGAGCACCTCGGCCGCTGCATCTACGACGGCTTCTTCGTGGGCGAGGACTCGCCCGTGCCGAACGCCGGCGGGATCCGCCTGGACGTCGTCGAGGCGCTCCGGGCCCTCGACATCCCCAACCTCCGCTGGCCCGGCGGATGCTTCGCCGACCGGTACCACTGGCGGGAGGGCGTGGGCCCGCGCGAGGAGCGGCCCAAGCTCATCAACACGCACTGGGGCGGCGCGGTCGAGGACAACTCCTTCGGCACGCACGAGTTCATGGCGCTCTGCGAGCTGCTCGGCGCCGACGCCTACGTCTCGGGCAACATCGGCTCGGGCACGGTGCAGGAGATGTCCGACTGGGTCGAGTACCTGACGGGCGCGGGGCAGTCGCGCATGGCCGACCTCCGCCGCGCGAACGGCCGGGACGAGCCGTGGACCGTGCCGTTCTGGGGCCTCGGCAACGAGGCGTGGGGCTGCGGCGGCAACATGCGCTCGGTCACCTACGCCGACCTCGCCCGGCAGTTCGGCACCTTCTGCGAGAGCGGCGGCGCGACCCCGCTGCACCGCATCGCGGCGGGCGCCGACACCATGGACACGGAGTGGACCGAGACGCTCATGCGCGTGATCCCGGAGATGGACAAGCACCCGTTCTCGTCCGTGCCGTGGGAGTCGATCTCCGTCCACTACTACACGCTCGGCGGCAGCTGGACGGCGAAGGGCAGCGCCACGGGCTTCGACGAGGACGCCTACTGGAGCACCATCGTCGCGGCCCAGGGCATCGAGCCGCTGCTGCGCGCGCACGCCGACGTGATGGACGTGCACGACCCCGCCAAGGAGTACGGCATGGTGCTCGACGAGTGGGGCACCTGGTGGGACGTGGAGCCGGGGACGAACCCGGGGTTCCTGTTCCAGCAGAACACCATCCGCGACGCCATGGTCGCCGCCTGGCACTTCGACGTCTTCCACGCGTTCGCCGACCGGCTGCGGATGGCGAACATCGCCCAGACGGTGAACGTGCTGCAGGCGATGCTGCTGACGGATCCCGACGGCGGCGAGATGGTGCGCACCCCCACGTACCACGTGTTCGAGATGAACCGCGGGCACCACGACGCCACCTCGCTGCCCGCTGTGGTGGCCGGGCCCGTGCGCCGGGTCGACGGCCGCGAGATCCCGCTGGCCTCCGCCTCGGCGAGCGCCAAGGACGGCCGCGTGCTCGTGTCGCTGACGAACGTCGACCTCGACGAGCCGCAGGAGGTCGTGGTGTCGTTCCGCGGCGGCCGCGCGGCCGACGTCGCGGGCCGCATCCTCACGGCCGACCGGCCCGACGCGCACAACCGCCCGGGCGACGCCGACGCCGTGCATCCGGTCCCGCTCGAGGGGATCGAGACGACCGCCGACGGCGTGCGCCTCACCCTCCCGCCGCACTCGTTCGCGACCCTCTCGCTGCGGCTCGAGGCGTGACCGCGCCGGTCTGCGCGGCGGTCCCGCCCCTGGGGTGGAACAGCTGGGACGCGTTCGGCGGATCCGTGACCGAGGAGGAGGTGCTCGCCAACGCGCGCTTCCTCGCCGCGCACCTGCTGCCGCACGGCTGGGACACGGTCGTCGTCGACATCCAGTGGTACGAGCCGGATCCGGGCGCGCACGACTACCGGGAGGCGTCCGCCGCCGAGCTCGACGCGTGGGGCCGGCCGCAGCCCGCGGTCGGCCGCTTCCCGTCGGCGGCGGGCGGGCGCGGGTTCGCGGAGCTCGCGCGGCGGATCCACGCGATGGGCCTCCGCTTCGGCGTGCACCTCATGCGCGGCGTGCCCCGGCGCGCGGCCGAGGAGCGGCTGCCGGTCCTCGGATCCGACGCCACGTGCGCCGACATCGCCGACCCGGCGAACCCCTGCCCGTGGAACCCCGACATGCACGGCGTCGACATGACGCGGCCCGGCGCGCAGGAGTGGTACGACTCCGTGTTCGCGATGCTCGCGGAGTGGGGCGTCGACTACGTGAAGCTCGACGACGTGCTGTACCCGCCGGTCCAGGCCGCGGAGGTCACGGCGATCTCGCGCGCGATCGCCGCGTCCGGCCGCCCGATGACCCTGAGCCTCTCGCCCGGCAAGCGCCTCAGCCTCGAGCACCTCGACCTGCTGCGGGAGACCGCGCAGCTCTGGCGGATCTCCGACGACTTCTGGGACGACTGGGAGCACCTCCGCGAGCAGTTCCAGCGCGCCGCGAGGTGGGCGCCGCACCAGCGTCCGGGTGGGTGGGCGGACGCCGACATGCTGCCGCTCGGCCGCATCGGGATCCGCGCCCACGTCGGCGGCGACCGGCAGAGCCGCTTCACCCCGGCCGAGCGGCGCACGCTCGTGTCGCTGTGGTGCCTGCTCCGCTCGCCGCTGATGTTCGGCGGGCACCTGCCCGACACCGACGCCGCCACGCTCGCGCTGCTCACCAACGACGACGTGCTCGCGCTCCTCGGCAGCGACGCCAGCCGCGAGATCGTCCGCGACGGCGACCTCGTGATCTGGGCGGCCGAGCAGGGCGCCACCCGCTGGCGCGCGGTCTTCCAGCTGGGCGACGCGCCGCTCGCCACGGTCGCGCACCTCGCCGACCTCGGCTGCCCGGACGCGACCCGCGCCACCGACCTCTGGACCGGCGAGGAGCTCGCGGTCGTCGACGGCGGGATCCCGCTCGAGGTCGAGGCCCACGGCGTGCGGCTGCTGCGGCTCGCCTGACGACGCGACTACGCCGGCCGCCGATCCCCGAGGGGACGGCGGCCGGAGTCGTGACGGGCGCGGATGCGGGCGCGGGCCTCAGCCCTTGAACGCGCCGTCCATGATCCCGGTGATCATCCGCCGCCCCACGAAGAAGAACAGGATCAGCAGCGGCAGCGTCGCCATGAACGACCCGCCCATCGCGAGCGCCACGTCGATGGACCGGTTCGCCTGCAGCTGCTTCAGCGCGATCTGCACCGTGAACAGCTCCGGCGACTTCAGCACGATGAACGGCCACATGAAGTCGTTCCAGACACCCGTGAACGTGATGAGCCCGAGCACGAACGCGGCCGGCCGCACCACCGGGAACGCGACGCCCCAGAACAGCTGCCACGAGTTCGCGCCGTCGAGCCGGGCCGCCTGGATGAGCTCGTCGCTCACCG